>Ga0310123_10000064_pt1 | contig 85038 bp, 72 predicted proteins | sample CB6_AW_1057_MG_FD_203505 | JGI IMG/M metagenome (GOLD analysis project Ga0310123, IMG submission 203505) | Marine microbial communities from Western Arctic Ocean, Canada - CB6_AW_1057 | ecosystem: Environmental > Aquatic > Marine > Oceanic | place: Canada: Western Arctic Ocean | collected...
CACGCGTCATTCCCGACGCATTCAACAACTGCCGAGATCAACAATTCAAGAGACGAAACTACCACTTAAAAAGTGGATTCATTCCCGGGGGCGGGTCAGCTACAGCAGACGTCGCCGGCAAACATCGGCCGCTGCCTGAGGCACAGAAAACTCACCACCACACAGCTCATCACGGGCGGCCATCGGGTCGCCCGTTTTTTCTGCGCTGACATGTGCATCCGCTGGTTGTGAACACTGGCGATGTCACTTCTTTGGCGTTTGAGCAACTGACTGGTGATGACCCGACTGCGGCGCATCAGGTGCTGTTCTCGGCTGTCGGGGCACTGGCCAACCTGCAGACAACGCGAGCAGTGAAAGAAGAACTGAAGAGACGGGTGGAGAGGAATTGAGTCAGCCGCCACGGCTGATCGTGGACGCTCAGTTGCCGGATCATCGCGTCAACAATCGGTCTGCAATGCAGTCGTCAGGCTGCACTGCAGTGTTTGCACGGCATCTGTAACACGGGCGGTACGGGGATCGGAGTCATCCTGAACTTCGTTTGCGAGATGTTCATCTGACTCGCTGCCATTCCCGACTTTGATTTCTCGATGTGCTCTTGCAAAACGCCAGCATTAAGGCACAGCGCAACGAACTCGTCGTACATAAATGGATCGATCAGGTGAAAGCGAATGATTTTGTCTGAGATCATTAGCCGAGGACGAACTTCGCGAACCAAACAAGATATGCCGACTCGATTCTGCGGTCCTGCCCTCGTCATGAGAAGATCGCCCGCTTCCGCTTCAGGGCGTGGGTCAAGGTTGTCGGGCAGGCGTTTGTGTTCATGTTCCCAGAATGCAAATGATTGAACAGAGGTTGTCTTCAGTACTCCCCACTCAGATTCATCGTTGGTGGGAGTCGGCTCGCAAGCCGGACTCCATCCTGAGTTCATTACCTCGACCAGTTCGTTGAGGCGCGACCATCGCCAATGATCCGAGACGGTGATATCTATGTCATCATCGGTTAGTGGAACGGTCTTTGATTTCTTGAGATCGCCGTTCGCGATCAGTTCTTCGCGGCGTGCTTTGAGCTTTTCCAACAACTTATCCGCCGGTTCGTCATCCGGGTCCTGCTTGACGAGTTTGCCCTGGACGGCGAGTTGGAGGATAGTCTGGCGGAGGTCGGGATCCCACAGCTTGCGCCAGCCTCGGCGCGCCCCAGCATCATTGACCAGCCCCTCCGGATTCTTCGGTTCGTTTATTTTCGATGTGCCAAAACATTCCTTTGACTGCCAGCGGGGTACCGGAGCAATAGACGGTCAGGAAATGATTACGGGACAGTGGGACAGTCGGAGTGGTGAAGGAGAACCCGGGCGGATCAGGCACCAGCACAAAATCGTGCGACTTGTTCATTGCAGTTGCACCACGTCTCGTTCCATCAACCCACGTCTTTCCTCCATCGAGGCTGATGTTCACAACGAGCCGATAATCACTCGGTCCGGCGGCTGTATGGGATGTGATAATCACGTTTTCTTTCGTCCACAACATCGTGCCGCGGTGGCTGTAATAACCGAGGTAGCTATCGGGAACCTCAGAGAACGACCGGCCACCATTGTTGGATTCCAGCAGGATGGCCCCCTTCCAGGGCCACGCGGTCCCCGTCGGCACTCCTGCCTGGCGGGCCACACTCGCCGCATCTTCGTCTCGCAACAGCATTCTTTGCTTGCGAGTCAGGGCCAGGATGTGTGTTGCGTTGTTGGGATCAACGGCATAGCAGGTCTCTGCGACATGAGGGTGTACTTCAGTCGGATCGCCCCAACTGCGCCCCGTGTCGCGTGAACGGATCAATGTCTCGTGAAATCCCGGTCGTGACTGGTCTTCCTGCCGGTAATCCGTCGAATCCGCATAGCGCAAACCAATGCCGAGCGCCATTGTCCCGTCCTCCTCCTGAAAGAAGGTGTTGTAGTCGTTGTTGCAGGACATGAACGGGCGCCGTGGATTCGGTGCGAGCCGGGCGTAGTCGATTGGAGTAGTCATCCAGGTGATTCCAGGGTCTTCGCCTTGTGAAAAATCCGGGAATTTTTTTGAAACGGATACAAACAGATCCTCACCACCAGGTGATTGATGCATCAACCACAGACGGCCGTCGCGGCTGACATCGAGCCCGTGAGAAATTTGCCCCGGCGGTGCATCGGGGAGTTTCAGGGGCAGTTGCGTCCAGTTCTTCCCGTTGTCACGACTCGTCAGCAACGCCGGCTGTGTCTGTAAGTTCAGTAAGATTGCCCCGTCGGGATGGCGCACCATCCCGAGCATTGCCCGGGTCAGCCCAGAGCGGGGGGAAACGATCGATGTTTGCCGGTCAATTCTGACGTGGACACGGTGATCATCGGCACCGGCCTGCAAATCACGCAAAGCGATGCGTGTGACTCCTTCGTCTTCCTTATTGACTGAATAAGCCACATAAAGATGATCTTTCCAGACGACAGCTGCGGGATACTGCCACCCGTCGAGTTTGTTAATTCCTTTGAACCGCATGGTCGTTTCCTTCGACCGGATCACAAAAGCTCGATCGAAGAGGATACCGTCATCGCTCAGCGCGATAGTAAGCGGTGTGCGGCGACCGATACCGGGATGTGTCTTGTCTGGAACGCGACTAGGGTTGCTGATAATGAATGCGGTTCCGTCCGGCAGATTTCCAGCGAAGGCACGGGCCGTGGCGTCAGGAAAGTCTGTCTTTACCGGCTTCGACCAAGACTCACCGTTGTCTTTGCTCACACTGGCGCAGATCCACGGATCGCCGCTCTTGGTGCGAAAGATCATAACGATCGAGCCGTCCGCCCGGACGAACCAGCTCGGTTCAGGAAAGGCAAACGCGTCTTTGACTTCGGCAATCCTTCCTTCTTTCCAGCCGGTGATTCCGTCGGCGGAATCAGTAAATCGCAGTCGGGGCTGGCGATTGGCCCACTGGCCGTTCATCAGTAAACGTCCGTTCGGCAGTCGCCGAGGGCCTTCAAGAAAGGAGCTCCGGGCCAGCTTTTGGGGGCCACTCCACGTGCGGCCATCCGTTGACGTCAGGTAAAAAAGAGTGTTTTTGTCATCAATTCCCGGGCGTTCTTCCACGATGGCCGTGTAATAGGCAACCAGCGTGTCGCCGTGGGCGTGGAATCCGGCCGAAATACATGCCAGCGGGCCGGGCCCATCGTGATCGTCGACCAGCACGGCCGGCTTTGACCAATGCACACCATCTTCGGAATGCGAATATAAAATACGCTGGCCGTTGTGGCTTTCGTGAGTGATACCGTTGGACCACATGACGTACAGCTTGTCCTTGTAAACGGCAAGGTTCTGTTCGTGGCAAAACTTGTAACTGTTCTCGGTCGCACGATAGAGAATCTGGTGTTCTCCCCTGACCGCTGAAAGGCCGAGCATTTCCTCATCCATGTGGTTGAACAGACGAGGTGTAATATTAATGGGTGGTCCCTCTGATTGTTCGCCGCGACACACTGCAGCCGGTGCCAAAGCAGAGGTCGCGCAGGAAATCAGCAAAAGGATATGGGTTCGTGACATGGCAGGGTTTCTATGAGTGAAGGAATCTCTTCCTCACCTGTTTTACCTGCAGCAAGAAGCGAGAACAATGTTCTGCCCCACCAACTGACGTTCTGTCATGTGCCCACTCCTTCCACCGTCGCCCGGACGGCCACACGCTGGGCGTCGCCGAGAGGGATCGGACAATCGTCCAGCCAGGCCTCAAGCAGGTCGTTCCGTGCACAGACTGCACCGGATTCTGCCCCGCTTTGGATGTCAACCTCTCTTTTTCCCGTAAAAGATTGCATTGGTTCGAGTCCCCTATCCTTCAAACATCGGCTTCGCGTGCTGACGTGAAGCCTGTTAAAGCCCGGTTTTTCCGGGCTTTCTTTTTGCGCGCTCACCTCTGACTTCTGCGGGTTGCACCCGGTTGCCTCCCCCTGCTGCACCATATATGCACCAAAGGTTTGGGCCGCTGCACTCGATCTGGTGACTCCAGCTGGCGGCAGAGGAACTTAAACTCAAGTCGCGGAAGGCCCCAATGAATGATGAGGTACTGGACCAGTCCATTGTGAAATCCCCGGAGGCTGCGGCCACGGTTTTGAACGACCTGGGTTGGACGGTGGAGCTACCACGACCGGCCGAGTGAATGGTCGGGAATCACGACTCGGATACACTAATTAACTTCTGGGACGTTCCTAACCTGTTGCTGTAGTTTGTCGGGAATCACGACTCGGATACACTGTCGTTGTCTGGGGGGGAGGATGGGTCGCGGTAGCACGGTCAGCGTCGCCGGCAACATTTGTATCGACGTGCTGGTTCGCGACGTGGCCGAGGCATCCGATGCCGTTGATGGGGCCGAAGTCGCCCGCGATGGCTGGGGGGCCAACGTGCAGCTGCACCAACGCCCGATCGAGCCTACGATCGGCGGGGGTGGTGTCGGACTGGCCCTCGTACTGGCCCACTTTGGGCACGAGGTTGATCTCAACACCAACCTCGGTACCGACCCCTGGGGCGACATGGCGGCCCGGCAGGTTCGTGCCGCCGGCGTGTCGCTGCGCCCGCCGCAGCCCGAAGCTTCAGCCACCAACGTCATCCTGCTCCGTCGGGACGGCCGCCGCACGAGCCACTATTACCCCGGGCCTGCTGTTGACTGGAAACGCTCACTCGAGGCGACCGCGCCGTCGTCAGAGTCTGCATCGATCTGGTTCTTCGCCTCCGGTTTCGGGCGCGTGGAGGAAGAGGACCTGCGTCAACTGCTCGCGGTCTTCGCCGAGTTTCGCCGGCGGGGCGCATCCACGGTATTTGATCCGAGCCCCTGGTTCGGATACAAGGGCGTCCCGGCCGAGCTGATGCGGGCCGTTTTTCGCGAGTTGACCTGCTTGGTGGCGACGGAAGAAGAGCTTCGGCCCTGGCAGCGGTCAGGCTCCGCCGAGGAGTTGGCCTGCGACCTGCTCGACGCCGGCCCGGACCGGGTGGTGGTGAAGCGGGGTGCCGCGGGCGCCGTGTGGGCCTGCCGGCAGGAGGGGAGTGGCAGCGTGCCGACCGAGCCTATTGAGAGCGGCAACACCACCGGTGCCGGTGACAGTTTCAACGGGCGTCTGCTTCACGAGCTGAGCCGTGGCGCCCGGTGCGCCGCCGCGGTGGCGGCGGCCGTGGATATGGCTACGGAGGTCGCGCGCCGCGGGGTCGGCATCTCCGGGGTGCTTGGGCCTGATGCGAATCGTTGATTTGCTCCAGGGCAAGTTTGCGGGGCAAACTCGCCGGGGGTTCTCCCGTTCCGCGCCAAACCTGTGTGAGAGGTGATTCGAGATGAGGCTGTAGTTTGTGGGGAATCACGATTTGGATACACTGTGATATTGGTGTGGGTCGGCAGCGTGTGCCGGCCAAACCGGCAGGTGACACTGGCCCCGATGACGGCGACGCACTGCAGTGATGTCGTGCGCGGTGCGCACCCGGCAAGCACCAGCAACACCCTAAGACCCGCATGGCCGTAGTGCAGGAACGATCGCCAGGATGTGCCACGATGACCATGAGCAGACGATCCTTCATGGCGACCTCGGCGCTTGCCGCGGTCGCCACCCGTACATCGAGCGGCCAGGCCACCACCTCTCCGTCAACTGCAACCGTGCGCTGGTGCGCAAACATCGAGATGTGGTGGCGCGGGCTGCCGTTCGCGGCGAGGATCTCGGCGGCCGCGGCCGCGGGCTTCGACGCGGTGGAGTTCTGGCCCTGGCGAAACAAGGACATCGCCGAGGTCGCCGCCGTCGCCGCGGATCGAGGTGTGGAGATCGCCCAGTTCACCGGCTGGGGCTTCTCGCCCGGACTCAACGACCCGGCGAACCACGACGCATTCGTGGAGGAGGTTCGCGCTGGGTGTGCCACTGCCCACCGCATGAAGTGCACACGGATGACCATCGTCGGCGGGAACGACCAGCCGGGCATGACGCAGGCTCAGATGCATGCACACATCATCGAGGGCCTGCGCTTGGCCGCACCCGTCGCCGAGGACGAGGGCGTCATGATGATTCTCGAGCCCATGAACATCCGCGTCGACCACCCCGGGCACTGCCTCTACGGAAGCGTGGACGCGGTGGCCATCTGCCGAGCGGTGGACTCACCCATGGTGAAGATCAACTGGGATCTCTATCACATGCAGATCAGCGAGGGCGACCTCTGCGGCCGCCTGCGCGACGGGTTCGACCAGCTTGGATACATCCAGGTGGCCGATCATCCCGGCCGCCATGAGCCCGGCACGGGCGAGATCAACTACGGCCGCGTGCTCCAGGAACTGCACGCCCTGGGTTACGCCGGTCCCATCGGCGTGGAGTGCTCGCCGCAGGACAATGAGGAAACGGCGACCGCGCGCCTCGCCGCCGCCGCGCGCTGGAGCGCGCAATAACGTACGACGAGGCGGCGCAGTGCTTTTCGAAGCAGACGACGGTCTTCGCGTCGGAGACCGCAGATGTCGCCGTGGATATTTTGCGGCTTCGCAGTCGCGAAACCGTGTGTTTCCGGTTACACCCTGATACGCGACGAACAGCAGCTGACGTCCCGGCATTTCGTATCAATCAGGCTTGCGGAATCGGTTTTGGCCTGGATTGTCTCGCACAAGTCTGCTGAATAACCATCCAGACCATCAGGAAACGGGGATTTCCGGCATGCGAATATCGTGGACAACGTCGATTGCATGGGCTCTGTCGGTGGGTGCAGTCGGCACGGCCGCTGATGTCATCGACATCGACACGCGGCGGGAGTTGTTCGTGGACGATTTCGTGATCGAGCGGCTGAAAGGGGATATCGATTTAAGACTGCACCATCCGATTCCTCGCGAAGTTGTGTTCACGGCCGATCGCCCTTGGGAAGGAAATCTGATGTTTCATGTGACGGTATTCCGCGACGGCGGTATCTGTCGCATGTACTATCGCGGCTGGGACTATGACGAAAAAAATCGTCGCACATCAGAACACAAATTCATCTGTTATGCCGAAAGCGATGACGCTGTCCACTGGGAGCGGCCGGAACTGGGGATCGTCGAGTTTCAGGGATCGAAGAAGAACAACATCATTCTGGACTGCCGGCAGGGTGTGGCCGGCAACGGTGCTTTTGCCGTTTTCCGTGACGACAGTCCCAACTGTGATCCGACGGCGCGGTACAAAGCCCTGGCCCTGCACAAAAAGAACGGCCAGGGTCTGTATGCCTTTGGGTCGGGGGACGGGATTCACTGGTCGCTGCTCGATGAACATCCCTGCATCACCCGAGGAGTCTTCGACTCGCACAACCTGGCGTTCTGGGATGAGCACACCGGCGAGTATCGAGCCTACTGGCGGTACTTCGACGAAAATGTACGTGCCATTCGTACTGCGACATCGAACGATTTTCTTCACTGGCCGGAAGACAGCGACCTGCAGTACGGCAACACTCCCCGGGAGCATCTTTACACGAACGCTGTGCAGCGTTATGGGCGCGCCCCACAGCTGCTGATCGGGTTTCCCAAACGTTTCGTGCCTGGCCGCACATCTCCCGCCGGTTTTCATCTGAATGATGTCTCCGACTGTGTGTTTATGAGCAGTCGGGACGGAGTTCAGTTTCATCGTCGAGCTGAAGCATTCATCCGTCCGGGATTACAGTCCGATCGCTGGGTGAGTCGAAATAATTTCACTGCATGGGGACTGATTGAAACACCGTCGACACTGGACGGAGCTCCCGACGAACTGTCGTTGTTTTCCACCGAAGGCTACTACCGCGGACCGGCCACGCGATTGCGGCGATACACGCTGCGGCAGGACGGTTTTGTCTCGGCTCATGCACCGTTCTCCGGTGGTGAACTGATCACGAAGCTGTTGACATTCCACGGATCACAACTGGAGATCAATTTCTCAACCAGTGCGGCAGGAAGTCTCCGTATCGAAATTCAGGATGCTGAAGGACAACCCGTCGCCGGGTATGCACTGGATGACTGTCCGGAAATTTTCGGTGACGAAATCCAGCACGTTGTCACGTTCAAAACGACCCGGGACCTGACGTCTCTGTCCGGCACGCCGGTGCGACTGCGGTTCGTGCTCAAAGACGCCGACGTCTATGCGTTTCGGGTTGTGGATCAGGAGCCACTGCGGAAATGAAATAATCCTGCCGGCAGTGTATGATGCATATGCCCTCGGTGTCCGCAGGGCTGTTCGGGCTGAATGGCGTACCGGCGGATGCGGATTTCCGGGGCCGCGGGATGTTCCTGTGGAAAATCTTGGAATCCATCACGTGAGGTACAGAATCCCGTGAATTCCCCGGACCGGCAGTCCAGTGTTCCTCGCCGTTCATTCCTGTCCACGCTGTCTTCGGCTGCCGTGGTGCTTCCCGTTGCGTGTTCTTCCGGCACGATGCAGACACTGGCCGATGAATCACAGCTGGACGCCATGAGATGCCGGCGAAAAAAAGCCTCTCAACGCCGTCGCCGTATCATCTTCAATAACGATGCCGACGATGCCCTGATGTTCCGTCAGGAGGGTAGGGACGTCTCCTCCATCTCCTCCGGTGCCAGCGGGATCCTGAAAAGTGACACGGTGACACCCGAGGCCTTTCTGGATATCCGTATCGCCCCCATTGTGGGCACCCAAATCGATTCCATGTTCTATTCGGACAGCGAGAGCTTCGGATCCTTTCTGCATGACAGCGAGGTTGCGGAGGTCTTCACAAAAACTGTGGACCGTGGTGATGGCGGTCCGTCTCGCAATATCACCAAAGATCTCATCGCACAGGGAACCGACCCTTTGAAGCTGGCGGCCGGTTTTTGCCGCCGGAACGGCATCGAGTTCTTTTCCAGCGTGAGAATGAATGATATTCACGACGGTGCCGGCTACGTATGGTCCGACGCCTTTCTGCCGCAGTTCAAAAAGGACCACCCCGAATACCTCTTTGGTGAGAAGGGTGCCAAGCTGGCGTATGGCCGTTACAGCGGTGTTGATTACGGGCAGCCGGCCGTTCGTGAGCGGGCCTTTCTGGTGCTCCAGGACATCTGCCGGCGTTACGACATCGACGGTCTTGAGCTGGACTTCTGGCGGCACCCGCCCTTTTTCAAAAACTATGCGGTTTCCGGGGCGCCTGCGTCCTGTGCCGAACTCGACCAGATGACCGAACTGCTGCAGCGCGTGCGAACCATGACTGAAGTAGTCAGCCTGGACCGCGACTGTCCCCTGCTCATCGCCGTGCGCACTCCCAATTCTGTGGGTGCATGCCGGTCTCTGGGCCTCGACATCGAACGCTGGCTGCAGAAAAATTTGTTCGACATCCTGATCGCCGGCGAAGTGCAGCTGTCGCCATGGGAAGAATGTATATCCCTGGGCCACCGATACGATGTTCCTGTCTACCCGTGTATTCGTCCTGTCATTAAATCCCGCAGGGGAGTCGCCAGCACGTCAGAGTCCTTCCGTGCTATGGCGATGAATATCTGGAATTCCGGTGCCGACGGGGTCTACACTTTCAACATGTTCAAGACCCGGCATCGGCTCTATCACGAACTGGGAGACCCGCAAACGCTGCAAAAACTTGACAAGCTGTACCGTCTCGATCCGGTGGGATATTCGATGGCAAAGCAGTATTTCGACGCCGACAGGTTTCTAAGTCTGCCGATTCTGTCACCACAAAATCCATGGCCGCTGCGGGCTGGTCAGTCCACTGTGATTTCTCTTCCGGTCGGAGACGACGTTCGTTGGGGTGAGTCGCAGGGCCTTTTTCCCCGGGTGCAGCTGCGAGTACAGCTGGAACAGCTCGCCGACAGCCGTGGTCTAAGTATCCGGGTCAACGAAGGGACACTGGACAGCGCTGTGGTCACTGGCGACTGGTTACAGTACGACGTGCCTGCCAACCTGGTCAGTCAGGGCACAAACCGGATCGAGATCACTCCTGGCAGGGATCTGGCCGAAGCCCCGATTCTTTTAGACCTGGAACTGCTGATCAGATACCGGACCACAAAATAGCGGCCACCCGGTCGGCGACTTTCGGGCCGGTTTCCTCGGACAACCTGCCGAGAGAGGTTCTGCAGGTCAGTCAACCCCGGCGTGAACCGGGGCTGGTCGGTGTTCAGGTTATTGCGTTGCTCACGCGGCCCGCCAGGCCGCCCGGTTTTCGTGGGAAGTCGAAGATTCGACCTTTCGGGATTGGTTTGGTCGTCTGGATTCAACAGCAATCAACTGGAAGCCCATACCCGGTCTGCTTGTAGTGAGGCGGCTGCTGATACCGCTCCTGGCCTGTATCGCATTTTGTGGACCGGTTTTCTGCGAAAGAAACCGGTGGAAGACAAATCTTACTGGCTCTGGGAGTGAAGACGCTCAACGCCAATGGTGATTCGTTCCAGATAGTACATCACGGTTTTTATTACTACGGCTGGCAGCAATGTCATGATTACCCACGGCGGCACGAGCAAGAACAACATTATGCGTGTAGCATCATCAAAACCACGCCCGAAGTTACTTGCTACATCGCCAGGGCCAGGGATGTCCAGTCGGCCGAACTGGGTTCCAGCTACAATCAATAGAACGGAACCGATTACAGCCAGGAAGCCGCTCAGAACAATGAAGAGGTTCAGTGTCGCTAATGAAAACTCGGGGTAGTACCACTCCCGTTGCTTTTGTTGAGCCTTATGCTGCTGCACGCGCTCAGTTTCAGCTTGCGCTGGTTTTGCCTGCTCAAACAGCTCCCGAGCAACGTCTGCCTCCTTCTTCACAGGTACAACCAGCGGACTGAAAACTGCATTTGCAAATTTTCCTGCGCCGGGAACGGTACGAACAACAGGCGTAACTTCACCTACCGCAGAAGTACTTGTCGGCCTCTGTGTCATCGAAGTGATCGTTATAGAAACCAAAATGACAATTGTTGGCCCAGTCATTCATATCATCTTCATTGCGTTGCGTGTCGATGCAGGTGGGCCATGAAAACTCGACATTTGGGTCCCTAAGTTTTTCCTGTGCCTGGGCGACTGTCACCATTGACTTGAAGACAAGCTTCCCGCGATAGTCGAATTTTGCTAATTCGTCTTTCCATTCAATGGCTCCGTTCGCCTGGCTCTTGCAAGATCAGTATCCGACATGACAGCCTCGTGTTAAAAGTTCAGTGTCCGCAGTTCGTTTCCGGGTAGCTCAACTGCAGCTGAAGTACTTCTCGGAAGCTGTATAAAAGAGTTGCGGAGTTTTGCATCAAATTGCAAAAAATGAACGAACTGTAACACGATGGGCCGGTCGCCCGGCAATCAGATCTTTCGTGCGATCAGCCGGCATACCGTTTGTCGATAACTGGCCACTCTAACCACTCAGCAGACTTGTTTTTACGGACTTCAGTCGGATGAATTACTGAAGCTCAAGGTCCCGCAGCTTTTGTCTTTGGCAACGATTTCGGAGCTTCAGGGAAGTTGTTGGTACTGGTCCCTTTGCGGTCCGGCCAGTCATACCAAAGCCACCCCTTCTCGAATTTACTGCGATATCTTGGCGCGATCTCAAGGAACCATTTACACAACCGTTCAAAGTCACCGCTAAAAGCTGTTCCATCCGCTTCGGGACGAATTTTTGCTTCAATGAACTCGAATGAGCCCTTTGTCGTTAACTGGTTAGCGGTTAAATGATCCATCTCGGGCGATTTCAATGATTGTTGAATGGTGCAGCCGTCTCAGGTCACCGAGACAAGTCCCGTTCTTCTTTGCTCATCTTCCGCCAGTCGCATGGTACAATGATTTTGTGACTGCCCGACTACAGTCCCGTCTTCAGCTTACGCGACTGTGTCTCGGTTCATTGGACAGGCGGTGAGTCATGGATGCGCTGCAGCGGTTAGTGAATGATCAGACAATTCGGCAATGCTTCCTTGAGTTTGGCGACGCCCGCGTCGGTGATTTGGGTGTTGTAGAAGTCGAGCGTCTGCAGACAGGTCAGCACTTTCACTGCGCTGACGGAACGCCGCTGGAAAATCTATGGCTGACGCAAGCACAACTTATGGGTTTGAAGCGTGAACGATTTGCAGACAGCACTGGTACGGTGCAGCAATTACTGACCTGATCAACTGCGCGCCAGCGATGGTCTGAGACCGTGTTTTACCGCACCCCGGGTGCCGTCCAACAACTAACTTGCGGAAATGCTCTCATCGAGATTCAGGATCAAACTCGCAACTGCCGCAAACGCGGCAAGCTCGGCCTGGTCAAGCTCTTCGGAAGGTTTCTTCTCGCCGCCACCAGATAGGTATTTCTCAAGCGCTTCAGCGTGCGTTTGAAACTCTCTTAACCGGTCCGTGTACTCCTGTCGTAGAATGTCTAGCTCGTCGTCGCGGGGACGGCGGGATGTCGCCAGTCGAAAGGCAAAGCTCAAGCGTTGATTGAGTGTCGTTCCCCCCTTAAGGATCGTATGCTCTGCGAGCACCCGCGCGGCTTCCACAAACTGAGGATCATTCAACAACACCAAGGCTTGTAATGGTGTGTTAGTTTGTTCCCGCCGCGTACGACATGTCGTCCTGCCACCGGCACCAAGAATGCGCATGTTGGCTGCGGGGATTTGCCGTTTCCAATAGGTGTACAAGCTGCGCCGATAGAGGCTCGCGCCGGTGTCCTGAGTAAACTTTGCCCCCGCTGCGCCGATCGCATTGCGCCCAAAGAGTACAGCTGGTTGGTAGGGCCGAACTCCCGCACCACCCTGCTTATTCACCAACAAGCCGCTGACAAACAACACGTGGTCGCGGAGGAATTCGGCTTGCAGACGGCGCCGAGGAGCGTGAGAGAGAAGCCGGTTTTCTGGATCGAGCTTTACCACTTGCGGCGTGACAACAGAGGCTTGCCGATAGGTCGCGGATAACAGCAGCTTGCGAATCAGTGCTTTGACATCCCATCCAGATTCAATGAAATCAACCGCCAGATAGTCCAGCAACTCTTCGTGTGACGGACGATTCCCCTGGGTGCCAAAATCTTCCGAAGTTTTGACGATTCCGATACCGAAGATCATCTGCCAATAGCGGTTCACCACCACGCGCGCGGTCAGCGGGTGATTTCGATGCGTCAGCCACCGTGTTAGGCCGATTCGATTCTTCGGAAAATCGTTGCCGAAAGCCATGATGCTGGCGGGAGCGGCTGTTTGCACGACTTCTCCTCGCCTGTCGTACTCGCCTCTTGCAAGAACGTAATTCGTGCGAGGCGTGGCCATGTCACCGGCGATCATGGTCAAGGGTGCCTCGGCCTCGATATCTTTCTTCTCCTTGGACAGTTGCGCCTGCTGCTCTCGCTCGGATTTGAAGCCCGGCCACTGATCGCGGTAAAAAGCCAGTCGCTTGGCTCGATCCTGCGGAAGCTTCGCACGAAGTGCTGCAGTCGTATTACTCGTGACAGCAACACGGAGTCCGCCGAAGTCGGTTGATCGCAACGTGAGTTCCAGCCGCTGTCCTTTACCGACCTTGACTTCCGATTGAACTCCGATGACCGCCGGTTCTTGCTTCAGCGCGAGCTTGGTGTCGCCGTCAAACTTCAGCGCCTCCGCTTCGGTAGTTTTGTCCTGTGATACTAACTTGGCATCAATGATTTCAAGCAGATTGGGTCGCTGGCTTGCAATTTGAAATGCACCTATCACACCGGGCGCCAGCAGTAGCGACAGTGTGACCGTCTGAGGTGTCGGCTCAATATTTTGAGCGTCCACAGGAATCGAGTTTCGTGGTGCGGCTTCGTTTACTTGCCTCGATGCCAATACTTGATGCGCGTTATCCAGAATCTGGATCGTGATATTGTTCAGTCTTTCCGAACAACAATCCGTACGATTCCAGACGGCCACGCTGTCAATCGGCAGGTCAGCACCCAGGTCGACTTCCAACCATGCGTTCTCTTCTGACTTGGTGCACGAGCAGGAGGCAAAGCTACCGTCACGGTTGCCATCGATTGCTTTGTCCGCCGGCGAGTTGTAAGCCACACTCGATTGCGTTGCCTTTCCCGTTCTCGCGACATTGTTGCCATCAGAGAAAATTTGAACCTCGGAGATCGTTAGAAATCCCGTATGAGGCTGCGCAAAGGCAACGCGCACGAAGCGACCAGTGGCCACCGGATCAGTGGTCTTCTCCTCAACCGGCTGGGATTCTGGAATCTTCCGGAGCCAACCCTCTTTGAAGTGAAAAGAGGCGTTCGCAGCGAGGTTCAGCGATTTCCACGTGACAGGTTGCTCGATCTCTTGAAGCCACGCTTCAAAGTCTGCATTTAGTTCGGCGGGCGTGGTAGCCAGCTTCGTGTCAACTGTCGCGAGCTGCTCGTCGATCGCGGCAATTCGAGTCCGCTGCTCGGACGAATACAGGCGGAACGTCGGCGACGTGGCACCTTTCGTATTCCCCTGCCCTTCAAGGCTGTTGAAGAATCCAGCGAATTGGTAGTACTCGCGCTGGGTCATCGGGTCGTATTTGTGATCGTGGCATTGTGTACATTCGAGCGTTAAGCCGAGAAACGCCGTCGCCGTTGTGTTGACGCGGTCGATGAGATATTTCACTCGATAGTCTTCCTCGATCAGTCCGCCTTCGTTTGACGTGGGATTGTTCCTCAGAAAGCCCGTCGCAACGCGTTGGGAGACCGTGGCCTCGGGCAGCAAATCGCCGGCCAACTGCCAGGTGATAAAGTCGTCGTATGGCAGATTCTGGTTGAACGCATCGATGACCCAATCACGCCATGGGTAGATCGACCGCGGATGATCCTCAAACAGTCCATCCGTATCACCGTACCGGGCAACATCCAGCCACTCTTGCGCCATTCGTTCTCCAAACGCGGGAGACCTGAGTAAACGGTCGACGGCGTCTTCGTATGCTTGGTTTGAATCGTCGGACAGAAATGTGTCGAGTTCAGGCAGCGTGGGTGGCAAGCCGGTCAAAGCGAATGTAATGCGGCGCAGCAGGTGTTCCCGGTCGGCAGGTCGCGTTGGCTGCAACCCGGACGCTTCGAGTCGCTGGAGAACGAAGTAATCAATTTCATTCGATGGCCACGATCGGTCTTTAATTGCGGGCAATTCACTCTTAAGCGGCGCGATGAACGACCAATGTCGTTGCCACGGGGCACCTTCCTCGATCCATTGTTTGATCAAGGCAATCTCCTGCTGCGTAACCGCAAGTTTTGAATCCGGCGGCGGCATCTGTCGATCGGGATCGGTGGATACCAATCGAGCAAAAAGCTCGCTCTGGGCGAGTTGCCCCGAAACGATCGGAATGTTCCCGGTATCTTCGAGTTCATTTTTGGCCACCGCTTCTTGGTCCAGCCGCAAACCAACCTGCCTAGTCGCCGAGTCGGGGCCATGGCATTTGAAGCAACGGTCAGCAAAGATCGGCCTTATGTCGTCGTTGAACGAAATGGGATCCGCTCCCAGCGCGGTCACTCCGTTCAACGTGGCTATGACCATGAAGAGCGGAGTGACATTGGTTTTGAACAGGATGACGGAGGATGCCGACATTCGACAAAACTTGATCGCGTATGCAAGACTTCGTTTAACCGCGTGCCCAACGGGCCGCGCCGGAGGCGAGGCTTCAATCTCTCGCGGCCCGTCGGGCACGCGGTCAAACGAGGAAGATGTTTCGAAACCGTTCCTAACTGAGAATCTCATTCACGACCCTTCCGTGCACGTCGGTTAAACGAAACCGGCGTCCTTGGTGCTTGAACGTTAACCGCTCGTGGTCGACACCCATCAAATGCATCACCGTTGCCTGAAAGTCGTGAACATGCACTGGGTCACGAGCCACGTTGTAGCCAACTTCGTCCGTCTCTCCGTAGCTCGTGCCCGGTTTGATTCCTCCACCTGCCATCCAATATGTGAAACAGCGGGGATGATGATCACGCCCGTTAGCTGCATCACCCAGTTTTCCCTGACTGTATGTCGTACGTCCAAACTCACCACCCCAGATCACCAGCGTATCGTCGAGCAGACCCCGTTGCTTGAGATCCATGACCAAGGCAGCTTGCGGTTGGTCCACATCGTTGCATTGCTTCGGCAGGGCGTCGATCAAACCACCATGCTGGTCCCATCCACGGTGATAGAGCTGGATAAAGCGGACACCTCGTTCTGCCAGACGTCGCGCGAGTAGACAGTTTGCAGCGAACTTACCGGGAGTTTGGCACTCGGGACCGTAAGCGTCGAGGATGTATTTTGGCTCCATGCTGATGTCCGTCGCTTCCGGCACGGAGAGTTGCATGCGAAATGCCATCTCGTACTGGGCGACACGAGTCACGATCTCAGGATCACCAAAAATTTCCAGCTGCATTCGGTTCAAGGCTTCGATGCGGCTAATCATGCGTCTGCGGGCGTCGACTGTTTCACCAGGTTGACTCTTCAGATAGAGCACAGGCGTATCGCCACCTCCAAACTGAATTCCCTGGTGAATGCCGGGTAGAAAGCCGCTGCCCCACAGCTTCGAGTACACCGGTTGGCTTCCGGGCCGACCGGTTCCGTTGGAAATCAACACACAGAAATTCGGTAGATTCTGATTCGCGGTTCCCAGTCCATAACTCATCCAAGCGCCCATGCTGGGACGTCCGGGCTGTTGATGTCCTGTCTGAAAAAATGTCACGCCAGGATCGTGATTGATCGCTTCGGTATGCATCGACTTTACGAAGCACAGATCGTTAGCTATGTCGGCAGTGTGTGGCAGCAGTTCGCTGATCCACGCTCGACTTTCGCCGTGTTGTTTGAACTTGAACTTTGACCGAGCGATAGGAAACGAGCTCTGCCCCGCAGTCATGCCGGTCAGACGCTGCGTCTTTTTGACGAAACCATCGGTGCTCCATTTCTCGGTCTTATCGTCGTATGTCTTGAACAGTTCTTGGCCGTGAAACACGTTCGTCATTGGCTTGTAGTCAAACAAGTCTTGCTGCGACGGAGCTCCGTTCATGAACAGAAAGATGATGCGTTTAGCGCGCGGTGCAAAGTGAGCGTCCTCAAGCTGTCGTGCAAAGGCATGAGGCGCCAACATTGACTGCAACGCGATCGCCCCAATTCCCGAGGCTCCACTTTGGAGAAGTTGACGTCTGGTGACGACATGCTTTAGGAAGTCTGTTGCTTGATCCATATCGTTGCAGCGTAAAAAGCTTGACAAAGTCCTTTGGACGATTTCATATCATATCTGCCCTGACCCCACACCTAAAAGTCGTGAGTTTGCTTAACTCCGCAATCAACCTGGTGCGGTGAAAGACGAGGAATATAGACATCATAATGTGTCTAGTGGTCTGCATCGAGTCGGATGAAGTGACCTGCAATACAGCCTTTTTCTAGGAAGGGACGGCAAACAGCCCGGCAGGATCTGTGTCTTTGTGAGTCCCGAGCAGTTGATCGAATGTGAGCTGTGAAGCCATAGATGGTGCCTTTCTCCTGGACTTTCAAATATGTTCCGCGTGTGTTGGCGAGTGCGGCCACTGTTTCACGCTCCAAATTGGCCAAAATCTGGCCAGGACTCGACGGCTGTTTCATGTTCTCCGAGAACGCTTGTCGCATCGGGCGACGAATGGGACGATGAGGCCAATGCACGTAGCGGTTTTCGTTTGAATGCCGATCCGCCAACGTTGATTACTGACAATCTTAATCCTTTGAGGAGAGCGAACCATGAACGAACTCTCACGCCGTGGTTTCGTGTTCCTGTCGTCAGGAGCGGTGGCTGGAAATATGATGGTTGCCCGGGTTGCCGAAGCGGCCGATACTGACAAACACGGCCTTGATTTCTCGCACAGCGGACTGGTCACCGGCAAGCCCAAGCCGCTCAAATATAAGGCCATCCCCGGCTTCCTGAGTGCCGAACAGATCGCCCCGCACCATACGGCTCACTACGGCGGAGCATTGAGAGGCTATTCGGCAGCAGACGCGAAACTGGAAGCGTCCGTCAAGTCGGGTGACGCATTGGATGGGGCCGCGTTTGGTGCTCTGAAACGAGCCGTCAACAGTAAGGGCAACAGCGTAGTCCTGCACGAAAAGTACTTCGATGGCATGGTACCGAACGCTCCCGATCCGGCCGCTGATGTCCGTACCGCGATTGAAAAAAGATTCGGCTCACTCGACAAATGGTCTGCCGACTTCGCCGCCTCCGCCAAAGGTGCCGCCGGCTGGGCGATGCTCGTCAAGCACCCGGTCAACAGCCAGTTGTACAACATCGTGAGCGATGAACACGCAACCGGCGTGCTCTGGATGGCCACGCCGTTGATCGTCATTGACACCTACGAGCACGCGTTCTACATCGATTACCAGAACCGCAAGGCTGCATACGTCGAAAAGTTCCTTGAGCACATCGACTGGAACGAAGTGAACGTACGGTATCGCAACGTCGCTTTGTAGCTCGTCTTTTTCGCCAAGCAGTAAATGCGGTCTCAATTCTCAGCAGGCATGGACAATCACCGGTTGCGGCCCGGTGATTGCGGACGTTATGCCCCTAACGCACCCCCCCCCCAGCAGGATAGTTCACGATACCACACGTACCAAAGAAAGTCACCAACCGATTAAGGAGGTAACTCAGCGTCTTTCAGAAAAGTTTGAGTGACGCCAAAGATCGTGATGTCAACGAATCAGACACCGTCACGATCATCACTGACATGCTCGCCAGGACGTTGACCAGTCCCAGCCCTCCCGGCAGCCGACCCACGAAGATCAAACTGAACTCGATCAGCCGCCGCGTGATTCCACTGACATTCATCACCTGCCCCATCAGGATGAAAAATGGCAGCGAAATCAGCACGTAGCTGTCCATCCCGGCAAACAGTCGCTGCGGCGATGCCTGAATCAGATACGGATCAACCGCCAGGAAGTACGCCAGCGCCGACAACCCCAAAGCATAGGCAACGGGTACGCCGAGACACAAAAGCACGATCAAACTGGTGAGCAGGATCAGCCCTTCCACTGGTTCCTCCACTCTCGGATAATCCACACAACGCAGTACAGAATGGCCAGTCCGCATCCCACCGGCACACTGACCTGGACGCAGGCGCGCGCCAGCTGCGTCGACGGCATGACAAAGCCGCCGGTTACCACAATCCAGGTCGTGCTGTACCACAACATCACTCCATTGAGATTGAGCACCGCGATCAGCAGCAACCCGAACATATTGATCGCACTTTTTCCGCGCGGCCCGAGGCTGTCCACGAGGAACTGAATCCGGATGTGATCTCCATGGCCGATTCCCAGCACCGCGCCGATGGCCGTTGGGTAGACAAACAGGATCGTCACGAATTCATTCGCGCCGACAATCCTCGGCGGGCCGACGCGCGCTGTCATAATACCTCCCAGGTATACGCGCCTATGTTGATCATCACGATTAGAACAGTGACGCCGATTATTGCTTCATGAATAAATAAAGCCCACCAAACAGTAATGTTTCCCTTGGATACACAGTTTGCCCCCCCTTATGTTGTCTGTCCAGCATATTTCAGGTGCGCGATCACTGAAGCCGTGTGTCCGGATCCGATGTAGTCGCAAGCAACCTGGAATAATAAAGGACCAGTATCGTTCGGCGACTGGTCCGCTGTAGTAACTGACAATCGCCGGCGGAACGTTTATGAATATTTTGCCCGTCGGGTCAAGCATTCTTAATGGGTTGAGGAGAAAAATGCGTGTTGTGTCATTTGTCACCCGGTTGTCATATTCGGGTGGGTGGAATGCGTAGGTGTCATTCATCTGTTCCGGCGTGAGTGTAATAACAGTTCTTGGAGAATAATCGGTCGACCTCACCGTTGCTCCATCTCTTGTTATCTTTTCTTTGAACTCTCATTTGTTGTTCTGCTACCAGAGGAGACGTCGATGCGAATTGAAAAATCTGTGAAACCTATTGTATGCTCAATGACCGTTCTTGTGACCGTGTGTCTTTCCCCGGCCGTGTTTGCAGGCCTGTTAGATTCCGGAACGTTGACACCGATACCTTTGTTAACTCCGGCTATCCAGTCTGATCCTCCGAGTGGCTACGAAGCACGTTCTGTCGTGCAGAATCAGAGTCCGATTCAATTTACGGGAACCTTCTCTACTAACGTACAGCAACCGTGGGTGGGCCAGTACACAGCGGAAGGTCTAATCCTTAACGGTTTAAATTCCGGCCTCGTTGAATACGATTTCACTAACCTGACTGCCGGTTATTTGCCAGCGAATTCACTATTTATATTTGGCGATGTGGATAGAGGTTCAACTCTGGACGAAAAATTTGAGCTGTACGATGCTGTGTCCACACCGGTCAATAACGCGGTCAGTGGACGGCTCGAGTCACCCTGGTTCGATTCCTATGCGATGCGTGGGCCGGGAACAGGGAGTGGTGGCACTATTCTGGCCGGGAATATGCCGTCATACAGCTGGTTGAATAATATATATACGATCACGGGTGAGAACGTGGTGAGTAATCCTAATGTGGCAGTTTCATTAAGGACGTTGTATCCGCTGTTCTCGCTCACTGTCGATAAGAATACGACACACAACGGGATGTATATTGCAGCGCCGCTACGAGCGAATCCAGTTCCGGAGCCATCCAGCTGCATGATGATGCTTGTGGGTGTGGTCGGATTTTTCTTGTTGCAACGGGGAAGGCGCGTTCGCTCATCGGATGACTTAGTGTCGTTGGAAGTCTGATACGAGTCTTAGTTATCTAATTTGGTCAGTCGGTGTGCGAGGCTGCGTGAGGAAGTTGGGGGTCCGAGACATTAGGGTGCGGCGGCGGTATATGGTCCGAGGGCGGGTAAAATGTCTCGTGTTCCGGGGAGGTGGCGATGAGGGTCTTGTGCGAAAGAAATTCCTGCAGCGCATTGATGGAATGTTGCCATTGGTGGAAGATTGTGTCCGGGACGTAAATGCTGACGAGACAATTTACGGTTTTCAGTGTTTTACTGATTGAAGTGGAGTCCCGTTCCGGTCCCGGATCGGCAACTTGAGCGGATCCCATGAACTCGCATCCGGCAGTAAAACCTGCCAAACAGGGGTTTGGTCGTACGCGGCCAGAACGGCTTGCGACTCTGTGCGAGACAAAACGGCCGTTGCTGCAGCTCATATAGCGCCGCGTCGTCAAAATGGTCGTCGGTCACCCGCAGCTAGTGCTTCGAAGCAGGCAGTTGGGTGTTGCCGACGCAGTCACAGATCAGGTGAAATAGGAAACGGTCAGCCAGTTCCGTCCCACGAGTGCTCCTTAGGTTCCGGAACAGTTTTGTCCACGGTTTCACACTGGCCCACCGGATGTTCTTCGTTCGTGTTGATCACTCAATGATTCCGGGCATATCAGCAGGCAAATTCGTGTCGTGTACGACCTGATGGATAACCAGAGTGCGGATTGAACAAACCACCACATCATCTATCAAAAGGATCCACACCACTAAATTGCTCAGCTGGTATGACGTCAGCTGAACCACTGCCGGCGCTGGTTATTTATGTTTCATTGTTTGCTCCTGATGATCGTTCATGATCATTGGATGCTGGCGGTAATAACTTGGATGAGGTGGTGAGGGTTCAGCTCAACCCGAGGAGTCGAGCACAAGTTCCTCCCATCAACATAGCCAGTTCTTCTGCACCGAGAAAGGTGCAGTATTTCTCGATCCAATCACGATTCTGGCGATAAGTGCAGAAGCGGTTCTGAAACGGCATGTCCGTTCCCCAGTTCAATCGCTCGACACCGACATGTTCGACCATCGCCTCGAGCACCGGCCAGACCTCCCTGTAGGGAAAATCGAAGAGATCACCGATGCGAATCGGAAAGCAGACCTCAAGGTAGCAGCGCGGATTGTGGAAGGGTGCCCAGATGTCGTGCGGCATCTTGATGAAGGCGCCGTCATCCACAAAGACACGCCAGGGAAAGCCGTGAGTCAAGTTAACAATTACATCCGGATACCGTTCCATCCATCGCATCAGTACCTGCTGTTCTTCCAGATAGCCCTCGCGCGCTGCCGCGGCGCTTCTATCCTGCGGTATGCCCGTGCCGAGGGTGAAGAAGATTGGCACACCGTGCGCCGTGGCCGCATCCCAGAAGGGCCAGTATGCCTCCGAATCCCACGGCTCCGACGTGTCGAGGTAGGCGGGTCTTGAATTGAACTTGATCGCGTGCAGTCCATGGGTGTGAATCGCTCTGTCGAGCTCCTTGATGACTGCATCGGTTTCCCGCAGTATTCGACACTCATTGACCGGCGCCATGGCGCGCAAACGGTCCGGATAGAGCCGCACACATTCTGCGAGAAACGCTGCGCTCCTTGTCAACATTGGATAGCTGTGGATGACGGCCATGTCCACGCCGGCATGGTCCATCTCCGCGACCATGCTGTGGGGAGTGAACTCCAAGTTCCGGAGGTTCGGCGGGAAGAAGTGTTTCGTATAATCCTCACCATCGACGGTCCAGACCACGCGTCCTTTTTCCCGATCCACGCGAAACCGGACGTTAGGCAGCTCGGACGAGCTGGTGTACTCGTCGGGGATCAGAAGCTTCGATGACGCCGGCGCGCGATCGCGAATGCGCCAAGCGGACTGGAAGTGCAGACCTTGAGCCTCTTGAACCCACCAGAGGTGTTCCTCGGCACTCTCGAATCCAGCCGGCTCGTCCACTGGCTCGAAGCAGTAGACGTGGGAGTCGATGATCATGAGTTGTCCTTCGCTGTTCAGCTGAGACCTGATACACGGGAGGCTTGGAGTCTTCTTGGGGAAAAAGGTGTGCGAAGTTCCGGAGAGCAAGCAGGCTGCACAATGAAATGGCAAAGTTCGAGGGCATCTATAACCATAATCGTGATCCCGGGGAACTCGAATCAAATGCCTCCACTGCCAGTAACGAAAACGGGGCACAGGATCAATCGAAACTGTACATAATCAGCTCGGATGCTCTGCATCCGGACATTGGTCACAGCCTGAATGGTCGCTGGCAAGACCGGCCAGCACTGATCACGTGTGCCGGATCGGTGTCACTTGGCACCTCCCGGAACAGATACAGGCCGAGTAAATAATTGACGGTTCTTACGGTACTTCTTGAGCATAATTGAGAATGCTGTGAACGGCGGCGGTGGACTCACAGCGAGTCCGGATCGATTCCATGCAGGTCAATTGTGTATTGAAGCCGTCAGCAGTGGTTCAGGACACACCATTGGACACGGATCCGATACCGGGTGTATGCTGAGTCAGGGTCCGTGACTGACCTGATCCCGGCGTTGCCGCTGTCATCGACAGTCGATTTTTTTGCCTGATTTCCAAGGCCATTCGGTTATTCAAAGTACGATGGCCTTCCGAGGCCGTCGTACCGTGAACTCAAGCTCTGTAGATTCGAGAACTGAGTGACCCCGCCTGATTCCTTCCCGTGATTGTGAAAATGTCTGTGCTTTCTGCCCGTGTCCAGCGGACGCTCTCTATGACTGCCATTGCGACGGTGCTGCTGGCTGTGTATCTGCAGCCTGGTCAGGCGGCCAGTTCCGAGACGACGAAAGTCAACTTCAGTCGACAGGTCAGGCCACTGCTGTCGGACAGATGTTTCCGCTGTCACGGGCCGGATGACAATAGCCGTGCAGGTGATCTGCGGCTGGATCTGCGCGCCGCAGCACATCAATCCGCGATCGTGGCGGGAAATATCCAGGACAGTGAATTGGTCAAACGGATCACTACTAATGATCCCGAACAACGGATGCCTCCGGTGGATTCAAAACTGGAACTTTCCTCCGAGGAAGTGGCCCTGCTCACTCGATGGGTGGCTCAGGGAGCCGACTACACAATCCACTGGTCATACGAAAAGCCGCGACGTCCCATACTGCCGGAGACGCGGAAAAATGTCTGGGCTCGCAACGAGATCGACGCGTTTGTCCTCGCTCGCCTGCAGGCGGCCAGACTTGAACCATCTCCCGTAGCCGACCGCGTGACGCTGATCCGTCGCCTGTCACTTGACCTGACTGGACTGCCGCCGTCGATTCACGAGGTCGAACAGTTTGTGAATGATCAACGGACAAAGGCATATGAAAAACTCATTGACCGGTTGCTGGCTTCCCAGCATTACGGTGAACGGATGGCTCAAGACTGGCTGGACCTCGCCCGCTTCGGTGATACCAACGGCTATGAAAACGACAGTGACCGCAGCATGTGGCTGTACCGCGACTGGGTGATCAACGCGTTTAACACCAACATGCCGTTTGATCGGTTCACCATCGAGCAGATTGCTGGCGACCTGCTGCCGGATGCCGACATTTCGCAGAAAATTGCCAGCGGCTTCAACCGCAACACGACATACAACGAAGAAGGCGGAGCCGACGCGGAGGAATTCAGGGTCGTGTATGCTGTCGAGCGAGCAAGTACGACATCTACTGTGTTCCTCGGACTGACACTGGGCTGTGCCCAGTGTCACGAACACAAATACGATCCGATCTCACAGAAAGAGTTCTACCAGTTCTATGCGTTTTTCAACTCCGTTGACGGGGAACTTGGTGCGACCGGGCACGACATCCCGCTGCCGCCAATCCTGAGCCTGCCGACCGGCAAGCAGGCCGTGACACTCGAACGCGTCATGACTGAACTGACCGAGCTGGAAGCGAGGATCAAATCTGAAGTCGCGAAGGTCGATATCGCAGCCGGCCCGGACCAAACAAATTCAGCCGGCCCGGACGAGACTTCGACCTCGGACAACCGTGAAGCTGCTGCAGGCTTGGGCGACATCGTGAAGGCCGGGAACACCAACCCGCCTGAACCGACACACTTTGAGACGCAACCCGCGTGGGAAGAGTTCGAGCAGACCCGTGAGAAGAGCAAACTGCCAAAGGAGATCTTCAAGCTCGTTAGACTCAAAGCGTCCGACCGTGACGATGAGCAGGAACAGCAACTTCATGATTATTTCGTGCAGTATGCGTACGCACCGACAAAAGACAGCTTTGAGCCGCTCAACAAACGGCAGACAGAACTGACTCAAGAGAAAGAGAAACTTGACAAGGCAATCCCGACGACAATGGTCATGGTCGAGATGGACGAACGTCGACCGGCGTTCGTCCTGGTGCGCGGTGACTTTCAGACAAAGGCCGACGAAGTCACTCCGAACGTACCGGCCATCTTCCCGCCGCTGCCGCCGGACAAGCCGCGTACCCGACTCGGGCTGGCGTACTGGTTGACCGACGCCGACAACCCGCTTGTCGCGAGAGTGGCCGTTAACCGGTTGTGGGGCCAGTTCTTCGGAGCGGGTCTTGTGCGGACCATGGAGGACTTTGGAGTTCGCGGTGAATTTCCTTCGCACCCGGAACTGCTGAACTGGCTCGCTACCGAGTTCGTCCGGACGGGCTGGAATGTTAAAGGGCTGCAGAAAAAGATTGTTATGTCGGCCACTTACCGGCAGTCATCCCGCTGGCGTACCGATGCCGCAGCGGTGGATCCGTACAATGCACTGCTCCCTCGGCAGTCGCGTTTCCGCCTGTCGGCCGAGGGCATTCGCGATGTCGCTCTGACTGTCAGCGGTCTGCTGAACGACGAGATCGGCGGACCAAGCGTCTACCCCTACCAGCCCGAGGGCTATTACAGCGACAAAGGCCGCTGGAAGTGGCCGCAGAGCAAAGGCGACGACTTGCACCGTCGCGGGCTATACACGTTCTGGCGACGGACGACGACCTATCCAACGTTCCGCATTTTTGATGCCCCGAGCCGCGAAGTCTGTACAGTCAGTCGTCCGCGGACCAATACACCTCTCCAGGCTCTCGTGACGCTCAACGACCCAACCTTTGTTGAATCGGCCCGTGTTTTTGCCGAAAGAATCCTCCGCAACGATGGACTTTCACTCGAAGATCGACTGACGTTTGCGTTTCGTTCAACGCTGTCGCGTCTGCCGAACACTGACGAACTGCAGATGCTTCACAAAATCCATGACGAACAACTGACGCGATTTCAAGCAGACAACGCAGCAGCGACGGCACTGACCAAACGGGGAGATGAACCAGTTGTGAATGATTCCGGTGTCGCCACGCTGGCCGCATGGACGACGATCGCAAACGTGCTTCTCAATTTGGACGAAACGCTGACACGCGAATGACTCGATGATACGCAGTCTCTTCTCTCAGGAGAAAAGAGACTGAAACAGTGGCATTCGAAGGACACCACCACACCGGACAGAAACATGAATACACTCGACCTCGAATACCGCACCGCACGTCGCCAGTTTCTCAGTCGAACATCGGCTGGACTGGGTGCCGCCAGCGTCGCCAGTCTGTTCAACCTCGGGCTGTTTGCCGGTTCGTCTGGTACGGCACCGGCCCGTTCGGTGTCGTCACTCGGGACTCATTTTGTGCCTCGAGCCAAACGCGTGGTGTACCTTTTCATGGCCGGAGGACCGTCGCACATCGACCTGTGGGACCCCAAGCCACTGCTGCACGAAGAGAATGGAAACGAACTGCCCCCGTCCGTCAAAGGCAGGCAGCGGATCACCACGATGACGCGGGGGCAGAAGCAACTGCTCGTTGCCGGATCGCCGATGAGGTTCCGGACATTCGGTGAGTCTGGACAGGTCATGAACGAACACCTGCCGCAACTAGGGAGAGTGTCCGATGAGCTGGCCATCATTCGGTCGATCCACAGTGAGCCGATCAACCATGATCCGGCTGTCAACATGCTGCAGACCGGGGCCGGCCGACCCGGTCGACCCTGTCTGGGTTCGTGGCTGTCTTGGGGGCTGGGCAGTGAGAACAGAAACCTGCCGGACTTCATTGTCCTGCTGTCAGGCAACAAGGGTCAGCCGGTTGTTTCGCGGTACTACCACAGCGGGTTTCTTCCAAGCCGGCATCAAGGCGTCCAGTTTCAGTCACAGGGCGATCCAGTGCTGTTTCTTTCGAACCCGGCGGGCATCGACCAGGCGAATCGCGACAAGCTGATCGCGGGCATCAACGCGCTTAACAGGCGACGACTGGAAGTTATTCGTGATCCGGAGATTGAAGCTCGGATCGATTCGTTTGAACTTGCCGGACGCATGCAGACCAGCGTGCCGGAGCTGATGGATATCTCGCGCGAACCGAAACACATCCACGAGATGTACGGCACAAAGCCCGGCGAGGTTTCGTTTTCGAATAACTGCCTGCTGGCCCGGCGACTGCTGGAGCGGGGCGTGCGCTTCGTGCAACTGTTCCAGCGCGGCTGGGACATGCACAGTGATATCGTCACCCGGATGCCGGAAATGTGTCGTCTCGTCGATCAACCGATCGCCGCGCTGATCCAAGATTTGAAGCGTCGCGGTATGCTTGAAGACACGCTCATCATTCAAGGTGGCGAATTCGGTCGCACGACGTACAGCCAGGGCGAGCTCAAGCCGACATTCGGGAGGGACCATCATCCAAGATGTTTCACAATGTGGATGGCCGGCGGCGGGATCAAGGGCGGCACGTCTCTCGGGAAAACCGATGAGTACGGATACAACATCGTCGAACGGCCTGTTCATGTGCACGATCTGCAGGCGACCATTCTGTACTGTCTTGGCATTGATCACGAACGGCAGACGTTCCGCTTCCAGGGGCGCGATCAGCGGCTGACCGATATCGGTGGCAAGGTCGTTTCGGAAGTGCTGGTGTGAATCGGCCGGTACGTAAGGAGTTCGCAGTACTGAACGGGCTCAGGAAATGAAGCAACCCCTGCTGCCGCTTTTTTACTGGCAGTATCGGCCTAAACTCTTGTCGCTGCCGGAGTCTAACCGTTCAGCTGCTGCAGGGGACCGGTACTGTCTCCCAGTTGGTCGACAGGGGCTCCGACGCGATCCAGCATAGACAGATACAAGTTTGTCAGCGGCGTGTTTTTCTTGTAGTGCACATGTCGTCCCGGTGTGATCGTGCCACCACCCCGACCTGCGAGCAGAACCGGCAGATCCGTGTAGTCGTGCGCATTGCCGTCACCGAAGGCACAACCGTAGAGGATCATTGACTGGTCCAGCAACGTACTTTCGCCTTCCTGAATTGAGTTCAGTTTCTTCAGAAAATACGCCAGGTGAGTTACGTAGTGACGATTGATCAGGCTGAGCTTGGTATGTTTTTTCTGGTCTCCCAAATGATGAGACAGCGTGTGGTGACCTTCAGAGATGCCGATCTGTGGGAAGCTGCGATTGTCGCTGCCGTTGCCAATCATGAGTGAGATGATTCGCGTGGAATCCGTCTGAAACGCCAGGACCATCATATCCAGCATCAGGCGGAGATGTTCGTCGTTATCCCCGGGCAGGCCGGCCGGTCGCGAAAAGTCCGCACTTGTGTCAGTAGCTGTCGGTTTTTCTGCCCCGTCAACTCGTCGCTCAATTTCCCGGACCGCGTACAGGTACTCGTCAAGCTTCCGTTGATCGTCCCTGCCCAGCCGACGGGTGAGAGCTTTGCCATCAACAGCCACGAAATCCAGAATGCTTTTCCTGTCCTGATCACGTAGCGCACGGCTCCTGGTTTCGTCCTTTTTGATTCTGTTGCCAAACAGTCGATCAAAGACAGTCCGCGGATTAATTGCCTTAGGCAACGGGGCTGTTTCTGTGCGCCACGAAATGTGCGTGGTGTAGACGCAGCTGTACCCCGAATCGCAGTCTCCGGAGTATTTACTGGGAACGCAGCCCAGTTCCAGTGACGGAAACCGAGTGTGGCGGCCGATCTTCCCGGCAGCCATCTGGTCAACTGAGATGCCATTCCGCAGTTCGTTGCCCAGCGTCCGTCGGGGCAGCGTCCCGGTCAAAAACTGACCGACGGTACAGGAATGACCGCCGCACCCTGCTGCTCCGGCGGTGGTCAACGCCAGTCCGCTGGGCAAAAACAGTTCCGACTTGAGATCCTTCAATGGTTGCAGAATCGGTGGCAGTGTTGTCAAAGGTCCTTCGAATTCCGGAGTCCAGTGCGGCATGTGCTTGCCGTTGGGAACAAACAGAAAGGCCATTCGTACGGGTGATATCTGTTCACGTGAATTTGTGGCCAGTGATGTCCGCGGCAGCATGCCCTCCAACAGGGGCACGGCCATCGAGGTGCCCAGTCCGCGTAGCACAGTTCGACGTCGAATGTGAGTATCCATTACATAGTCCTGACTGAAAATATCTGACTACCAGGAATTGATCTTGCGCTTTCCCCGCCTTTTCTGGAAGGGCTCGCTTTTGATGACCTGGGTGACCAGTGTTGAAAACCGGTAATTGTCTGTGGAGAGCACCTTTTGAATTTTATCAGTGGCACAGACATCATAGTACTCCAACTCTCGACCCAGAGCGTAGGCCAGCAATTTTTCGGTAAGGCACTTGATGAATTTATCCTTTCGGCTGTTGCTCAGGATTTCCCTCAGTTCCGCCGGTCCGTTGATTCGCTGACCGTCCGGCAGTTCTCCGGACGTATCAATCGGGAACTTACCGTCGTGTGTGCGCCAGCGTCCGATGCCGTCGAAGTTTTCGAGCGAAAAACCCAACGAATCCATCTGCTTGTGGCAGACCGCACAGCGGGGATTGCTGACGTGTTGCGACATCCGTTCCCTGAATGAACCAGACGTCGCCGTTTTATTGGTCTTCTCAAACTCCGATGCACCGGGAGGTGGCGCGGGTGGAGGAGTGCCCAGAATCGTCTCCATGATCCACTTGCCGCGTTTGACCGGTGACGTGCGCGTCGGGTTCGACGTCAGTGCCAGCACACTACCGTGAGTCAGCACACCACCTCGCAAATTGTTTTGTAGTGACACTCTTTGAAAACCAGCGCCCTCGACATGCTCCAAACCGTAATGTTTGGCAAGCCGTTCGTTCACAAACGTAAAATCGGCGGTCAGCAGGTCCAGCATACTGCGATTTTCGCTAATGATCGTGTTGACAAACATCTGAGTTTCGGTCCACATTGCTCCGCGAAGGTTGTCGTCGAACTCAGGAAAGACACTCGCGTCCGGTTGGATCGACTTGAGTCTAGAGAGCTGCAGCCAGTGACCGCCGAAATCCGTGCCCAACGCCCGTGATCGGGGATCATCGAGCATGCGGCGGACCTGGTCATCGAGGTTTGTACGGAGAGTTTGCTGCCGCGACTGTTCCAACAACTCGTCGTCGGGCATGCTGCTCCACATAAAATAAGACATCCGTGTGGCCAATTCGTCTTCACTGAGCTCCCGGATTGCCTCTGGATCTACGGAAGGAGGATCTGACTCCACCCGAAACAAAAAATTTGGTGAGACAAGAATGGCCCGAAGTGCCAAATGGATACTTTCTTTAAAGCTGCCACCCTGTTCATGAGTTGTGTCAACCAGGCGCAACAGTCGCTCAATTTCGACATCCGTGACTGGCCGCCGATAAGCCCGAGAAGCCAGTCGTGTGAGCACCATGCGGGCTGCGTGGTGTCGTGAGACCTGCGGCCCCGGCTGAATGAAAATGATTCCCCGCAGCGACTCAGTCTTGTCTGCTTGCTTGGCATCGGTCACGATCACCCGATCGGCGATCTCTTCCGCAGCAATCAAGTAGCGCTCCATCAGGACCGGTGCGATAGATAACGCGTCGCCACCGGCACCAATGTCGTCGGTTGGAAAGTCATCCGCGTCGGGGTAATCAATTCCCAGCAGATCGCGAATCGTGTTGCGGTATTCAGCTCGATTCAACCGTCGGATCGTCTCATTTCCGGGGTCAGGTTCTCCCGAGCAGTCCACGGCAGCAATGGCATCCTGGATCCAACTTGTCAGCATCTGGACGTCGTCATGGGATGGCTGCTGCGCATCCTGTGGCGGCATACCTCTGGCCAGAAGCTGATTCCTAACGGCCATCCAGGCTTTGCGCCCGGTGGTGGCCAGTTCCGACGCATGTTGGAATGTATTCAGCGCCAGTCCGGATTGTGGGCTGTCACCACTATGGCACTCAAAACAGAAGTTCTTCAGGAATGGCTGCACGATTGTCTGAAAGACCTGCTCGCGTTCAGTCGCCTCCTGGGACAGCGGTTTCTCTGTTTCAGTTTGCTCAGCGGGTGCCGTGGCAACTTCATTGTTCTCCGTTATTGTCATGACAACGCGGAAACCACGCGTCTGGAAACGGTGAACCGGCAGGACATTATAGCGATACGCAGAACGGCAGTTCAGGGCATCATCGGCCCAGCTCCCGCCTCGAACCGATGCGTCCGACGAACTCGCCGCGCCTGGTGGATCCACAGACGGCGAGTCTTTGTAGTAATCCGCCCGATACCAGTCGGAACACCATTCCCAGACATTGCCATGCATGTCATATAAGCCAAGTGCGTTTGGTTTGTAAGAGCCAACGGTCGTGGGTCTGCCGAGAAACGGTCCAGTGGGCACTCCGGGAGACGGCAGCATTCCGTTGAAGTTTGCCTGCGCTGACGACAACAAGTTGTCGAAGTGGAAAGCTGTCGTCGTGCCTGCACGGCAGGCGAACTCCCATTCGGCTTCCGTCGGAAGGCGATACACACGGCCCGCGGATTTCTCCTGTGGCAACTCCGATAACTTGCCGCAGAATTCCATTGCCTCTTTCCAGCGAACATATTCCACCGGGAAGCGCCTGGTATCCAAACCGGCCACCTTGCCCTTGCTGCGGCCTGTCTTGGAGAAATAACTGGGATTCGCTTCCATGACTCGTTCGTATTCGTTTTGTGTGACCTCATAAATCCCCATGAAAAATGGATTTGTAATCGTTACTCCGTGCTGAGGCTTTTCATCTTCATTAGCAGATATATCTCCTTCCGGCGAGCCCATCAGAAACTCTCCCATTGAGATTTCCACCAACTTCATATCGATGGAATTTGTGAGGACGTGTGTCGGCTGCGCCTGTTCGTCAGCAAGACCAACGGCCGTCACTTGCGAGAACACAATCAGGGTCACAATGGAAATAAACTGGCAGCAGACGCTCATATCGGTTTCCAAATCTGCGTTGGTTCATGAACTACAATGTGCAATTTGTCACGTTTGTCTTGGGCGGAACGACCGTTGAGCCTCACTCCGTACGATATGGCCGCAGCTCCTGGTTCACCCGACGCATCACGGACCGCAATCCGTGGCCAGGTGAAACAATCAATCGCCCTGCTCAACGAGGACCGGTCCACGTCGATAAATGATCTTGCCGTGTTGGTCGAAGTATGTCATCACTGGCTTCGCGCTACGGGACCTCAAATTCCACAGCCGCCGTGTTGAGATGTACGAGACGTGATTGGCCACAAAGAAAGTGGCAATGAACATCGTCGCAAAGGAGTTTCCCGAAGAAAAGGAGCAGCCTGTTTCCGCGAACCAGTGCTTTGAAAAATCAGGTGCAGGTATCGCAGAAGGCTGTGTTGCCTGGAGAACTCTCCGTAACGTTTCATGACGCGCATCTTTATCACCGAGCTCGAAGAATTCCAGAGGTGAGGTGACATTCTCAGGGGACCAGCACGGTTTATACTGGCCAGGCCACTTTTTCCTGGACACTTCTTCAGCGCTGGTGTATTGGCAGCGGATGGAATCGATGTTTGCTCTCATTGGTGGTTGTGTTGCACGGCTGGCTCCAGTTCCGTCGGTCGCAGTCGCTGCCAGCACGGCCATGCGAGACGACGTGTTCAACGCCAGTCAACTTTCAGCCGAGTCCAGCGAATGCCGCATTTGCCATCTTCGACACACCAGTGGGTCGCCAGAAATAAGCCGCCGTGTAAGGGAATCGCCGTCGGGAATCCGAATGCAAAAGTCTGCAGCTCATCGATTCCCGATTGAACGGAAGCAGACCGCTTGTAGGTTGTATGAGTGTTATACAGCACGGATTCATGATGGACGGTCCAGTGATCGTCAGTAAACGTCACCAGGCACATCTTGATCGCCTGTTGTCCATGGCGCTGGTTGTACAACACCATCAAACGGTCGTCTCCCAAATAGACCGGAGTCATCGTTTGCCCATGGATGCCGGTCGAGTGAATCGCCCCCCAGGTGGTTCCGCCATCTGGCGAAATGACAAAACTGTTTTCGAGGTCGGAATAGTCCTTCAGTGTCACTGTCCAGGCCACTCCCAGAACCTGGTTATCATTCAGCTCGACGAATTTTTGTTCAAAATATCCTCGTTCTTTTTCCGGGTGCTCGAATGCGACCGCATGCGACCACGTTTCACCGTCATCGTTGGAAAGGGCAGTGATTACGCGCAGGCCCAGTTCATCCGGTTGAAACAACGTGGCTGCCGGAGCCAGTAATCGTCCGGATTTCAATGGAAGTAGACCGTGTGAGACCTCCAGCGGCCCTTTTGGCATAGGGACCGAGTGCGGCTGGGTCCACGTACGTCCGTCGTCGACGGACCGGCAAAACAGCGCGCCGGACTCACGCTCTCCGAACTTCTGGTCAGTGTTGGCACCCACCCACTGTCCGTAGGCATAGATTGTTTCGGTATTGGGCGATTTGGTCAGCTTCAGAAAGTTTGCGCGGTTACGTTTTTCATCTTTCGGAAAAATCGTGCCTTCCATCCGCCAGGTCTGACCATTGTCTGTGGAGCGTGACCAGTCGGTCCCGCCTGTGACCATCGCACCTCCGCCGACTCCGTAGGAACACAGGATGTCTCCGCTGCCCAGTTGCACGGCCATGGGAAATGCAGAGTCACGATCATCCAGTCGGCCCGTTGCCAGTATTTTGATACTCGGCATCACACCCCAATCATTCTTCTTAGGATTCAGCCAGCGGCCGGAACTGGACCTGAAGTAACATTTGTGTTCCGGCCTGGTCGTGCCTGGTGATCCTGCTCTCGTCGCACATTTGACACCGCCAGGGGCACGGTGTTGGTGTCACGGCTGGCTTCCGACACAAATGATTAATCCTGACCTGGTCAAAAGACTCAGGGCTCGGACGATATCGCATTGGTATCCGACGTTTAAACTGCTGCAGCTTCATTCCTGCAGATATGATTCCAACCAAGTGCTCAACATCTGGTGAATCTTTGTGGAGACCGACGCGTGGCGATCGGAGATGCGAGGACCACACAGGAAGCTGTCCAATGCGCATGTTGAACCACGAACAGTCTGACGAAAGACCATTCTTTTGAGACGATGAGCAGGCGTTGTCGCCGCTTTCCCTGCAAAACGCAGGGAAAGCGAGGAGTGCGGGGCCGTTCATGGCGACAAACCAGTAAGCTCTGGAGTTCGGCGATTTGCACTGGGTGCGAATCCCAACCGGACCGGTTAACCATTCGCCACCGCCGATCACCCCCCCCCATGAAGAGTCCCGGACCGAGCATCACGGCACAGTTGCGCCACCCGATCACCGGTGGGTCAGGCAACTTTTTGACCGTCCACGGCGGCATCTGGGACGAGCCAGATTGAGGCATGCGAGTGACCCCGTAATTATATTTGATAAGTCGTGCCGTTCCTGATTCTATAAGCTGGATCCAGCGCTTGAAAGCATGCTCGATTGCATGCGTGATAGTAGTTGCGGACAATTTGCGAAGCAGCGGTCATCCGGATCATCAAGCAGGCAGTAATCAGTGAGAGAGAACACAACGCGAGCTAGGTTACTCGCCGGAAAACCAACCGTCGGGTCTTTCCTGGGCCTGGGAAGCCCGCACATTACCGAGATGTTTGGTCATGCCGGTTTCGACTGGCTCGTCCTGGAAACAGAACATAGCGCGGTCGACATCGAAGGTGTCGAACACATGTTGATGGCGATGAGCGGAACGGCAGCGATACCGATCGTTCGTGTGACACGGGCTGATCCCCTGGAAATCGGGCGAGCTCTGGACGTGGGTGCGATGGGCGTGATCGTTCCCATGGTGCGCACGGCCTTGGATGTCCAGATGATTGTCAGCTCGACTCGCTATCCACCGGAGGGAGCCCGGGGTTTCGGTCCGCTTCGCGCTTCGCGTTATGGGCAGGATTACCATGACTACCTGAACCGGGCCAACGACAACCTCGTCGTGGCGATCATTGTCGAGACCAAAGAAGCAATTGAAAATCTCGAGGAAATTGCCGCTGTCCCTGGTCTGGATGTGATGTTTTTGGGCCTCTACGACCTTTGTCTGTCGTATGGACTGAATCCGAATGCGATGCCATTTTCCAAGATCGATGAGCGGATCGATCAGGTCCTGGAGGCCGGGACGAGACACGGAGTTGCAGTGGGCATTGGAGTCGGATCACCGGAAGAACTGCGGAATCGCCGTGATCAGGGTTTCCGGTTTCTCAGCTATGGCACTGACTATTTCCTGCTGTCCGCGGCGGTACAGGCAGGCATCGAAGCGTTTCAGGCACCGTGATGCCGGAGCGATGCGATTACCAAATTGGAAGGACCGCTGCTGAGCTATTGTTTTGCAGATGTTGAGCTCACAAAAAGCCGCGGCCTTGCGGTTTTCAAACAACCTTTTAAACGAATCACAATCGGGTACCGAAAAATGAAGGTTCTTTACATTCCTCAGCCAGACACACTGCACCCGTGGTATGACGATTTCATAACGGCTGTTGACGACGAACATGAGATCGCGATGTTCGATTTCGAAAAACCCGCGGCGGCACAGTTTCGGGATATCGGGGTTGTCGTCGAACTTGGCGGCAATACGGGGACCCATGAGCTGGTTGATGCGGCACTGACAGCCGGCGTCAAGTTGTGGCAAATCATGGGGACCGGGCTGGACCATGTCGATGTTCGATACTTCCTGGAGAAGGGTCTGCCATTAGCCAATACACCCGGACAGTTCAGCAGCGTCGCGCTGGCCGAACACGCATTGTTCTTCATGCTTTGGTTCGCAAAAAAATACAGAGAAAACCAAACGAACATGCGCAAAGGACGCTTTTATCACCCGGTGACAGATGACCTGGAATCTGCAACACTGGGACTGATTGGATTTGGAAACAGTGGGAAGGATCTCGCACTGCGGGCCGGACCAATGGGGATGCGAATCATGGCCGTGGATGTCATTGACGTGCCACCAGATGTTCGTGACGCTCATTACGTCCAGTTTTTTGGTGGTCCGGACGAGCTGGACCGGGTGTTGTCCGAGTCGGACTACGTTTCCATCCACACACCTCTTAATTCGTCGACTCGGCATCTGATTGGCCGACGTGAGTTGGGTTTGATGAAGCCGAGCAGCGTATTGATCAACATCGCACGAGGCGAAATCATTGACGAAACGGCACTCATCGAGTCCCTGCAGACAGGGGAAATTGCCGGCGCTGGTCTCGATGCATTTGCCACGGAGCCATTGCCGATTGAGCACCCGTTCTTTCAATTACCCAACGTGCTGCTGACGCCGCATACGGCCGGTGGTTCCCGGGGTACATCTCGACACCGTGGACAGGCCGGCGCTGAAAACGTGAATCGGATCGCAAAGGGCCTGCAGCCGCTGTATCAAATCACCTCGGTCGAATGAGATGTTTTAAGTTGCCTACGGTGGCCAGAGTCAATGATACGCGCGTTTACCTGTCATCACGGCCAAAACTGGTCACAGCTGCATTAATGCACTTGCCGGGCCTGCGGGTCGCTGTGTGCCGGACTACAGATGTGTCAGGGACCGGAGCTGAGAGATCTGTCGTTATGGACCACGGCCGGAAAATTTAGTACTGCCAACGATGTCAGAGATTGCGGTCAGGAATCGGTCGACCTCCGATCGGGTGTTGTAATGCGCCAGAGACACACGCAACACGCTGTCCACGCCGAGTGCGACCAGAACGTGCCGGGTATAAGCATCGTGCCGGCGCTCGTGGATGATGATGCCGCGTTCAGCAAGTGCCCGCACCACGTCGGTTGTGTCGAGTGCATCCAGAGCCAGAGCAAATACCGGCTGTCGCCCTGGGCCCGGAGGAACGTTGCTCACAACGTGCACGCCCGGCAGTTTCGCCAGGCCAGCCAGCAAGTGTCCGCCGATCTCTGTTTCGTGAGCGATGATCGCGGACATAGCCGCTTCGAGGCAGGCACGCTCGTTGCCGGTGTCCGTACCGGGGGCCACTTGGCGGCCGAGCCAGCTCAGGTATTCGACCACCCGCCGAAAAGCTGCGTAATTGCCGGCGTCCCTGGTGCCCAGGTCCCAGGCGGTCTTCGGATTTCCGGCCAGCCGCGGATGACGCCGACTGGCAAGACGAGGCGAGACCCAGGCAAAGCCGCCGCCGACCTTGGAAAAAGCTTTGTAGGCTGCAAAGACATAGCCGTCGACGTAATATCGCTCGACGTCAGCACCTCCGTGCTGGACGAATTGCGTTCCATCGGCGATCAGGATGGCGGAGGGTGCCCGTTCGCGGACTGCGGCGCCAATGGTTGCGAGGTCGTTGACTCCTCCAGTGACGTTCGACGCATGGACCATGGCCACGGCAATCGTCTGTTCATCTATCTGCTCCATCAACGCGGATACAGGCACGATACCGGAAACTCGATCCAGTGCGGCCACACGGCGTGTTAGCCCCCGCGTCTCGCAGACGTACGCCGCGGCATCATAGGTTGCGGCGTGATCGAGGTTGCTGCAGACGATATTTCCGCAATCCACGGCAGCCGTCGCTGCCTCGAGCAGGGCGAAGATCATGGCGGTGGCGCTTTCGCGGCTGGCGATCACGCCTTCTCGTGCATTGAGAAATGTGGCCACAGCGTTGCGCCCGTCCGTGATTGTATGGCTCACATGTTGCGAACTGGCGTGACTGCGCCCCGCGTTGTCCGGCAGTCCGTCAAAGTAGGATGCGGTTTCGACCACCGACTTCAATGTCAACGAGCCACCGGCGTTCTCGAAGTAGATGCGGTCTGTCAGGACCGGGTCACAGTCGACATTGCAGAATCTGTCACGGATTTGTGCTGACAGCTGAGAGGAGAATTCAGACATATACTACTCGCGGTTGACGGTATGCTCTGATTACGGATAATCGATGAGCAGCGTTATTCTTATTCCAGCCGGACCGATTTTCCAGTGCCGTTGGCGGAAGTAATCTGCTGCGTACGGTGGCAGACGTTTGCAAAAATGCAGGAGGCGGGGGTGCCTGCACGGCTTTCCTGCGTTCGCAAACAGTCCTTTGGTCCTGCGGCGGAGAATGGCTATCCGAATCGGAATTGACACGGGCGGCACCTTTACCGATGTCGTGATCCACACGGACACGACCGATGCCCTTGTGATTCACAAGGTACATAGTACACCCGATGACCCTGGCCGGGCCGTGATCGAGGGGCTGCGACTGGGCCTCCGCCATGTGGATGCCGGATACGACGACATCGAACTGCTCGTGCATGGTACTACGGTCGCGACGAATGCTCTGCTGCAGCGTCGTGGGTCGAAGGCGGCCATGATTACCACCGCCGGGTTTCGTGATGTTCTGCATATTCAGCGACAAAGTCGGCCGCGACTGTATGACCTGCGCAGCCGTCGCGCGGAACCATTGATTCCCAGACGGCTGCGACTGGAATTGACCGAACGTATCGGCCCCGATGGAATGATACAGAATCCGATCGATTACGCGCAGCTCGACGGAATTGTGGAACACCTGCGGGAGGCGAAAGTCGACGCTGTGGCTGTGGCCTTCCTGCACAGCTATGAGAACCCGGTGCATGAGTTGGAGGTTGCACGTGTCGTGAGGGATCGGTTGCCGGGTGTGACCGTGTGCACATCTCATGAACTGGCCCGACAAATTGGCGAGTACGAACGCTTCAGCACCTGTTCGGTGAATGCATTCATTCAACCCCTCATGGAACGATATCTTGGCCGCCTGGATGCGACGCTTAAACAGGAGGGTATGGATGCACCACTGTTCGTCATGAAATCGAACGGCGGCGTCATTCCAGCATCGGCCGCTGCCCGGGAATGCGTGCAGACAATCCTTTCGGGACCCGCCGGCGGCATCGTGGCCGGTATGGTCATAGCGCGGCATCACGACAATCCAAATGTCATCACGGCTGATATCGGCGGAACCAGTTTCGATGTCGCGGTCATCGCCGACGGCAACGCGAGCTTTGCGCGCGACACTGAGATTGAAGGTATCGCTCTAAAAACACCGATGCTGGATCTGCACACGATCGGTGCCGGCGGTGGCAGCATCGGGTGGATCGACGCCGGCAACGCGTTGCGCGTCGGTCCTCAGTCCGCAGGCGCCCTTCCCGGGCCGGCCTGTTACGGAAAGGGAGGGAACGAACCGACTGTGACGGATGCCAACCTGGTACTTGGGCGCCTGGCGATAAATTCCAGGCTTGCCGGTGGCATGCAGCTCGACATCGATGCGGCACGCCATACGATTCATGACAAACTGGCGAAGCCCCTGGGACTCACAGTGGAGTCCGCTGCCGAGGGGATCGTGCGTGTAGTCAACGCAAACATGGTTGCAGCAGTTCGCAAACTGACCGTGGAACGTGGTCTCGATCCACGCGACTTTGTGCTGGTTCCGTTTGGTGGTGCGGGCCCGCTGCATGGTGCCGAGCTGGCACATGAATGCGGTATCGGCCAGACAATCGTCCCCCTGGTGCCCGGTGTCACCTCAGCTGTCGGTCTCCTGATGTCGAATTTGCGGGAGGACTGTGTCATGACTCACATTGAATTGTTCGACGGTCTGGACGCCGACCGGCTGCAGGCTATGCTCGCCGAGGTTGAAACAGAAACGGCATTGCGACTGCAGGTAACGGCGGACAGCACGAGCGTAAGCTGCAGCAGGCGGACCCTGGCAATTCGGTACCTGGGCCAGAGTCACGACGTTCCGATTCCACTCGCCCCCGGGGCACCGGATGTGACGCAGATTGCTGCGGATTTTCATCGGGCGCATGAGCGCATGTACGGTTTTTCACGGCCGGATCAGAAACTGGAACTCGTTAGCCTGTGGGTCACGATAGAACTGGACATTCAGCCGCTGATGATGCCCCGTGGTGAGCTGAACTCCGGACAACCTGAGCCGATTGCCACGCGGTCTGTCATCTTTCACGGTGAACCACACAGTACACCGATCTATGACCGTGCGGACCTCGGTGTTGGCAGCGAGTTCGTCGGACCGGCCATTGTCGAGCAAGCCGACAGTACGACTGTGATCTGGCCCGGAGAAAGAGCTGCTATAGATGACTTCGGACAGATTATTTTGGATGCGATGACCTGAAATCGGCAGATAAACGTGAAGATACAAGTGATTAATCCCTTCTTCGGTTCTGAACAGAATGGTCCGGAGAACCTGGCTGCCGTCGCCGCGCCCGGCACGGAATTTGACGTTGTCAACATTGGCGAGCACTATCCGCTAAACAACAATCAGTGGTTGTTCTTCAGGCACAGTTGCACGGCAGCCACGATCGACCGCGCCATGGAAGCAGAGGCCGCAGGATTCGATGCTGTTTTTCTCAGTTGCAACCTGGACATCGGGTTGTACGAGTGCTGGCAGATGTGCACGATCTCGGTGACCGCAACACTGGAGTCGGCTGCCTTGATTGCGCACACAATGGCGCGGCGTTTCAGTCTGCTCTCTGTTGATTATCAGAACGGGCAAATCCAGAAAATGATGTTCGAACAGTATCAGCTCGACAAGGGGCTGGCTTCGGTGCGCAGCTTCGACATTGATGCCAATGATCTCTATCCTGACAGGAATTCGGAGACGTATATTCGTGACCGCGTCGTCGAGACGGCGAAACTCGCCATCGAAGAAGATGGCGCTGAAGTGTTGCTGGCCGGGTGCACTTTGGCGGGATCCGTACTTTCGAAATACTCGCGGGAGCACGCCGGTAAACTACCTGCACCAGTCATTGATGGCATGTTGACCGGCTTCAAGATGGCGGAGATGATGGTATCCCTTGCCGCCGTTGGTCTGCCGCCCGTCAGTCGCATTGGTATCTACGAGCAGCCGCCTCTGGACGATCTGCGGCGGCTGCGGGAATCGCAGAAGCAACTCATGCCCGTCTGGGCAGTGGATCCCTGTGTCCTGAAGCCCGAAAGTTGAGCCCGTGACAGCACCTGACCCCGTCCTGCTGGAGATCATGCGTAACCGCTGGCGCGGGATGGCGGACGAGGTCTGCGCTGCGATGGTGCGCACGAGCTATTCACCGAACATCAAGACACGTTTGGACTGTTCGGCTGCGATATCATTGCCGGACGGACAGGTCCTGGCGCAGGCGGAGATTGGTACACCACTGCATCTTGGAATCATGCCCGCGGTGATTCGGTCAGTGCTGCGCCGCTTTCCTATCGATGTGATGCAGCCGGGGGACGCATTCGTGACCAACCTGCCATACCCCGAAGGGCCTGGCCATCTGCCGGATATCTCTATCGTGTCACCGGTCTTTCATGAGGGTCGGCCAGTGGCTCTGGCGGCAACGACGTCACACCATGTCGATGTTGGCGGCTTTGCGCCGGGCAGCATGCCCTTTGGCGTGACGGAGATTTATCAGGAAGGGCTGCAGATTCCTCCCGTGCGACTGATCCGCGCCGGTGAGATTCAGGAAGAGCTGATCGAATTGATCGAACAGAATTGCCGGACCCGCATCGAGCTGCGTGGTGATCTGATGGCGCAAATCGCTGCGTCTCGTACTGCTGAACGCCGCGTCATCGAGCTGCTTGAATCCGGGGACGCCCCGGTGGTGCTCGACTACATGGGGCACATCCTGGATCATGCCGAACGCTGCATGCGTGCCGGGATCGAATCACTGCCCGATGGGGTTTACACCTTTGAAGACTATCTTGATGACGACGGTTTTGGTGACGAACCGGTCAGGATTGCCGTTCGGGTAACGGTCAGCGGAAGTGAATTCACTGCCGATTTCAGTGACAGCGGCGACCAGGTGCTGGGACCGATGAACTGCCGCATCTCGGCCTGTCGAGCCTGTACCTACTACGTCGTCAAAGCGGTCATCGATCCGGAATTGCCGACCTGCGCCGGCGCATATCGGCCGATCACCGTTGTCGCCCGTGAGGGATCGGTGCTGAATGCGCACTTTCCTGCCGCCATTGGCAACGCCAACATTCTGACTGACCAGCGTGTCGTCGATGTTCTGCTGGGGGCGCTGCTGAAGGCGGCCCCAGGCAAGGTGTGTGCCGCGTGCAGCGGCGAGATGAATCTGATCAATGTGGGCGGCATTGATGCAGCCGGGAATTACTTTAACTATGTGGAGACCTACGCGGGTGGACAGGGTGCACACCACGATCTCGATGGCAGTGACGGAATCCACACGCACCTGACCAACACCCGTAATACTCCCGTGGAAGTCATCGAAAAGACCTATCCACTGCACGTCAGCGCTTACGGACTCATCCCCGACAGCGAGGGACCCGGCCGCATGCGCGGGGGTTGTGGTGTTGTCCGCGAACTGGTCTGTCTGGCCGATCGCACGGCAGTGACGATGGGCGCCGATCGTCGCCGGTTCCAGCCGTGGGGTGTTGAGACGGATCATTGCGCGCGCGGACAGCATTGTTACCTGATCAGGTCCGACGGTTCACGCGAACTGCTGCCGACAAAGTTCTTCATGTACCTTGACAAAGGCGACAGGTTACGAATTGAAACACCCGGTGGCGGTGGCTGGGACGAGCCGGCACTGCGTGCTCGGGACCAAGTCCGGCACGATGTGGCGGAAGGACTGGTTTCCGAGGCACGGGCCAGGGAGATTTACCAAGCGAAATGAAAACAGCCGACGCAATTGTCATCGGCGCGGGAATCAACGGCAGCACGACTGCCTATCACCTGCGCCAGCGCGGCATGAGGAATGTTGTGCTCATCGAGAAGAGTCTGATCGCCTCGGGTGGCACCGGCGACTCTGCTGCTATTGTCCGGCAGCATTATTCCCACGAGGCGTTGGTGAAACTCGTGAAGCGATCGGTCGAAGTGTTCCTGAATTTCGACGACATTATCGGCGGGGACCCGAATTACCACAGCACCGGATGGGCATTCCTGGTACCGGAGCACGCCGCCGAGGCATTCGACAGGAATATTTCCCTGCAACAGTCTCTTGGTGTCAACACCCGGCGTATTACCACCGACGAGTTGCACGAGATCGAGCCGCGCATTCAGATTCCGGATGTTGGCCGCATCGCCTGGGAAGAAGAATCCGGCTACTGCGAGCCCAAGAATTCGGTTGTACACGCCTATGTGCGTCGTTTCGTCGACATGGGTGGGACACTGCTGGACAATACCCCGGTTACCGGACTGACGGTAGAGAACGGCCGCGTCTCATCGGTACAAATCGGTTCCGAGACGATTTCGGCGCCAAACGTAGTTATTGCCGCGGGACCGTGGTCCGCAAAAATTGCAGCCTGGGCCGGTGTTGAACTGCCGATCAAAATTACGCGCGAGCAGGAGTTCATAATCGAAACGGGGCCCTGTGGTGGTCCTCCGACAATACCGTTCTCTGATTTCGCCCAGTCGATCTATTACCGGCCGCATACAGGAACACGCACACTGCTCGGCCGCGGCTTTCCAAAGGATTACGAATCTATTATCGACCCCGATCACTACGCGCAACATGCCGATGGCTGGTTTATCGATGAGGTGATCGAGCGATTTGGAAGGCGGTTCCCGACGTTGACCGGAGCCTTGACGGTACATGGATTCAGCGGGCTGTATGATGTGACGCCGGACTGGAATCCTGTTCTCGGACGGACCGATCAGGTGGAAGGTTTGATCTTGTGCTGCGGCTTCAGTGGCCACGGATTCAAGATTGGACCTGCGATCGGTGAGTGCATGGCGGAATACATCACCGAGGGTGCATCGTCGCTGATCGATATCAGTGTTTTCGATATGCAACGTTTCGCGCTGGGCGCCCCACTGCAGAACGCCTATGGCGGCAATCGAGCATAGGAAACTGAGGCGGTGATGGGTTTCGAACGGTAAAGGCACAGTTTGTTTCGGTGCCTGCGTGCGCCATCTGTGTTGTGGCCGAACCGATTGCTCTGCAACACGTCGGCAAGCAGTATCTTGATGGATCTCGGCGACGATCAGTGATGAGAGCCGAATCAATTAAAGTGCCGTGATCATGGATGTTCCCGATCCAGACTCTTTGACCGGAGTAACTTATCAGCACCACGTCTTCGGTCCGGCTTCCTGCCTGTCCGGAGGCCACCAGACGAAGTGACTTGACTGGGCTCATCACAGTTTCCGGCGAATATTCTCTTCCCTGTACTGCACAAACCCAGCCTTCCTGTAGTTGGGTACCGCGGCGGGATGGTCCAGCGTGCAGGTGTGCAGCCAAAACCTTTTTGGGTTGCGGCTCCACACTTTGTCGATCGTCCATTGCAGGAACCACTTTCCCAACCCCTGGCCGATGAAGTCAGCCATCAGCCCGAACTGTAGCAATTCAATATCGGTTTCTTTCCGACAGTTCAATTCGGCAAAGCCCGCGGGCGAACCATGAACATACAGGACGTGGACTTCGTTCCGTGGTTCGTTGAGAATAGTGGCGAGGTTGTCATCGGAGAGTTTGCTCCGACTTAGCCAGTGGTAATCCTGTCCCACTGCCTCGTACAGAAACCGATAGTACGGCACAGATGGAGTACGGGCGTGGAGAACCGCTAGGTCATTGTGTGGTGCTGGCACGTCCAGCTGTGAAAGAGTGAGCATTTCGAGGTAGTACACCGTGACATCAACAAGCTCCATGTTTTTTTCTCCTGTCATTTGCTCTTCGGCGTGATCTGCCTGAGAGTTGTCCCAAGGTTAAGCGGGAAATCCGTCAGGATGCCGTCTATTCCTACCGTGGCTGCGTGCTTCCAGTTGTCCGGCACGTCGCCGCTGACGGTTGCACCTGCGATGAAGGCTCGTTTTCTGGCCCGATGCACAGCCTCGATCTGTTCCCTGGTCGGAAGAAACCGCACGTAGACCCAATCAGCAGTCGGCGATGCCAATGCCTTGGGAAACTCCGCGGCGTTGTTGGCGACGGCAGCGGTGTGAGCTCTGGGTGAGGCGCTTCTGATTTGCTCTCGCAACTTCGGCTCAGTGATCGTTCTGCCGATGAACACGAGCCGGGGCAACACCTTGTATTTATCCGCCAATCGGGCTACGTCCTGCCCGGCACGTCGGGCTTTGAGATCCACTGCAATCAACACATCGTGCTGCCGATACTCGGCTATCAGCTTGAGAACTTCATCAACAGTCGGAACTTTCTCACCGGAGAATTTCGGATCGATCCAACTGCCAGCGTCGAGCTTTCGGATTTGCGCCAGCGTCAGTTCCGAGACCCTGCCCGTGCCGTCTGTCGTTCGGTCAACAGTGCTGTCATGAATGCAGACCAATCGGCCGTCCTTCGTTCGTTCCACGTCGAACTCGAAGCCGATTCGAAGTTCGAGACACGCCCGGAAATTTGCCAGTGTGTTCTCCGGTGCGTGGCGCAGCAGGCCACGATGAGCAACAATGAGTGGTGGTGACGCCCCGACTGGGAAGCCGCTCACCTGAATTGCTAAGACGCCGAGTAAAACACCAGTGCGAACTGTAGTGATCATCGTCTACCCGCTGTTGTCTGCTGAGGTGTCAAACGTTGCCGTGAACCGTCGTTGAATTTTTTCCGTCGTTACGTTTTCGATCTGTGAACTCGGCAGCGAATGGTGACCGAACAGCTTTAATACTTTGAAAGATCATTCACTGAATGAACTGGTCCTTTGATTCTATGATGACCGTGGCACCGGTGACCATGGCCGGCTTGGTCATTGTATCAATGTCTTCGACGTGCAGACGGACCAATGAACCAGTGCCACCAAACGTATCCGGTTGTCCAATACCATGTTCGGGATACTTATCGGACAGCATGACCATGAACGAATCGCACCTGAGTTCTGCAATGCGGATCCGGCAATTCGGTTCACTCAATCCAAAATGTTCCTCGGCACCGAGTGCCTAATAGCAGAACTCGATGGCTGCACTGGCGTCCCGAACACGCAAGATACGGGACGGTATCGTGCATCTTGTTCTCAGTCATTCTGCTGCATCCTGTTTTGATGAAGTCGCACGGCTTCTGCAAAATTGCGAACGGCATCCAAGTATTCCTTCGCGTTGGCCGAAAGGATGGTGTTGTGATTACCGACGGGGAACCGCATAAGCTGCTTTTCCCTGGATCCAGCCCAATCAAGATTTCTCTCGGCGTGCGAGATGTCGATCAGGCCATCGTCTTCCGTGTGCAGGATGAGCAGCGGATTCTTGTAGTCAGTCAGTTTCATTTGATGGTTGAAGTACCGCTCAACTTCGGCCAGAACGTCCACTTCTTCAAGTCCTGCCGCGGTAAGCTCAGCGTAGATCAGAAATCGTTCAGACGGATCTGCGATGCCGCTCTCAATGATGAGTCCAGCGATATGTGGCAACCGGTGCGCCAGTTCAATGGCATAGAGCGAACCGACTGATCGACCAAAGGCAATCACGTTCTCCTGCGCAAGTCCCGCTGCCTTAATTCCGGCTTCTCCGTCGCCCAGCATGGCAACCAACTGAGCTTCTCCCGTCGAGTCGCCGTACCCCCGATATTCGACGAACAACGAATTCAGTCCGAAATCTGCAAATACGTCGGCCAAATCCGGTACATAGTCGGTGACGGCCTCACCGTTGCCGTGAAAATAAACCATCGTAAAGTTGTCGGGATCGACGACCTTGCGGTAGCACGCCAACTCAGCACCATCGACTTCCACCATGAAGGGATCATCGACGTACCGTGGTTGCGGGAAAAGATACTGCCCACTGATAGCCGGATCGTCGAGGATACTGTCAGCCGACAAGCCAAATCGCTCACAGGCTTTCAACATCGCTTTAACCGGCTCTGGATCGGCCAGCCGGTGGTCGTTGCCGACTTCAATGAGCGCATCGGGCGACAAGTTGCTGTTAGCGACCAGTTCCTCGGAGTCGGCGAAAGGGATCACGTCATCTTGGCGTGAGTGCAGGATGATCGTGTGTGGCTTGACGGTCGTTGCATTGCCCCAGTTCTTCCACGCCGGACACAGAAGCACGAGCGGCGTGTCACCACTTTGCATGTTGATGGCGACAGCGCCGCCACGAGAAGAGCCGACGACCACATCAGGTTGATACTTGTTATATTCGGCCCCGGCGATCCGAACAGACTGATCGAAGTCATCATCGGGCAGCGACGGGTTAATGACTTCGTGGCCGTGATCTTTGAGATATGTTGGCTTGCGACCGCCCGGCACCGAGGTCCAGCCGTGAAGGAAGAGTATTCGCACGTGTCTTACTCGATCTTTACTTTCTTCAGATGGCGGGACCTGGATCATGTGAGCGAGTTCATGGACGACGATATAGGCGAGAACGGTTGGCGGTGTCATCATGGACTTCCAATGGAAATTCAGATTTCCGCCCGGTGAGCAGGACGTCCAGTGAGTCTTCAGTTCCATGATCTCCATGGCTTCGGGTTCAATACCCGTTGTTTCCCGGAAATGAACGGTCCATTGCCCGATAGGCATACTTACAGCCGGAAGTACAGCCACCAAGTCTCCGACAATGCCCGAGGTACCGCAACCAGAACTTCTCAGCCTGATTGCAACACAACCGGTACGGTACCATTTTCGGGGTCTCCGCCCATGAACTCGAAGTCATCTTCTATTGCTGGATGCGGTGTCTGGAGATCGTTGTGCCGACGTTTTTCTTTAAAACTATGGCTGTCAATCAAATTGGTCGTCAGGAATCTGCCACAATCAGAGTCCTGAAGACGGGCTTCGTTCGGTCCCGTGGAAAGTAAATCGGCATGTATGTGTTTCATTGTTGCGGTGCTGCAGGATTTGTCACAGAACGGGAGCAATCGTGAACAATCTGTTCGCTGATCTGCCGGATTCCATACCCGACGAACTTGTTGAGGTTCTTGCTGAGAACCGGCTTGTCCGAATTGAACGGATCGTTTCAATCGGCCACGCCAGCCCCAAAGGTTTATGGTACGATCAGGAGGAGTATGAGTGGGTGGTGGTTCTGCAGGGCGAAGCCAGGCTGCTCTTCGAGGGGGATGCAGAGCCGGTTCACATGAAGCCCGGCGATCACATCAATATTCCTGCTCACCGGAAGCATCGTGTTGAGTGGACAAGACCCGACGAACCAACGGTCTGGCTTGGTGTCTTCTATGCGGGTTGAAGGTCATGCTGACAGAACAGGGGCTTCCAGCGACAAATTGTTGTCAGCCTTTGTCCTGCAACTCTTCTCAGCCGGACAGCAAGTCAATCACCAGACCCGCAGGTCCAACGCCTGCCGCACGCAAATCCAGTCCGTCGAACCGTACATTCAGACGTTTGCGCCGGAGTCCCCACATATGTTATTAATTTGGTACGAGACACAATTTTCGGTTCGTGCGTTTCTCGTCCCTGACGGCTGACGACGTAGAACACGGCTATCTGTAGCCGTCACGCTCCATCGTGACGAGACAGCGCAGAGGGGAGTCAAGGTATCGCCAGCTCTGTCTCGTTATGACGAAGGACCTTCATCCATGGCGTTTTTCGATTTTAAGGACAGCCCGCAGATGTACGATCGCATCAGAGGGCATGGCTCATTACCCCGCGTATGATGGTTACGGGAACCTCACAGAGAGCCCGGTGCCGACGAAGTAATCGTCCGCGGCCCCACTCAGACCCCGCCCGAAGCGGATGTCGAACTGCACGTCGTTGCTGATCAAATACGTCAGGCCACTGTTGAGGTAATGTTGTGTCTGTTCGGTATCGGCACCATCGGGCATCAAAACAAACCACTCTGTGTAGGTTCCCAGACGGTCATTGTGTGAGAATGCGACCGTCCACGACTGAGCGATTTCCAGATAGTCCTGACCGGTCGTGGAATCAACACGGCGATTACCCTGAGTGGACCCGGCCGTCGAAATGAAGTCGTTGATTTTCCAGCCGTAAATCCAGTTGAGTCCTGGCTCGATGTGAGTGGACGTGAAAGCCGTGCTAACGGTGGGCAGACTGAGTTGCGGAATCAGGGCTATTTCCGGGAGGATACCCTGCTGTGGTGTCAGTCCGATTTTGAAACCCGTATACAGATTCTCCATATCCCGAGTCCTATGGGATACACCAGCAGTCTTCGTCTGCTGTTCGCCGGGAAAAAGGGCAACTCTGAATTCAAGCCAGTCGTCAAAGATGCCGTAGCGCAGCAGTGGTTCCCCATATGACTGAGATCTGGTATTGGTTCCCGCGTCACTATTGTACGTGTAGGTGTACCCGAACTCGATCTGGGCAACGCCCCTGCCCACTGTGGATGAAGCTTCGGTGAAGTCGGGGCGGTCGGTGACCAGTGGTTCATTCAGGTTGGGACCACCCGATACCTGAGCATTATTGTTCCACTGCAGCAACGTTCCTCGCGGACATGCTGTTTTAGTGCGGTATGGATACGCACTCGATCTGCTCGTGAAAATACTTTCCACAAAAGAAAGATCATCGGCCGCTAGTTGGCCTGCGCAGCAGCAGAGGGAAACGAAGCCCAATCCGTTGAAGAACCATGCTCTCGTCATGAATTCCCGCTCCTAGTTTGTGTCAATCCCGGACTGATTGATGAATCGGCCGGTATGTCAGTGCGGCAGTTGAATTTTTGACGCACCTGAAGAACTCATTGCATGATTTCGTCCGATTGTGAAGGCTGTTCTGTTTTCAACGTTTATGCCTCTGATTTATGTGGATTATGGCTGGACCATGGTCAAGGCCGTCAGAGCCGGAGCTGTGTGCAGCGGGGAACCAGCCTAAGGTACACCGGCACAACTGAAATCTGCCTCTGTTTTTTCAAACGGTTTTGATCTTTGCAAAACTGCGATCCACCACTGCCGATCCAACGGAGTCACCAAAGGTGTTTGCTGCAGTACGAAAACGATCCAGCAGCCAGTCGATAGGCAGAATCAATGGTAAGTAATCTGTGGGCAGATCAACGGCATTGAGTACAATGAGCATTGTCACCAGACCCGCTTCAGGAATTCCGGCCGCTCCGATCGCTGCCAGGGTTGCTGTCACGGCGATCATCATCTGTTGAGCGAATCCAAACTCGAAATCAGGATTCACACCGGCATAGATTTGAGCCATAAAGATCGCTGCGGCGGCTTCATACAGCGCCGTGCCATCCATATTGATGGTCGCTCCCAGCGGCAGGACGAATTCCGTCGAACGTCGAGAGACGCCCGCATTCTTTTCAGCGCATTCCATCGTGACAGGCAACGTTGCCGAGGAACTCGCCGTCGAAAACGCGGTGAGCAGCGCATCGGACATCTGTCTCATGAATACGAGCGGGTTTCTTCGGGTGAAGTACCACAGAATCAGCGGCAGAACAATCAGTGCGTGAATGCCGAGACCCGTGAGCACTGTGACCATATACAGTCCAATTCCCGACAACTGTTTCCACGGGTCTGGCCCGGCGAAAAATTTCCCGAACTGCGCTGCCACCAGACAGAAGATTCCGATTGGAGCAAACTTCATCAGCAGCATTACGAAACTCAGCAGCGCATCATTGGCCGCTTCGATGAGCGTCGTCAGCGTTTTGGCCCTCTCGCCCATGGTGGTCAGCATGCCGGCAAACACGATGCTAAAGACAATGAGCGGCAACAGGTCTGCACTTGCCATGGATTTCAGCAGGTTGTCTGTAAACAGTGTCAAAACGAGGTTTTGAAAAATGTCGCCCAGACCGCGTGGGCCTTCCGGATCATCAGACACTTTTTGGATATCCTCCGAGTGGGGGCTGCCTTCAGCAGAGGCAGCCAAAGTCTTCCCATCCAGTCCTTCACCCGGAGCAAACAGATTGACCACGATCATGCCGGTAGCCACCGCAAGGACAGTCGTCATGAAGTAATATCCGATGGCGACAGTTCCGGGTCTGCCGAGTTTTCTGACGTCACCGAGTCCCAGAATTCCACTCATTACGCTGGCCATCACGAGTGGTACGACAACCATCATCAGCAGCCTGAGGAAGATGCGGCCGCCCAGACTGAGACTCATGGCAAACCCGGGAGCCAGCGCTGCAACCAGCAGCGCGGCAATAATCGCCCCGATCATGTAAAGCGTGTGATGTCCTGCGCTTTTTGGGCTTCCGGTATTGTCTGATGACGATGCTTCGCCCGTTACAGCATGTTCACTCATAGTTTGTCCCGAGTTGCAGCAGTAACCCGACCGTTGCACAGTTAATGGTTTTCGGCAGCAGTGTAACGCGGTACCGGCAGGGCCGGATTAAATCAATTGATGGATTTGTGATGTCTGGAAAAAAACAGAAACTGATTCACAGGCCTTAAAACTGAGCCGGGTGATAACGACGCGCACGGACGCTGAATTAGATTTCGGTGGTAAACAGGGGAAATTAAAATGATCAGTCTCCCTGCAGGTTTCTGACGGAAATCGGTCCGCCGTGCAGCATGCGGGACCGTGCTCAACACCTGTTTCGTGGCGCTCTGCACCACGGGAACACGATATTTAATTCAGATCAGGTCCGGTTCAGGTACCTATCCGAGTCAAGCTTTTGCGGTGAATGCTGTACGACCGGGTGAGGTTCGTTTGCAGCCCCATCGTACAGCCCGGTCAATCACTGCAAAGAGCAACCGATGACAGGTCAGGAGCCTCGCATTTGTGTCGTTAGCAACTCCCGGGAATTAACCTACAGCTGTATCACTGTCCGTGACCAGTATGAGAAAACCGTGGGTCTTTTCTCGAAAGCTGTTTAAAGGACTTTTCCTTCGAATATCCCTCGTCCAGGCTGCAACCGCGTTTGGTCACAGTCTGTTGTTTTCGATGAGAAGCCGGATCCGAGCGAATCACTAAGGAGCCGAACAGGTGAGTTCGTATCTTCATCCAGGCAGGTGGGAATGTGCTGTTGCAAAGTTTGGCGTAAGTGATCACACGACAACATTTCAGACAGCACGATTGAACAGTGTCAGCTGACGCTGTACAAACGCCGCAATGCCGACTGATGCAATTCAACTGGATCCTGTTTTCTGCCGCAGCAGGCAGCAGCGGCTTTGCGCGCAGCTGGCTGAACTGCGTGTGGATTGTGCGGTGTTTGTGTCGCACGACAACGTGCAATACCTCACCGGCTTTCGGCCTCATCGGCTGATGCATGCCATTGTGGCTCTCGACAACGAAGGAACATGCACGCTCGTTGCTCCCAGCAGTGAGTTGGATGTCGTCGCTGCGGACCGGGTCGTTACGTTTGAAGCCCAGTGGCATGCGACTCTTCGGCAGGAGCAGCTTGCAGTGGGTGCTGAACTTCTCGCCGATACTGTCGGACGAAATCCCGGACGGCTGGGTGTCGGATTTTCTGAACAAAACACTCACATCCTGCGATCATTCGGCACCGGGAATCCTTCCATGGAAAATCTGGTCGACCTGGATCCGACTGTCCGGAATCAGTGTCGACACAAGGATCCGGATGAACTGGCAATGATTCGCCGGGCTGTTGACTGCACAGAAGCAATGTACGTTCGGGCTCGTCAGATTATCAGTCCGGGGATCACCGAACTTCAGGTGTTCAGTGAACTCCACGCCGCCGCAGTTGATGTTGCCGGCGAACCACTGGTTGCCCTGGGAAACGACTTTCAATGTAACTCGCCAGGGGGTCCTCCACGTGACCGCGCCGCGCAGGAAGGTGAGTTGTTTATTCTTGACCTGGGCCCCTGTTACCGTGGCTATTATGCTGACAACTGCCGCACGATTGCAGTTTCGGGTGAGCCCTCGGATCGACAACAGGAGGCATGGGAATCGATCGTCAGAGTACTGGATATGGTTGAGTGCTCGGTACGACCAGGTGTCTCCTGTCGGAGTGTGTTTAGTCAGGCCAAAACAATGCTGGATGAGCATCTTCCTGGTGGTTTTTCGCACCATCTTGGACACGGGTTCGGGTTGTACCCGCACACTGCCCCACACCTCAATCCGCACTGGGACGATACGTTTCAGGAAGGTGATACGTTCACTGCGGAACCCGGACTCTATGCAGGAGATCTGAAAGCCGGGATTCGTCTGGAACAGGATTACGTGGTGACCAGTGGCGGAGTGGAACGGCTGACCCGGTTCTCTCTGGACATGTGAAGCGACTCGTCCGGCACTGCCCGGTCGATTTCCTTCGTATGGTTATCCACCCCTTGGTTCTTCCAGTTTCTCCCAGCGCTGGTAGGACTCTTCTATTTGAACGGCCAGCAATTCCAGGGCAGCTTTTGCCTCAGCGATTACGGAAGATTCCTGCCTGAAAAATTCCGGATCTGCCATCTTCTGATGCAGCAGCGACTGCTGTAATTCCATTTCTGCAATCTGGTCCGGAAGTGCTTCCAGTTCACGTTGCTGCAGGTAACTGAGTTTCCTGGTTGTCGTTCCGGGTGACTTCAGTTCGGGTTCAGGGTCCGCCTTTGCAGTTGCCGCAGTCAAAGCCTTGCCGGACTGTCGGACATAGTCGTCGTAACCGCCATCATACTCACGTACAGCGCCATCCGGGTCAAATGCTATGGTGCTGGTCACGACGTTATTGAGAAACGCTCTGTCATGGCTGATGACCAGTACGGTACCGGAATACCGGCAGACCAGTTCTTCCAGCAGCTCCAGTGTTTCGGCGTCCAGATCATTAGTCGGTTCGTCCAGAACCATGACATTTGACGGCCGTTTAAACAACCTGGCCAGCATCAGTCGATTGCGCTCGCCTCCTGAAAGATACTGGGCCCGCTGACGTGCCTGTTCTGATGTAAACAGGAAGTCCTGCAGATAACTGTATATGTGGCGGCTCTTTCCGTGGATGAGCAGCGTTTCCTGTCCTTCGCCGATATTTTCCAGGACGGTTTGGGATTCGTTAATTGTTTCCCTCAGCTGATCGAAGTAAATCGTCTGCAGATTGGCGCCCAGACGGATTGAGCCGGTTGTGGGTGTGAGTTCACCCAGCAGCAATCTGATGAGTGTGGTTTTTCCGGCACCATTGGGCCCGATGATGCCGACTCGGTCTCCTCTCGAGACCAGCGTCGAAAATCTCTTGACGATGTGCTGGCCTGCCCAGGCGAACCCAATTTCTTTTGCTTCCAGAACGAGCTGGCCGGACCGCTGTCCTTCAGCCGCTTTCATTCGCACGTGACCGAGTCGACCACGACGCCGGCTGCGTTCTTCTCGCATCTTCTTCAGCGTTCTGACTCGCCCCTCATTGCGAGTCCGTCGGGCTTTGATTCCCTTCCGAATCCACATCTCTTCTTCCGCCAGTTTGCGATCAAATGCGGCGTGCTGTTTTGCTTCCGCGTCGAGAAGTTCCTGTCGGCGTTTCAGGAACGTGTTGTAGTCACAGGACCAGTCAAACAGGCGTGCTCGATCAATTTCGAGGATTCGAGTGGCCAGCTGCTGCAGAAACACGCGATCGTGGGTCACAAAGACAATGGTTCCCAAATAACCTTTCAGAAATCGTTCCAGCCAGGCAATTGACTGAATGTCAAGATGGTTCGTTGGTTCATCCAGCAGCAGTACATTGGGTTCTGTGACCAGTGCCTGCGCCAGCAGGACACGACGCTTCATCCCGGAACTCAGGGATTCAAAGGAGAGGTCCGGCTGCAGGTTCATACGGGACAGCACACGGTCGACTTTTTGTTGATGTTTCCATTCAGAGATCTCTGCGGACGACCTGGGCACTGTGATACCCTTTCGGACAATGTCAACGACCGTCGCTTCGCTGCTGTCCGGGACTTCCTGAATGAGGCGACCAATGCCCAAATCGTCGCCGATGACGACGTGGCCGTCATCGGGCTGCAGTTCACCACACAGTAACTTCAGCAGAGTAGATTTGCCCGTGCCATTTCGCCCGACAAGGCCGATGCGTTCACCCAACTGGATGTTGAAGCTGACCCCGTCGAACAGCAGTGGTCCGCCATAGGTAAATGTGAGATTGCGGACGGAAACGAGTGACATTTGACGGAGTAGATATTGTCAGTGGTCATTGGATTCATCAAAGCGAAGGAACTACCGCAGATCACAGGGCTGCAAATCGCTGATTCGGCTGATGGTGTCTGTCTGAACGGAAGGAGTCTGACGTACGCAGCGAACCAGACCATCCTCTGCGAAGCTTATTTGTTGTGCCGACTACCATGCCGTCCAGCCGCCGTCGACAGTCAGATTCTGACCGGTGACATAAGTGGATGCATCGCTGGCCAGAAACACAATCGATCCTTTAAGTTCCCATGGCAGCCCCATACGTTTCATCGGCGATCGTTCGCTCAAACGTTCAACCATTGCTGCCGGCGCGCCGTCAGGATTTGGGAACGGTCCAGGACTTAGACAATTCACACGTACATTGTCATCTGCCCAGTACGCGGCCAGATGCCGTGTCATGTGAATAGTGCCGCCTTTGAGTGCGTGATACGCCACCGGACTTGCTGCACAGATGCCTTTGTATGTATCGGGATACGACGCGACCTGGCCATACATCGACCCGATGTTAATGACACTGCCTGGGGCAGAACGGCTCACCAAATGATCTCGCAAATGTCGCGCCAGAACGAAATAACCGGCATTGTTGTTCTGGTGTCTTGCGAATTCATCGAATGTGGCGTTGGTCAGGTCACCGGATGTCGCAGCCAGACCATTATTGACGAGGATGTCAATCCCGCCGGCCACTTCAACGGCCTGCTGAAAACCATTCCGGATGGATTCCGCATCCATCTGGTCCAGTGACACTCCGTGGTGTTTCACTTCACTGACTTTCGGCAGTGCGTCAACCGCTTCCTGCGCCCGGGCGGCATCGCGGCTTGAGATGACGACCGTCGCACCAACTTCTGCCAGCGCCTGCGAAAATGCAGTGCCGAGATAGCCGGTGCCTCCAGTGATTAAAGCCGTTTTTCCGGACAAATCAAACAGTTCAGAGACAGTGCGCTGATTCATGGTCAATTCTGTGATACGGGTGAGAGATCTGGCTGATACGAATGGTGAATGAAAACGTAACGTACTGTCGAACGGGCACTCATGTGTGCTTGTCACCCATCTGAGATACGGAACAGTCGACCCTGCTATGATAAATTCTCGTCTGTCGGTTGCCTAACGAACAATCGGGATCAACCGTTCCAGACATCCGTTTCGGAACCCATGGAAGTGAGGATGAAGCATGTTGGTGAGGTCGCCGTAGCCAGGAATTACTTCAAGTTGCTGACCGATTTCCAGGAGAAGGCCTTCTTCGGGCGAACGCTCGAGTGCACCATGTTCAGCAGAGAGCCAGGCCACGGTCAGGTCCGGGCGATTATGAACGTAAGGCAGGTGAACAGACATGTTCATGGCCTTGTGTCCGGCATCGATGATCGCTCGGTCGGGTGTGGGAAGACTGACGACTGTTGTCTGCAGGGTTAATGCATACTGCAGCTCTGTAATCCGGCAGGCGTCCTGATAAAACGCATCCATAAAGATTGCTCCACCAGCCTGAATTTCTGTGATGCCGGATTGTCCAACTGTGATCGGGTACGATCCCGTACCACCGCAGGACACAATTGGACAGACCAGTCCGCCGGTTTCGAACTGTTTTCGCAGTTCCACGACCTTGCCCAGGGCATTGCGAATTGCTGTTTGTTTTTCTGTCAGATCTTGAATCGTCAGCAGGTGACCTTCGTAGGCCATGAGGCCGGCCAGCTCCAGACCAGGAAGTTCGTTCACCTGGCTGGCAAGCCGGATCGCCGACTCGTTGGAGGCTACACCGACCCGGTTCAGGCCGATTTCGAGCTCGATCAGCACACGGACCGATGCACTGGCCTCGTTCATTGCCTGCGATATTGCGGTTGCCTGATTGATGTTATCCACACAAATCAGCAGGTCGGCCTGTTGAGCCACCTGCACCAGCCGAGCCACTTTGGCGTTTCCGGCAACCATGTTGGCGATCAGGATATCTGAGATCCCGGCACCAGCCATGACTTCCGCTTCTCGAACGGTGGCACAGGTGATACCACCTGCCCCGGCATCCAGCAGCCATTGAGCAATCACCGGCGACTTGTGACACTTGGAATGCGGACGCCACTCAATATTATTTTTACGGCACGTAGCGACCATTGAGCGCACATTGGAATCGAACTTGTCCAGATCCAGGCACAAATACGGAGTACTGATGTCTTCGACTGTGCAGCCGATTTGTGGTGTGTCTGCATTCATAGTTAAATTGCGGTACTTTCTGCCCGGAGTCGTTGACGAGTGAAGCTTGTACGCCACCTATTTCACGGATTCAACTACAGCAGCAACGGAAACTGCTATAGTACCTTGGAGTCACCTGGTCTTCAGGATACCAAATATGGAATTCCGTAATCTCAACCAGACCAGCTGTGCACCAGGATCCAGTCGCTCGGTGGTATGCTGGTACGTACGATTCCTGATGATTCCCGCATGCATTGTCTGGACGTCTGTGGAGTCTTCACAAAGCGCAGAGCCATCGACTCGAGCGATGCAGATCGTTAAACCGGAGAGGTTCGCAGACTTTGATATTCCTGCCGAACGTGTATCGCTGGGGATTCCTAATGACTACAAGCCATTCATAGCACAACTCAAAAGTGGCGCGCTCCTGGCTGTTGCCTTTTGCTTTGGCGAGATCGCGGGCATCGATGGATATGCCGAACGCGCTGTGTTCTGGCGATCCGAGGACGGAGGCCGGACGTGGGGCCCCCGTGAGGAACGTCTGGATATCCAGGGACGTGAATTCGGACTCACAGTACTCCATGAGGGTACGCTGTTGATGACCTGTCACTGGCTGGCTCAGGACATCTTCAATCCATCGAAGCACACCCACAGCAAAATTTTTCGGTCAACAGACGACGGCCGGACATGGACGGAAACTCAAATTGGACCGGTTGGATTTCCCGATCAGGCTCAGACGGCGGCTGACTGGATGGCATTTGAGATACCCGATCGTCTGCATCCCGGTCGCCTGCTGACGTGTGTTGGTGTCAGTGTCCAGCAGGGAGGTGACGCAGCTCCGGACGTGCTGCGCATATGGCGATCCTCCGACAGTGGCAAGACATGGGATAAATCGCTGCATCCGGATACGGCTGGCTGGATTGATGTGGATGGTTTTTTCTCTCAGACAGTGACGTTTCGAACATCGTCCGGGCGACTGCTGCATCCGGTGCGCGTGGACCGTACTGGTCCCCACTGGCATATACCCGGTACACCGCAGGTGCTCAGACAGGAACGAGGTGATCAGGGTGACCGCATGATGTTGTGGGAATCCGATGACGATGGCCGAACATGGCGGAAGCACCGTGAGCACGGAAATTTTGGCAGCTATGGAGAAATGTATCCAAGATTTCTAGAACTGAACGATGGACGGCTGCTGCTGACATTTACCGTTCGGAGCAACTCGACCGACGGCCACGCACCTGGATTGCGAGCTGTCGTGAGTACGGATGACGGGCAAACGTGGAATATTGACCAGGATCGAATTGTTATCAGTGATGTCAATCATGGCAGCAGTGGTGGTGGGTTTGGCAACACGCTGCAATTGAAAGACCAGACGCTCATTTCTGTTTACAGTTACCGAAGAGAGGATGGAATGACTCAGATTGAATCTGTGCGCTGGAGTTTGCCACCGGCAGCAGTTTCGGCTGATTCACGTTGAGAAAACCGGCTGTGTTTCCGGCCCAGGCAGGAGTGGCTTTCTGTGGCGTTGCAGGAGTTGAACTGGCTGCAGCAGGCGAAGAGGTTTGGGGAGTGGCGCACGACTGATTGCAGCTTGCTTGAGTTATTCTTAGTTCGAAGTGGCACTGTGGAGTTAAGAAGATGAATCATGATCATGTAACCGACCGACGGAAATTCCTGTGGCAGGCGAGTGGTGCTGCGGCCGGAGTGGCTCTCGCTGCTCCGTGGAACAGCGGTCAGGCATCACTTCCGTCCCCGAAGCGTCCACAAGTCGCGGTCGTGCTCACTGAGTTTTCGTTTCGCAGTCATGCGCACGTGATTCTGGAAAATTTTCTGAAGCCGTATTATTTCAACGGGCAGCTGACGGATGGGGGTGTCGACGTTGTAAGTTTCTATGTCGATCAGTTCCCGAAAGACCGTGACATGGCTCGTGCGGTGGCACGCGATTATGGCATTCAAATTTTTCCCACAATCGATGGCGCACTTTGCCTAGGAGGAAAGACGCTGGCGGTAGACGGTGTGCTGTCGATCGCTGAATTCGGGGATTATCCCGTCAATGAAAAAGGCCAGCGGCTTTATCCGCGTAAACGATTTTTCGACGAAATTGTGGACGTGATGCGGCGCAGTGGACGCAGCGTACCCTTGTTCAATGACAAGCATCTCTCTTATCGATGGGATTGGGCTGTGGAGATGTTCCAAACGGCCGGGCAGCTGAGGATCCCGTTCATGGCCGGGAGTTCTGTACCACTGGCACAACGTCGACCTCCAATGGAGTTAAGGAATGGAGACCGAATCGAAGAAGCTGTGGCCGTGCACGGGGGACCGCTTGAAGTCTATGACTTTCATAGTTTGGAACAGCTTCAGTCCCTGATTGAATTCCGGGCTGGCGGAGAAACTGGTGTCCAGTCAGTTCGTTTTCTTGAAGGCGATGATGTCTGGAAGGCAGCCGATGAGGGTCAGTGGTCGGGCGATTTGGCGACAGTCGCGCTGCAGGCTGAGCTCGGGACCGACCATCCGCCCCTGCGCCAGTTCGTTGAACCTGGCAGCGATCAGGTCACTCCGTCACACGCGATCCTGATCCGTTACCGCGATGGTTTGAGAGCAACGGTGTTACGAGTCGGACACAACGATTTTCGCTGGAACTTTGCCTGTCGCGTTCAGGGCCGGCAGGAAACGCTCGCCACAAGCTTTTATGTGGGTCCCTGGCGAAACCGGAACCTGTTCAAGGCACTGGCGCACGCCATCCAGCAGTTCATTATTGTACAGGAAGCCCCCTATCCGGTGGAGCGTACTTTGCTGGCGACCGGCATACTGGATGCTGCGATGGAATCCCGCCTGCAGTCCGGCCGTATCCAGCAAATGCCTGACCCGCCCGTCAGTTACGAACCTCGCGATTTCCGTGCGATGCGCGAGATGGGAGATTCCTGGAAAATCATCACTGAAGAAATGCCCGAACCAAAAGGAATCGAGCCTGGTGGTCCACTCTCGTGAATGTTCCGGCAAACCGTGTGCAGGTTGTTTGACGCTTCCCCGGCTCCTTTTTGGCTGTCGGATGAATTTCTGAGCACTTCACATTGCGGAAGGCTGCTCAAGGTGCCTGCTGTAATAAGGTTTCCAGCTGAACCGGTTGTCCTTGCTGGCGTTTACTTTCATGAGCGGCCTCCATGAATGCGAAAATCTCAATGGTTTCATTCGCCGAAACAGGTGGCTTGCGGGTCTTGAAGAACTTTGCGATTTCAATGGCGACACCCTTGTAGCCCATGTACTCACCTCCTTTCGGAGCGATGCCATTGATGGGAACGCCATAACCATAGATTCCGGTTCTTGATATACCTTTGTCTCCGAACACAATCCCGCTGTACTCGACGGCACCTTTACGAATTCCGCGGTATGTCCCGATACGGCCGTCTTTCCACACACCGGTGACCAGCTCGAAATTACCGGAAGACGCGCGCGTGACGGTCCTGCAGCCAGGCCCCATAATTGTAAACAGGGTCTCAGCACCGTGAATGGCGTGCCAGAAGTAGTCGGGATGATGCGGCTCTGTGACAAACCCGCCGTAGATGCTGCATCCGAGCACCTCACCAACTTCAGGATGGTCCCGCATACCGATGAAACCGGGCACGAAGCGGTGCTGTGAGCAGGAGAAAACCGGCGTCCGGCTCTCTTCAGCCCGTCGAAATATTTCAATCGCATCTGCCAGCGAAGCCGCCAGCGGTCGGCCAATGTACACGGGCTTGCCCGCCTTCAAAACTGGTGAAACCAGCTGGAGGTGCGTGCGGCCGTCAAGGCTCATCACCATCACGGCATCGACCTGCTCCAGTACGGCTTGCGGGGTATCGACGATGGAAACATCGAAGTCCTGGATTTGATTGACCCACCGTGGAAGCGAGTCGACGCTTTCTTTGATGTCAGGGCTGCCCCCTGGATAAGCACAGACGACTCTGAGGCCGGACAGGTCTTCACCTTTTGCAGCTCCGTGAAACAGTGACGTGAAGGCAAGGGCCTGATAGTTGTCCAGACCGATGATCCCGACTTTAACTGGTTCGTCGGCCGTACAATTCAGCCCGTAATCTGCATTCGTGATTCCGACAATGAGGCAGGCGACAGCGAGTCTGCAAAAAAAATTCATGAGCAAGTTCCTCGCTGTGCCTGTAACACAAGTAAAGGGATGTTCAGTTGTCCGATGCGAGCGATTTGAAACAATAATGACCGATGGCCGAGAATATGGTTCACAACGAATCATTGTTCCGGACGAGGTCGGAATTCTGAGGTGGTCACCCAGTGTAGTGTTCAAACTGCGGAGTACGAGCATCACTATCCAGTTGACTGGCATTCTTGTTTGACACGATTGGACTATTCGTAATGAGCGGGCATCTGTCGTCAAACGAAGAATTAATGGCGCTCAGCACGCCACGTTTCTGACAGAGCTGAACGTCTGCATCCGCGCCTGACTCGTGCAGTATGTGTGCCGGCTCCGGCGCACTGCTTAAAGAATTGTTCAATTGAAGCGCGGATTCACATGACAGAGACTGCTTGTTCCCTGTAATCCGAAGGTGGTTTTGGCAGTTCAGTTTTTCGATGAGGCATATCAGCGAGACTCCGTACAATGAAAACTCACTCAAAACGACGCCGAATCCTGGCAATGGCTGCAGCCGTGGTATTGTTGTTGACCTCACCACTTGGTGCACTGGCCGAGGATAATGTTTCTGTGACCACTCATACCTGGAAAACTGTTGACGGCCTCGAAATCAAAGCAGACGTTCATCGAGTGGACGACGATCAGTTACGTCCTGTGGTCGTCTGGATTCATGGAGGTGCGTTGATCATGGGACACCGCGAAGGAGTCAGTGGACGTGTGCGACAGGCCATGCTGGACGCGGGATACTGTCTTGTGTCGATTGATTACCGGCTGGCTCCGGAAACACAACTACCGGCAATCATCGAAGACCTGGAAGACGCTTTCAGATGGATTCGCGAGAGAGGCCCGACGCTGTTCCAGGTGGACGGGAGTCGAATCGCCGTGATGGGAGGATCGGCTGGCGGCTATCTCACACTGATGAGCGGCTACCGTATCAAACCGCGACCCGACGTACTGGTCGCATTCTGGGGATATGGCGACCTGGTCGGCAGTTGGTACAGTGAACCCAGCCCCCACGCGCGGCATCACGGAATCAAAATGGCCAAAGCTCAGGCGTGGAAACAGGTCAGTGGCCTGCCCATTTCTGACTCACGCGACCGTAAAGGCGACGGCGGTGCGTTCTATCAATACTGTCGCCAGCACGGCGAATGGCCAAAGGCCGTTTCCGGCTGGGATCCTCACACGGACGGTGAAAAATACAATCCATACATGCCGGTCCGAAATGTCACACCGGATTATCCGCCGACACTGATGATTCATGGAATGACGGACACCGATGTTCCGTATGAACAGTCAGTGATGATGGCGGACGAATTCCGAAAGCAGGGTGTCGAACACCAGCTCATCTCAATTCCCGACGGCGAACACGGTCTGACCGGCGGTGATCCCGAACAGATTGACGAGGCGTATGAAGCCGCCTTTCGGTTTGTGAAACAACACTTGTCAGAGCCGTCTGAGTGAGCGGCCATCCTCTATGGGCTGGCTTAAGGTGTGCACTGGGTTCAATGCGTTCGGGGATTTTGACCACTCGATACGTGGTCCACGCAACAATGCATTGTAGATCATACCTTCGTAGCGGTTTACGCTGGGGTGACAACCAATGACAGCGGAAGTGTTGCGCGTGCGGCGCCGGCGACGTCTTTTTTCCAGAGGCTGAACGCTGACCATGTCCGACCACCTCTGCCATGTCCGGTTCGACAGCATCCTGAGTCACTCTCAGGCGTTGGCTGCGCGGATCATCCGCAGGCAGCTGGAGGCGGGCGAGCGCCAGCTTCACATCGTCGCCCCACCTGGCTCGGGTAAGACGGTGCCTGGGCTCTACATCTGGGCACACCCCGTGACGTGGGCTGCTCTCCTTCTCAGGTCTGACTCCGCAATCCGACAGGGGACTGTTGCCGCAAGGAGACTGCCACCGCAGTAAGGTATTCGGGACTCAGCAGTCTGTCAGACCCAACGAAGACGGTGAGGAGGGGTATCATGGCCACGGTTCATTTTTTCGAACCCGGTCGACTGCACTGCAAAAGACAGGAGGTGCCTTATGAAACTGGTTTGCACGCCAGTGGAGCGATGGTGAATAATTCAGACATTCCAGGCTTCAGTTCAGTCGGAGATATTTCAAAACGTCACACTGTAATGGTGACATCTGCACTACTGCGTGTGAATTGCGTGTTCTCGATCGAAACTCCTGAATCAACTGTCGTCAACTCTGAAATTATCGTGCAGAATGTCTAAGTTGAAATGACGTTTTGGTGGCTGGTACAGCATACAGTGACACCAGGTATCAACGTTGACATTTACAGATGTTTCCGACGCAAGGTGATGTGAATGCAGACTGTTCCAGCCAACAATGTGCAGCAGGCCATCGAGACAATCGAATCAGACGGTTTTGTTGTGCTGGAGAACGTAATTTCCGAGTCTGAAGCAGCTGAACTGGCGGACTTGGTGCTCAGTTCCCCTCACCGGGCGCCCGGTGTTGCCGGCTACGAATTTGTGCTGTGTCTGTTGAATCATGATCGTCGGTTTCTCAAGCTGGCGATGCATCCGACTGTTCTGAAACTGTCCAGACACCTGCTCGGTGGACGTACTGAAGCGGCACCTAACGCATTTGCGTGGCCGTCTGAAGACCAGGTCCGGCTGGGAGCGGTCGATGGGCTGGTCGCCCATCAGGGGTCTGAGCCTGGATGGTGGCACATGGATTCGCCAATGGGCCAGCTCAATCAGGAGCGCCCGCTGCCCGATTTTCCGGTACTCGTGAATGCCATCTGGATGCTCACGCCTTTCCACGAAGAGACGGGCGCCACACGCGTGCTGCCTGGCAGTCAGCGATTTCGTCGGCTGCCACCGGCGACCCAGGAATCGCTGGAAGACCAGGTCCATTGCTGCGCCCCGGCCGGGAGTGTCGTGGTAGTGCCCAACACTGTGTGGCATGCGGCGGGCGCGAACCGTACCCAGCAACCCCGAGTCGCGGTAGCATGCAACTACCAGCCTTGGTGGGTGGGACGACTTACGATGGATATCTACCCGATTGATCGCAAAGTCTGGGAAGAATTACCGCCGGACGCACAGGCTCTGACCAAACACCAGCTTGAATGGAATACTGACTTTCGCGGCGAAGTGATCGACACGGGTCTCGGCGGTGGCCTCAAGACATAAAGCAAGCCGGTGAAATCCATTATTTTGCTTTCACTGTCCCCGTTGGACTGGTGCAGATGCGAACAAGTCAGGAATAGAACAGTGCAACAGACGGAATGTCCTCAGATGGTGAACGGCAGACGGGACTTCACAGTAATGTTGTACGTGATTGCTGTGTTTCTGATGGGAAGTTCCCTGTCTGCTGCGGCGAAGCCACTGATCGACAGTGTTGAACTGTCCACGGTTTCGAGTGGATGGGACGGGAAAAAATGCTGGGTGCATTCTCGTGCTGGTGTTATTCCTGCTCGATCACCCGGTAATCCATCCCACACGCCACTGGTCGTTCTGACAACTCAAAAACTGCGAATCACCGGAAGTGATATCTTCGACGGATTACATGAGTTTCGCACCAATGATCTTGGTACCAGCTGGGTCGGCCCGGTGTCACACGTCTCACTCGATCGCCGATCGATGTTGGACAATCTTGAAGCTGCGCCCTGCGATTTCACTCCGCAATGGCACGTCAAAACCGGCACACTTCTGGGAACGGGCAAGACTTTTGGTATCGGGATGATGAACATTTTGAGGGGGCACCCAGTGACACTGTCTATCCTGTTTACCAACCGACGAGCCAGACGTGGTCGGCCTGGACTCGTGTCGATCTTCCCGATGTTCCACGGTTCAAGAACTGTTCCGCAGGATGCGCCCAGCGTTGTGATTTCCCGAACGGTGATGTTCTCCTGCCAGTCTATTTTCGTCCAACGCCAACCGACGAACATCACCGAGTCACCGTGCTGCGCTGCAAGTATGACGGGAGCAGCCTGAATTACGCCGGTCACGGCAATGAAATTGAGATTCCGGACTGTGACGAGATTCACCGTGGGCTCGCGGAGCCTTCACTCACTCGTTTTAACAATCGCTTCTACCTGACACTGCGATCTGACCATCGCGGATATATCGCGACCAGCAAGGATGGCATGTCTTTCCATGAACCGTTCCGCTGGCGATATGTGGATGGAGAGGAACTCGGCAGCTACAACACACAGCAGCACTGGGTCACGCACTCAGCCGGACTGTTTCTGGCATACACACGACGGGGCGCTCACAATGACCATATCTTCCGGCATCGTGCGCCCGTGTTTATGGCACGTATCGACCCGGATCGCGCAGTGGTGATCCGTGACACTGAACGAATCATTGTCCCCGAAACCGGAACACGCATGGGCAATTTTGGAGTGGTTCATGTCAGTCCCGCTGAATCCTGGGTGATAACGACCGAATGGATGCAGCCTCACCGTCCCGATTTGTGGAAGAAATACGGCACCGACAATCGGATCTTTTGCGCCCGCATTCGGTGGTCTGAACCCAACAATGTCAGACGGTAAAATAAGATACTGGTTGAAATTGACCGACAATCTCTGACACATCAACGTGATTCTGTTTTCGGATTTGCCTGACTCACGGGGGTTTTTTGATAAAAGTCAGCTGACCTGTTTATGGATTCCAATGTACTGATCAAACCAACAAGGCAGAATTCATCTCAGACGCTGTGTTTTACTCAATATGAGCGATGGCTCTGGCAGTTCGCGCCCGAAATTACAATTGCGAAATGCGATAAAGCAAATTCGAACGTTCCATCTCACTGTTTGAGAGAACAACAGGGCGCAGTGGTCGTGCTGACCGAAACGCAAATCAAAAAGTACCGCCATAGTGGCTAAGTCACACCCGACTTTCGATTACCGGAAGGGATTCTTCAGGAAATCCGGGAAGCCCATAATCGTCTGGTGAACCGGCATCCCGAATTTTCTGACTATTGCTCGGCGCTGCTGGCCTACGACACATGGTATCTGACGATTGCACGCATTCCTGAGATCCTGGACATGGTGGCTCAACTGATCGGCGATGACATCGCTTTGTGGAATTCCAGCTTTTTCGCCAAACCGGCAAGTGTGGGCACGAAAACACCGTGGCATCAGGACGGCGAATACTGGCCGATTGAACCGCTGGCCACGTGTACCGTCTGGATCGCGATCGACGTTTCAATTCCGGAGAATGGCTGCCTGCGGGTGATTCCCGGATCACATCGAGAACGGCGTCTGGCTCAGCACTCACAAAACGATGCCGAGGGTCTCGCGTTGAATCTTGAATTGAAACCGTCTGAATTCAACGAAAAGGACGCTGCAGACATTGTGCTGGAACCAAGCCAGGTATCATTACATGACGTTTATCTGTACCACGGTTCGGACGCGAATAAATCTGACAAATCTCGACGAGGAATGACGTTGCGGTATATGCCCACCACGTCTGTGTATCAGCATGACCAGCCGACTGCATATGTTAAGAGTGAAGGTCGCCTGGCATTATCCCAGCGAACGGTTTATCTGATGAGGGGTGTCGATCAGTCGGGACAAAATGACTTTTGTATCCGGTACTAGATTGACAGCGCGCGGTTGAAAATATCAGATAACTCCAGTCAGTACACATGTTGATTGCGGAGATACAGCGAATATGACTGAGCCAACCAATACGACCACCAAGGCAGTGGTGGTGTCCACGGACTGGTTGCAGATGACTACCGAACAGCAGATCAGTCATCTGGAAATAGAGGGGTACGTGATGATGCCCGACGTGATCCCGTCGGACAAACTGCCTCAGATCCGTGAAGAACTGGATCGTCTTCCGACCATCCCAACTGACTACAGCGACCACCAGCGGGGTTGTTCCGATGTCCAGTGGACAGATTCTCCGGCCTGTATTGACCTGATCGCTCTGCCCGCCATAGTTGAGTTCCTCACGACGCTGTTTGGTGATGAGTTGATATGCCATAGCTGCGGCTATGCGTTGTCCCAACCCGGCCATCCCGGAATTGCCATTCATACCGACGCGCAACCGTACGGGTCAAAAATTTTTGGCATGCAGTCCAGCAGCCCGCGACTGGTCCGCGTGTTGTACTACCTGGATGATCTGACACCGGAACGTGCTCCGCTGAAAATCATTCCGCGTTCACATTTGTCGCTGCATGCTGACGGAAACCCGTACCACCGCTACCTGCGTCATCCGGAAGAGGTGATGGTCACATGTCCTGCGGGATCAGCTGCGTTAATTAATCAATCGGTTTTTCACGCAAATTACCCGAATGTCAGCGAGTCCGATCGGCGAATGCTGGCAATTGCATATCGTCCGGCCTGGGCTGGTCCGATCGCACATGTCCCGGACTGGCCACGGGAGAAAGTTGTGGGGCTGCCCGGGGGTGTCCGGAACTTGTTTAGAAGTCTGAACACGCGCCGAATGGATTTTGATGTTCCCAATCGGCCAGCTGACATGCGAACCGAGGCACCTGGTATCAATCCCAGCCGGTTCGAGGCATAACATTGCTCTGTGTCCTGGGACAAGCCAGGCTTTTCAGAGGGTGTTGTGTGGCAGAAGCGACAATTCTGTGATGACATCCGGCAGGTCATGACGCGTTTGAACTTCCTGTATTCACTGCTCGTTTGGTGCAGAGTGCTTTTGTCGTAAACCTGGAGATGACTGAAACAAGGAATCGATCATGAGCAACCACTGGGAGTGTGCATTTTCTCTGGATGCAAAACGTCAGTTGGATTCGGGGAGTGCCGCGGAGCTGACTGATGCGATTCGAAACGGAGCAGATTTACGTATCGGAACAGCGTTTCTGCACGACGAACATATTGACACGTCATCAGACCGTGCGGAAGTGGTTCAGGAAGTGATGGATTTTCGGATCACTTATCTTGTTGACGACCACTGGGTGGCCGGAATCGAAAACCTGCGTGTGCCAATTTCTCTGCCGCACGGATTTGGGCCTCGGGAGTCGATGTCGTTTTTCCTCTACAATCAGGACGGTCACCAGGCCATCGCTCGCCCGTACCTCGATGAACGCCCTGCAACCGGCGAGCCAGGTCCGTCGCCCATCAGTGACGATCCGAATATGCCCAAATATCACCAGTTGCAGAACTTCGACGCCGATACCAACGCTCCGAGCGGCAATTTTATATACGACTTCGAGTATTTTCGGTTCTTCGTGCGTTCCGGCTGGCGTGAAGTCCTCTCACATGATGCGGACGGTACTGTCGTGAGCGGCGATGTGAGCGACCTTGCAGAGTCCTTCAGTGGCGGAGCTGAGGTCAAAGTTGCCGTTCGAGGGCTGTGTAACGACCTAAATTGTGAGAAGGATTCACCGGTTGATCATGAGGTCTTTATTCATCTCGGTGCGTGCTACTACTACACGGAACATCAGCGGTTTATGGCATCTGCGAATCCTGTTGTACGAACCAGACCGTCGATTCCTCTGGGTTACGGCAGCAGTGTCTGGGATTTCGGCTGGTTAATGCCACGGACCGATGGCCATGTCGCTCGCTGGCTGTGTGATCCTTATACACTGAAGTTTCGTCGCGATTCCCAGCGACACGCCATCCGCTGGTTTGTGAGCGACTGAAGTTGCTGCGATTTTCCACAAGTTTTTGGCAGAAAATTCACCCGGAGAACCGGCGAAATGACGGGAATTTTTGATCGCTGGAAGAAAGAGCCCGGAGCGCGGGTGCAGGGGGCTCGGTCTCTGGATCGTCTCAAGGTTCAGGCACCGTGCGTCGTGCAGGGGCCCGAACAGGGATATCGGCTTTTCTATACGGCCATCGGGCCATCAAAGCCCTATGCGGCATGTCAGGGCTGCATTCTGAGTGCCTTTTCTGAGGACGGGCTGGAATTCCATACAGAGTCCGGCATACGTCTCGCACCCCAGCCTTGTATTCCGCACATGGCTCTGCGAGTCCTCGCACCGACAGTGACTCGCTGTGTTGACGGGCGCTGGCGAATGTATTTTGAGTCGCGTGGATCGGCTGACAGACCGACTGTGATCTGCAGTGCGGTGTCTGAGGATTTGTTGCACTGGGATCATGAGGACGGCATTCGACTACAGGGATTTTGTGGTGTTGGTGGTCCTCGATATGTTTCACTTTCCGGTGGTGGCGGTCGGATCTATTGTTTCGCGTCTGAACCCGCTGCGGGGACTTCCGGTCGCTCGACTGGAGCGGATTGCCATGGCCCGGAAAAGCGGTGTCAGAGCATTGTTAGTGCTGTGACTTCCGACGGCCTCAGTTTTGCCATGGAGCCAGGGTATCGCATGCGAGACAGACAGTCACAGAATGATTCAGCAGGTATCACGGCAGCTGAAGTTATTCCGCCCTGCGACGAATCTGACACCTGGACTATGTTTTATTCGGCATGGCAGGATGTCGCTGACGGAGCAAATGTGCCGTTGCACCCCAGTCTTGACCCGGATGCAGCAAGGACAGAAAATTTTGCTGCTGCGTCAATCGCATCAGACATGGCCGGATTTCGGTCCCGCATCTTTGTGGCTTATTCCCGGGATGGACTTGTCTGGGAACGAGGTGATTGTGTCGTCGAAGGCAACGGATATGACAGTGACGAACCGGATGCAGTCCACGCTGAGGATATGTCGCTGATTGAGGTTGGCGACAGACGGTTTCGAATGTACTACGCCGCGTGCGATCGCGCAGGAAACTGGCGTGTTCTCAGTGCAGTCCAATACTGAAAAGTTCCTGCTGTGGACAGAGAGATTCTCGGGATTCCAGTTCTGCCTGGCCGGACGTATATTTGGATACCGGTGTCGTCTATCCCTCCGGCTCAGAGATTGAAGAGTTCCGGCAAGTCTTTATCACTCGGGACCCGAGTCGTTTCTCCACCAGCGCAGTTCCAGAGTGCCCTGCACGCGTCGTGAACCGTCATCGGCACCTGCGACAACGTCCAGCCGGCCATCGCCATTCAGATCGACAAGAATCACCTGATTCGCGGCTGCCCAGTTGAGTCGAATGGCATGGCAGGGCCACTCACCTGTGCCGGTGTTTTCAAACCAGACGATGCGGTCGCCCTTCGACCACGCCGATGGGCCGATGTCCAGGTCACAATCACCGTCGATGTCACCGGCAGTTGCTTCAAACGCGTAGGGTAACGGGCCGACATGGTGGGGCTTCCATTCTGGTTGCTCATCTGGGCGGCTGAGATTTTCATACCACACCACCTGATGCCACTCGACTGTCGGATCCGTCTCAATCCGGATTCCGTGAGCCATCACGACATCGAGATCTCCATCGTGATCCAAGTCAACGGGATGACCATGAACAGCGGCAGGGATCTGGTCATTGATGGTTCGGCGTGGCCACCGTTGCCTGGCTGGATCGCCTGGATTTTCTTACCAGACAATCTGTGATCTGTGGTCGGGCGAATCCGGTGCATCTGCGGACAGTCTGCCAACCGCAGTTGCCAGCAGATCGACTTTTCCGTCACGATTGAAGTCACCGGTGCCGATGGTCCGTGCTTCGTACATGGCGTCATCAATGACGCGCCGCATCCATTCGTTATCGAAACCGCCGTTCCCAGGGTTTTCATACCAGGTGACCAGATGGCTGACATATCCAGCGGTGGCTGCGTCGAGGTCACCGTCGATATCGATGTCCGCCAGGGCCACGTCATACGCCCTGGGGCAATTTGTTGTGATCACAAATCGTTGCCACAGGCCGGATGCCGGTGCTCCGGAATTCGCGAACCAGACGACCTGTCCTTTCAGATTGTTGATGACTGCCACGTCCAGCGTGCCGTCACCGTTGACGTCGGCAATGGAGTGTCGCTCAAACCAGCCGGGCTCGTCTTTGTGGATCACAAGTCGTTCAAACCTGTCATTCCCTTTATTTTGATACCAGAACAGAGTCGAATGGCTCTTATTGTGAATATCCGGGCTGGTCAGATCGAGGTCGCCGTCCAGGTCTGCAGCGGCCACACCAAACACGTAGCCCAGTCGATCTGCCAGCAGATGTTCGGTAAAACGCACGGAGTCGTCAGCGAACAGGAAAGCGGGTACTGCCATGGTGTTCAGCACCAGGACTGCCAATGCAATCGTCCGATGCAAGAATGCCGGCTGTCGTTGGGCAGGCATCGGTATCGCTTCTCCAGGTGGGACGGCATCGAACCCGACAAACTGATTTTCTTTTGGTGTGATGTTAACTTACTGCAAATGACGCGTTGGGGCGTTCATCCGCATCAGGGAAATAACAGTGATTTGTTGACTCGGAGCGACCAGACATATGGTGAACAAAATCAAAGTGGGATTATTTACGCATGCGGGTGGTGCACATGTAACAGCGTATTTCAGGGCGCTGGCTGCTGCAGATCGCTGTCATGAAGTCGTCCTTGCTGATCCGGACGGACGCTGGGAAGCCGAGGCGCGACGCATCCTAAAGCATAAACTTAGCCGCGTCTCGCGGGATTACGATGAAGTTCTCACACAGCAGCAGCCTCAAATGGTCCTGGTCACGATGGAAGCGTGCCTCGCCCCGCCGGTCATCGATGCATCACTCGAAGCGGGTTGCCATGTATTTGCAGAAAAACCGTCCTGCGTGCGTGTCGAAGATTTTTTGCCGCTCGTTGAGAAAGCACACAGTAAACATCGCTATTTGATGCTGGCGCTCGCCAATCGCACGAATCCGGAGATCGCAGCGGCACGGAGAATTTTTGCGTCAAAACAGATTGGAAAGCTGTTCGGCGTCGAACTGCATCTCATCGCTGATCAGACTCGACTGACGCGCCCGAGTTATCATCAGCAGTGGTTTGCTGACCGGCGGCGGGCCGGTGGCGGACATCTGATCTGGCTCGGGATCCACTGGCTTGATTTGGCAATGCAGATTACGGGTGAATCAATCTCGGAAGTCACAGGCTTCACAACGAACATTGGCGGCCAGCCGATTAACATCGAGGATTCAGCGACATCCGCGCTTCGATTCGAAGGCGGGGCTCTGGGAACGATGACATCAGGATACTATCTGGATCAGGGTTACCATTCCCACATCAAAATCTGGGGCTCGCGTGGATGGATTCTTGTTGAGCCGATGAAGGACCAGCCGATCACGTGGTATACGACGAAAGGTGAGCATGCCGGAAAGCTGCAGACCGGTGGCCGGAAGGAACCTCGTGGATACACACCATTTGTCGGTGAGGCAGTCCGCGCCTGTGCGGACCTGACGGAACCGCCCATCAGCAGTGAACACAGCCTGCGGGCACTCAAAACGGTTTTTTCAGTTTATGCCTCAGCTGCAACGGGTCGTTCCACAAAAACTTCTTAAAACCCGTCTGACATGCCGGCTGCATCGACGAGGCCGACCACGAATATGACCGGGCGGCTGAATGTGAGGCCGGACTACAATCACGTAACGCGGAGATATTCTGATGACGAGTGACTGGTGTCTGTCTCTGGAACAGTCTGCGGATCTCGAGGTAACCCGTGGCAGCATTGCGGCAACTGCTGCAGCGACGGAAGCCGGAGCCGATCTGCGTCTGTATCTCATTGCGGAAGGTTACGAGGAGACACTTTGTTTCCAGCAGACCTATGCGGGCGAGAATGATGCATTTGCCGGGCTGATGACTCATCATCACTCGTACGCGCACCGCGGTTCGCTTGCCGATCAGCCATATTTCAGCTTTTTCAAATACGATACCTCGGGAACATTTTCGCAGGTCAAGTGGATGCTGGACAACGCGATATTCGACGAAACCCAGCGGTACCAGTACCGAATCTACCGCTGGTTCACATGTGAACGCTGGCGTGTGGTGTACGAAAATGACGCCGATGGAAATTGTGTTGCCGGCGACCTGGACGAACTGATGCACAGTGTTCGGAATGGTCTCACAATCAAGGTGGGTGTACGGCAGTTGTTCGGTATTCAGGACGACGATCCTGGTGGACCGGTACACATCTCGTACCTCACTGTCATGCAGCCATTGATTCGGGACGGTCATGTCGGAGCGAATTGCGATTTCGTCCTGTGCGGCCCGCCGGCCTGGCCGTTTACCTGGCGGGACGATCTAAGCATCGGCATGCTCTGGCCGTGGACATCCGGTGAGATTGTCTGCCACCTTGTGAGACCAGGACAGTTGCCGTTTCGTCGCACACATGTCCGCCGTGCGATGCAGTGGCTGGTGGCCAGTGAGGGTTGAACGAAGGATTTCAAAGGCATGTGCAGTGAATGGTTTGGATGAGAACTGTGAAGCAGATCGAGATTGAAAACGGCACCACCCGTCGTGTTTTCAGCATTCCGTAACTGCGTATTCAGCCGGCCCTGGAACAATCCGATGTCTCCGCGCTGTGAGGACCAGTCGGAAAAGGAATGATTGACGGACCCCCGTTCTTGCCGTCGTCAGTCGTGGCTTTTCCAGGGTCACAACTGCAGTGATTCGCAATCGTGGATCGGTTTCCGACCACGAATTACTGGCGCCTTGATTCAACGAGATCATTCCACAGCGCTGTTTTGACAAAGGTGACTCCAGACGCTGCAACGTGCCACGATGCACGAGTATCCCTTTGCCGTGCCGATTGAAAACACGTTGAGAATTCATCATCGCGCTGCGATTACAAACGACTGGTCAATCAGCACGACAAAGCCACTCCGCAAACAACAGACATCTGATATGAGTCGGTATTCCGCATCAATACGCTGCGCACCGGCTGCATTGTCAATTTATGAGTCTGCACTTGTTTCAGGCAATAATTTCATGCATCACGTTGCCGCCGTGGGCAATCGGAACCGGCCGACCCAGAGGGTCGGCGACTGTCATATGAGGGTTGATTCCCAGCAGGAAGTAAATCGTGGCCACAATGTCGCTCGGTGAAACTGAGTCCCGGATCGGAAGTGAAGCGTGCTGATCGGTAGCACCAAACACGAAACCGGGCTTGACTCCCCCGCCGGTTAACAGGCAAAAGCCGCACTGCGGCCAGTGATCACGACCTGCTTTTGCATTCACTTTCGGTGAACGCCCCATTTCCCCCATCACGACAACCAAAGTCGACTCGAGCAGACCACGCGACTCGAGGTCTGCGATCAGCGCGGGATAACATCTGTCAAGAACCGGCAGGTTGTAGTCCCTGAGCATACCGAAGTTGTTCTCATGCATGTCGTAGGTGAAGCCGTACGGAATAAAGTTCTCCGCGTGAACACTGATGAACGGAACCCCGGCCTCCACCAGTCGTCGAGCGACCAGCATGCTTGATCCATGAAGGTTTCTTCCGTACCGTTCGCGCGTTCGGCCGGATTCCTCAGATAAGTCGAAGGCATCTCGTGTGCGACTGGACTGGATCATCGTAAACGCCTGCCGTTTGACACGATCCATGCGATTAACGGCCTCGCCATCGATTCGCCGAAGGCGGTCGTCAAACTGTTGCAGCAGCGAGCGTCGCTGATTGAGCCGACCGAGAGTCAGTTCCGCCTGTAAGTCATCTACCGGCAGTATCGGCTCACCCATGGGCCAGACAGGGTCGTAGTACTTGCGCTTTGGTATACGGGCAAATGTTGGTTTACAAACACTGAAAAGCGGATCGTACTGGCTGCCCAGAAACCCACCGTAAGGTCCGGGTCGGCGAATACCCGGATACTGTGATCGTTCACCCCAGCCGGGATAGCAGGGCAGGCAGAAAGCACCCGGCATATCGTCCGGACCCATGTCAAGATACTGGCAGACCGCACCGATGTCAGGTGGATCAGATTTTTCTGGACGAAGTTGTTTCGGATCCCCGCCACAGAATCCGGTCATGATATTAAGCGGATTGTGTGCGTTATAATTGTGTGTCACGCTGCGGATCAGACAGGCTTTGTGCATGATGCGCGCGGTTTGTGGCAGGTGTTCACAAATGTTCAGGCCTGGCAGCGATGTCTCAATGGACTTGAATTCGCCGCGTATCTCGACCGGAGCCAGGGGCTTCAGGTCGAACATGTCCTGATGGCTCGGTCCGCCCAGAAGATTGAAGAGCACGACTGAGCGAACATGTTGCTGCCGGTCCGGTCCGACGGCGCTGGTGGCTGCAAGCAGTCGAGGGACTGTCATGCCGGTGAACAGCGATAAACTGCCAACTCGGAGCAACTCGCGTCGTGCTGGCCTCTCGACAGCCTTCGATAGTCCGGTAAGCGACAGCATGACTTTATCTCCAGTCGGTTGGAGAAGTTTACCTGAAATCGAGACGCAATCTGTCATCGATTGTACGAGTGAACTTAGACGAATTCGAGTGAAGAAGCCTGTTCGGTAAAGAGCGGGTTCATCTGCCGGTCGGAGGGTGTATGTCGCGGTGTAAAGTAATTATGAAAAACAGAAGTATCCCGATGAAAGTCTACATTTCTGTGACAGGAGGCCTGGATTCTTGCTGGCCCAGGGACGGTCATTCGTCAGGGAAAAGAATATTATACGAATCCAGTGCCAAGAAGTGGGGCCCGTCGATCAAAGAATCCCGGGCGAAGTCATTGAAACCGAACGGCTGACTGAAGCTCCCAGAAACCGGGTTGGTCAGGACATTCCTGAAGTTGACGCTGTCCATCTACAGATCGATCAGCCGAATGCTGCCGTCGAACTGTGCTACGGCCAGTCTGGTCCCGTCCGCGGTCAAACTTAAGTCCCGGCCGGCGCTGGGGAGAGCCAGCGTGTGAAACGGCTTGTCATTGTCTTTGTTCCAGAAGTAGAGGTGACGCCCATCACGGCCACCGGAAACTGCGGTGTGAAAGTCCTGCGATGGATGAAACAACACGCCCCACGCAACTCCTTTTTCCGGGCCGTCACTTCTCTGGATACGTGTCCTCCTGCCGCTTTGCCAGTCGAATAAGACCACGGCAGGGTGGACAACCTGGCCGAACGTGTCCGTTGCATCTGTCAAGCCGCAACCGGCCAGCCAGTGCCCGTCATGGCTGAAGCTCAATCCGCGAACCCCTCCTGCTGCAGCACGATACCCCTTGTGCCACGAGTAAAGAGGACCGGCATCGAGTTGTCGGACTTGCTGCCAATTGGTCGTATCCCACTGCCTGATCACGCCCAAATGATCTGCCGAGACGACATGCCGTCCGTCGGGATGAAACGCGACACTGTAGACGTGTGACTTGTGGCCTTGTAATTCCTGAACCTGCCGTCTGTCCTTCAAAGACCATAATTTCACCAGACGGTCGTTGCCGCACGTTGCCAGAAAAGCACCTTTTGGGTCGACGTCCATTGACCGGATCCAGCCCCGATGAGCGTCGATCATTTTCAGCGGCTTTGGGGCTTTGGCAGCCAGATCCCACCAGGCCAACCGGCCATCATATCCACCGGTGATCAATTCCCGACTGGCGACAGGCATCACGAAGCTTAATACCCAGCTTTCGTGGCCCTCAAGAGCTGCGTGCTCGTCCTTTTCGAGGTCCCACCGCCTCACAATATTTTCGTCACCGCCCGAAATGACGTATCGGCCTGAAGGATCAAACCTGCAGGCGCGCCGTGGCCGTTCATATTGGAATTCACGAACGATTGTTGCCTGTTTTACATCGACTGCCGCAAACGATTTTTTGCTCATATTAGAATCTCCTGAATCGGGGCCCCGCCTTCCTCAAACATCTTCAGTGGCTGTTCACCGTTGAAGATATCCTGATGCGGATCGAGACCCAGCGCGGAGTAAAATGTCTGAAACAGGTGCGGGAACCCTATCAGTCCGTCGACCACTGTCGTTCCATTCTCATTCGTTTTTCCGTACACGACACCCGGTTTGATTCCGCATCCACCGATGGCGATCGACCATGCGTCGGACCAGTGGTCACGACCAATGCTGCTGTTCAGACGTGGTGTGCGACCAAATTCACCCGTGACAATCACCAGCGTACTTTCCAGTAATCCGCGTTCTGCCAGATCTGAAATAAGCGCCGCGAATGGCTGGTCAAACTCTTCGAGTCGGTGCAGATGATGGTTGAAGTTTTCAAAATGCGTGTCGTAATTACCGTGGTTCAATTTGACAAAGCACGTGTCAGCCTCAAGCAATCGTCGTGCGATCAAACAGCGCTTACCGAAGGCGTGTGTGCCGTAACGCAATTTGTCATTCTCCGACTCCTCGCTGATGTCGAACAAACGGCGATTTTCCATGAGGTGACGAGCCTGATCAAAGGTTGCCTGATACGCCGAAATTTCTGCCGAATTACGGGTTTCAGCAAACCGTTGACCAAATTGTTCGCGCAACAGCCGGCGGCGTTTCATCCGTTCAGCCGTCATATCAGGCATAGAGTCCACGTTATCCGGCAGTTGCTCGTCGAAAGACACCACTGGCGCACATGTTGGCCCCAGATACGATGCGTCCACCAGCGGATTCAAATGCCATTGATCACGGTTGGCCAGCACGACGAAAGCGGGTTTGGGTCGGCTCTCCGACAGCAGACTGGTGCAAACCGCACCGAGGGAAGGATAATTGCCTCCAAAGATTCCCTGACGCCAGCCGGTCAGCATTGTGATGCGTGCGGTATCGTGATTGGAGTCACCCGTCTGCAGCCCGCGCAGCAGTGAGAAATGATGTAACTGTTTGGCGGAGTGTGGCAGCAATTCGGAAATCTGCACACCAGGTACCGAGGTCGAGATCGAACGGAACGGGCCGCCCGTATCGGTATTCGGCTTGGGATCCCAGCTCTCCAGCTGGCTCAAACCACCATGCTGGAAAACCAGTAGTACCCGTTTCTGCTTCGCTTGCAATTGTTCAGCCACGACCGGACGAGTCAGCCCCATAATTCCGGTCATGCCCGTAGCGAAAAGAACGTTGCGTCGGTTGATTCCGGGCATAGTGAGCACTCCGAAGAATGGAATGTCCTGTTTGTTGTCCAACACTCAGTGATTGAATCGAAACTCGGCAGACACCAGCAATGACCACGCAAGATCGGCTATTACTTCGGAGCGCTGATCGTCCGTGGTGGGGGCAATATGTTCATGTACCCTGGCTGTTTCTTCATTCGTGGCCGGCCTCGACAACACACTGATAAAGAGTTCCTGAGCCAGTTCGTCTGCCTCTTTGATTTTCAGGAGTCGATTCATCAGATTTCCGGGTTGTGGATTCAACCACCCGCTGACGAGCGACGAATTAAGCAAAAACAACGCCTGCTCCGGAGTCGATTCACTTTGGTCTGCTTCGCCTGGAACACTGCTGACGAATTTTTTCACCACAATTTGTACCTCCTCCTGTAATCGCTGGTGCAACTGTGCGGCAGGCGACTCTTCAGCTCCCTGGAGCTCATCAGACTCCCTGGTTTCTCTCTGTTTTGTTTCGCGTTCAATCGCCTGAAGTTCAACCTCGATACGGCCCGTTGACTGCATCCAGCTCCAGACAAGCTGTTCCGGAGTCAGTTTCCTGACTGTCGCAGTGACGAACTGCACCGAGGTCGTCTCCGTTCGGGGACTTCGCAGGCGGCTTGACCGGGCGTAAGTTTCTGTCATGGCCAGTTCGCGCAGAAAAGACGCAATATCGTAGTCCATCGCAGCAAACTCGTTAGCGAGCATGGTCAGCAGGGCCGGATGCACAGCAGGATTTTGCGAGTAATCCATGTCCACTGGTTCCACCAGTCCTCTGCCCATCATCATGGCCCACAAACGATTCGCGATATTCCGTCTAAACGCCGGATGATTCAGTACCATTGGTGCGAGATATGCTCGTCGACTGAAAATTGGAACCGGGCGCACATTCTCTGCCGGGGGAACCACGTACAGTATCGCTTCGGCTGCCCGGTGTTTTGCTTCTGCTATGTCTCTTTCAGCTGCCGCACGCATTGTCGCTTCATTGGCAGCTTGCAGCGCTTTGTCATTTGGATCCGCTTTTTGTTTCAGAACTTCCAACGCCTCAGTTGCTTTTTTGGCGGCTGCAACAGCTGACTTTGCACGCGTGAACGAGTTCTCGTAAACGGTCTGGAGTACCCTGAGGGCAACTGGTTCCTGGAGGACCGGGCCGTCGAAAACCCGCGGTGGCGTGACTGCCTCTATCGAGGTGAGAGCCGAGGTAAAGCTGGTCTTTCCCACCGGACGTTCAACCAAAATACGCTGTCCGTCGATCGTTTTGGGTTCCACTCGGGAGTAAAAGGCAGCCAGACCAAAAAAATCGGCTTGTCGGTATTCTTCGATTGAAGGATGGTCGTGACATTGAGCGCAACGAACATTACGGCCCAAAAAAATCCCGCTGATATCGGGAATTAACTGACCGATGTCGCCTCGGCGCGAAAAATAAAATCGAGCGGCCGGTCGGAGCCGGGAACTGCTGCCGTCGGAACTGAGGATTTCCGATACGAGCTGATTCCACGGCTTGTTCTGCTGAAACGACTCTGCCAGGTAACGACGCCAGTCCTTCGCCTGAATCACATCGTCTTCCCGTTCCTGCTGCCGTTCTATCAGCAGCGCGTCGAACAAGCCGCTCATATGCCACGCATAGTCCGGGCTGGCGCTCAGGCGCTCGACCAGTTTTACCCGTTTATCGGTGGAGTCGTCCCTCAGGAATTCGCGAACGAGTTTGGTTGGCGGGATGACGCCATTCAAATCCAGGGAAACGCGACGAAGAAATGCTGCATCGTCGGCCGAAGGCGACACAACCGACTTGATATCGCGGGAAGCTGATATGAGACGGTCAATTCGTACATGCAGAGGCTCCTTTTCGCCTGCGGCGCAGTCGCTGCAGAGCAACGTAAAGACCAGAATGATTTTTGCACAGGTTCGAGAACTGCTCATTCGCAACACTTGCTGGAAGAACGTGCACTGGTCACCCCTGAAAGCACCGGTCAGACACTAACCACAATTACAGAATGTTACCGATGACGTTCACACCAATTCAACTTTCTGCTGGAATTAAGGTCAATTCGATGAGTGCAGTTGCTGCCACGTTGAACTCGTAATGTGAGTCATCGTGTCAGGCATGGTCTGACGACGTGCGTCGGTCACAGTGGACTGTGTTGTTACGTTTCCGTTTATTTGTCGAAGGATCGTTTCACGGATAGGTCCCAAATGATGGGGTGAACCTGGTCGCTTCCTCGGTTGAGTGGATCAAATTCGTTAGAGTCCCTCGCTCAACACAACGCAACCGGGAACGACTTTGAAACACCTGCGCCTCAAACCACTGCTGTATCTGATCTGTCTGCTCACCGATTTTTCTGCCTTTGTGGTCATATTTGCCGTCTCGCGAGATCTGGCTGAGCAACAGGCGGGTCTGTGGTATCTTGGTATGGTCGGAGCTGGATTTTCGTTCAGTGCGGGCATGGCCAGTCTGGTCAGTGGCTGGCTTTCGAATCAGTTCGACAGCCGAATCGTGTTCGTGTCGGGGTCCGCAACGGTGGCCCTGGCCGTTGTTGCCTGTGGATCCGGGGACACAGCAACAGCCTGGTTTATGCCACGATACTGTCTTCTGGGAATGGGACTCGGTTCCATCTACCCCACACTCATTGGCTGGCTGAATCGAAATGAGAATGCTCACACCAATCGCCAGGGAGTGAGTCGTACACTGATTCTGTATTGTGTGTCCTGGAATGTGGGGATGATGTGTGGACAACTGGCGGCCGGTTCTCTGTTCGAACTGGGACTGCACTGGCTGTATGGAGTCGCATTTGGTGTGGCGGTGATAAATGTGGGGCTGTCCATTGCAGCGGCCTGGACGGTGACTGGTTCGTTTCGCGACTCCGGCGGGCGCACCACCGACAGTGCTGTGGCAAATGAATCATCATCGGCAGCCGATCCGGCGTCTCTGGAAACGGCAGTAGCATTCAAACGGCTGAGCTGGATTGCAAATCTGGGTGGTACTTTTGGTGGAAGTCTTGTCTTTCACCTGCTGCCTGATCTTGTGGTGAGCATTGGAATACCAGCTGACAGTCATGGTGGTCTGCTGGCCTATGGGCGGGGTGTGGTCATCGTGTCCTATTTGATGATGCACTTCTTTAGTTTCTGGCATTACCGATTCAGCACGTCAATGGCTTCTCAGTTTCTGGGGGTCGCCGGGCTGATTATGATCTCTCAGGCGGAGTCCATGGTGACACTTTGCCTCGGTTTAACACTGCACGCGCAGCTCGTCGGGTACAATTACTTTTCCGGACTGTTCTATACGACGGCAGGCAGTTCCCCGGACGGCCGTACTCTGGCGGCGGGGATTCACGAAGCGACACTCGCGGCTGGGATGGCCGCCGGCACCGTTGCGGGAGGAATCCTTGGATCGATGATCGGGAATCGAGCTCCCTATGTTTTGGCGGCCGTCGTGCTTGTTGCACTGATCGTCGTGCAGATCATTGCCTTTTGCAGATGGTTTGTTATTCCCGGACGGGATAACGACTGCCGCAGTCATTAGCCCTGACCATACAATGCAACACAATCAGGTGAGTTCAGATCAGGTCAAGAAGTCAACCGTGGTGCATTGTTCCGCGTCAGGTTTGTTGCGACGGCAGCAGGAGTCCGACCGTCCTGATTCGTAATTCGAGCACCAATGATTCATCAGGGCCAACGAATTATCTGTAGTCCTCCCTTACAGGAATTTTGATGGATTATGAAAACCTTACTGGCGATCAATGCAATGTTGTTCCTCGTTTCACTGGCGCAGGCTGATTCCGGCCATTCTGCCGAGACGAAGTCCGATAAGGCAGCGATCATTTTTTCATTGACGAATTCCGGTGCTGAATTGAAACAGGACGATGAGGGCCAGGTGCAGGAGGTGACCTTTCATCAAGGTCCGGTCCACGACGATTTACTGGCAGGTTTGCAGCACCTGGACGCACTTACAGGGCTGTATCTGGCAGATGCGGTCAACGACGCCCAGTTGCAGTATCTCAGCGGGCTGAGCACCCTGAAATGGCTCTATTTGGGGTTCAATCAGCGGATCACGGACAGAAGTCTCAGACATCTGGCAGATCTCGTCCACCTGGAGGCCCTGTACCTGGAAAATACACCTGTCACGGACGACGGCCTGGTCCACCTTGCGGGAATGACCCGTCTGCGGGTGCTCAACCTCGAACAGACCAAAGTCAGCGACGCCGGTTTGGCTCATCTAAAGAAGTTGACCCGGCTGACACATCTGAAACTGTGCGGTCCGATCACAGATGCAGGTCTGATACATTTAACCGGACTTGGCAATCTGCAGCGTATCTATATGTTCGGGACTGCTGTGACTGAGCAGGGCGTGAGGCGGCTCCAGAAATATCTGCCGAAGACCCGGTTGTTTTATCCGGGATATCAGCCGCAAACAGCACCCGTTGGCGCACCGTCTCCGGACTACAGCATTCCAACAGTTGATTTGTCATCAGAAACCCATCGTCAGGTTGTTGTGGACCGTGAACCGGGGCAGTATCTAGGTCACCCGACGACTGTCCTGCTGGAAGACAACAGGACAATCGTGGTCGTTTACCCGACCGGTCACGGCAAAGGAAGAATCATCCTGAAACGAAGCAGTGATGGCGGGTTGACTTGGTCTGAGCGAATGGCCACCCCTGCCAACTGGGCAACCTCCGACGAAGTACCGACCATCTATCGCACAGTTAATTCAGGCGGAGTGAGTCGTTTACTGATGTTCTCAAATCTTTATCCCTTCCTGCTGTCGGTTTCCGAGGACGGCGGGCTCACATGGACGCCGCGCAGGCCCGTTGGTAATTTTGGCGGCAGTGTCATGGCGAGTTTGATTCGGCTCCGCAACGGTCACTACATGGCGTTGTCCAACAACAGCCGACGATTCCTCGGTGCCACTGGTCTGAAAACCGACAGATTCCAGGTGTTCAAATTTATTTCTGCAGACGGCGGTCTGACATGGGACTCGCCCGTTACAATTGCCGCACATCCCAAGGCGCACTTATGCGAACCAGGTGTTATTCGTTCACCGGATGGCAAACAGCTGGCAGTGCTGATGCGTGAGAACAGTCGCAGGTTTAACTCGTTTGTGATCTTTTCAGACGATGAAGGCGAGTCGTGGTCTGTGCCGCGCGAGGTTCCTGGGGCATTGACCGGTGATCGCCACAATGGTCGTTACGGCCCGGACGGTCGGTTATTTGTCACCTTTCGGGACACGACACATGAGAGTCCGACAAGAGGAGACTGGGTTGGTTGGGTTGGAACATGGGAAGATATTGTTCACGGGCGCGAGGGTCAGTATCGTGTCCGCCTGATGGAAAACCACAAGTCGTTCGATTGCGCCTACGCGGGACTGGAAGTACTCCCGGACGGCACATTTGTGGCAACCACGTATGGTCACTGGATCAGGGGTGAAACTCCGTTCATTGTGAGCGTCCGATTCACACTGGCTGAGATTGATGCCAAAGCCATCCCGTGATTGCGCTGCTTACCGTTATTTAATGAAGCGAACACCAAACAACTTTGCGGTGGTCAGGCGAAAATGTAGAATCAGTTCTTTGCCGTGCAGGGCTTCAAGGGAACTGCTGCCTTTCCACTTCAGAGGTTCCCAAACGGCGTCGCCGCTGAAGGGGATGCAGTCAGCGAAGGTAAAGCCGGGCAGCGATTTTGTGCCGCGTCCGTACGGTTCTTCCAGTGCAACTTCAACCTGTCCATGGCGCGGAGTACGAGCATTGATCTCGATTTGTGAACCTTCAAAGGTTCCCAGTGACTTGCTCCAGAACTCACCGCGTTCCTTTGCCTCCAGACCGCCCAGTCGTCCGTCCTTCCAGGTTGCCCAGGCCAGTTCGAATTTTGCCTCGGTGTCTTCTCCATAATATGCCGGATGCGATTCATTGTGTGTTGATGCAGTACCGGCGTATGGCAGGGCCAGGCGGCCATCCGGCAGGTGGACAAGGTTCGGCGCCGCGTAGATCGTGCCGCTGTCCCATTCTCCTGGCGCCCCTAATTCAATGATTGGTTCCGACGACATCCAGCTCCATGCACGGTTATTACGGCTCAGAGCAAAGCGAATATCCACTTCATCCGTGTCATGGTGATAGATCGCCGGGAAAAGCAATCGCAGTGAAGGGTCGTCAGGGTAGGTGGTGAAGCAGTTCGTATAGTAGTCTTCAGCCGCGGAGTCCTGTGGACCTGCGGCGAGAATAACTTCTGCGGGCGGCCAGTTTCGAAAGTCGTCCGTTTCACTGCGCGCAATGGCGCGGCCATCCAGGTGACCGCGGAAATAGCCCACATATTTCTCGAGCAGCGGGTCCCATGCCGCGATGTTCTCCGTGTCGTGAAAATACCGCAGGAGTGGATCGGGGAGCCGTGACCAGTGGATTCCGTCCGGTGAGACGCAGCCGTAGAGACCATATTTCCTTTTGACCGGTTCATTGTCACTGTCCGGCAGCCTGTCGAAACTGAAGCACTTATAGCGCTCAGAGGCTGGTGCCGTGTCGTCACGAAATACTCCGCTTTCCCGGCAATATGGTGTCACCACGTTGGTTGGCTTGCCGTTGAAGCTGTACACATCCAGGTCGGGTTTTGTCCAATGGACGCCGTCGGCGCTTTCCGCGTACGACAGGACCTGGTCCACGGATTTGTTCCCACTGCCTGGCGGGAAAAATGACTCTCGGGCGGCGTCGGTCAGCACCGTACGGTACCAGCACCGATATTTGCCCTCTTCGTGGATCATTGTCTGGTATGCCACCACTCTTTGTTCCCAGGGACGGTCTGTGCGCAGCCATGGCGCGGTCTTCTTTGCCTTTTCAGGAGTGAAACGAACGCCGTAAGGGACTTTGAGGGGCTGCATACCATGGCCGGAGAGCTCGATAATGATGTTCCAGTCCTTTTTCATCCGGGCGATGTCGGCTTTGGCGGCTTCGGTAACCCGTTCCGGGTCGAGGGTCGGCGCCAGTCGGCCCTGGGCCACGTGTTGCCGGTCCAGAAAGAGCAGCGGCGGTGCGGCACTCATAAGATTCTGAGTTGCCTGGATCGTTTGCGCGTTAGACTCTGATTGTGGCAGTGCGATGGTGAACCCGAATGCGATGACAAAGGGTACCCACCTGATCACACGGCGAGCCGGATGTTGCGTAGCGAACACAGAATTGCTCCTCCCAAAGAAAACTTTTGATGCTCTTGATGTCGGCACAATTCGCTAAAACAAAAAATCTGCTAACGAGCCGTGATCGTTGCACGGAGTCAGGACACGAAGAAACTCCTAATCGCCGCGCTTGCCGTCGTGAACGTGACTCGCTTCTCAAAGCTTGTAGGCGAACAGCTTTGCCTGAAACATTTTGATTCGCAATGCCACCGTGCCGCCAATCCCCGAGATGTCGCTGTTGCCGTTCCAGGTCAGGACTTTGTCCGCTTCAT
>Ga0310123_10000066_pt1 | contig 84571 bp, 62 predicted proteins | sample CB6_AW_1057_MG_FD_203505 | JGI IMG/M metagenome (GOLD analysis project Ga0310123, IMG submission 203505) | Marine microbial communities from Western Arctic Ocean, Canada - CB6_AW_1057 | ecosystem: Environmental > Aquatic > Marine > Oceanic | place: Canada: Western Arctic Ocean | collected...
GGAGTGGATGACGGTTGGTTGTTTCCTCAGCGGTGGCACCGACCAGAATCATGACCGCGGCCAGAAGGACATAACACGAATGAGTAAATCCTTGGCGCATTAGCTTTGTTCCGGATCTTTGATGGTAGATCACAGGAGCAGTGTCGTGGTGCTGCGTGACGGAGTCAACGCAGGTGCACCGATGACTGAGAGTCTGTTCGACACGGGAGCAGACTGGCAGCCGGTATGGTTGTTCGAACCGCTATGCGGCGAGTTCCTGCATGGTTTGAGTGGCTGCAGCCAATGTCTGATCAATGTAGTCGATGGTATGTTCGGTGGAGACGAACATTGCTTCAAATTGACTGCAGGGCAGATAGACTCCGCGATCCAACATGGCATGAAACCATTGCGAGAAACGATCAGTATCCGAAGCCGTCGCAGAGGCCAGGTCTGTGACAGGGCCGGCGGAAAAGAACAGAGTCAGCATGCTGCCAACTCGATTCACACAGGCAGGAACACCGGCCACTGATGCCGCCTGCAGCAAGCCTGATTCCAGCCGTGACGCCAGATCCTCCAGTCGAACATAGGGATCTTCCCGCTGCAGTGTCTGCAGTGCTGCCAGACCACTGGCCATGGCGACCGGGTTGCCGGACAGCGTTCCTGCCTGGTAGACCTGACCGACAGGAGAGACAGCATCCATGATATCGGTGCGCCCCCCATACGCTCCCACCGGCATTCCGCCCCCGATAACCTTACCCAGTGTCGTCATATCAGGAATCACACCGAATCTGTGTTGAGCGCACCGAAGTGCGACCCGAAATCCTGTCATGACTTCGTCGAAGATCAGAACAGTATCGTGATCGGTACACAGCTGCCGCACTGCGGCCAGAAATTCCCTGTCCGGAATCACGCATCCCATATTTCCGCAAACGGGTTCAAGAATGACTGCGGCGAGTGAGCCTCCGTATTCCCCGAATGTCTCAGCCAGGGCATCGGCGTCATTGTAAGGAAGAATCAGGGTATCGGCCGTACAGCCTGTCGGGATACCGGGACTTGACGGCGTTCCCAATGTTAATGCACCGCTGCCTGCTTGAACGAGCAGACTGTCGACGTGTCCGTGGTAACAACCAGCAAACTTAATGATTTGATCACGACCGGTGAATCCCCTCGCCAGGCGAATGGCAGACATCGTTGCTTCCGTCCCGGAACTCACCATTCGGACGCGTTCGATACTCGGCACCAGTTCACACACCATTTCAGCGAGATCAGATTCAGCGAGAGTGGGAGCGCCAAAGCTGGTTCCTGATGCGAACGCCTGCTGGACCGCACGGATGATGGCCGGATGCTGATGACCCAGGATGTGCGGTCCCCACGACCCCACGTAGTCAATGAAGTCATTGCCGTCGATGTCGGTGATCAGCGGTCCGGCACCCGAAGCTATGAACGGCGGGGAGCCTCCCACGGCACCAAATGCGCGAGCCGGACTGTTGACTCCTCCCGGAATGGAGCGCTGCGCTCGTTCAAACTGCTGCTGACTCAGGGGACGTCGTGACGTATCGTTCATTACTCGACTCTGGTTTAATACGAACGTGCGAAATGTGAATACTCACAACGCTATTCAAATTCCTGAACCTCGAACCCCTCTCGAACTGCTTTGAGTTCATCGATGACATCGAACCCGATTTCGGTGTTGGCGACGTTCAGCCATGTCAGACCGGGTAACTGTGAAAGCTGTCGAAATCCGTCATCGGTAAGCTGCGTGCCGCCAAGGTTCAGCTTTCGCAGTTTCTTCAATTTGAGCAGAGTTGCTACAGATTCATCGGTGACAGATGTGGAGCCCAGATCCATATCTTCGAGTGCCGTGAGACCACCGAACGTTGTCAGAACGGAATCATCCAGTTTCGTTTCCCAGCAAATCAGCGTCTTCAGTTTCTTCATTTGGTTAAGTGGCGCCAGTTCTTCTGCCCGGAGTAGTCGGCATTCACTGATGTCCAGAAAGTTGATACTGGGCAATTGGGCGATGATTTTCAGACCTTCAGCATCAAGGGATGTCCCTCGCAATTCCAGACGTTCAATGGATTCGATTCCAGCAAGGTGGGCGAAACCTTCGTGGGTTACATCACAGCCAGTTAGACGCAGACGTCGCAGTTTTTTTAGATTGGACACCGCCTGCATTCCGCGGTCTGTGATCCCAGTCTCCGAAAGTTGAATTGACGTCAGATCCGACATGCCGCCGAGAAGTATCAACGTGTCATCTGATATGGATGTACAGAAGTTGAGGTTGATCGATTTCAGTGGCAGACCGCTGATTGCCTTGACCCCGTCGTCCGTGACATCGCATTTTTCAAACTGTACATCCACCAGCGTTGGGATCGTAGCCAGATGCCGCAGTCCGCCATCTGAGACCTTGGTATTACGAATGTCGACCGCTCGCAGAGCAGGCAGGTCAGACAGGCTGGCAAGGCCATCGTTGGAAACAGCAGATCGGCGCAACTGCAGAACTTCGAGGTGCCGAAGGCGTTCGCAAGCCTTCAGAGCACCATCGGCGGCTCTTGAATCGGCGAGATTCAGCCGAGTGAGATGTGGCAGGTGGGCAATGACGTCAAGGCCTTCGTCGGTCAGCGCCGGGCCGGTGAATTGAATTTGATTCAGACTGTGCAGGCCCTTTAGGAAAGCCAGCTCACTGGATTTGTCTTCGTTGAATGACATTGAAACGGCAGTCACATTGCCGGCGTCATTCGTGGTGAGCTGGAACCCCGCCGCTTTCAGTGCCTCCACAGCCGCCGGATCGTCGGGCAGTATGGGAACGGTCTCTCTGCCCGTCGTACCATCGTTTGTTGCAGCCGTTGGTACTGAGCGGGAGCGGTCCTGGCCACAGCCGACCAGCAACAGGGCGCAGAAACATGCGAATACGAAGTCTGATTGAAACGCGAGACCGCACCTGGATCCCGCAGAAAAACAGAGTCTGTGTCGCATCATCAGTTCACTCAGCTATGCGGACAGAGCTTCCAATCTGTCGCAAACCAGAAAATTCGAGGCGGATTTGCGTTGCGGTAACGTCAGGAAGTCGTGGGATTGTTTGCTCTTTGGAGCGGCGTTGTTATCGTGGAATCTGGGTTTTCGACAAACTTGGGTGATTTTCTCACGGTATTATACACCACAGAGTTTTGGCGGATCGTGACTTCTTTAGCGAACGTCATGTTCGTCCATATTCCTTCCTGTTCTGGTACAGAGTCAAAGGTGAGAGCTCAATGCCTCAGATTACGAATCGGCGTCAGTTTATTGGTCAATCGTCAGCTCTGGGAGCTGCTTTTTGGGTCGGCGGGCAGACACAGCTGAAAGCATCGCGGTCGGCACTGCAGTCTTTGAGTGCCGCCTGCGTTGGAGTGGGCGGAAAAGGAAGGAGCGATTCCAGCCATATCTACGACCAGGGAGTATCAATCGTCGGCCTCTGTGATATTGATGAAAAACAGCTGCGACGAAAGGGGCGTGAGTTCCAGGATGCCTCGGCCTATGCCGACTACCGTGAGATGCTGGATAAACTGGGTGATCGAGTTGACATTGTCACCGTCAGTACCCCGGACCACAATCATGCTTGCGCCGTATCCATGGCCATGAAGATGGGCAAGCACGTCTACTGTCAGAAGCCACTCACATGGTCAATCTATGAAGCACGGTATCTCCGGGAGCTGTCTGAGCAACAGGGTGTTGTGACTCAGATGGGGAATCAGGGGACGTCGGGCGACGGGCTCCGTGAAGCGGTCGAAGTGCTGCGATCGGGAGCCATTGGTGACGTCACGTCGGTTCATGTCTGGACCAACCGACCAGTCTGGCCTCAGGGTGTCGGTCGGCCGGCTGGTGAGGATCCAATCCCGGAAGGTCTCAATTGGGATGCCTGGATCGGGCCAGCTCCAATGCGCCCATTCAAGGATGGTGTCTACCACAGCTTCAAGTGGCGTGGCTGGGTGGACTTCGGTACGGGTGCATTAGGTGATATGGCCTGTCACACTACCAACCTGCCAGTGATGGCGCTGCATCTGTTTGATCCAATTGCCATCACAGCTCTGAAGAATCCGGGGCTGTTCGAAAACGAGACTTATCCGTCCAGTAGTCACCTGAAATTCGAATTCCCTGAACGTGAAGGACTGGTCGCTTGCGACATGCACTGGTACGACGGGGGCGAGTTACCACCGGAAGAACTCACCAGTCAGCTTCCTGAAAATTACCGGAAGCGGATTGAAGAACAGCGAAAAGGCGGCAATAAGGGCAGCGGAATGCTGGCTGTTGGTACGGATGGGATGCTGTTCTCTGGAGATGACTATGGTCATCGTTACTACCTGTTGCCGGAAGAGAATTTCTCTAACTATGAAAAGCCAGAGCAGACGCTTCCTCGAATTCCGTTCAACGGGAACGGAGATCAGCGACAGAAGTGGGAATTTGTCAATTCGATCACGGAAGAGTACAAGCCCGGTACGATGTCCAACTTTACATATGCTGGTCGTCTGACAGAGACCATCCTGATCGGCAATCTGGCACTACGGGTTCAGGAAGGCCGGCGCATCGAATGGGATGCAAAGAATCTGACGAGTCCGAACATCGAAGAAGTCAATCAATTCGTCCATCGTGAGTACCGCGAAGGCTGGTCTTTGTAGACGGCCGGCAGCATCTTGCTGTGTCGCAAAGTACCTGATGACTGCATCGAGCGGATGGAAAGTGCTGTTTTTTGTCCCGGAGGGCACAGTGTTCACAGAAAGACGCGCTTAGTTCTGTTGACGAGATGTATTTGACCGAAGTTCAACAGCAGTGCGCGCTTCAATCCGGTTGCTTTCAAGTATGACAATGTGCGGGCAGTGGCAGTGTCCGGCAGGTTCGAGACTGCTTTGAATTCAACGAACACATCCTTGGCGACCGACAAATTGAGTTTCCGGCCTTTGATAACAATGCCCGTGTAATTGATATCCGCTTCGATTTGTCTTTGTGCGACCACACCTCGCAACGCAAGTTCGTGGTCAAGAGCTTCATCCCGGATGAACTCGACGAGACCAGGTCCAAGGACCCCATGCCCTTCAATGGCCACACCGATCAATCACATCTGTCACGTCGTCATGTCCTTGATGATCGCTTTGGCGCAACAGACTGCGGCTGAATTGCAAAAGGGCAGACAGGGTGTGTTATCCAACTTGCCGGACGAATGAGTTCATTGGAGTCTCAGCATTCTGTGATGTTTTTGCCACAGACAGAGGCGTTTGATTCCGACAGTGCGACGCTTCCAGCCTGCCCCGCCACGTGTGAAATACAGGTTCAGGGATTCCCCTGATCGCCGGTGTACCGTGAGCACTCCGACGGTCGCGGTCTGGCGACCATGGTTGACGAGTGTCAAAACCGCAATAGCTGCCGATCATTGTGCCGGTTCGGCAGTTTTTTTGTGCCTGCCTGAGTGTGGTTTGGAGCTTAGGAACCAATTCGAGCCGTAACCATCAGCAGACTCAGTGGTTACTCACACGCACTATAAACCGAAAATTCGAAAGGATCGACACAACCCGCACATTTTAACTCAACCAACCACGGGTGGAGTTCCGATCGAACTGGATAACCGCGCGTATCGCTACAACCGGTATTGTCTGCAATTACGGATCGATCGGAACAACCGATGAAAATGACACGAACATTTGCGTCTGTCTGCCTGACTGCCAGTTGCATTGCCCTTGTTGTGGCAGCAAATGTCTCGGTTGGAGACCAGCCGGGCGTTTTTCAATTGACGGCAGCATCTCAGGATGACGCTCCTGGTGTGGTGCAGAACGGAACCACCTTGGTTTCGAACGCATATCAATCGGGAGCTACCGGTGGAGAATCCGCCGGCCAGGTCAACATGAACGGCCGGCAGAATGTGTCATTCATTGACCCAGGGCAGTTTTTGCGGCCCAGCGCGGGTGTGACAGCGCCGATTGTCAACAGTCAGGCATTTCAGTCAGCGCCGTCTCTCGGACCTCACCTCATGTTTGACCAGACCATCGATGACAGTCTGGGCATGCGGGATTCCTACACACGCATCAACGCATTCATTCCTCTTCAACTGGTGAAGGACACGACGATCCTGGCGACAAGCGTGTCTGCGTCGGTCTCCGACGACGGCAACGACCTCTACAACTACGGTGCCATCTTTCGGCATTATGACGAAAACCGGAACCGGATTTGGGGTGTGAACTTCTTCGGTGACTTTGACAATACAGGGGCACTTACAGATTTCTCACGAGTGGGCTTCGGAATTGAAAATTTGGGGCGCCACGTCGATTTTATTGTCAATGGTTATCTGACAACGGGGGAAGACAGTCGTCTGGGATCCAGAACGCCCGTCACGGGATTGTCTCTGTCCGGAAACAATGTTGTCCGGTCATTTAGTGAAATACGTGAGAATGCCTACCAGGGCCTCGACTGGAAGGTTGGGACTCCTCTTCCTTGGCTGGGTCGCCGTGGGGTTAAAACATTCCTGGGCTCGTACTGGCTGACGAGCAGTTTCGGTGCAGAGGAAGCTCTCGGCATTTCAGCCCAGTGTCAGATTCAGGCAACGGACTCACTGGAAGTCAATGCCTACTACACTAATGATGACTGCTTCGGAACGAACAGCTGGGTCAACATTGCCTTCACGATTCCACACAAAGGCGAGCACAGCATCTTACGACCGAAGACAGTCCAACGACGGCTGAGTGATCCGGTTCGTCGAACCAACACAATTCATAAAAAACATGAAACGTCAATTATCACGGCGGCAGAAATCAATGCCAATACAGGACTTCCCTGGTTCATTAACTATGTGGATCCGAACAGAGACATACCCGGGGCCGGTACGGTCGAGGATCCGTTTGCAGAGCTGCAGATGGCAGCAGATGCGAATGCCGCGACAGTGGACGCTATTCGTATCACGCCACGTGACGATGGCACCGGTACCGATCTGACAGTGGACGGTGGCCTTACTTTGTTTGATGAACAGGCGGTCTTCTCTGCCCACAAAGACTTTGTTCTGTTCCGTGACGAAGGTGTGGAATTCGTCATTCCTGCGGGCAGCACAAGCACGTCAGGGCCATGGATTTCCAATCCGACGATCGATCCAACTGATCCAACGAACAATTCTGTGATTCGCGTGGCTGACTGGAACCGGATCCACGGACTGCAGATCGATGCCGCAAATGAAACCGACACAGCATGGGGAATGGGTGTTGACGCTCCAGCGCCGTTTGACAGCATCCATCTGACCAGCAACAGGTTCATGAACTACACGGTCGGTGCAAACTTGCCTGGGGCCAGTGGTGAGCTGATCATCGATGAAAATACATTCAACGGTTTAGCGGGAGTGTCAACACACGGACTGTTGCTGGCAACGACTGTGGGTTCCGAGTCCGATCTGCGACTGCGTGCGAACACTGCAATGAATAACTCAACTATCGGACTCTCCGTCAGAGCTGCCTCGGGCAGTACCATTAATGCCGACAACCCGCTTGGATTCGGTCTCCTTCCACCAGTGCCTGGTCCGCTGCCCGTTCCTCCCGTCTTTGGGCCCGGTGCCGTTACAGCCACCGGCATCATTGATAACAACGTGTCAAATGGCGGACAGGGGATTGTAGTGACCGCTGACGACGCTGCGACCATCAATGCCGTTGTCGAACGAAATACTTCCACTGACAACACGTTCAACGGGTTCATCGGACGAGCCGACGGAGGAACATTCAATCTCGCCAGTTTCAGAGACAATACGTTGGCCGGTAACCTGGAAAATGGAACTTTACTGCACTTCCTGAACGGCGGCACGTTCCGGACAGTGACAGAAGATGTGAATGGCAACGGCGTATTCGAGCTGGCTGAAGATCGTAACGGGAACGGCGTGCTTGACCCGACGGAGGATCTGAATGGAAATGGAATACTTGATCCGGGTGAAGATGTGAACGGCAACGAGATCCTTGATCTGGCCGAGGATCTGGATGGGGACGGAATCCTTGATCCGACTGAAGATCAAAACGGGAATGGCCTGTTTGACCAGGGATTAGTATCGAACACCATGAACGACAATGGCATCGTTGGTCTGTGTCTGTTCGGTCAGCATGACAGCACCGGCGATTTTGACATCGGAGGCCCATATGCCGCTCTGGGCAATATGTTCAGCGGCAATACAGGTGCCGGCGTCGCTGCGGACCTGCGGGACAACTCTACGGCCGGGGTCGATGCACTGTTTAACACAATGGCGGGTGGTACTTCCGGACCGGACAGTCTGACGATTGTTCTTGACTTCATTGACCCGGCTCAGGGAAGCGTTGTCGATGCGAACGGCCGTACGGTGAATCCATTTGATGTGACCAACTTCGGCTTTGCCGCGGGTGACTTTAATTTGGTGACAAACGCGATTCTCCAGACTGTTCAGAACACCTACAGATCCATTCCAACTGTGGGTACCGATGCCAGAAGTCCGATTCCGGATGGATTCGAACTGGACCTGAACTTTGTCATCGGTGATGCGGGAATTGCACCGTCAAATGGTGCAACTGAGTACTACGCGGTCACGATTGGTGACAGTCCCGTTGCATTCGGCGGACTCCTTGGGCAGGCAGCCGATATTGGCAACATTCGAAATGAAACGGGGCAGGGTCCCGGGATGGGTCTGTTCGGAACTCCTCAGGATAACGGTGCTTCATCGTCAGCTGTCTATACCAGCGAATTTGCGGCCATTGGTGGTCTGACGCCACCGACTGCCTTCACTGGAGATCCCACCGCCGTTACGATCGAGGATCCACTTACAATAGCCCAGTTAACCGGATTGACCTCAGGAAACCTGACGGCTACTCGCTTCGCGATCGGCAACGTCACGTCACATGAAGTTGGCCACACGTTGTCACTGCGGCATGTCTTTGATGCTGGAAGGGTAACCCCAACGGGTGCACCCGCAGTCATGGGCACCGGTGCATTTGACCAGCTGAATCAGGCCCTCATCGAGCCTCAGGAATTCGTCTACAGCGGCACGAATCCCGGTGAAGGTCCAGGCGAAGCACCGTTCACACAGAATAGCGTCGCCCAGCTTGCACAAGCAGTCGGACTCCGAGTGGGCGGAAGTCCGCAGGCGAATGGTATCACAATCGTGGCCAACGATTCTGCTCGCCTGCGACCATCAACCTTTATCAACAACACGATTAGTGGCGCTACGGACCGCGGCCTGAACATTGAAATGAATGACCTGGCGGTTGCTGAAGATGTCACGATCCAGGGGAACACTGTCTCTGGAAATGGTACCGGTATTCGGCTGGCTGCGAACGGTCCTGACGCTGTGATTAATGCTGACAGCACGATTGGCGGTACTGAAATGAACACTCTGGCGAACACAATGTTCGCTCAGAGCAATACGATTACGAACAGCACCGATGATGGCTTCCAGGCGGTTGTCCGTGACGGCGGAACGGTTTATGGGAACCTGTTGAACAACAACATCAGCAGCAACGGCGGCAATGGTGCTTCATTCGTGAGTGAACTGGGAGGTACAATTGATTTTGGTACTGCATCAAACCGTATTGTTTCCGGAAATACATTTGACCAGAACGCCGGTTATGGAATATTCGCCAACAGCAACGTGAATGATACGGTGGATAACGCTGGTCAGGAAATGGATCTGGTTGTGCAGGGGAACACGATCACAGGTAACCAGTCTGGCGGCATCTTCGCGGAACTCAGTGGATCCAACAATGTGTCACCTGGCCCGCCTGCCGCTGGATTTGATGAAAATAACGTTCTGAACCTGACCATTGGGCAGACAGCGACACCCCTGGAATCGCTGGTGATGGATGAGTCGAACACGATTGCCGGAAACAGCGGTGTTGGCGTTGGTCTTGTGGTTGGCGGGAACGGCAAGGCCAACCTGAGTGTTGTGCACAATATGATTACCGGTACGACTGCAGGGACTGACGCAATCTTTAACGGTGATGGTATTAACTTCGTCCGTCGAGACAGTTCACTTCTGACGGCCAGTGTTCTGTTCAACACAATTAATGGAAACGCTTCCAGCGGTCTGGAAGTCGACACCCAGGGAAGCAACAGAAGTGATATCAATCAGCCAATGTCGGGTACGGCAAATTCTGTAACCTGGAATAACAACATCCTTGACAACAATGGCGAACACGGAGTGGCTTTCCGTACACGGGGTGACTCCCAGCTGTTTGCTGATGGAAGTCACAACTTCCTGCGCGGAAACGCTGTCCAGGGCATCGATATTGAAACAACCGAGAACTCTTCGTTTGGAGATCCATCGGTGTTCGTGCCGGCGGCATTAGGTCGTCGTGTTGTCTTTGATGGGAACACGTCTACCGGCAACGGCGTGGACGGACTTTGGGCCACAGCAAACGAAGGAACATATTTACTGCTGAAAGTGACCAGTACCCTAATCCCAAACCCGTCGGGAGTTCATGAGACCCTCAATATTACCGGCGATTCAAACTACTCGGGCAATGGATTTGACGGTATCCACCTGGATGCTTTTGGCAGCTCCGTTGTCGATCTCCAGGTGACGGCTGATACGGGGTACACATTCATCCAGGATAACGGAACGAGTGGTGTCGGCTACGGCGGTGTCTACATTAATGCAGGCGACGCAGCGACAGGACAGGTCAGTATCACCAGGTCTGTGATCACCGGTACGGTGGCGGGTTCCACCGAAGACACCAACGGCAATGGTGTTCTGGACGGCGGTGAAGATCTAAACGGCAACGAAGACATTGATGTGACCGGTGGCGACGCGATTTCATATAACGCGAGCGGGGAGTCCGTTGTGGACCTGGTTGTCGGAGGAACAGCTGACACGGGTAATATCATCCAGAACAATGGCGATGATGGAATTGCAGTGACAACCGATGGTTCTGTGACACCGACGATTGATATTTCATTCAATGTCATTGGCGGAGCCCATGACGGGATTGGCGCCGGTAATACCGGCGACGGGATCAGCATCGTGGGCACTGGTCAAACGGCAGAAGAAGTTGCGCCGGAAGAGTTCGACGAATTCAGTTCACCCTGGGGTCTGGCAGATAGATTCGTTCTGGACGGGCCGGCGCCGAACATCAACATCAGCAACAACATGATCACTCGCAACAATCGAACCGGCGTTAATGTTCGGTTGAATGGTGCGAACGGGTTAACCAGTCTGCGACCGAGCCCGGTCGCCGCGAATCTGAATTTGATCAATCGTATCGCGCTGACGGACAACACAATTTCCTCAAATGGGGAGCATGGTGTGGTCCTTCGTGCGGATTCCGATATGCATCAAAACCGAAAGGTGTTCATTCCAAACCTGGAGCAGCCACCATTGGATGAGGATCTGAACGGCAACGGCGAGCTTGATCCGGGTGAAGATCTGAACGGCAACGGTGAGCTTGATCCAGGCAGTGGAATATTTGACAACACAGACTTTAGTTTCGCCAATGTGATTGCGTATTCAGTGTTTCCGGCCGCGGACCTCGACATTTTACATCCGTACAACAACCTGAATACTGTGCAGAACACCGTCTTCACCGTGACGGGTAACACAATCCAAAACAACGGTACGAATACTGTCGTCGGCCGTGGTCTGGAAGTTCAGGTTGGTACGAGTGCTTACGTCGCTCTGGATGCCCGGGATAATACCTTCGGTGGAAACCTGGAAGCGGACTTTGTCAGTGGTGCATTCCTTTCTGACGGGGAGACGTTTGCCTCGTTCGACACTGAAGGAGAAGACACGTTCGACGTCATTTATCTGGATGATGCGGCCATTCTTGATGTGAGATTCACTGGTAACAGCGGCGACCAGCTTGTTCCTGGTGCAGAGGCCGTATATCTGACTGGTGACGTGCTTAAGGGTGATGACTCTGACGCCAGTGTGTTCAAGATCGACAATTTCTTTGCTCTGGATGCCACGAATAACTTTGTGGAACTGGGTATCCCGCAAAGCGTGATCGGTGCCTTTTCCACTTACGACATCCTGAACCTGAGCGAGGAATTTATCTGGCCCGAAGATCCGTTTGCAGATGCCGACTGATCAGATCAGGATACGGCTGAAATGAAACGCAGGAGGCAATCGGATGTCCCGGTTGCCTCCTTTCTTTTCCGGACTGCTTTGTGGCGGAATACTGACCCGTTTTTTGCCAGCTCACCCCCGGGAGCCGGGTCTGCAGCTCAGACAAATCACAGGTCTTACAGATCGTAAACGAACTCGTGGCTTTGGTGCGCCGGTTTCGAGAACCGGTGGTCATTCCCGGCAGAAGTCACTGAGACCGTCACTATTGTGTGGTTCGCGTGAAGTCTTTGCATTGCGGGGCGTCATGTTGACTGACGCCAGGAATCTGCCGATTCAGCCGATTCACCGGCGAAATCCGCCGATGTCCTGTCGACCGCTTAAATTCCGGGTGGCTGGGGGCTGAATTCGCTGTTGCACGCAAGGTTGTATGCCGCATATTGTGTGGTTCCTCTCGCCACTGGCCGGCTTCCCCGTCTTTCAGCCATCCCGTGGTTCCATTTCTCAGAATTCTTTCAATGCGGCTTATCTCAAAGGCACCTTCTCCATGCGCCACAGCCTCACCTGGTTTGCCATCTGTCACGTCAGTCTTGCCATTCTGACGTTCACCAGTGGCTGTTACTCGATGAACGGCTATGTCATGAACTCATCCGGGCAGGCGTTCTATAAACAGGGTAACTACGCAATGGCGGCTGCCGAATTTGAAAAGGCTGTGGCCAGCGCTCCGACAAATCCGGATTACATCGCGAATCTGGCCAGAACCCACTACAAAATGGGTGATTCCCGGGGTGCTGAACAGATCTATCGTCGTAATCTCACGACATCACCTGGTCACCAGCCATCCTATCATGGTCTGGCAGAATTGATGATGGCTCACGGACGTCAACAGGAAGCAATGGCGATGCTGACCACGTGGTCAGCGACTCAACCATACGTCGCTGAATCACACGTTGAACTGGCATGGCTGCAAAGAGAACTCGGACAGCGGGACGCAGCCGGGCAGTCATTGCTTCAGGCATTGCGGGCAAACCCGGGACATCCCAAGGCACTGGCTCACCTCGGACAGTATTACCAGGATGCGGGTCAGACTCGTCAGGCGATTGCGATGTACCAACAGTCGCTGCAGTCTGACTGGAGTCAACCACATGTACACTCAAGGCTTTCCAGTGCGATTGCCAGTATCGGACCGACTCATCCAGTCAATGCGCCAGCGATGGCCGGCGGGATGGGGGCTCAGGGTGCCGGACGTCGGATAGCGGCGCGTCCCTATTCGCAGATGCAGCTGAGTCAGGTGACGCCATCGGTCGGAACTCCATCCATGTCGAGCTTTGCACAGACATTTCATCCGCTGGAAATGCCCGTCGGTACCGAACCGGCTTTCACGACGCCTGTTCCCGAACCACTCGGTCCTGACGAGGCTGCGTTAACGAATCCAGTTCAGCAGCCTATTCCAGATCCGGTTTCCGAAGCCCAGGTCGCCAGCCCGACTCCCGTAACGTCCGTGTCTCATCAACCGCTGACGCTGCCGGATCCGGTGGAGTCGATTCCGGAAGTTGAAGCATTTTGACGAGACACTGCCAATTTTCGTCGGATAGTAACCTGAAAATTTTGCTCGCTCAGGCGTGTGGTTACCTGCTGTCGCCACTTCACGGCTGACCAATTACCTGTCATTAGTCATTCGAAAGAGGTAATTCCCTTCCGCGTGACAGTCAGTGAATCAGGTGGTAGTCTTTCGTCAAGACGAGTTGGCCAGTTGCTGACTGCCATTACTGATTCGGCCTCGGTGTATTGGGTACTGTTTGTAGCTATCCGTGCCTGCTGACGACCGGTTGGATTTTTTCGAGAAACGAATTCGGCCGACTCTCGTGGAACACTGCTACAAATGTCACGTGATCCATGCACGCAGCATCCGGGGAGTCTGCTGCCGAGCGCGTTACGCCACGATTCATTCTCAATGCCACCAGGTGTTAAGCTGCCTGCTGCTGTCATTCAGGAATTCGAAACATGGATTGTCAGTGGTGCAGTAGACCCTCGCGGCGGAGGGGCAGTACCAACCCAACGCGCGGTCGATCTGGTGCAGGGCAGGACCTTCTGGGAGTTTCCAGCCGATTCAATTGTCTGCCGTGCCCGACGTCAAACCTGACTGGCCTGAATCACCGATCGATCACCTCCTGGCGGTTCACTATGCGGCCAGGTATCTGAAAGCCGCTGAGGATACTTCCTGCGGACGAGTTCAGGCGATAATGTCGTTGATTACTCTTCCGTGGACATCAGTCAGACGAAAGTCGCGTCCAGCGTAACGGTAGGTGAGCTGCTTGTGATCGATACCAAGCAGGTGCAGGACCGTCGCGTGCAGGTCATGCACGTGGACGGGATGCTGCACTGCCTGGAATCCGAAATCGTCCGTGGCTCCATAAACTGTGCCACCCTTTACGCCGCCGCCTGCGAGCCACATGCTGAAGCCGTAATGATTGTGGTCGCGACCAAGCTTGCTGTCCTGTCCGTTTCTTCCTTCAACGGTTGGCGTACGACCGAATTCGCCACCCCAAATAACCAGCGTCTCGTCGAGCAATCCGCGCTGTTTGAGATCTGTCAGCAGTGCGCCGATCGCCTGTGAACACTCGCCGGCTAGCTTGCGGTGGTTCTCCTCAATCCTGTCGTGATTGTCCCATGGCTGCCATTTGCCGTGCCACAGCTGAATGAATCGTACTCCTCGTTCCGCCAGCCGCCTTGCGATCAGCAGCTGTCTCGCCTGCACTGTATCGCCATACATCTCGCGAGTCTTAGATGACTCACGCATAATGTCGAACGCGTCCGATGCAGCCATTTGCATCCGATACGCCTGTTCAAAGGACTGAATTCGGGACTCCAGTTGTGGATCGCTGCCTCGAATTCTGAGGTGTCGTCTGTTCAGAGACTGCAGCAGATCTATCTGGTGTCGCTGACGATTCTGATTGAGTCTGGGATTGCGAATATTTTCGATCAGTTTGTCGATTTCTGAGTGTTCGGTATCGACATAGGCGCCCTCGTAGATGCCGGGTAGAAATGCCGAACGCCAGTTGTCCGGTCCTTTCACCGGATGGCCACCTGGACACATGGCAATGAATCCCGGCAAATTCCTGTTTTCTGTCCCGAGGCCATATGTCAGCCATGAACCGACACTGGGACGTACCAGCGTGTTTTCACCGCAGTTCATCAGCATCAGTGATGGTTCATGATTCGGAACGTCGGCATACATCGAACGGATAACGCACAAATCATCTGCGTGCCGGCCCACATGAGAAAACAGTTCACTGACTTCCAGTCCGCTCTGCCCGTACATATGGAACCGAAACGGAGAACCGAATGCAGTATGTGTCTCACGCTCCGTAATCAGATTAGGGGTGGGCAGCATCCGGCCGTGATGTTTCGTGAGCAGCGGTTTTGGATCGAACGTATCAACGTGCGACGGACCCCCATTCATGAAAATGTGGATGATGCGCTTGGCTTTGGGTGCGAACTGTGGAAGCCTGCTTTGGTGTTGATTGACCGTGGTGTCGGCAGCAGACATATCCTGGACAGCTGGGCCAGTCAGCATTCCTCCGAGGCCCAGCATTCCAAAACCCATGCCGGAGCGATTGAGTAATTCCCGGCGGGTGATGGTAGGCAGGAGTTTGGGCGCAACAGGCATAATTCAATCCGCGAACAGGAACTCGTTCGAAATGAGCAGCACCTGGGCCAGCTCAGTCCATGGTAAAGCCGGAGTGGAATCCGGCATTTCCTCTGATATCGTCGATTCCGATCGGACGGCCAGACGTACGACAGAACGGATTTCATCCGGTGCCGGATCACGAGAGAGAATGCGACGGAAGAGATAACGTATTCGACCGTTCGTGTCTGTCGGACCGAGCGTCAGATTAAGTTCGTCGGCCAGCGCGTCTGCTTGGGCCATCACGAATGGGTTGTTGAGAAGGAACAAGGCCTGCTGCGGTACCGTGGTTCTGGAGCGTTGCGGACTTGAGATGTCGGGGCTGGGGAAATCGAACACTCTAAACAAACCAGGCAGCAGTTCACGATCGAGCAGGCCATAGATTGTGCGATGAGTACCTGCCGGATCGTCGGGAGATCGTTCCACCGGCGGTCCGCCGCCGGCCGGCGTCAGGCGGCCCGATACGGCAAGCATTGAGTCGCGCATAGACTCGAATTCAAGCCGTCTGCGATTCATCTTCCATAGGAGTCGGTTCTCGGGGTCGACCTGTCTGCACTCCGGTCGATCGTCCGTGATCTGTTGCCAGGCATTCGAACGCAGAATCCATCGGTGAAGATCCTTGAGCGAACGACCTTCGTCGAGAAAACGTCTGGCGAGGTAGTCAAGCAACTCCGGGTGGCTCGGTGGGGAGCTGCGAATTCCGAAATCACTCGGAGTCGTAACCAGGCCACGTCCAAAGTGCCAGCCCCAGACTCGATTCACCAGCACTCGTGCAGTGAGTGGATTTTTTGGGCTGACAATCGCTGCCGCCAGCTCTGACCGGCCACTTCCTTTCCGAAACGGCTCGCTGTCATCCTCTGAAAGCAGCTGGATGAACCGGCGTTCCACGCGCTGCCCCCTGCGCATGGGATTTCCGCGTACGAAGACATACTGCTCCATCAAGTTGGATCGATCGGCCATCGACATGGCTCGCGGAGAAACATTCTTCACGCTCAGAAACACACGTTCGATGTCGGCAAAGCGTTTCCGCACGTCAGTGGATTCATCCAGCTGGTAAAAATCCTCTGATTCGTCCAGTGTCATCACCGGTGGAGCGTTGCGGCCGTAGAGGACCTGCCGCAGTTGTTCACGCGGAGAATCATCAAATCCATGAGCCGCTGGGTTGTGTGTCAGTTGTTCTCGCCACAGTTGTTCTGTGTCTTCGAGTAGTTTGCCGTACACCCTGGCCACATCTCGCATGGTCGCTGGCTGATTTCTGTGAAAAGCTTGCTCCACGATCGGATTGATCCTGCCTGTGCCCACGTCAAGCACTTGAGATACCTGCTGCGAAATCTGCTCACGGTCGAGTTTGACGAGTTGGCTCCAGACGGCGAAGACCGGGTCGTCATCCGTGCGTTCTTCGAGGAATTGTCGCCACCGTGCTACAGCTCCTCGGGCGTAGGCGGATTTCTCTCTCAATACGCCCCGTTCTGTGCGCAGCGGCGGCTGTGCCTGAGTGCGATGTTGCGGCATAGTTTCGACGATGTACGCAAAATAGTCCGAGGCCCAGGCCCTCATCTCGTGCTGAATCTGTGCATGCAGTTTTTGGCGTCTGTCTTTCAGCGCGCCGGCCTTTTCACGCAATTCCTGGTGAAAAGTTTTGTCTGTGTCTACCGCGGCATCCGGTTCACTAATTATCGGCATCTCATCAGGTGTCGGTTCGTACGAGTTGGCGAAGACGCCGTACAGTGCATAGTAGTCTGTCGCGCCGATCGGGTCGTACTTGTGGTCATGGCACCGAGCACACCCGACCGTCAAACCCATCAGACCGCGTGTGACCACGTCGATTCGGTCATCGATGATTTCATGTGGGAAAAAGTTGTAGCGCTGACCCACGGTGAGGAATCCCAGTGCTGCCAGATCCCACCGATCATTCAGCGGCCGGAGGTCTGCGGCGATCTGTGCCGTGACGAAGCGGTCGTATGGGAGATCGCGGTTGAATGATCGGACCACCCAGTCACGATACGTCCATGCGAACGGGTATTTGCGTTCACCGGCATCAACGTAACCTTTTGTGTCGGCGTAGCGTGCGACGTCGAGCCAGTGGCGCCCCCAGTGTTCACCGTATTCAGGCCGACTCAGCAGTTCATCGATCAAATTCGCAAAGGCATTCGGGGACTCATCCTGAAGGAAACTCCGCACCTGTTCCCACGCTGGAGGGAGCCCGATGAGATCGAGGGAGGCGCGACGGATGAGTGTGCGACGGTCGGCGCGGGGTGACGGTGACAGTCCGGCGGACTCAAGCTTCGCAAGAACAAACTGATCAATCGGACTCTGAACCCAGCTGGTGTTCCGGACGTCGGGAAGTACTGTGTTTCGTATCGGGCGAAAGGCCCAATGGCTTTGTCGGATTTCGGCAACGCGATCGAGAGGCGCTGTTGTTGCCGAAGTTGCGTCGTTCTCAGGCCATGGAGCGCCGTTCTTGACCCAGTGCGTGAGTGCCAGGACAGCAGACTTGTTGAGCGGCTCGTCCGGTGGCATTTCCAGGTCGTGGTCGCCTCGACTGACGGCACGTATCAACAGGCTCTGCTGTGGCTTGCTTGGTACGACGGCGGGACCTCGTTCTCCTCCTTTGAGCAGCGCGGCGCGCGAATCGACGCGCAGCCCGCCCTCCTGTTTCTTTTCCCCGTGGCATCCCCGGCAGTTGACAAAAAGTAACGGACGAATCTTTGACTTAAAGAATTGGTCTCCGTCTACCTGCGCAGCGTCAGCCCCATTCGGAGACAGAAAAAGCATTCCGAGGTATAAAAATGCGCAAACGAACTGATGTCGAAGATCAGGTCTCATGGAAGCTCATTCTACGACACTGAAACTCCCCTTGTCGACATGTGAGTGCTGACAAATGGATTCACGCGAATGACAGACCTGAGTCTCCTGACTTGCACACAGGCGCCGGGTGGAAAATGGTTCACCTGACCGATGTTCCCCGGAAGCGAAGAGAACAGGATAACCGTAAAACCTTTCGGCCGCGTTCCTGCGTCTGCTTTCTGGAACTCGTATGATCTTGATCCGGATCACGATTTCCTGACGTCCACTAAGCACTGGCCAATCATCGACTGTCGCAACTCAAGGTTGTCTTCACGCTCCTTCGTGCAGTGGCTGAACAGTTGGTGCGAACGCATTCGCAGCCTCACTTTGTTCGGACGAAAACGTCGAGGCATACAGTTTCCTGTGCAAAGGCGTTGTAAACCCCTGACGCGAGGGAGCCGTTAAAGTATTCGTGACCACACGTACATGCGTGTGGTCGCCACCGGAATCAAACGACTTTTGGAAATTGAAGCAGGCTGGCAGCCCGTTTCCACGAAAAAATCACCATGCTTCGAGGTCAGGGGTGAATAGATTATGTGATGGGACCCCGCGTCTTGTTCAGGAACACCTACTCGTCGGCCACGTTCACATAGACCTTCAGTGCACCGCGCTCTTCAACAAGCAGACGCATCATTTCAGCGTAGTTTTCCAGCCCATCCACGGGATGGGTGAGAATCTTCTTGGTCACGCCTGGCCACGATACCTCGCCCAGAGCCATGTCAGCAATTCCGCTTTCGAAGTGACGGAAGTTGGCGTTCACGGAACCCAGCAGCATTTTGTTGCCAAGGACCCAGTTAAGATTCACGGCATCGCTGGGTACACTGATGTCTCGCTGACCACCCGTGATGCTGGTCCAGACAATGCAGCCGTTGTGTCCCAGCACTTCCATGCATTCAAATGCAATCCCACTGTGCCCCGTGGCTTCAATGATCAGGTCCGGCTTGCCGTACCTTTTGGCCATTTCGTGCAATGTCATTTCTGAAGTGCTGACATAGCTGGCTCCCCAGGCTTCCGCAATTTTGGCTTTGAGATTACTGTCGCGTTTACCGCGTGCCAAAGTCCATACCTCAATTCCCTTGAGCCGCAGGACCAGCGTGGACAGCAGGCCGATTTGGCCGGCTCCAGTCACCCATGCCCGCTTTGGTTCCCAGACCTGCAGCCTTTGCTGAGCCAGAAATGCCTGTTCCACAGCCTTCGCGGCGCAGCTCATAGGTTCGGCCAGCACATGTAAATGCTTCAGTCCTGCAGGCATGCGGACAACAAATTCTGCATCGTCGACGAAGTACTCTGTCAGAAAACCGTGGCGTAGATTGATGCCGCGTTCGTAGTATTCTTCTTCGCTGGTGATGTCCGATCGACCAATCCGATCAAAGATCGAATCGCCAGGACGACGGACGGTGCATGTCACATAATCTCCGGGCCGGACTTTCTTTACGGCCGTCCCCACTTCTTCGACGATCCCAAAGCACTCATGGCCAATCACCAGGAAGTCGTATCCGTCTGGCGATCGGCCATACAGTGCTTCGTTAATTTCGCGGTCCGTGGCGTCGACACCTACTTTCAGTACACGCACCAGCACGCCACGGTTATGGGGAATGTCCTCGACCGAGGGCTTCTCGAGTTCTGCCAGATGGACGCTGTCCGGGATACCCGGTCGTACAGCAATCGCTTTCATGAAGGTGAAGCCTGATGGACTGTTTCAGCCGGACTCGCACTGGCGCGGCCGAGGGAGGCGGGAAATTCTACAGAGGAAACGCTCAATGACGAATGGGCAATGACCAAATACGTGCGCCAGGAAATGAAATGACGAGCATTTGAGCGATGGGATGTAAGAACATGGCCCTTCGAAAGGGTCGGGCTGCGTCGGATCATCTACAACTGCTTATCACCCATCCGGCCGGAGACCATCTTCCATCCTTTCAACGCGAACTTACCGGTCAACAGGTCTTCGGTCCATGTGGCTTTGTCCTGAGAAAAGTTGTTCCAGACCGCTTCGATGTACGGCCCTGAAGACTCACGGAGCGATTCGAACAGTCCCTTGTCACGGATCGTCCGCAGCGATGCAGTGTAATGGTTGATGACGTTTTGATTCAGCAGTTCGCCTGCGACCCTGGCTCCGGTGAGTGTCCCCAGTACTGCCGTTTCCAGTTTACCCAGAGTATTCATCGCCAGTGCTCCGGAAACGCCAAGCAAGCTGACGTCATTCACTGTGGAAATCTCCTGCATCTCATTCCAGAACTGTCGCAGTTCCGGCTCAGGCAGAATTTCCGCAAAGTCTACGCTGGTCAATGACTCCCGCATGCGATCCAGAGTCTCACGGAGCTGGTCAACCGACAGCGGTGGTGTGTCGAATAAACTCGCCGCGTCGCCGGAACTTTGCTGAATGGCTTGGAGCACATCATCCACATGATGAATGGTCGATGATTCATCAATCAACCCCTGTTCCTTCAGTTCTCCTGCCAGCTCCCGGACGTAGCTGCTGGTCCCGTAGGCAACATCGCTGACAATCGCAAGCAGCCATACCGGAGATACATGCAGGGTCGCCATCCCGGCAAGATCGACGAAGTTGCCCACGGTCTTGCGGGCCATGAAATCATCTTTAGCAGTACTTTCGGATTGCTCTGATTTCACTCCAGCAATCGTTCCCGTGAGAAACCCGAGAGAATTCGTCACTACCAGTTCGTATGTCTTTGCTGACTGAAATGACTGAGGGATCAGCAGGCAGGCAGTTTCACGAGTAGCCCCGGCCGCAAGACCAATCGAACTGCGTACCGCGCGTTCAGGCAGACTCAATCCGTACAGCAGGAATTGCTGCAGTGCGCTCCTGTCGGTGACCTCCGCTGTCTCATTCCTGTCGAGCCAGATGCCGGAACATTTCGGACAGACATCGATTTCTGTCGTTCCAAGCATTTTCACATTCATTAAAGACCGGCACCCTGGACAACACACAGGATGAGCAGCCAACGAATCTGCCGGATCGCTGAGCCATTGAGCATTAACCTGCGCATCGGCGATGAAACGACCCTTGCACTGAGGACACTTCAGTCCGTCATCGGAACTGGTCAACGTCTGCGGGCAGCGAGGACAAGGTGTTGAGACTGCCATGATGAAATCTCCGGAACGGCGGACGGAAGTTGCAGGACAAACGCTCATTGCTTGATGGCATTTGCGGATAAAACGCAGAATGTTCAGTTCGGGGTCAGGAACAATTGAAATTATGATTCCGCCGGGCCGGGAGCTTCGTTTCCTGAGCTGTGAATCAGCCTGGCCACGGAATCGCCGGCAACAACTCACGAAAAGCAAAGAATGACATTAAGAGTGTCCCCGGACGACAGGGGGCGGCCGCCTTGAGAGATATGACATGCGACTGAACCAGCATCGTCGATGCCATGTGCTGCGGTGCGGTCAGGCGGCACCATGTTGCCATTCTGTCATAGTCTGGTTCCAGCTGACGGTTTGCCTGATCTTCGACCCAGTCGATGAATCTTTCGACGTCAACTGGTTCAGCTGGTGCGAATTCCACGGTGTCAAACGTCGTCCCAAATGTCGCCGAAAAACTGTCCGAAAGCACCGACTCAGCGGCCCTGAATCCGAAAACCTGGCGTTTCCAGATAAGCGCGGATGGGTCATCTCGGCATAAATTCACGGAAACCTGGTATTGAAATGCAGGTGTTGTAATGGTTCCGCACCCACATTTGGGTTCGGAAACCTTCATCTGAATTCGCTTCAATCCCAGCCGGAGGCGAAAATCTGCAAATCGCTGGTCCAGATCCTTGCGAATGTCATCTGCGGCAATCCGCCACACAAATGCCCGGGACCGTTCCGAATGTTCATCTGGAACGCGGTGTGATTTTCGAAAGCCGGCCAGGTTGCGCACGTGGCCCTGCTGTTCACCAACCAAAGCAAGATTGAGCATACTCACGCAGGACAATGGATTGACCGGAATAGCTGGTCAGCGACACACCCGACAATAGGTCATCAGACCTCGACCCGAATCCGGGCAGGACCAGTTTTCGTGGATCTCAGGTCTCGCGTCAATCCGAACGACGGTTTGTCCGCTGGTGGATGGCTGGACGAACAAAGCGCTCAAATCATGGGATCCACGCAGCAGTTTGGTTCCCTCGATCGAGAACAGCTCTGATCATGCTGGAATCTGTCGCTGCAGCTGCGGTACGCTTGGCACAACGCAAGTGGCCCAGGCCATTTCCCAGTCCCCCGTGTGTTTGCGATGTACTCCGGGATGAATCTATGGATGCCGTGATTGACCTTGTCCGGAACCTTGTCGCACTTGTTTCGTCGGTGCTGGATGTTCTTGTTGCTCTCGTGCGGGTGGTCCTTCCGTGGCTGCCGCTGCTGGCCTGGATGGCGTTCTGGACGCTGGCAGTCAATTGGGTCAGGGCATTCGATATTCTTCGGCGTGGTGGATTTATCGGAGTATTGCTGCTGATGTTTGCCTCGGTCCTGGTCTGGGGAGCCATCGCTCCTCCCGTTGCCGGACAGCATACACTGTTTGGACTCACTGTCAGCAATTATGCAGGCAAGTTCATCTACGTCACGATGTTAACGTGCATTGCCCTGCTGTGTGGTTCTGCCCAGATGAACGGATTCGCTCACAGAGTGATTCGTTTTGATGCCGAGAATGACCACTGCACCCCAAAATGATTGCAGCTGGACGTGCCACCGGACTGTCAACCACCGCAGAATCCCGGATTCCGGAAAAAGCCGGGAATCACCCTGGAACATTGTGGTAGCTTGCTGTGCTGAAGTCCTAATCCGCTGCTGATTCCTTCAGCCGTTGTTCAGCGTCTTTGGCAATCGCGGATTCCGGGAAATCTTCGATCAGTGATCGCCATGTTTGAACCGCTTCTTTTGGTTGACCGATTTCCAGCTGGCAGGCTCCTGCCTGATACAGCGCCTGAGCCTGCAGGTCCGGATAATCGTACAAAGTGTACACCTTGAAGTATTCACGACTGGCACCGGCATAATCGTTTTCCATCAGACGCGTATCTGCGATCAGGAACTGACTGCGAGCGGCCGTACGGGTGCCACGTCCGGATTCGTCGTAGATCACCGCTTCGAAGAATTCCCGTGCTTTTTCAAACTTCGGTTCCGGTTGATTCTTCCACCGACGGCCCAGGAGATAACTCATCTGAAACTTGAGCTTTGACTCAGGAAACTGCATTGAAAATTCTTCCGCCACAGCGTCAACATCCTTGTAATCTTTCGCCGCCAGAGCAACTTCTCCCAAAACAACCCAAATCCGTTCTGTCCAAGGAGCCGCTTCCAATTGTCGCTCCAGAACACCTCGCCGCAGCAGCTGAAGCAATTCCCTTGCGAGATCAGGCTGATTCAGTGCCACTAGCGCATCGGCATGCAGCAACTGAACCCGTGGAGCCAGTGAACTGACACTGTGAGCCGTCGCAAACTGGTCTGCAAATCGTGTGACATCCTGCCATGACTGTCGCTCCGCATTGATGTCGATCAGATGAAATAGTGCTTTGGCTTTTTCCGCATCCGCGTACTTCGGATGATCAACGATCGCCTGAAACTCGCCAATTGCTTCATCCATTCGCTGTGCGTTCAAGTCACTTTCAGCGAGTGACAACCGTGCTGTCCCGGCAAACGGGCTTTCGGGACATTCCTTCAATAATCTTCGATAGATTTTATCAGCCACAGCGTATTGTTCTGTCTTCAGATTCATCCAGGCCCATTCGTCCAGAATCATGTCCAGTTCACTGGCATCCGTAAATCCATCGGCCAAAGCAGCCCATTGTCTGTTGGATTCGTCTCTACGGCCCGCCGAATCCAGCAGCCGAGCTGCTGTGCGCCCTGCATCCAGGGCATAAGAATACAATCGCTCCCGCAGCTGCTGTGTCGCGGTGTCCGTTGCCTTTATGGCAAATTCCTTGGACAGTGCTGCATATTCATCAATCACGGTGTCCATCTGTCCGAGTTCGTGCAGACTGCGCACAGCCATGTACTGTGCTTCGAACCCGCCAGAGGAATCGGGCCATGCGCGAGCTGTTTCTTTGAATGCTTCAGCAGCCTCTTTAAATTGTCCCTGTTCGAACAGGCACCACGCAAATCCGGACGCCCCGGCCCGTCGCGTGCTCGCCGGCGCCTGACCATTGTTCGCCCGCATGAACAGTTCCAGAGCCGCCGCGTACTCCTTTTCATCCCAGGCAAGTTCAGCCGCATGCAGTAAAACGGTCCATGTTTGAGGATTTTTTGCAGCTGTGCCGATCAGGTGGTCGGCGTCGAGGATGGCAGCGGCATAGCGTCCTGTACTGGCTCGAGCGACCGTACGCGCCGCTCGTGCATCAGTCGCCTGATCACTGTCCTTCAGCCCGTACTGCAAAAATTCGGTTGCCAGGTCTTCCGCTGTTTTGAATTCTTTCAATTCGATGGCGCTCATCGCGCCCAGCGCCAGCGCTCCGCGAAGGTCTTGATTCGTATCACTGTCCAGCAGTGGCCACAGTCGCAGGACAGCGTTGAGCGCCAACTCGAATCTTTTTTCATCGTGATCGATGCGTGAGATGTAGTAAAGACTGAGCGCCAACCACCGTGAATCCCCATTCTCTGCACTGATTACCTGGTCGAGTGACTCGCGAGCGGCCGCCGGTTTATTCCGTTGGAGCAGGATGCGCGCCGTCAGAAACTTTGCGCGTGGCTGTGTGGTCCGTGCTGGGAATTCTGACTTGAGTCGATTGAGGAGTCGCTCCGCCGATTCAATGTCCTTCAGCTCGAGCCGCAGGCTGGCCGCGTTGAACAATGCGTCAGCCGTATAGGTGTCGTCCGGCCAGCGTTCCACCAGGTCGGTAAACATCTGCGCTGCCAGATCGTGTTCACCTGCCAGCTGTTCGAGACGTGCCATTTCGAAGAGTGCTTCGGCGGCCAGTGTGGTGTTTCCGCCGGCTTTGAATGCGGCATTGAGCGTGGATCTTGCTTCATCCGGACGATTGAGTCTCGCTAATGACATTCCAGTCAGGAGGGTGGCTTCCGTTTTTTCTGCTGAGTCATCAGGTACCTGGCCGAATCGAAGAATAGCGCCATCGAATTTCTTAACGCGGTACAACGCAAGACCAGCGTTCAGCGCAGCTGCCGGCGAGAGCCGTGATTCAGGAAATCGAGTCACAATCTGATCATACAGGGCGGCCGCAAGTTCGTATTGCCCCTGCCGAAACCGAATCGTTGCTGCGCGTGCGAGTGCACGCGCAGCCAGTCGAGCATCATTCAGTCGAGCCACCTTGCGAAATGTATCGACGGCAGCGTCTGATTTTTTCTGCTTTTCCAGTGACAACGCCAGTGAATATTGCGCCTGCCCGATGATGTATTCATTGGACGACGCTGTGAGCAGTCTGGTGAGCACCACATCAGCTTCCGGCCATCGTCCTGACTGAACGAGTGACTCACCGAGCTGTAAATAGCCCCAGTCGATCAATTTGTGGCCAGGATGTTCGCGTGTATACTTCTCGAGCTGATCGATTGCCTTTTCATATTCACCCAGATAATAGCTGCATTCACCGAGACGATATTTTACCGCAGCTGTATTGGGACTGTCCGGATTCAGTCGAAGGTAGTCTGTAAATCGATCACGCGACCGGCCGTACTGCTGAAGGGAATTGTAGGAAAGACCCAGATAAAATGTTGCCAGGGCCACGCGCTGGTGATCGGGATAATCCTTCAGGAATTGTTCGAACACTTCGACCGCCGGTGTCCAGCGTTTTTTTCGCCACAGGCCAATGCCGAGATTAAAATCGTCAGTGGGTTTGTCGGCCAGTCCAGCGTCAGGATGCAGCAGCACGGCGATGGCAACCACTATGAGAATACCCCGAGACTGATGAGTATGCTGAAACGACATTGGGGGAATCAGATTTAAGGAAGAAAGAATCTCAAATTTTGCGAACCGATTGTGCGTCGGCCAGCTGAACGCAATAAGCAGCCTGGTCGTTGAATACTATGATTTTACGGTTCATACCAGCGATTCGAAGCCAGAGCTTGATGAAAGTTCGGCGGAGGTGAGATTCGTGCATTCATAGTGACGCCAGGGTCTGACGACGTGACTGGACATTCTGTTGATTTCCCGTGGCGAATATCGTGACGAGTTCTGGTGGACTTCACACTGCTCACACCCCTCGCAATGGAAGCGATGTTTTCAACATACAGGAAACTCACGAATGCTTCTGTTAGTATAGGTACTTCCTTCTGAGTCCTCAGGAAGACATACATTTTCGAGGTCCTGTCGTTTTTCTTATCGGAGCCATCTGATGTTACAAGCCGTCTCTGTCGCTACCACCCTCATCGGTTGCCTGTCGGTTTCTGTGCTGTCTGCTGCTGAACCGGCTCGCTATCTTCGGTTTGAAAAGGGTGACACAGTTGCCTATGGGCTGCTTGATGGCGATGAAGTTCATCAGCTGGAAGGCGAGCTGTTTGGTGAATTGTCCCGGACTGGTATCAGGCACTCACTCAGTGACGTAAAGATTCTGGTACCGTGTCAACCCACTCAGGTCTTCGCGCTGGCCGGCAACTACCGCAGTCATCTGAGTGACAGTACCATCCCGCCAAAATTTCGGATTCCGCAGCCGTTTACGAAAAACCTGTCCTGTCTGACGTCACACGGTGCACCAATTGTCATTCCAGCTGATGCCACGGTCGTACATTACGAAGCTGAGATGGTGGTGGTGATCGGGCGGAAATGCAGCAAAGTATCGCGCGATGAAGCCCTGGATTACGTCTTTGGCGTGACGTGTGGAAACGATGTCAGCGAACGTGTCTGGCAGAACGGAGAAAACGTGAAAGACGTGCAGTGGTGGCGTGCCAAAGGTGCAGACACTTTTGGACCGGTTGGCCCCTATATCCTCACCGGCGTGGACTACAGTCAGCTGACACTGCGCCTGGTACTGAACGGAGAGACGCGGCAGGAAGAGAAGACGGATCATCTGATCCACGATGTGCCCAGTACAGTCAGCTTTATGAGCCAGTATGTGACTCTCCAGCCAGGTGACTTGATCTTCACCGGTACACCCGGCGATACGAAGGTCATCGAGTCTGGTGATACCGTTGAAGTTCGGCTCGATGACATGGTGCTGAGGAACCCTGTGAAATAACAGGTAGTCGCTCTGGATTTTTCTCGCCCATGTTTGCAGATGGCTCCTGCCAGGCAGTTGACTTACGTGTTCCGGAGATGCCTGCATGAAGCAGTTCAGAAGGCCGTAACAGGCGCACGATGAAACCGGTGCCCGACAGTGTCGGTCCGGCAACAGCGATGGTCAGCATGACTGCCGCCTGGCTGCGTTTATCGCGAGTGAGTCACTGATCATTTTTCCGCCGCAAGCTCCTGCAAGGTTAATGCCTCTGAACGGATCATCGGAGCCGGTTCCATTCCACCGACGGTCGTGAGAAATTCAGGCCAGGAGGACATTAGCGGAGTCACCGCTAGCTGCAAAGATGGATGAGAGCACGGATTCCAGACGAATTAAAGTGAATAGCAACCCGGGAGAAACCAACAGATTTGACAAAATACTCCGGGTCTCTCGCCCACAGGCAGTCCAATGGGTTGTCAATGCTTCAGACTGGAGTGGTGTGCTGGAGACATTGTCTCAGCACACTACTCCATCGCTCAAATCGGGCTTCTCATTGGTGGGATGGGTTGAGGGGCAGCTTGCGTCCTTGGGGGGCCCACGTATAATCGCTCACCTCGTTTTTTGGCACCCCGTCTGAGCACAACTTGACGTGAATAACCGCTGATTCTGCGGCACAAAGTTGTCTCTGTGGCTCCCGAGAATTGCCTTCATGTTGGCTTGGATTCGAAATGTCTGGATGGCCGTCACGACGATCCTTCGGGGACTCATCGTCACGCTGCGGACGATGGGGAAGACGTACAATCGCAGGGCATTCGCTCAGATTTACGAATACCCAGAACTACCACTTAAAGTGAAGCCACGTTACCGGGGCTTTCACCGCTTTGACCTGACCACCTGTATCAGCTGTGAAAAGTGTGCGCAGGCCTGCCCGGTGGACTGTATTTACATTGAAAGGGAAAAGAGTCCGGTTGGTAAAGGGTTCCGACTGAATGGGTTTGCCATTGATTACACAAAGTGCATGTTTTGCGCTCTGTGTGTGGATCCGTGCCCGGTGGACTGCATATTTATGGGCGCCAACCACGACCTGAGCTGTTATAGCCGCGACGGATGTATTGTGGACTATGCCAAGTTGCCGCTGGAGATTGCCTGGAGCAGGGGAACGCTGAATCCGACCGCCGTTGCCGAATCGAAAGTGCTGCATCAGCCAGTCTGGGTCAAAGGGGAAGAAAGCCCGTTTGAGTTTGCGGAGGAAGTCTGAGTTTCTGGAACGGACTCCCCCCTTTGTAAGTCAGCCGAATAAGGTCTCAGCCGATGACTCAGCCTGTGGTGTTCAGTGTCGATGATGCCAACAAGCGTCTTCGCTACGTGCAGACTATCGTCCGCGACATCGTGACGCTGGCCAATGATTTGCAGCAGCCCTGGGGAGCGACTCCACGAGATTCGTGATTTGCAGGAACAATGCGGGGAGGATTACCACACACCGAGGAATTTCAATAGAGGGTGCGGGTGGTCGAACAGGGTTTCAGGCGCTTTGGTGAATCGGAACGAGAGTTCAGACGAATTGATGTCAGCATAGTGGACCGCAATTCAGGACTGGTGAAAATGCAATCTGAAATGGACGACCGCAGAATCCGGATCAACTGGCAGCCGGATGAGACAGTATTCCTGTTTTTTCGCAGTTCTGACGACGACACTATGATGTGCAGGCCACTCCTGGAAGACATTGCAGAACCGCATTGTGCTTTCTCAGACAGTATTGATACAGGCTCTTAGACACTGCGAGTCGGGGCTTGGCTTCAGTTCAGTGACTTGTCGGGCCTCTGCACGACCGGAAGTGGCGTCCTCGGACTGGTGCAGAGGTATGGTCACCGGGGGCGATGAAATGTCAGTGCCGACCGACTTTGGGCGTGTAATGAATGCCGAGCGGACAAAGGACTCATTGTTATGACAGATCTCGTTGGGCATCTGGCTCTTTTTGCCGGAGGATCAGCTGTTTTGTTGATGCTTCCGCTGATTGCGGGTCGTTTACTGCGACCCAGGCTGCCCACTCCGGAAAAGAACTCGATTTACGAATGCGGCGAACCGACCATCGGTTCCAGCTACATTCAGTTTGATCTGCGGTTCTATGTGGTCGCCCTGCTGTTCATCATTTTTGACGTGGAAGTGGCATTTTTCTTTCCGTGGGCGGTTGTGTACGGTAGTGCAATGCAGCTGGCGGATGGGCGTTTGGATGAAGGAGTGCGGCAGGAACTCAGCAATCGACTGCTGAACGAACCAGCTGGTTCAGCGACCGTGATTTCTCCAGAAGCTGCCATGCAGCTGGGAATGACTGGCTTTGTTGACATCCTGATCTTCTTTGCCGTGTTGCTGGTCGGATTTGCCTATGTCTGGAAACGTGGTGACCTCGACTGGATTCGTGCTCTGACGAAGAAATCTCATCAGGCGTCCGATCAGACTTTGCCGGCTTCCAGCCGCACAACTTCTGTTTCAACATCCGTGTGACACTGTCGACCGAGATTCCGGTCGGGTAGGTTCAGATGAATATCAGCGAAATCCACGCCGTGCTGCTGGAAGAATTCGGCGAATCCGTCGTCGGAGCAGCTCCTAAAGACGCGATCGATCCTTGGATTGAAGTCGCTTCCAGTTCCATCGTGGCGGTCGGCACATTCGTGCGGGACCACGAACAACTGCGATTTGATCATCTCAACGATTTATGTGGAGTTGACTACCTTGAGCCGGATCCGAAGAAGGCAAAGAAGTTCGACCATGATCCGCACGTGGAAGTTGTGTATCAGCTTTCCAGCATCTCACACAAACATCGACTGAAACTTAAAGTCATATTGCCCAGATGGCGCAATGACGAGGAAGGTCGTCTGCCGATTTGTCCATCAGTGAGTTCCATCTGGGGCATTGCCAATTGGCACGAGCGTGAGGCATATGATTTGGTTGGAATTCAATTTGAGGGCCATCCCAACCATCGTCGAATTCTGTGCCCGGAAGACTGGGAAGGGCACGCACTTCGCAAAGACTACAAATTCCCGCTGGAGTATCACGGAGTGCGGGGCCGGTAATCGGTTTTGAGTGAATTGGGAGTCTCTCCTGATTCTCAGGTGTCCGTGTCTTCAACAACCTCTCGTCCGTAAAAGAGTGTGTCACCCTCAATAGTCAGAACACCGGAATTTCGGCCGAAAGAAATCTGCTCCACGCAAAGTGCAGCGTCGAGAATAATCATGAGCATACAGATTGAAGACCCGCGTGTTGTCGAGTTTGACGTGCAGACAGATGAGATGCTGGTCAACATGGGGCCGCAGCACCCCAGCACGCACGGCGTTCTGCGCCTCCTCCTGCGAACCGACGGTGAAATCGTGCATGAATGCACGCCGCACATCGGTTACCTGCATCGTTGTGCAGAAAAGATTGGTGAGAACCTTACCGCACCTCAGTGGATTCCTTACACGGACCGGATGGACTATCTCGCGGCGATGAATATGAACCTTGGGTTCTCTCTGGCCGTAGAGAAGCTTATCGGTATGGAAGTGAGTCCAAAGGCGGTGCACCTGCGGGTACTCATCGCGGAACTGGGCCGTATCGCCAGTCACTTGGTGGGCATGGGGGCATACGGCTTGGACTTAGGCACGTTCAGTCCGTTTCTGTACGCTTTCCGAGAACGCGAAATCATCCTCGATCTGTTTGAAGAGGCCTGCGGAGCTCGGCTCACCTGCAGCTATCTGACGGTTGGTGGCGCCACCCATGATCTTCCGGACGAGATTGAAATTCCGGACGGTCTGGCGGCCATTGCAGGGTTCAAACCTGGGGAGCGATATCCGTTTGTCGAAGTGATTGAGAAATTTCTGCAGTGGCTTGAAAAGCGAATCAGGGAATACCACATATTACTGACACGCAACGCCATATTTATCAAACGCACTGGCAGCATCGGAGTTTTGAATCCGGAAACAGCGATCAGCTATGGCTGTACCGGGCCGGTTCTGCGTGGCAGCGGAGTTGACTACGACCTCCGTCGTGATGGCGAATCCATCTATACTCGCATGTACGAAGGCTACGACTTCGACGTGATTTCAGCACCGTTCAAGGATGCTCCGCGAGAAGTCAGCCCCGGCGACAACTGGTGCCGCTTCTTTGTTCGCATGCTCGAGGTGGTACAGGCAATTCGTCTGGTGCGTCAGGCCATTCCAAAATATCTGGAAGCGGAGGGCTCTTATCGCGATGCGTTCAAGATGAATACGAAATTGCCCAAAGACGAAATCTATCTGGAAACCGAATGTCCACGCGGGCAAATGGGTTTCTACATTGTTGGAAACGGTACAGCGGTACCTCTGCGGGCCCGAGCCAAGAGCTCCTGCTTCTGTAATCTGTCGGTGACTGATATCCTTTGCGAAGGCGTGCCTCTGGCGGACGTTCCCGCCGTGGTTGGATCGCTGGACATTGTGATGGGCGAAATCGATCGTTAGGGCGATTGGGTGGCACAGTGATCCTGACAGGCAGTTTGCGCACCTGAACCGGCAGCCTGCGTTCGCTGAATGAAGGTGGCCTGAGCCTTGGTCGTTGAACCAATTGCCCGACTCCCGCGCTGATCGTGTCGGCAGCAATCTGACAATCAGTGACCTTCCATAACCCTCCGAACGGCAAAATCGTTTCACCGATCCCGATACTCCTTGGAATGTCGCGCTTCAACGGATGCAGTACTGGGCGGTCGGGCGATATCATGGTCGCCCTACACAGTAACTTGAGATAATCGGATTTCAGATGCCGGGGTCGCCAGGATGGTGGTCTTCCCGTGATGCGAACAAATATCATCACTTGGCCTCTGAAAAAATTCTCAGTTTCACCCGAACACAAGAGATTTCACAGACGTAGAACACCGGACGGTGCGTGGAAGAATCACAGGTGAACGAATGTCGCGACTGGTATTTGTCAATGGAAATCTGGTAGATGAAGCACAGGCGACAGTGAGCGTTTTCGACCACGGTCTGCTGTACGGAGATGGTGTTTTTGAAGGCATTCGTGTCTATGGTGGTCATGCATTCCGGATGCAGGAGCACGTAGAACGTTTGTATGAGAGCGCATTATCGATTCGATTGACCATTCCAATGTCTCAGGACGAAATGGCGGGAGTCGTGCAAGACACTGTGTCCGCAAATGGAATTACAGATGGGTATGTGCGACTGGTGGTCACTCGCGGAACTGGCACGCTGGGGCTCGATCTACGTGGCACCGACAACCCTCAGGTCATCGTTATCGCTGACAAGATCACGTTGTACCCACCGGAGTTATATGAGAACGGAATGGAACTGGTAACCGCCAGTACAATTCGCAACCACCCGGCGGCTCTGAGTCCTCGAATCAAGTCCCTGAATTACCTCAACAACATCATTGCCAAGTCGGAAGGAACGGATGCGGGTTCCGTGGAAGCTTTAATGCTCAATCATAAAGGTGAAGTTGCTGAATGCACAGGTGACAATATCTTCATCGTGCAGAATGGCGCATTAAGGACGCCTCCACCCGAAGCCGGAATCCTGGTAGGAATCACGCGCGGAGCCGTCATACAGTTGGCTCGTGATGAGGGGATCCCGGTCCTGGAAACTGCCATGGAACGGCACGACATCTACACCGCCGACGAATGTTTTCTGACGGGTACCGCTGCCGAAGTTGTTGCTGTGGTGAAGCTGGATGGCCGCACCATCGGTACGGGTCGGCCGGGACCGATTACCGAGCGACTCATGGAAGGGTTTCGAGCGTTGACTCGGGGTGCTTAAGAGAGCTGGATTCAGAGAGGTCGGAACGCTTTATGGTTCGGAAACGGGATTTATTCGACGACACGACAATGACTTTCGGGGAACACCTGGAAGTGCTGCGTGTCCATGTCTGGAAGTCACTGATTGGGATTGTCATCGGTGTTGTGGTTTCGATGTTCATTGGCGACAAGATCATCGGCATCCTCAAAGCCCCCATTGATAAGGCGCTGCGCGATGCGAAAGTCCAAGACGTCAAAGACGACTTGAAAGAAGTCAGTCTGATGGACTATTTCAAGAGTCTGTTTGATCCGGACAAGCCTGCGGAAACGCAGGATTCGGATCCATCCGTGACCGAACCGGACAGGTTTTCGGACACGGTCACCGTGCAGGTGCAGATTGAGGACCTTGTAAAGGCCGTGCGTCGGGTTGCTCCGGACCTTATTGCAAATGATGTTGAGTCTGCCGGAGACGCGCCGCCGTCAAACATCGAAAACAACGACGAGAACTCTAAACTCGCTCCACATATCCTACTACCGATCAGGTCACCCGAATTCGCGATGTTCAAAAGAGCAGCGGGACGCTCCGACACACTCACGACGCTTCGGGTGGAAGAAGCATTCATGAGTTACCTCAAAATCGCGCTCGTGGCCGGACTCATGCTGGCTTCGCCATGGGTGTTCTATCAGATCTGGGAGTTCGTGGCGGCTGGTTTGTATCATCATGAACGGAAGTACGTACACATCTATCTGCCGATGAGTATCGGACTGTTCGTTTCCGGAGCATTGTTTTGTTTCTATTTCGTCTTTCCACTTGTCCTGAGCTTTCTGATTGGTTTCAGCCGGTGGATGGATATTGTTGTCTATCCTCGACTCACGGACTACATCAATCTGGCCCTGATGTTGCCTTTGATGTTCGGCATCAGTTTTCAATTGCCGCTTGTGATGCTGTTTCTGGAACGAATCGGTGTGGTGACCACCCAGACGTACACAGAGAACTGGCGGATGGCCATATTAGTCATGTCCGTTGTGTCGATGCTGCTTACACCCTCCGATCCAGGCAGTATGCTGTTGATGCTGCTACCGCTCATTGTGCTGTACGTCGGTGGCATTCAACTCTGTCGCATGAAGCCGCGAGCAGAAGCAGACCCGCTGGCCTAACGAGGACGACGGCACGCCTCCAGTCTGTCCGTCTTCGCAGTGATCAGTGATCAGACCGAAGGGTCCGTACGACCGCCCGACCTGCCAGTCCTGCGATCAGCACGGACCCGGCAATCAGCCAGGACTGCTGATCCACGTGTGCGGCCAGCAGCAGACAACCACACAGTCCCGTAACTGCGATCCAGCGAGGATACAGTCTGTGTTCCGGAGGCAGCTTCAATGCCGCCAGGTTGGTCAGGCTGTAGTAGACGAGCACAGTTACTGCGCTCAATGACCATGCGGAACGAGAGTCCTGCAGCAACACCAGACCCGTGACAATCGTGGCGACAAACATTACGGCGTACACAGGAGTCGTCCGTCGGGAATTCAGACCTGCAAACAGCTCCGGCAGATCTTTGCGGCGCGCCATAGCGAGGACAACTCGCGAAAGCCCCAGTAACAGATTCAGCAGAACTCCCAGCATTGCTGCCACAGCACCGAATGCAACGACGCGCGATACAGTCTTGCCCGCGGACGACGTCAGTGCGGTCAGCGTTCTGTGATCAGCCATCTCTGGCTGAATGCGATTCACTCCGATCGCGACCAGCACATATAAGACGGTGGAAACCAGCAAAGTTACCACAACAGCAAGCGGAATACTGCGACGCGGGTTCCGAATTTCTTCTCCCAGCGTGGCAACTCGACCGTATCCAGTAAACCCCACAAACATCAAAGCCGCCATTCTAAGGAACAATGGAACACTGAAAGTGTCGCAATTCCGAAGAGGAATCTGATTGTATGTGTCTTCAGATGATAGTTCACTGAGTAGCATATTCGTCATTGCTCTGCTGCCGGTGGAATTCGAATCTCCGGCAGATGGCTTCATTGCCACAGCGAAAAAGACCACCAGACCGATGACCGATGCACCAACGAGCGCAGTATTCATCCACGTGCTGCGGCGCAGCCCGGAAATGACCAGCACTGTCATCACAGCGACGATTCCACATGCCGGCACATGGGCAGGGCTGGACAGCAGATTGGCAGTGACCTGCAGTGCCGCAGTGGCCGCTGATGCAGACTTGGCACAGAGAAACAACCAACCCGCTGCGAATCCTGCCCAAGGGGAAAGCAGTTGATAGCCATATTCGTACGTCCCGCCACTCACCGGACAGCGTGCAGCGAGTTGGGCACTGCTCAGCGCATTACACATTGCCAGCGCGGCTGCGGTAATGATCGGAAGGATCAGCGAAATTCCGGACCGGGCGGTCAGTGTCGGAATCCCGAAATAGACTCCGGTGCCTAGGATTGATCCCAGACCAAGCAGCATGGCTCCGAAGATTCCGATGCTTCGACGCAGAGGAACGTGTGCAGTATCAGTCGACATCAGGAGACAGGAAAAGATAATTCCCAGATGAAAACGAGCGAATTTAACCCACCGACCGGATCTTGGACAGGGTGGGAAGCTTTTTTTGATCCACCCACATCTGATCAGTTGAACAACGAAGGTCCAAAAACAACTTTCGAGCCGACCGCCGTTCCGAGTCGTCATTACCCGGACTGTTACGATGCAGTATAAAGCCTGCCACTGCTGTGGGCAGATTCATCGTCTGCCACCCCTCAGTACCCATCAGCAGGCGGTTTGCGTGCGGTGTCACAGCGCTATCATGATTCCGCGGAACAGGTACAAATCAGCCAGCCGTACTGCTGCTGCGGCCATCGCTGCATTCGTATTATATTGGCCTGCGGTGCTCTGTCCGATTTTGAAAATTGAGCGACTTGGACAACACAGCGAATCCAGCATCCTGCACGGGACACTGGAGTTACTCCGTCACGGAAGCTGGCTGGTGGGTGGAGTTGTCCTGCTGTTTTCGGTCATCTTTCCACTGACCAAGATCATCCTGCTGTTAGAACTGAGCCTGCTGGAACTCCTGAACAGAAGGCACAAAGCCATTACACTGAGATTCATGGAACACGCAGGCAAGTGGAGCATGATGGATGTCATGCTGCTGGCATTCCTGGTGATGCTCGTGAAGCTGGGCAACCTTGTTGAGTTTCAGTTTGCCCCGGCCGTCTTGGCGTTTGTCCTGTGTGTGACGATGAGCATGATCGCGTCTTTGTCATTTGACCCGCATGCAATCTGGGAAGACAACCAGTGAACTTCGGTGATCAACAGGACACGGAACAAACTGCCGAGTTTCCCATTGCTGAAGTCCGTGACAGGCCCGGGGCAAAAAGGATCGTTCTATCGAAGATGTGGTGGGTCACGCTTGTATGCGTGACCGTTGCTTTCGTTCTCACATGGCAATCCATGCCACTGACTGGACCCCGGATCACCATCGAATTCTCTCAGGGCCACGGTCTGAAGGCTGGTGATGCCTTAAGACATCGAGGCATTGATGTTGGGGTCGTGCAGGAGGCTCGACTCAAGTCTGACCTCAGCGGCATTCAGGTGACAGTTGAACTGAATCCGGAAGCTGAAATCCTGTGTCGGAAAGGCAGCCGCTTCTGGGTGGTGCGTCCACACGTGACACTGACCGGAATCCAGGGGCTGGAAACCATCGTGGGAGCTCGATACATCGCCGTCAGTCCCGGAGCACCCAACGGGGCAGAACAGCGAAACTTTGATGGTCTGGTTACATCTCCGCCGGATGAGTTCGCTGGCGACGGTCTGGAATTGATGCTGCGAGCCGATATACGGAGTGGTCTCAATCCTGGCGCACCGGTCACATGGCGCGGAGTGCAGGTCGGACAGGTGTTGTCAGTAGGATTGTCCCCCGATGCAAAACATGTGAATACGGGTGTCAGGATTGATGGAAGATATCGACAATTGGTGAAATCAAATTCGAAGTTTTGGGTGACCAGTGGATTTGGAGTTCACATCGGATTGTCAGGAATTGATCTGAATGCGGATTCACTGGCCAGTCTGGCACTCGGCGGAATTTCCTTCATCACACCTCAGTCGGAGAAAGTGACATCGGTCCGTAATGGGCACGTGTTTGCCCTGCATCGGGCGGTTGATAGTAACTGGCTTGAGGACACTGCGGTAATTCCACTGGTCAAAGTGGAGCTGCCTGAAACATTGATAATCGAAGGCAGCACAGAGACGTCGTTCCTTGGGATTCGGCGCCGCAAACCATTTTCTGCAACGGGTACTTTCATGCGGGACGGCAACTCGGTGTCGTTGCTCACGGCAAAACTGCCGGTCATTGATGGTGGGGAGGGGAAGCACGTTCCTGAACTGTGTCTGCGGCGACCTGGGTCCGAGGACGTCGTTACCATTGCTGTACCGGACGACAGAGACGTGGATTCCGCGATGCTTATAATTGACATCTCGCTCGATCACGCTGGTGATGTCATAGAACGTGCGGAGCTTTTGCGACGCCCGACCGTACCGGAAGATTGCTGTGTCGTCAGAACCGTGTTTAGTGAAGGACGTACATCATCGGTCGTCTATTCGATCGACCGCGAGCAGTTGACTTTGCGCGAGGAATGCTGGCTGGTCTCCGATAACAGCAATGCTGATCTGTCGGCGTGGAACGGAGCACCAGTGGTATCTCTCAGCGATGGCCGTGTGATCGGAGTGCTGATAACAACGGAGCAGGGCACTGCCGTGGCTCGAATCCCGGCAGCACTGGTGGACTAATCCAGAGCTGCATCTGCGGCAACATTACGGGTTATTGTATAGGGGACGTCGGAAGCAGTATGCCATGAAACGATCTCAGCCGCTGTATCACTCATGGAACAGTTGACGATGCAACTCCGCAAAATCAATCTTCATTTCTTCGTCGTCGGAGACAGCTTGCTGATGAATACTTATAGAATTCTTTTGGGGATCATTCTCTTGCCCGTACCTTCTCCCGCATTCTCTCAACTCAACGACGGTGAGACCGTCGTCTTTCTCGGTGACTCGATCACGGAGCAGGGGGCGGCCCCGAACGGCTATGTCACACTCGTCCGTCAAGCCATTGAAGCGAAGCGTCCGGAGTCATCCATCAGGATCATCGGTGCTGGAATCAGCGGACATAAGGTTCCGGATCTGGAAAAGCGTCTTGATCGAGACGTGCTGAGGCACAAACCTGATGTTGTCGTGATTTACATCGGCATTAATGATGTGTGGCACTCGACACGTGGTCAGGGGACGGAGGTCGGACGTTTCGCAACCGGCCTGAATAACCTGCTGCAGAGATGTACCGATGCCGGGGCTCATGTCATCCTGGTGACTCCCAGTGTCATCGGTGAGAAACACGATGGATCAAATGATCTGGATGCCATGATGGAGGAATACTCAGTTGTTGGCCGGAAGATCGCTGCAGACTCGGGTGCCGCCCTGCTGGATCTCCGGGAATTATTCCTGAATCACTTGCGACACTACAACGTTGCCAATCAGGACAAAGGAATTCTAACGAGCGATGGAGTTCACCTGTCCGCTGCAGGCAATCGATTTGTCGCTGTCCGAATGCTGGAAGCACTGGGAGAATTACCGGCACGACAGAGACTGTTGCGACATCACGTTTATTTCAAATTCGAAGAGGCCGTCTCACAGGCACAGATTGACAACATCAATCGTGAATTCGCCGAGCTGCAGACTAGGATTCCGACGATCGTTGATTTCGAATGCGGTCTGAATAATAGCCCGGAGCATCTTAATGACGGGTTTACCCACGCCTACACTGTCAGCTTCACCAGCGAAGAAGACCGGGATACGTATCTTCCCCATCCAGCCCATCGGAAGTTTGTCGAGCTACTGGATGGGAAACTGGCCGGTGTGTTCGTAGTTGACTACTGGGTTGCCGAATGACGACACATCCTGTTTCACCAATCAGTTGACTCAGGACCGTCATGACGTTGATAGGTCTCTTCGTGCGGATAAAATCTGGTCATCGCAGTTGAGATCGACTGATTTCCTTACGCACAGGAGGTGCTCCACCGACAGCAGCGTGCGGACCGACTATGAGCAGCTTGTCTGATAATCAGACCCCTCAGTCAGCCGCAGAGTTTGCTCGGCATCTTCGGGCTTGTGCCGAACAGGCTGCTGCTGCATCAGTGCAGCATGCCGGTTTGTCAGAGAGATATCTGGATCTTTCGCGCCAATTAGCGGCATTGTCCGAAAAAGTACTGGCCACACCTGCAGCCGATCTGCGAAAAGCAATGAAGACCGTCGAATCTGCGATGGCAGATTCCATTCAAAGGATGCCACTGCCGGCAATGGACAATCGTGCCGCAGAGCACGGGGCTGTCAGAGGCTTTCCACAAGCGGAAACCTTTTCACCAACAGATGATGGTTCCGCCTGGACAGCCACACTGTCAACCCTCAGCGAGCTTGGGGGCGGTGCCTCTCCGCTTCGCACTGCAGTTGTGAGCGAAGGGTTTCCACCAGTGTCCACGACGCCGGTCGAGCCTGACGGTGCCGCTCCAGTCAAATCCGCATCGGACAATGCGTTAGCGAAGAGAAGGCGGAAGCGATCAGCTCGTGTCGAGACACGGACCTTTGTGGAACGCGTTCGTTCAGTCAAACTCGGGCTGACTCGCCGTGTAAAGGTGAAAGCCAGCAAAGAGGACCTGCAGCCTCAACAGCGCAAGGTTCTTCAAGAACTCAATAAAGGTCGTGGATCTATCCTGACCAGCGTCACGGTCATATCGCTGGCCTTGTTCATTCTGAGTCTGATGTCGCTGCAAATGGAAATCGACGTTCCGATGACTGACATCATAGCGTCTTTTGCCGATGAACTGACACAGAGGGAAGAATCGTTGCCGGTAAAAATACCGGAAGAAGAGCAGGGTAAGCAACAGGAGCCGCTGACCGAAGAATCGGTGGAAGAGCCTTTCGTAGAGCCGGAACCGAACAAAGAAGTCGACCAGGTGATGGACGAGCTTACAAAGAAACTGTTGGATGCTCCGGAATCGGAAGTGGAAACTGGTGAAATCCCGTCAGCCAGGAATCGTGTCGCCGATCTGGCAGCTGTTGATAATCGGAGTGGCGCCGGCCGACAAAGGATGCTCGCGAAGTTTGGTGGGTCGGCTGCGAGTGAGTCGGCTGTTGGGCGAGGACTTGATTGGTTGGCATCGGTTCAACATCCCCAGGGCTGGTGGGATTTCACTCAGGTCGGTGAATCGGGAAACCCTGGCCGAGTCAACAATCCTATCGGCGCGACGTCATACGCTTTAATGCCATTTCTGGCAGCCGGGCAGACACACCGAGACGGCAGATACGCGAAACAGGTGCAGGCCGGACTTGAGTTTCTCAGCGGCACTGGCGTGTCCGTACCTGCGGGATACGACCTGCGCGGCGTGCTTAATAAGGCTAACGAAGACAAAGAGCCAAACGAGGCCTATTACGTTCACGGCACGGCAACACTCGTGCTGTGTGAAGCTTATGGCATGACTAGAGAGAAACGACTGCGCAGACCAGCCGAAGGCGCACTCAGGTTCCTGCTGAATTCGCAGGACCCCCGCGAAGGCGGCTGGCGTTATTTGCCGCAGCAGCCTGGGTCAACGTCCGCCACTGTCGTTCAGGTGATGGCCTTGATGGCGGCAAAAAAGGCGAAATTGAAGGTTCCTCCTGAAACGCTGGACGGAGTCATGCATTACCTTGACAGTGTGCAGATCGATGGGGAAGGGCGCTATGGTTACGAAGCTGACAGGAAAACCTATAAGGGAAGTGCGACGGCCATGGCTCTGCTGTGCCGCATGTATCTTGGCTGGGGACGAGACGACGGAGACATGCGAGCCGGAGTATCGCTGCTGGACAAAGCCGGCCCCTATGAAAATCTCTACACGAATTATTTTGCTACTCAGGTGATGCGTAACTGGGGAGGCGAAGAGTGGACTCGATGGAACGAACGCCTGCGTGATGACTTGATCGCCAGTCAGGTGGGGGAGGGGCCAGGAAAAGGCAGCTGGAAACCACGTACGGGAATGCATACCAGGCAGGGTGGCCGACTGTTGGAGACGAGTCTGGCCACACTCACTCTGCAGGTTTACTACCGATACAGACCGGTCTTGCCTCAGGTGGGTTCGATTCATCAACAGGTGGCGGACGATTCCACGATTCCGTGATTCAGTATTCAGTTTGCTCTGTCAAGGAACGCATCAGGACGAAACGTAATTCGAATCTCCGGCGTTCAGTGAACCATCAGGCGACAGAATGCTGAACGCTTACGGCTGCTTTTTCTGTGCTGCCTTCTGTTTTGATGTGGCCACGAGCGGTTCATAGCGTTCATGCAGGGCCTCCGCAGATATCAAATGAACGACGTCCTGACCAAGTCGGTCCATTTCCACAACCAGCGCATCGATGCGGCCAGCCAGAAACAAGTAGGCAGTCAGCGACGGGATTGCGATAAACAATCCAATCGCCGTTGTCAGGAGTGCCATAGCAATGCCCGATGCCAGTATTTCAGCTTGTCCTATCGCGTTACTGTCTGCGATGTTGTTGAAGGCCTCAATCATTCCTGTCACCGTGCCCAATAAACCGATGAGCGGCATAATTGTGGCAACTCCGTTGAGGACGCGCAGTCGTCTCTTCAGCAGAGCTACTTGGCGCTCTCCACCATCCATCACAGCCTGCTCAATTTCTACAGCCGTCTTACCCCATTTGCGGACACCGTGCAGAAAGACTTCAGCAACCGGACTCGAGTTCTGCTGACAGATAGCTACTGCGCTGGGTTTGTCCATCCGCCCGGTACGAAGATGCATCAGGAACCGGTCAACAAAAGCACGTGGAATGACGCGCCGTTGTCTCAACATGACCAGTCTTTCGATAGCAGTCCACAAGGCAACAATAGAGGCTAAAAAGAAGACTGTCGCAAACAGGTATCCAATTGCCTCCACTATTTCCTGCGGTGACGTCGGAACCGCAGCTCTGGTATCAGCCGCAGCGGAACCTGTCATTGAGGACGACTCTGTCGCAGCAGGTTGTGCGCAGGCTTTTGGTCCGATGATCAAAACCGGGTAACAGAGTGCCGCGACAATCAGCATGAGGCATCGCCGCCGGTGATTCGCGGGATCGACGTGTTGAGGAGAGTCTTCCATATGCAACGACCTGGGCAGTTCAGGACAACTTCTGTGCGGGTGCGAGCAACTGAGTCGGCGTCTGGCTGCACCGACTCCAGAGTTTTCAACAAAACAGATGCCTCAGAACCGTTGGTTCCCGTGGGCACTCAGTTGATTTCCCTCGGAGTGTAGCCAAGTCGCTGGTTCTTGCACATTTGTTTCGGCGTCGTTGCCCTTCCCCGTCAGACTGAACGTGACATCGGCCGGACTGCGGGTAGTGGCATGAGGCATCCCCGACTTCGCATCGTGAAAAGAGGGCTTTTCCTGCTCCCTGCAGCCGCCCTATACTGCCGCATCCGGATTATTCACTGGAGCGGCATCGAGACACCTCTGATTATGGCCTGGTACGATTTTGTCATTCTGGCGATCCTCGTTTACGGAGCATGGCAGGGAGCCGCTTGTGGTCTTGTGATGCAGCTGGCATGGATTGTTGCGATTGTTCTCTGCTTCAAATTTGCCGACAAACTTGCTCCACAGATTGAATCATACATTGGCGTTGAGCCACCGCTCCGCCACTGGATCAGCATGTTTATCCTGTACTTGGGATTCTCACTGGGGTCATTTCTTGCGGCGAGATCGCTCCGTAATGCAATCGAGAAAGCAAAACTCAAAGACTTTGATCGTCATTTGGGTGGCCTGTTTGGACTGCTCAAAGGTGCAGTCCTCTCACTCGTGCTGACGTTTTTCGCAGTCACTCTCTCAGAATCACTTCAGGAAACGGTGGTACGTTCGAAGACCGGGTTCATTGCCTGCAAAATTCTGGATACTATCAGGTCTCTTACGCCCGAGGATGCACATCCATTGATTCATGACAGCCTGAGCAAATATGGGGCAGCGCTGAAGGAGGTCCATAACGAACACCTGGGTGAAGAAACATCGCTGGACCACATTCTGAGCGAGATCACTGGCGGTGACAACGACACTCTCGATTCGCGGAATGACAGTGGCAGTACCGGTCGCTTTCCAGAGGCTGGATCGGCAGACGACGATTCGAGGCCGACATACAATGGGCTGCTGGAACTGGTCTCTGAATCAATGCGGGGTCAAATGAGGAAAGCGAGTCTGCGTGATCAGTGGAATCGCATGCCGGCCGAAGATCGCGAACGCTGGCTGGACGACCTTCGATACACGTCTTCCTATGAGAAATCGAGCGTCCTGCGACGATTGATTCGGTCGTTGGGTGGGCAGGGCGGAGCCACGATTGCTGCAGTTGATTCAGAATTGGTCAAGCGGATTGCGGAAGAATACCGTGATCACGAAGATTCCGGTCTGACGGCAATTCGTATCAATCAGTATCTCTCTGACCTTCCTGAGCAGGTTCAGATCGCGGTCCTGGAAGACTGGTATGTCGATTTAATCGGCGAGGGTCGTGATCCGGATCCGTCGACCGACAGTGACACGCGAATCGATGACCGGATACTGAACCAGCTGGGCCATGCACGTATCTCCGTCGATCAACTTAGTTACGATCTGCGAACCCGCCTCCAGCGTTCCCGCTGATGACGGCCGAGCGAGCAGGGAATTATGAACGTTCCACCTTTGAAACAAGCTCCATCAACTGCTCAGAAAATCCTTTGTTAACCAAACATAACGGACATTATCGGACGTTGGGTCTGGTGTGGAAACGGCTGATCCCGGGACGATAAAAGCTTGTTAAGCAGCACAGCGAGCGCTTGACACAGAACGGCTCAGCCAACGCCCGGTTCTTCGAACACGCCCATTCGCCGAAACCGGCGGTAGCGACGTCCAAGCAGTTCCTCGACGCTGAGCTTTTCAAGGTTCCGGAGTGCGGCGAGGATGCTTCCTTTGAGCGTAGTGGCGGTATGATGGTGGTTGCGATGCGCTCCGCCAAGTGGTTCAGGGATAATTTCTTCCACGATACCCAGTTCCAGCAGGTCGCTGCTGGTGAATCGCAATGCCCGTGCCGCCTTGTCGGCATACTTCGAGTGCTTCCACAGAATTCCGGCGCAACCCTCAGGACTAATCACCGAATAGTAAGCGTTCTGCATGATCGCCACGTGATCACCGATACCGATCCCCAGCGCTCCGCCGGAACCACCTTCACCAATCACAACACAGACAATAGGAACTTCCAGAGTAGACATGTCTCGGAGGTTCACAGCAATGTTGTACGCCTGACCTCGTTCTTCTGCACCGATGCCCGGATACGCTCCCGGTGTGTCGATGAGGCATACAATCGGAAGGCCGTAGCGGGAGGCCGTTTCCATTTTCGCCATCGCTTTGCGGTAGCCCTCAGGGTGCGAACACCCATAGAAGCACTCATTACGTTCCTTCAGCGTTCGGCCCTTCTGATGTCCGACCATCATGACTTGCCGACCGTCCAGTTTGGCAAACCCTGTCAAAATCGCCCGGTCGTCACCAAACGCTTTATCCCCGTGCAGCTCAACGAACTCGTCAAACAGCAGTTCAAGATAGTCAGCAGTCTGGGGCCTTTCCGGATGGCGGGACACCTGAACAATCTCCCAGGGATCCAGATTATTATAACGTTCACGAGTCATCCGAGTGACTTCGACCCGCATCCGTCGGACGCTCTCCTGAACAGCAGACGATGGATCCGGTTCCTCCTCCAGTTTAGCCAGCTGGACCTCAAGTTCGATGATCGGCTTTTCAAATGGAAGGTGATACCTTGGTGCCATGACAATTGATCCGAGCGAGTCATTCCGGGTCGAACGGAATTGTGAATCCTGATGAGATGGTGATTAGACTCGTGTGCCGTGAATCTCGACGTCCTGCATTCCGGCGCTTTCACAGTGGCTTATTCAATCATATCCATCAGTCCTAAAACATCGTCTTCCGTTGCTTCAACGGGCTCTTCCTGAGCCGGTTGTGTGGTATCTGGCTGAGGGGGGGGGCTCTGCTGGCTAACCGGCGCGTCCGTGGACGGAACTGCTGAGCCTGCCTGACCAGGTAAAGGAACGCGAGGCTGTACTGTACCGTGCGGTGCAGGTTGTCCGGGCACTGCTTGATCCGGATATGGTTGAGCGGGATAGGTCTGTCCGGGCATCAGTTGCCCGGGATACGGCATCTGTGGACCTGCCACTGGTATCGGCTGCCCAGGATAAGCCTGCCCAGGCATCTGATATCCCGGCATCCCCGGATACGGCATCGTGGGCATACCTGGCATAAACCCCGGTGCTGCGTACTGAGCCGTGGCCTGTTGCTGATCTTTACGTTTCTCTTCTGCGAGCAGAGCAGCTGCTGCAGGTTTGTGTTTTTTCGGCAGAATGGGTGTCTTGACACCTTTCGCCGTACGCTCCGCGTCAGCTCGACTGTCCAGTCGCCTATCGACAGACCGACTCAGACTTGCTCTTTCTTCGCGCAACATGTTTTCGTGGAGTTCCTGTGGATCCTGCACGAAACACTTGACTCCGCGAATCGCCACGCCAGCCTCCTGCATCGTATCGAATCGGTCCACCGGTTTTTTGGCCAGCATTTTGAGGATCAGGTCATCGAGTTCGTGCGTAACATTGGGGTTGGCGACCGACGGCGGAGCCGGTTTTTTCCCGACGTGTTTTACGAGCAGCTCGCTCGGTGTTGATCCTGCAAACGGCAGGCTGCCGGTCAGAACCTCGTACAGCGTTACCCCCAGACTGTACAGGTCTGTTTTCTGGTCTGCAGGTTTCTTCATGATCGTCTCCGGAGCGATATAATTTCTCGTTCCCCGAATGATTTGCTTTCCGGACAGCAGCTTCGCGAAGCCGCTTTTCACCCGAGAGGAGAGAGAGAAATCGATTACTTTAATCTCTCCGGTCTTGTTCACCAGAATATTTTCCGACTTGATATCGCAATGCAGCCAACCTTGGTCGTGCATAAACTGGTAGGCTCGACACAACGACTCGGCCATCTTGCGAAAGCTCGACTGGATCACCGGCAGGCTGGTTGAAATCTGCTGTTTCAAACTCGGTGATCGCACGAAATCCATCGTGAAGAGGCCATGGTCACGATTCACTTCAATCTGATGGAATCTCAGGAATCCGGGATGTTCCAGTGCACTCCCTACTTTGAACTCATGTTTCAGCACTATTTTTTCGGCCGGTAGTTTATGTGACTCTTTCAGCAACAGCTTCATGGCCAGACGCATGGGGCTCCCCTGCTCCGCCACTTCCCAGATCTGCGTCGAATTCCCGGTTGCAATGCAGTTATGCAGTTCGAAACTGCCAACGGTCAGTTGTTCCTCGGCCACGCTAATCTCTTTCCTTTTGACGGATTCTTCAAATTTCCGCAGTTCCTGGCCCGGCAATTTCGGTTCGCTCCGATTTTCGAAGCGACTTCTGACGGTGATCAACCGGTTTACGGACGAATATCTGATTATAGTCGTTCGCTTCCAATCTTTGCGAAGCCAATCCGTGCCTGTGGGGCGAGCCAACTCCAAAAATTGCCACTCGACGTCACCTCCGGCATCAATAAGCGACAACTGCAGTGATGACTACAACGTGTTGCAGCAGCGCATCGCCGGCAACCATGGCGTCATTCAGTCCACTCGGCAAATACAGACCTTGAGATACTCCGTTTCCGGGCACACAGCACTCACCGGATGATCGTCCGGCTGGCCGAGTGACTCCAGAATGCGAATGTGTCGACCGCTTTGACGCGATGTCTCGGCTACCACTCCGTGAAACTGTTGCCGCGACATCAGTCCCGAGCAGCTGCATGTGACCAGGATCCCGCCGCGACACAAAACGCGCAGAGCCTGCAGGTTGAGCTTGATGCAGGCACGTGTTGCCCGTTCCAAACCACTTCGTGTCCGGACCATTCGAGGCGGGTCCAAAAGAACGGTATCGAATACAGTGCCCTGTTCTGCCATCTCTCGCAGAACCACTTTGACATCACCGTGCTGGAATCTGCAGCGATCTCCTATACCGTTCAGCTCGGCATTGGCCACGGCCAGCTTCAGAGCCGCTCTAGACGAATCAATTCCCAGAGACTGTCTGGCTCCGCCGTTCTTTACGGCAGCCAGCCCAAATCCGCCCGAATAGCAGAACGCATCCAGTACACGGTGACCGCTGGTATAACGGGTTAGTGCGTGGCGAGTTTGACGGTGGTCAAGGTAGAACCCGGTCTTCTGCCCCTGCTGAACATCGACTCCAAACTGCAGTCTGCCGTCCGTAATGAACAGAGGCCGCGGTGGCTGTTCGCCTGCAACAGGTCCATCGGTCACTTCCAGTCCTTCAGCTTCGCGCATTCCCTTTTCTGTTCTCAGCCAGATGCCGCGAGGCTGAAGTTCTGTTTGGAGCTGTTCTAGGACCACATCGCGAAACTGATACAGAGCAAAACTGGTGAACTGGACCAGCAGAAATCCGTCGTACCAGTCGACTGTCAGGCCGGACAGCTGATCCGCTTCGCTGAAGATCAGACGGCAGCCTGTTCCGGCGGCTTTCAGGTCGTAGACAGCGCGCCGGCAATTGATGGCTGCTGTGATCCGTCCGCAAAGCAGGCTATCAGTGATTTCCACTTCGCTCCTCCAGGAGTACATTCGAATCCGAATGTTGCTCGTGGTATTCAGCAACCCCCAGCCAATAAACTCACGCTCGTGTGATCGCACCTGTATGAGAGATCCGGTCGTCGGTTCTGCACCATCAGTTGTCTCAATGTGATCTATTGCGCCGGCAAACACCCACGGATGTCGACCGAAAAATGGTTGAGCCCGCCGTTTACGAATCACAGCTACGGGTGACTCCACCGAAATTAGATGAGTCGTCACGAAAGGAATCCGAGTTCGGGACTTCGTGATCCGAAAGAGTTCCGAAATCACAAATTCAATTCTGACAATCAAGAGAAACGTGCAATACGGAGCACGTACTCAATACTACCGAGTGGAAAGCACCCTCTGTTCCATCTCTTCCAGATAGGCCAATAGGCGATCGCGTTCACTTGTCAGGTGGCGAACTTTTAACAGAGAACGTACGCGAGTCTTAAGTTCCAGCTGATTCACTGGTTTGGTCAGAAAATCATCGCAGCCTGCCGCCACTGCTTTTTCGATGTCGCCCATTTCGTTCAGTGCGGTTACCACCAGCACCGGAATACTGCAAAACTCAGCATCACGCTTCAGCTGCTCGCAGACTTCATAGCCGCTCATACGTGGCATCATGATGTCCAGCAGAATCAGGTCCGGCTGATGTTCCCGCACAACCTGCAGAGTCTCCTCGCCGTCTCGGGACATCAGGATGTGATAGTCTTCATCGGTCAGGTAGGCATCCAGTAGTTCCCGGTTTTGATCGTTGTCGTCAGCGATCAAAACCCTGGAGCCGGACATATTGATTTCCAGAGCAGACATGGTCTCATCCGGGGCAAACTGCAAAGGTTGATATAGCAGGCACATCACGATTGTAGTTAATAAGGTCGTTTCACTTAACCCACTCAGCTTCGAGTTGCCGAACGTGACAGTCACCACGAATCTGTGGTGTGTTTCGTCACTTGTCAGCCGTCTAGGAGATCTGCAATGTCCGGCAGTAGCCGCTCAAGACATTCGACTGTGAGTGGACATGGAGCTGCCTCCGTGTGACCGGGTTGTTTCTGTAATACGGTGAGGGTCCCGAGATTCTCGACATGATCGACATCGTACCACATCGGCAGAACATTCAGACGCAACCCGGCTGCAAGGACGGCTTCGACTATGTCCAGCAGCGTAAACGGGCTGCTCCAGCGAATCCCGTCGAACAGCTTATGTGGTTGGCCAACCAGGCCGATCAGAACACAACCGCCGTCGGCTGCGGGGACGGTAACCACATCAGATGATCCGTCTATCAGTAAATCCAGCGCCTGCGTGATTCGAGAGGTCGGCAAATCCGGGCTGTCGGTCCCAATTAACACCGTGGGTCCCCCGTGCTGTTCTGCAGCCTCTTGAAAGAACCACTCGATACGATCACCCAAATCACCCTCGGGTTGAGCCAGCAATCTGCAACTGGTTTCGCCACTGGAATTGGTCAGTGCCTGAAACCAATCACAGGATGTGTCAGTGTACGGTGTGATGGCGATCCAGAGTTCGTCTGCAAGCCTGTCGGTACGCTGCACCAAATCCTGAATGAAGCAGGCGTAGAGATTCGCTGCGGCATGGTCCCCGATCGCGGCCGCCAAACGCGTTTTTGTCTGACCCGGGTCCGGATATCTGGCAAACATCCCGAGTATGTTCACCGAGATTGCTCCTGTTCCAGGCTATCACGCCGGCGCCGTCGAGCAGTAATCAGCCTCTGGAGCAGCACTAGATCCATGCCGCCGCGAAACCGGACGCGGCCGTCAATTTCGATCACCGGTATCCACTCCGCATGCAGTTGCTCCAGCTGATGATCACCGGCTATGTCGACGAACTCGATCTCCGGCATCCATTCACCGTAAGTTTCAAGGATGTCCAGCGCCTCATCGCAGAGTGGGCAGTTGGCTTTCGAATAGAATCTCACGCTTTGAAACAAAGGTTGCGGTTCGTCGGTCTTCTTCAGGCGTTTGTCATCTGGGTTTGCTGTCTGGACATGACTGCGAAGCAGATACAGGCCGCCGACGAAGAATCCAAGGCAGATCAGCAGGTGCATTGGCCTCGAGCGGTACCAAAAGGCCGGCATTGCCAGTAGTTCGAGACCTGAGTGGTCAACAAACATCAAAACTGAAAAAATTCCTCCTGTCCCCAGGAGGACAGTACCGATGCGTTTTCGGATCTCCTGAACCTGTTCATTTTCGGGTTCACTCATCGCCGAAGTTCTCATGGATGAACGTGTGCACGTGGCGGTCAACCAATGTTGACGGTGTGCAACATGCCGTCACAACGCTCTCAAGTCAACGGACTGGTCCTGTGGCCCGCCGATCGCTCGAATGTTACTGGCCTGACGTGGCCCTTCGAGTTAGCCTGCAGTAAACACCACAAAACTAATGAAAATCGACCTGACACGGTCACGGAACAGATCAATGGACGCTGAAGTGCCGGGACATCGGGTAGTCGTCGTTATGTCTGGCCAGTGTTGAAAGTTGAAATCCGGATGCCACTGCAGCTGACACGAGTCTCTTTTCGTAACATTGTTCTGCAAAGTGGTCTTGTAACGGCCGAACGACTCAACGCTGTTGACCTCGAATTCGGCTTGAGTACTCAGTCTGCAGAGACATTGTCAAGACTGCTTGTTGATCAGGGTGATGTTACATCCTGGCAGGCCCGGAAACTGCTGCAGGCAAAGCATCGTGGCTTTCACCTTGGCCGGTACCAGCTGAAGTCTCAGCTGGCGCGTGGAGGCATGAGCACCATATATGTGGCCCGCGACTGCTCCAGCGGTGAAGATTGTGTGCTGAAGGTACTGCCGTTGTCGCGAGTTTCCGAAGCATCTTATCTGCCCCGCTTTCAGCGAGAGGCCCGCATTGCCTGCGGTCTCGACCACCCCAACGTGATCCAAGTCTTCGGCCTGCATTGCGAAAGCGACGGTAAATCCGATGTTCACTTCATGGCGATGGAGTGGTTGCATGGGGAAAATCTGTCAGAGAAAGTGAAACGAGACGGCCCCCTGTCCTTACGTCTGGCAGCCAAATTAACACGGCAGGCGGCTCAAGGACTGGCCTATGCTCATCAGGCTGGACTGGTTCACCGTGATGTAAAACCAGCGAACTTTGTGCTGACGACGGACGGTATCATCAAAGTTCTGGACCTTGGCCTCGCCAGCACCCAGTGTCCAGACGAAAATGACCTCACGAGACAATATGACGAGCGCGTCCTTGGGACAGCCGACTTTCTTTCTCCTGAACAGGCTGTAGACAGTCACATGGCCGATGAGCGTGCTGACATCTACTCACTTGGCTGCACGCTCTATTTTCTTTTGACAGGCTGTCCGCCGTTTTCCGATGGACTCCTGGCTCAGCGCATTCTGGCTCACCAAACTCAACAGCCGGCAGCCATCACAGACAGACGCCCTGACGCATCCTCGGAATTCCAGATCATCCTGGAAGGAATGATGGTGAAGGACCGTGACGTACGAACTCAGTCTGCTGAATTGGTTGTCAGTCAGCTCACTGAGTGGTTGAAAGGCACGGCGGATGACGCGCAGTATGATCGGGTACCGGAACAGTTGGTGTCAGGCACTGAATCCGAACGAACGATGCATCAGTCGGCCACCACAACGACACAAACCGACACGCAGCCCCTGGAGTCAGAAATTGTGAACACAACTGAAGACAGCTGTGCCGGGAGTGGTGTCTACACTCCTGAATTCGAATCATTCCTCCGGCAGCTGGATGAAGAATCAGGTGTACGTACTGTTCTCGATGATGCCGCTCGCAATGACGAGCTTCGGTCAATGAGTCATGTGTGCCCACATAATTCACCTGACTGATCGGCCCGTCCGAATACGTCAATCCTGCGCGCGGAAGTCCATCAGCAAACCGTACGGATGGCTCTCAAAAAAAACGTCCGATTTACTCTGCAGGCGGGGTATTGGTGGAATCCCGCGCGTGTTTCAGAATTCTTAATCATTCGACATCATTGCGCACTACGGTTGTTGTGCTCCCTCGATTACCGCTCTCGGTTTGGCCTAATCGAATTCATGCAACTGACACAACCACTCCGACAAATACGACTATCAACGCTGATGCGGGGCCTGCCAGCCACCGTCGGGGTCTGCTCTCTGATCCTGCTCACTGCAGTACAAACCCTGTCCGGGGCGGAACGACTGATCCGCATCAGCGATGGGGACTCAGAATACACTGGAAAACTCGTCGCCCTCGATGAGTCGCAATGTACGCTCATGGATCGCCAGGGACGCCTGATTGAACTGGACGTTCCAAGGCTCACGGGGATGGAGAGACTTGCAGAGCGATTCAAACCTGCCTCCATCAGTACCTTCCGTTCCGGATTGAGCGAGGAATTCGGCAGGAAATACGAGGTTACAGGGACGACACATTACCTGGTTTGCGCTCCAAGAGGTCACGCCGCCAGGTATGCAGTTCTATTCGAACAGATTTATCGCGATGTCGAACAGTTTTATCGCGTCCGAGGATTCCGGGTCACGAAACCAGATGTCCCGCTTGTTGCGATTGTGTTTACTTCGCGTACAGATTTCGTCGGATACTGCACCAGGGATCATGTCGCAACGAGCCCCGGGCTTCAGGGATATTACTCGCTGGTTTCCAATCGAGTTGCCTTGTTCGACGCAGGGGGCTCCTTCAATTCCGCTGTGGACGATCGTAAAACTGCCAGCTCGTCAATCCATGCATTTTCCGGTATACCCGGACGAACGGCCAATACAATCGTCCACGAAACCATCCACCAGGTTGGGTACAACATAGGAATCCACACGCGAATGGGAGAAACACCGTTATGGATCGTGGAGGGGATGGCGACAGTACTGGAACCGTCGCAAATGCGCAATCGCCGCAACAATCAGACGTCCGGCGACCGCGTCAATCTGGAACGTTGTGACTGGTTTCGGAACAATTACCGTCCCAAGCGCTCCGCCGGTTCTCTCGCGAAGCTGGTTGCCTCTGACAGTCTGTTTCAGCGGCAGACACTGAGCGCCTACAGCGAAGCATGGGCCCTGACGTTTTTCCTGCTGGAGAATCCGGCGCGTCGCAAAAACCTGGCGGCGTACCTTCAAAAACTCACTCAGCGCGATGTTACGAAGTGTTATGAAGCCAAAGAACGTCTGTCTGATTTTGAGTCCGTGTTTGGCGACATCGCGCGTCTCGAAGTCGAATTCCTGCGATATATGGACCGTCTTTGAGGTGTGGAAAAAATGTATTGGCGAGCCGGTCGTGTCAGTTTCCTGCTCAATTCCGGTCCCAGGCACCGAAGATCAGGTTCCTGACGTCGTCTTCATGTCCCATTACCCATCTGCTGGTTCACACCGCGGCTGTTTTTGCTTGTATCGACCTGATTCACAGGTTCAAGTATGCTGCATTTAGGCTCCCAACGTGGATTCGTTCAGCGCACAATCCACCGGCGCATCAAACAGGACATCGCTGACTCGTTCGTCATCAGACGTTAACTACCGAGAAACAACAATTCGACGGTCAAACGCTGAGCCGGAGGTCCGGCTTGACAACACAGAACACAAGATACTGCAGGACATTGAAGATGCATGGATTGCATTCGGACCACCGTCATCTATCCATCTGGTTCCGAGTCGGCAGTTGTGTCCTGAGTCTCCTGCCCGTGACAATTGTCGCGGAAGATGAAGCATTCGAGCCTGTCGACAATGGAACCAAAATTTCTCTGGCAGTCAGGATCGATCCGGATCGGGTGACTCAGCTGGAGTGCCACGTGACAGTCGCGGGGATACTGGCGACTCCCGTGGCCAGCGGAGTCCGCCACTGGGATCTCGAATCGAAAGCGGCTTTCAAATTCATTCAGCGTCAGCTTCCGTCAGAACTCAGTGGCCCGCTCGCACTGCGGGCCGTGCGATATTTTACCCAGGCGTCCAGCAGCACCCGCGTTGGCAAAGACCATCGGACAAAGATCGCCCTGCCCGGATCCAACTCACTCATACACATTCGAGGGTCTGATATTGGTCTGCACCCGGCGGCCGCGGCACATCCTCTGTCGCGTGGTCAGTTCGATCTGCTTCAGATGCCGTGCGACCCTCTGTTCTGTGCTTCGCTGCTGCCGTCGAGAGACATCTTCGTCGGTGAAAAATGGAACACTGATAACTGGGTCCTTCCGCGGCTGGCGGGCCTTGAGGCCGTCACTGATCATTCTCTGTCGTGCGAGCTTAAATCGCTGGATAGCGACGTCGCACAAATTCAATTCACCGGCAGGGCCGAAGGTGCCGTCGTCGGATCTGCCAGCACCGTGGAACTCATCGGTTCGCTGAGCGTCAATATCGAAAGCCGACTGCTTCTAGAACTCAGTTGTCAGTTGAAGGAAAAACGGTCGGCTGGCCCTGTCAGCCCCGGTCTTGACGCTTCGGTCAATATTACCTGGACTCAGTCAATTGTCGATTGGGAAAAAATTCCTACAGAACTCAACGACGCTCTGTTCGACAAACCACTGGCCCTGCAGACACCATGGCGCTTGGTCTTTCATCACAGTCCCGAATGGCACATCTTCAATCAGAACGATCAAGTTATCATATTGAGGCAGATCCGCGACGGTGCCCTGATCTCGCAATGCAATGTTTCCGCTGGTGTCGTGATGCCGCCCGGCCAGCACACATCCGATCCGGATTTTCGTTCCGACGTCGAAACAGCGATTCAGGCCCGCAATGGGCAGATCATTTCAGAGGAGACCATACGAGACGACAACCAGTGGAGAATTCGCCATGTCCAGGTATCGGGCTGTATCAGCGACATAGAAATCGTCCGGGACTACTATCTGTGCACGGCGGCCTCAGGAGATCAGTTTTCTCTGATGTTTTCACACAGCGCAAGCGATACGAACGCGTTTGGGGACGAACCGAATCAGTTGCTCAGCAGCCTTTTCCTGGTCCAGCGTCGGGCTGCATTGCCATTCAGGAACTGAAATCTGCTCGTTCCCACGCCCGGTTCCGCCCAACGTCGCCTGTTGGGTCACTGTCAGCACATATGTTTATGCCGCGAAACACCTTGCGGCCGGAGAAGACTCTGGTCTAGGATCTGAAGAAATCATCGGCAACTACCCACGAGAAGTCGCGCAGTCGGCCATTGTCGTCAATGGGCCTAGGTGCGGCCCAAAGTGACGTCGATGATTTACTAAGCGAGGAATAGTGCTCGGTTCATCACTTGCGGCTCTCATGGTACCGCCCCGTCCGCCGCTCAACGACACGTCTTCCAGACAAGGACTCTAATATGGCAACTCCGTCTGTCCGTGGACTTATAATTTTCTGTGGTGTTGCCTTAGTTGCCGGTCTTTCGCCCGCTCGAAACAACATTGTTCTCAGCAAAAACGATGGCAAGACAGCTCAACTTGTCGCCCGAATGATTGAATCACGTCATATTGCGCATCCGAAAATAAACGATGACCTGTCAAGCCGACTGCTCAACCGTTACGTCGATACATGGGACGCTCAAAAGCTGTACTTTCTGAAGTCTGACATTGATGAATTCAACATGTCGGCCGACAAACTGGACGACCAGATTGAATCGGGCAATATTGACTTCGCCAAACGTGTATTTGATCGAGTCCATACCAGAATGCACGAACGTGCCGAAGTGATTACCCGACAAATTGACGGGGCCCATGATTTCGGCGTTGACGAAGAAATGATTATTGACCCGGATGATCGGGATTGGGCTGGTTCCGTCGACGAACTCAATGAGCGGTGGCGCAAACGAATCAAATTCGATTTGCTGATGCTCAAACTGGATGACACTAAGCTGGACGAGGCACGAAGCCGGTTGCAGAAACGCTACAAACGCAGTCGCAGTTTTCTTGACCAGACCGAAGGACACGAAGTTCTCGAACAGTACCTGTCCTCAATGACGCACTGCCTGGATCCGCACTCAAGCTACATGTCGCCTCAAACACTGCTTGATTTTCAGATTATAATGTCGCAGAAGCTCGAAGGGATCGGAGCCCGGCTGCGGTTCGATGACGGATACACGCTCGTTGAAGAAGTTATTGATGGCGGAGCTGCCGCAGCGGATGGCCGTCTGGTCAAGGGCGACAAAATCATCGGCGTCGATCCCGACGGTCCCGATGGTCCGGCCGGACTAATCGACGTCATCGAAATGAAGCTCACGAAAGTCGTCGACAAGATTCGCGGCAAAGCGGACAGCAAGGTCACGCTCCATGTGCGCACGGAGGCTGGCGGAATAGAAAAATATGTATTGATTCGCCAGACGGTACAGATCCATGATCGGGACGTTGAAGGGAAGATTATCGAAACAGGCAACTGGTTTGACGGCCGACAGGAAAAGATCGGGATTCTCAATATCCCGTCGTTCTACCGCGACTTCGGCGGAGCTGCCAGTGGCCGACTGTTCAAAAGCACAAGTCGCGATGTGAGGAAGGAACTCGTCGAGTTCACGAAACAGAATGTCGACGCACTGATTGTGGACCTCCGCTGGAACGGGGGAGGAGCCCTCAAAGAAGCCGTGGAAGTGACCGGCCTTTTCATTCCCCGGGGACCGGTTGTTCAGGTTCGTGAACCCGGCAACACTGAGAATATACTCGAAGACGAAGATCCGCAGGTTTATTGGCGCAAACCGATGATCATTGTCTGTAATCGATTGTCCGCGTCCGCCTCGGAAATCTTTGCCGGAGCGATTAAGGACTATCGTCGAGGCATCGTTGTGGGGGATCGCACGACGCACGGCAAAGGCACTGTTCAGAATGTCATGCCGGTCACCGGGCTGTTCGGAAGTGCCGTCGGACCGCAGCGAGGCGCCCTGAAACTGACAATCAGCAAGTTTTACCGTGTCAATGGTGACAGCACGCAAACCAAAGGTGTGCTTTCCGATGTGGTTCTGCCATCCATACTGGATCACCGTGACATCGGAGAAGATTCCCTCGACAATGCACTTGCGTTCGACCGCATTGATCACGCCGGCTATATGCCATACAGCAGTTACCTGACTGACAGTATAAAGCAGGAGTTGTCTGACCGGAGTCTGGTTCGCGTCCAAGCCGATGCAGATTTTGGCCGACTGAGAAAAGCTATCGATCGGTACGAGGCTCGAAAGAATCGCAAAACGATCTCTTTGAATGAAGAAACGCTTCGTCGCGAAGAAGAGTCGATCAAACGGGAGCAGGAAGAACAGGAAAAGATGCTCAAGAAGGCCAGCGGAGTCAGTGATGAGGACGAGAGCAATATCTTCGCAGACGACTTCTACAACCGTGAGCTGATGCGAATCACTTTGGATTATCTCGAACTGCGAAACACCCTGCGAACCGTCAGACGTTGACTCGCAGACGCTGGTCAAAATCGTCCGTACAGTGATTCAACCCGGCTGGTTGTCCACAGTCGGGGTGTTTTGTTACAAGCATCAGTGATGCTGACATCGAGATTCGAATGTGATCGACTTCACACGCTGTCGGACCGGCGACAATGACAGCATTCTCGTACTGAAGGTCCAGCGCAAACAGGATGACGAGACGTCGCCCTACCTGTTTGAGTGCGTCACGGATGAAATCGAATCCGGCAGCTGTCAGGTGATTCTGGACTTTCCAGAGCTGGATCACTTTTTCAGTCCAGGATTGGTAACACTGGTTCGTACTCACTCCCGCATGCGGAGCCGGGGAGGTGCGTTCAATTCGCCCCTATCTACGGACTGGTCGCTGAGATTGTGAGAACGGTCGGACTGAAAAAACTGTTCCATTTGCACTCCTTGATCGAAGACGCCTGTCGGGTATTTGAACAGTAGCGCCACTCGATGATTCATATCTGTTTCCACGCAGCACGGTGTGCAGAGATCTCAGGGGGGAAGCAGAGATCAATCTGCTGCCGACGGTACACCACCGGATTGATCACGAGACACGGAATTTCAGTAAGAAGTTCAATCACCTCGTGAAGGTCAGCATTGTTCGATGATGTACAGAGGGCCACCATGATCTTCAATGTTGTGCTGCCGGAGTGAGAGCGTGAAAATCCAGTATGCGATCGTCGGACCGGGTCTCTTCCGATCTGTCATTACACAAAGCCGGCAAGACAATAAGCAAGAACAGGTGACTTTGTGTGAACTCTTGTCGTCGACAGCCACCCGCACATTCCACAGTCGAACATCTTGCCGGAGTTATCACCGCGAGCCGACTGCTCTGCCCACGACCAATACAGGCCCCGGTGCGAAAACCCGCTCGCAAAGACGCGGAGCCTAGGTTGTTTTCGAGTCCCGCATGGTGGGTGAGCTTCGGAGATCTGTAGCCAGCGTGAAAAAGCTTCGCAATTCCTGGATTCTGGCTGGATTCAACAGCGGCCTTTGGCCCTGACTTGGCTACTGATACTACTATTGAGCCTATGCCGATCATTGATGTCCAGAAGCTGTGCCGCACGTATAAAGTCTATCGCAAGAGCGAAGGCTTTATGTCCTCATTACGAGGGCTGTTTCATCGGCAACATCGGGAAGTTCATGCCGTCAGGAATGTCAGCTTTCAAATCGAAGAAGGTGAAATGATCGCCTTTTTGGGTCCCAACGGAGCCGGCAAGACGACAACCCTCAAACTGCTCTCCGGACTGATCGTCCCCACGTCCGGCACTGCCACGGTGATGGGGCACGTGCCGTGGAAGCGTGAGAACGCCTATCGTCGCCGTTTTTCGCTCGTCACCGGGCAGAAAGAACAGCTTTGGTGGGACCTGCCGGCTCAGGAATCCTTCCGGCTGCACAAGGAAATCTATCGGGTCTCGGAAGCCGACTATCGCCAGCGGATGGATGAACTGACGTCGCTGATGGATGTCAGGGACCTGATTGCTCAGCCGGTGCGTGAATTGTCGCTGGGTGAACGTATGAGAATGGAGCTCATCGCCGCCCTGCTCCACCGACCGGATGTCCTCTTTCTGGACGAACCCACAATCGGTCTGGATATCATTAGTCAAAGAAGGGTCCAGAAATTTCTGCGGTCGTATCAGGCCGAACAACGGATCACCGTGATTCTCACCAGCCACTACATGAAAGACATTGAAGCGTTGTGCGATCGAGCGGTGGTCATCAATCGAGGATCTGTAATTCACGACGGTCCGGTGTCTGAAATCGGCGACCGCTTCAGCCAGCACAAGATCGTGGAATTACAATTCGCCGCCGGCGGTGTTCCGAGTGACATTGAACAGTTCGGTGATGTACTGGAAGCCGGCTCACCCATGGTTCGCCTGCAAATTCCCAAAAAGGATGTCTCTGAATCTCTGTCGCGCATGCTGGCGCGGTATACCATCGACGATGTCAGTGTTTCCGAACGCCCCCTGGAAGACGTGATTGCTGAATTGTTTTCATTTGAGAACGGGCCTCGCGATGAGAGTGAGTAACGGCTCGACTGACCTTCCGTCATTTCGGGATTCGCTTTTCTGGCAGGTTCGTTTGAAGTGGCTCATTCTGCGCACCGCCATGGAAGAACGCCTCGTCTATCGAGGTGATTTTGCCTTTGCCACGCTCGTGCGTTTCCTGCCGATCGTGACTCAGATTTTTCTGTGGGGAGCCATCTTTCGTGGTGTCACCAGCAAAGATGGCTCCCCAGCTGGTGACACCACGACAGAACTGCAGCACTATCGCTACGCTGACATGGTGGCCTATTTTCTGCTGGTCATGGTTGCACGGGCTTTTTCCAGTATGCCAGGTCTGGCCACTGGAATCGCCGAATCAATCCGTAACGGATCTGTGCGTAAGTATCTGCTGCAGCCAGTGGATATGCTCGACTATCTGTTTTGGCATCGTGTCGCCCATAAGCTGATCTACTACGCGGTCGCCACCGGCCCCTTCGCTTTGGTGTTTTGGCTCTGCCGCAGCTACCTGCCTGCCTGGCCATCGGGCATAGTCATGACAGCGTTCATGATTTCGCTTGTGTTCGGGTTTGTGATTGGCTTCCTGATCGAGTCACTTATCGGGCTCATTGCGTTCTGGTTTCTGGAAGTCAGTTCGCTTATTTTCATTTACATGATGCTCAACTATTTTCTGTCGGGCCACATGATTCCGCTGGAATGGATCGATGGCTGGATTCCCTGGATCCACTATCTGCCCCTGAAATATCTGGCCTATTTCCCTGCAGCTGTGCTTTTGGGGCGTATTCCGGAATCAGATCTACCAGATGAACTATTGATTCAGGCTACATGGATCGCGGTATTGCTGGTCGCCAATCGAGTTGCTTTTCACTATGGCGTACGCCGGTATGGAGCCTTTGGTGGATAGAGTATCTGATTCCTGCGGTGTCAATGTTTCTGTCGGACGAACCACAGACAGCTGCCACAGAGTCACGGAAACGGTGACCGTACCTCAGTCCGTCGGGCCGCGTCAGGTGGAACGTCTGACGGATCCGTTATTTGTCAGCGCCTGGATTGCCAATGTTCTGCTGGTCACGGCCAATGCAGCGCTTTTCATATTTGCCGACTGGATCGCCTGGCTGGCAACGTCACATCCGGCTGAGACGGCGGTGATCTACCAGGAGGAACTGCCAGGCCGCATCATTCAAACGGGTCTGATCGCTGCCATCCTGTCACGATTGTTTCTGGGACAGACAATCGATCGATTTGGCGTCCGTCGGGTCTGGATCGTGCTGGGGATTTCTACGCTTGCCGGCAGCACTGTGTTTGCCAGCGTAACAACAGTGTCACCGGCGCTGTATGTGGGTCGCGTACTGTATATAGTCGGTGTGTCAGGCGTGTTCACCTGCAGTGCGTTCTACATTCAGGCCAGTGTGGCCGAACATCGACGCACGGAGTTTCTCGGGTTGCTGGGCAGCAGTGGTTTCGTCGGCATGATACTGGGCACGCAGCTCGTCGAAGGACTCAAGTGGTTAAATGAGGGGAACGAGATCTACTTTCGACACGCATTTCAGATGGTCATAGCTTGCAACGCCGCTTACGTGGTACTTATATGGATCCTGACAAGGGGATTTCCGAAGCGTCAGCGCGGAATTCGGCCATCGCTGCCGACGATGATGAAGGACTACTGGCCTGGCCCGGTGGTGCTGGTCGCCATGGTGACGGGGCTGGTGTTCACAGTGCCAGGTCTGTATCTGATTCGCTTCAACCGGCACGTGGGGCTTGGTGGAATTGCCGAATACTGGACAGCTTATGCACTTTCTGCCTTTGCGCTGAGAATCATGACGGCGCAGCTGAGTCAGAAAGTAGGGCGTTACCGGTTAATCACGGTAGGGCTGCTGGCCCAGGGAACTGGATTGCTGGCGATCATCCCCGCGACTCAGGCGTGGCATCTGGTTGTCTCAGCGATCATTTGCGGACTGGGTCATGCATTGTTATTTCCGTCAATTGTCTCGCTGGGCTGCGGTCGGTTTCCGGCCAACTATCGTGGCAGCGGAACCAACCTGACGATCGGTTTCATGGATCTGGGAACCGCGATTTCGGCCCCGTTGCTGGGCCGCATTATTGACCTCGAAATGTTTGATCGCGCTGGCTATCCGCAGATGTTTCTGATTGCCGGTCTGACCACGCTGGCCTCGGGATTTGCGTGGCAGATGTGGCACTGGGGCCGAGTTGACAGCGAGATCATAAAGTTGACCGAACAAGTAAATCACCCTCTGACCGATCGTCGCCGACCTGATGAATCACAATATACTTATTGACCAGTCGACAGCCGTCACTCGTGTCATGGAACTCATTGCCATCCGAGGTGGAAGTGGCAACGAAACTGCTGTCAGCAACTACATTCAAAAGATGCTGACAGCGGCAGGAGCTTCTCCTTCTTCAATCGTGATCGACACAGCCAATCGGCGCAGTCCGATCGGCGGAGCCACCGGAAATCTGATCGTCAAATTGAAAGGGACGAAGCGTGGTCCCCGGCGTTTACTGATGGCTCATATGGATACCGTTCCACTGGCGGTCGAGAGCGAACCGGTGCAAGCAGGGAACTGGATTCGGTCGAAGACTGGGACGACGGCGCTGGGAGCTGATGATCGTGCTGGTTGTGCAGTCATATTGACAGCAGTCCTTGAATTGCTGAATCAGGGGATCGATTATCCACCGCTGACGCTGCTGTTTACGGTTCAGGAAGAGATCGGACTGTGCGGAGCTCGGTACCTGACAGTCGGCAGGCTCGGGAGGCCGAAACTCTGCTTCAACTGGGATGGGCGGGATCCCGCTGATCTGGTCATCGCCGCTGTTGGTGCAACAAATATAACCTTGAAGATCGATGGCATTGCGAGTCATGCGGGTGTCCATCCGGACGACGGTGTCAATGCGGCGGTTGTCGCATCGCTGGCAGTGGCCGACCTCCAGGAAAATGGCTGGCACGGATTGGTGGCGAAAGGCAACCATCGCGGCACCAGCAATATTGGTTCGATTGAGGGGGGCGCTGCCACAAATGTTGTGATGCCGGAGGTTGTTCTGGAGGCCGAAGCACGCAGTCACAGCCGTGCATTTCGTGACAGAATCGTACGAGAGTTCCACAAAGCATTTGAACGAGCCGTCAAAGGCATAAAGAACAATCGAGGACAGACCGCAAAGCTTCGGATGGTCGACGACACGCGATACAGTTCCTTCCGCATCTCTGCTAGCGCGGACAGTGTCCAGTCCGCAGTCGCGGCCGTGAAAGCAGCCGACTTGATGCCTCAACGGTCAGCCAGCAATGGTGGACTGGACGCCAACTGGCTGACGGCTCACGGATTTCCCACTGTGACATTGGGATGCGGCCAGCACCAGATTCATACTGTAGATGAACGCCTGAACATTCCCGAATACCTGCGGGCGTGCGCCATTGCAGCCCGAATTGCGGCAGCTGAATGAGAATCAGTCCGCCAAATCCGGCAATGCATGGGGTTCGGTGACATGACTGCTGGTGCAGCGCCAATCAGCCTGTCAGCATAGTGGTTGTTGAGTGGCGCAGAATGGGGCCGTTAACGCGGCCGTTCAGTACCTGATACCTCAACGAACCGAGTGGACGGGCAGAAGTGTCCGGCCTGAATACGATTTTCCGGCAACATCTATGCACCAGGAGTACCAAACGTATTACACAAATCTGCGCTCGCGTGTCGATGCGCGGTTATATGAGGAATTCTCTGACGCTGCTGTTCCAGATGCTCTCCGACAGGCCGTGCGTTACAGCCTGACAGCTCCGGGGAAACGCCTGCGGCCGGTACTCGTGCTTATGGCGACGGACCTCTGCGAAGGAATCCTCGACGACGCTCTGCCGGCTGCCTGTGCGGTCGAGATGATCCATACATATTCACTCATTCACGACGATCTTCCGGCGATGGACAATGATGTTCTCCGGCGAGGCCGTCCGACGAGTCATGTGGTCCACGGTGAGGCACTCGCCATTTTGGCGGGTGACACACTGTTAACACATGCCTTCTCGTCGGTGGCTGTATCGGCGCTCGCTCCACAGGTCGTAGTCGATTGCCTGACAATTCTGTCCGTGGCTGCGGGTGGTCGGGGCATGGTGGGTGGGCAGGTTTTGGATCTCACAGCAGAGCGAGGCCCGTTTCCGGGCGTCAAGCCGGACCCGGATGTGCAAAAGACCTCACAAATTGGTTCGTTTTGCGGGGCGGCTGCGGATAGTACAATGATGCAGAGTCCGGATTCCTCTCTGGAACTATCCAGCGGCAGTGACCGGGACTGCGTAGAACACTTAATGCGAATTCACCGCATGAAAACCGGTGCCATGATTACGGCTTCGCTCGAAATGGGAGCAGCCGTGGCTCAGGTGGAGTCTGATATCCGACGGCGGCTGCGAACCTTCGGTGAATGTTGCGGGCTGGCGTTCCAAATCACGGATGATCTGCTGGACGCGACAGGAGGTGCAACCAAACTGGGAAAAGAAACAGGCCGTGATCACGAACTGGGAAAGCTCACATATCCTGTCCTGTTGGGTGTGGAGGGAAGTCGCAGGAAAGCGATTGTACTCGTGGAAGAAGCATGCGACTGCCTGTCAAATTTTGAAGAACGAGCAGATCCGCTGCGTTGTTTGGCGCGGTTTATTGTTGAAAGAGATCACTGATGTCATTTGAGATTCTCAGGGAAATTGAATCTCCCGCTCAGATGCGAACAATGGATGACCGGCAGCTCAACCAGCTGGCCAGCGAAATTCGTGAGGCCCTGCTGACCGTGGTTGCTGATCGTTCTGCTCACTTCGCCAGCAACCTGGGCGTTGTGGAATTGTGCATTGCCCTGCACCAGGTTTTTGATTTTTCAAAAGACCGACTCATCTGGGACACAGGCCACCAGATTTATCCCCACAAACTGGTCACCGGCCGATTCAACCAGATGGAAACCATTCGTCGCCGTGGAGGTCTGATGGGCTACCCCAACCCGGCCGAAAGTGAATACGACCTGTTCATGACCGGCCATGCGGGCAGCAGTGTGTCAACCGTTCTGGGACTCAAGGCGGGCGACGACCTTATTTTAGAGGACGAACGAAAATCGGTCGCAGTGATTGGTGATGGTGCTTTGCCATCCGGGATCGTGTTCGAAGCGATGAACAATGCTGCCGGGCTGAACAAAGACCTGCTCGTGATTCTCAACGACAACAAAATGGGCATCTGTCCGCGCGTCGGTGGAATCGCAAGTTATCTGGATAAGGCACGAGTTGCTCCTTTCTATAATGGACTCAAACGCGACGTATCGTGGCTGCTGAACAAGGTTCCGGTGGTCGGCGAATCGGTCGAACATGTGCTGGGACAGTTCAAAGAGGCCGTAAAGACGTTCTTCCACGGTGGTATGCTGTTTGAAGAACTGGGTTTCCGCTACATCGGACCGGTCGATGGACATAATATTGCATCTCTGCGGCAATACCTGAATCTGGTCAGAGACGTAAAAGGCCCTGTCCTGCTGCATATCCTCACGGAAAAGGGACATGGTTTCGAACCGGCCTGTCAGGATCCAGTTAAGTTTCACACGCCTGCCCCCTTTTATCGCGACGGGAACAACGAAATTGTTCCCGTACAGACGCCTGCCACGGAAACATTCACCAATGTGGTCTCAGCATCAATTCACGCTACCATGGGTCGGGATGAGCAAGTTTGTGTTCTGACCGCTGCCATGTGCGCAGGAAACAAACTGGAAAAGCTGCGTGAGGACTACCCGGAGCGATTTTTCGACACCGGCATCTGCGAAAGCCATGCAGTGGCTTTTGCCGCCGGTATGGCCAAGTCGGGCATGAAGCCGATTGTCGACATCTACAGCACATTCCTGCAGCGCAGCTATGATCAGATTTTTCAGGAGGTCACTCTTCAGAATCTTCCCGTGACCTTTTGTATGGATCGAGCAGGCCTCTGCGGCCCCGACGGTCCGACTCACCATGGAGTATTCGATATCTCCTACATGCGAATCTTTCCGAATATGGTTGTAATGGCACCCGGCGATCGGGAAGACGTCGCACCGATGCTGGAATTTGCTTTGCAGCACGGAGGCCCGGTGTCACTTCGTTATCCCAAGGCAGCGACGACATCGATTGATCGAGACGTGGCGGACCTCGAACTGGGCAAGGCTGAAGTTATTCGCTGGGGCCGTGACGGTAACATTCTGGCACTGGGTGCACTGCTTTCCGAAGCCGTCGAAGCTTCCAATCAACTGAAGCAGGACGGCCTGGACGTTGGCGTCATCAATGCACGATTCGTGAAACCTGTTGATACCGAGATCATCATTCAGGCCGTGGAGACCGGTTTCGTGATCACGCTGGATGAAAACGTGGCGACGGGCGGATTCGGCAGTGCTGTACTGGAAGCAGCAAACGCAGAGGGTGTCTCTGCAGACCGCATCCACGTGGCGGCCATTCCTGACAGCTTTATTGAACACGGTGATCGAGCGGAGTTGCTCGCGGATCTGCAACTGGATGCGGCCGGTCTGCGTCAGCGAGTGCTGGCTGTCGTGCGTGATACTGCGCCGCTGAAAGCGTAGTGATTGGTCTTGAACATGACGCAAAGCCGGGCCCCGTTTGGCTGCTGAGTTCGTCAGGCCGCTGGCTCTCACGTCGGACCGGGTTTTACCCGGCTGTTCGTGCCAGAGGGCGGCAGCGAGCTTCCAGCTCCCCGGCAATCAGCAGACCGCGAACAACGGACAGTTCCGGATCATCGACTGTTCGCACCGATTGCACTCGATTTGCGATATCCTGATCCACAAAGTGTTCGGTCAAAGCACTCGCGAATCCATTAATGCAGGTCGCCCCGCCGCTGCAGATCACATTGAGCCGTTCTTCCGCGACGGCCAACTGGACGTTTGGCTGAACCAGCAGGTGGTATGTGGCCTCAGCAACCCTGTCCAGTACAGCACTATAAAGCCGTGACAGGATCCGCTCCCGTTCACCAATGGAATTACGCAGGTTCCGTTCCGGGTTGTGTTTCCATTCGCGCACCGCTTCCAGATCCAGCCAGGCACATCCGGATTCATCGAAAATCTGAATCTGGAACTGGCGTGCCAGTTCGATATCGATCCAGTCGGCTCCAACGGGAATCAACGTGGATGCAAGTGTGACACCCAACCGGGAAACACTCACTTCAGAGGTCTCTGCCCCGATCACCACTGAGATACCGCTGAACGACACATCGCTGCCTTCCGCCAGCATGGCCACATCGGACGCTGACAAAGCAAGAGGTTCGTATCCTCGCATTCGTATCAGACGTGACAGGAATTTCTGACTCTCGGCACACCTTTCACTGCCGGGTACGGTAAACACACACACATTCAGACAGGGACCCGGGGCCGGCAGAATTGCAGCGCAAATCAGATCCAGCATCTGTCTGGCTGGGGGATCGTCCGCCGGAACCATTCCTCCGTTAAAGATACTCGCCGATGGCATCCGACTTAGCCATCGCGTGCAGGCCGCCCGGTTGCCATAAACTACCAGAGTATCTTCACATTCCGCTCGGGGTATTTCGTGCAAATTCAGTAATTGCAGGTAGCGTTCGACATTTGGCAGGACAACATATTCAGATCTCTCCGAGAACAACCTGACCGGCGCACCATCCATGTTCTCACGAAACGCTGAGCGAATGGCATAACAGCCAAAGTCGATGGCAGTAATCATCAATGCCTCTGTTCATTAAGCGAATTCAGTGCACGATCCAGTGACGCGGTGTCCTGACCATCCTGGTCCGGCAAATCCACCACTTCAGTGATGTTGTGAGAAGACTCTGGACGAGACCGACTCCCCGCCACGAAATTTGGAGCGGAAATTTGAGTGTGGGCCGAATCGATTCTTAGCCGCCGCGGTCCCGCAGGGCGTCCAAACAGCGTCACTTGCAGCGGCAGGTCCGCCAGCTGGAGTTCGACTGAGAGACGGTTCTGAATCAGATCTTCCAGATCATCTGCCGCTGGCAGCGATGATTCGGCATCATCCGAAGCGGAGTTATTTTCCGAGACGGATGGTGCCGTTTGGGTTTCCACGAATTCCGGAGCAACCTCAGCGGTCGGTTCAGATTCCTGCGATGGTTTCAGGAACTCAACTGGAACTGTGGGCGCTGAGTTCTTCTCACTTGTGCCAGGCCAGCTTCCGCTGAACCATTCCTGTTCTGTCACGAGACTACTCGTATTCGCTGAGTCAACGAGTGGTTCAGGCCGTGCTGACAGATCCGTCATGCTGTTCTCAGACACAACGTCTTCGATTGGCTGTGACAATGTTACAGGTTGAGAATCTAACGCTGTGGTGACTTCAAATGTCGATGTGTCTGTCTGGATCTTATTGCTTGCCGTCGACGGTGATGCAGTTGCGGCGACTGGAGTGAGAATTTTCTGAGGAGGTTGCACACCGGAGATTGACTCGATCACCTGTTTCCTTGAAGCCGTAGTGTCGCGGTAAGTCTTCAGCCAGCCACCCAGGATCAGTGTTATCGAGCCTAGGAGGCCGCAGATAAAAACAGTATTCCAGATTGGTGATACCACCGTATCGACGGGGCGCATGGCTGGCAGGTGTCTGTCGGGCAGACCACTAACACCGGCCTGCACCGGACCGTCCGTGTCAGCAGGAATAATCGTTTTCACCACAGCCGGAACGGCTGGTACTTGTGATGTCTCAGTAACCGATGTTTGCAGAGGCTGAGTAAGATCACCAGAGTCAATGTCATGGCTCCCAGGATCGGGAGTTCGTTCGTCTGAAACAGTTTGAATCGTTGGATTCGACGGGTTGACTAATTCTGTTTTTTGTGGTTCATCGAACAGCTCGCTAAACCGAACTCGAGCGTCATCATCCAGCAAGTCGATGCCGTCCAGCCAAACCACATCGCCGTGGATCAGCAAATCGTTAGGATGCACCATGCAGTGCACCGCCGTGCTGTGGTGAGTTCGTGTCACGGGGATTCTGGTGTGGATCGAACGGGCGACACCGAGCGGTGTCAGCAGATTGCCAAGGCGGCTGCCGATTTTGTCCAGTGGTACCACTTCCCGCTGTTTTCCCGTGATGACCAGAATATGTTCTTCGACGTTGGCTGTACCGGACACCTGATGGAAGATCACAATATCACCATTCGTCAATTGTGATCGCTGTCCCTTTATCTGAGCGGAAACAAACTTGCTGAGGACGGCCCCAGGTGAATCATTCCGCAGCAGATTGCCTCGCACGATGAACGCATTGCCTTCGCCTTGGTATCCTGCAGTTTTCAGCAGATCGAGCAGGTAAACCGGCTGACCTGGAACAATGTAATTTCCTTCCCAGGTATTAGGATTTGTGACGTCGCCAGCCGCGGTGAACCGGAACGTTTGCCCGTCTGCTGCACTGACGATGCCCAACAGAAACGTAAGGGTCAGCAGAGATGTCAGCCGTTCCATGGCATCGAATCCAGGTCTGAACCGTTGTAATCATTTCACGTGTTACCGATCGGCAAAATCTGCGCACACTCGGCGGAATCCGATGCAGGTGATAAAATCAGAATCGGCAATCGATTCACTGGAAATGATTATTTCCGCAGAAGAAGCAGTGTCCGCTTGGATTATCAGAATGCACTGAGGTTCGACCTGGCCTGCATTAAGCACAGAGCCAGACAGACGGGCACCGCCACCGAACGACTGCCAGTGTTAACATCCGACGGTCACACAGGAGCCGTTCGGAGCCAGTCCTGTTTATAGTCGTTCAAAGGTCCACAGCGCAGGCTATCGGGATCGCCTGCGAACCGCCAGACTGAGGTGATCAAGATCCAGTGTGCCCAAGGCTCCGTTGAGCCCGATGCGAATGATCATCTCACGTGCCTGTTTCGGGATCACAATCCTCCGACGGACCTGTTGCCAGCTAAACGTACCGCTCCAGCGAGCGACTGTCTGCACCATAAGTTCCTGACGCCTGCCGTTATAGAAATGAATCGCAATCTCGGCTTGTTCGCCGTTTGGGCCCCGATTGATGTCGGTCGCCTGCACCCAAACGGAAACGTCCACAGCCCCCAGTCGTCGCCCATTTAACGCTAAACCCTGCAGGGCCTGAGCGACTTCACCTTCGTCTTTTGCCGTAAAGCGTATGAACTGCGCTCCCTGCACGGGACTGTCACTGAGGAGAGTTGATCGCCGCTGATAGTGCCAGCCATCGGCGTTGTCGTCGCCGTTTTCATCATCTTCAAACCCTCCATTGGTCAATTCGGGCCGATCACCATCAGGAAGAATACGACGACGTGCCTCTGACTCACCGGTCATTGGTACAAATAATGTCGAGATCAACCGCTCATGTTCGAGTTTGCCGTCTTTCTTTTGAAAGAGATAGAATATTTGCTGGTAGCGTTCACCGATCGGCACGATCATCCTGCCGCCTTCTTTCAGTTGCCTGACCAGTGACTCTGGTACGCTTTCCGGGGAACATGTCACGATAATACGATCGAACGGTGCCTGTTCCGGCCAGCCCGCATAACCGTCACCTGCTCGGACATGAATGTTGTCGTATCCCAATCGCTTCAGACGTCTCTTTGCCGATGTGGCCAGACTGGTCACGATTTCGATGGAATACACTTGATCCACAATTTCAGCCAGTACTGCCGCCTGGTAGCCACTGCCGGTTCCGATCTCCAGCACCTTGTCGGTCAGCTGCGGATTCAGGGACTCGGTCATGTAGGCTACCACAAACGGCGGAGAAATCGTTTGCCCCGCACCGATTGCCAGTGCTTCGTCACGATAGGAACGATTACGTAATCCGGGCAAAACGAACTCGTGGCGTGGCACAGTTCTCATCGCACGCAATACCGCCTCATTAGAGATCCCTTCGGCTTCAATCGCGATATCCACTAAACGCTGGCGGGCGGCAGTCCACTGGTCCTGTGTCAGCTGGGCGTACACCGGGCAGATCAATGCGAACAACAGTCCAGTTAACGCACCCGTCATCCGTATGGCTGAAAATTCCTGTAGATCCAGGATTCGTTGTGCCAGCAGTGGGGTACGAGTCTTTCGATCGGTTCCGATCATGAATCCTTCCTTTGAACAACCATCGAAAACAAGTCTTCCAAACTCCGAACTGCAACCCGTTGAGCGAACTTGGATTCAACACGGGATTTGGCAGCCGCGGCACGTTCTTTGGCGGCCAGTGGGTTACGGTTGATGTCTCGAATTGCGTCTGTCAAAGCAGTGACTGACCCTGGTTCACAAAGCAAACCGAATTTGCCATCTGCCAGAATCTCTTCCGGTCCGTGCGGACAACGGCTGGACACCACTGGTGTGCCGCAGGCCATCGCCTCCATCAACGCATTCGGCATTCCTTCCACCAGTGACGGCAGCACAAACACGTCGGCCGACCGATACCAGGCTGCCGCATTATCCTGGAACCCTGACAAACACACCAGTTCCGTCAGTCCCACGGCATCAATCTGGTTTTGAAGCTGCAGCCGATGGTGACCTTCACCCAGCAGCGCAAGACGATATTCTGTGTCAGCCGACTCGCTTTCCAGTTTTGCAACGGCATCAATCAGCAGGTGGAATCCTTTTTGATGATTCAATCGACCAGCCGATACGATTCGCACGACCGTTTTTTTTCTGCTGCCTGCAGCATTCCACCATTGTGAATCAATCGGATTCGTTGCGGCCGACCGGATGGCAGCAACATCGACACCATTGTAGTGCGTCACAACAACATGAGGCTCGAGTCCGTAAAAGCTCTCGGCGCTGCGTGCTGCACCATTCGACACAGCGAGCACCATCGCAGACTTGCTGTAGAGCCGTCGCAGAGACCTCTTCTTCAGCCATTGAAACCGGCCTGCAACCGGAGCAAATCCCGCGGACGGATCCGTCACGATCGTGGAAACATTCGGTATGCCCAGACGCTGAGAGGCATCTGCGGCAATAAGCGTCATCAGGAATGTACGGTCGTAGCACACGTCAGCTCGAACTTCCTGCAGATAACGTGTCATGTCTTCGACACGCCGTCGATGCATGCCACCTGGGATTGTGGTCGGAGCACGCGAGTCGCGTTCTTCGAATGCGGCAATGAGGACGTCGCCAGGGACGCGTGACAGCAAAGGACCGGAGCGATACACCACATACAAATACGGTTCGAACTGGTCGCGGTCAATATGCCTCAATGCGCCAATGATCTGATGTTCGGAACCGCCGCCGTGAAGTGCTCCAATCGAAAAAACAACACGAATACGAGACACGTTGGAACAACTCTCAAAATTTCCTGATTTGCTGCGGGAACAGACGAATCATAGCGATCCAGAGGCGTCTGCAGAACAGGATATGGGGAGGAAGGATTCCATTTGTGATCAGCTTAGGTCGTGGACCCACGCTCATCAAAAATCAGGGCCAAACTGACCAAACCAGTGATTTGTCTGCGATCATTTGCACCGGTGTTCTTCCTTGGTTTTCATATACAATATTTGAACCGCGAAGGTTTGACAGCCGGCAATACGCCGGTAACATCGCGAACGTTGAGTGAGTTAGCTTTCGCGACGTTCATTTTGCACGGTTGTCGCGAGTCCCGTAATATAACAGCCTCCCCCGTAACCTTCTGTTCCCTTCTGTTGGCGATGGAGTGCCGCGACTGCACCACACTGCCTCGTTAAGGTTCGCTGCTGCGCGGAGGGTCCTCCGGAGGGGTCGCATGACGCAGCCCGTGGATCACGGAAAGAATCGCCAGCGCCGACCTCGCTTTCGGCCGCAGGGCACGACAAACCAGAATCTCTCCCCAACAGCCAATGTGGCCCCGTCTGGTTCTGACCTCGCCAACGCAGTCCGATGTGGTGTTGGTGATAGGAATTTTCACCGTTGGTTTCACGGCAGGTCACGCATTGAGGCAACGGGCGACCAGTTGGTTGTGTACGTTGCTAACCCGTTCATCTGTTCCTGGATCATGAAGCGATTTCGTCAGCATTTGATGGCGGCAGCGGTCGATGTTCTGGGACCGTCTGCCGGTTTTGTCGTTCACGTCGACGCATCACTCGGCAACAAGTCCGATACCAGTGGAACAGTCCAACAGCAGGGACCGGCGGCGACGCCCGGACGTCAATCGTCAACCGCCTCGATCACGCCCCAGTCGGCCGCAGATGAACTTATCCGAACAGGTGAGTGCGTTCGATCGCTGGCACGTCGCCGTTTTCGTTCTTTCCATTCCTTCGTTTCCGGGCCGTGCAACGAACTCTCACTGATGGCGGCACGCAAGATCAGTGATGCACCCGGCGAACGATTCAATCCGCTGTATCTGTATGGTTCGACGGGCGTGGGCAAATCACACCTGCTGGAGGCAATCTACAGTGAGATTCGCAGGACACGACCGGAACTCAATATATTGTTCCTCACAAGCGAATCATTCACCAATTATTTCACGAATGCTCTGGCCAGCCGTTCTGTACCGTCGTTTCGACAGCGTTTCCGCAATGTTGACGTTCTGCTGGTCGACAACATCGAGTTCCTGGGCAACAAAAAGGCAACGCAGGAGGAGTTTCTGCATACGATGGATCAGCTGATCCATCACGGTGGCCAACTGGTTCTCACCTGCGACCGGCATCCGCGACTGCTGAGCCAGCATCGAGAGGAACTCACAACGCGGTTCATTGGCGGGCTGGTTTGCAGAATCGAAGAGCCGTCAGAGTGCACTCGGCGCAAACTGGTCGAATCTCTGGCACTGCCACATCGTGATCACCTGAGCACGGGCGCATTGAGTTACGTGGCGTGCCACGGAGGTCGTAATGCACGGGAACTTCAGGGATCGTTGAACTGTCTGGTTAGTCATGTGGCTCTTCGCGGTGGGCGTATTACGACCAGTCAGGCACGCACATTACTCGGAGGGCTCAAGGAAGAGTGCCGGCATCTGGTTCGGATCAACGACGTCGAACGTATCATATGCGATGCGTTTGGTGTTTCTGTGCAGGACATGAGGTCTAGGACCCGTCGTAAAGCCATCAGTGGACCTCGTTCGATTGCCATGTATGTGGCCCGCAAACTGACACGGGCTGCCTGGAGGGAAATCGGCCAGTATTTTGGGGGTCGAGATCACAGCACGGTCGTGGCGGCTGCAAAGCGAGTCGATGAGTGGATCAACGAGCGCATTAAGGTGGACCTGCCGAATTCCTGCCGAGGTACCACGTGGGATGAGGTCGTCCGGGAACTCGAAGAACGCCTGATGGCAATGGCATCCTGACATCCAAACTGACAGTTTTCTGTCGGAATAGGTAGGGAAGCTGTTACGCTCTTGGCTTTCCGGAAATCCCTGCCTGTAATCAGTAGTCAACCGTGGCCATCAGCTTTCTGTCTGTCGAAGAACAACTCCGAATCATTCGCCGCGGCGTTGAGCAGATTGTTCCCGAAGAGGAACTCAAACGGAAGCTGCAGCATAGTTTCAACACAGGCACGCCACTGCGTGTGAAATACGGAATCGACCCAACCGGTATAGATGTTCATCTGGGGCATACGGTACCGCTCCGAAAAATCCGACAATTTCAGGAGCTGGGTCACCAGGCGGTGATCATCATCGGAAATGCCACCGCAATGGTTGGAGACCCCAGTGGCCGTGACGAAGTTCGCAGCAAACGGCTGTCCGAAAAAGAAATCGAAGCAAACGCGAGGGACTATCTGGCACAGGTCGGCAGGGTCGTCAGGATGGAAACGGCGGAAGTCCATCGCAACGGAGACTGGTTTGACAGGATGGGCTTGGCCGAAATCCTGCAGTTGTGTGGTCGCGTGACCATTGCACAACTGCTGAATCGTGACGACTTTGCCAAACGCTGCAAAGCCGAGAAACCCATTTTCCTGCATGAGTGCCTGTACCCCGTAATGCAGGCATGGGACTCTGTCGAAATCAAATCCGATATCGAGCTTGGTGGTACTGAACAACTCTACAGCTTTATGCTTGCTCGTGATCTCCAGGCGCAGGCAGGTCTCAACCAGCAAATTGGAATCATGTCTCCCATTCTGGTGGGTCTCGACGGCAAACGACGCATGGGCAAGAGTCTGGGCAACTACATTGGTATCTGCGAATCAGCTTACGACATGATGAAGAAATTCATGCAGTTGCCGGACGCAGTGATGCCGATGTACTTTGAATTGCTCACAGAATTAGCGACGGATGAAGCGGAAACGCTGCTGGCAGGACACCCGCGAGACGCCAAAATCTGCCTAGCGACGATGGTCATAAGTCAATACCACGCCGACACAGATGCCGAATCTGCCGCAAAGCGCTGGATGCAGGAGATCGGACGTGGTGGCCTGCCTGCACATATTCCAGAGGTAAAACTAGCGGTGAGTGACCTCAAAGACGGTACACTACCCGCATTCCTGTTGCTGACGAAACTGGGTCTGCAGGAATCCAATGGAGCAGCACGGCGGCTGATCGCTCAGGGAGGTGCAAAACTGGGCGAAGAACGAACTGTGATTAAGGATGCTGTCCAGAAGATCGCCGTGGAAAACGGACTGCTTGTGTGGGCTGGCAAGAAAAAATTCTGTAGAGTCAGCCTGGATTAACAAACATATCAGTCACACACTTCGGGTAACCACAGAGCGACGGCGGCGAACAGTCAATCCTGCAGGTATCCCGACTGCCATTATCAACCGGCGTGGCGCTCTGACAAAAGGATTCCTCATGCCCACCGGATTTGCCCTCGTTGGCACGGGAATGATTTCCCATTTTCATGCCAAAGCGATCAAAGCCATTCGAGGTGCGAATCTGGTCGGATGTTTCGACCAGGTCCCCAAATACGCTCGGAAATTTGCCAGACAGAATGCCTGCACCGCCTGTGATTCCATAAGCGATCTGCTGAACAATCCTTCCGTCGATATCGTTTGTGTCTGCACTCCCAGTGGAGCACACATGGATCCGGCGGTGGCGGCCGCCACCGCCGGCAAACATGTGGCTGTCGAAAAGCCGCTCGAAATCACACTCAAACGCTGCGACCGAATCATCAACGCGTGTAAAAAAAACAACGTCAAGCTGTGTGCGATCCTGCCTTCACGGTTCGGCGCAGTGAATCAGGAGCTCAAATCAGCGATCGACTCGGGTCGCTTCGGCAGGTTGACGCTCGGTGACACCTACGTCAAGTGGTGGCGCACACAGGAATACTATGACAGCGGTGGGTGGCGAGGTACGTGGGATATGGATGGTGGCGGAGCCTATATGAACCAAGCTATTCACCAGGTGGATCTTTTGAGCTGGATGATGGGTGATGTCGTGGAAGTTACCGGGATGACCACCACGATCGCTCACAAACGTATTGAAGTTGAAGACGTGGGTGTGGCGACGTTGAGATTTGCGAACGGAGCGATCGGGGTCATCGAAGCTACCACCAGTGCATGGCCGGGCCTGCAGAAAAAGACTGAAATTCACGGTACACAGGGAACGGTTATTCTGGAACAGGACAGTGTGCTGCAGTGGGAGTTCCAGATAAAGAATCGCCGGGACGCGTCGATCCGACGCAGGTTTGCAGCGGATTCAGCCATGTCCGGTGGTGCGGCCGATCCCAAAGCGATTTCGTTCCGTGGCCACAAGAACCAGCTTGAGGACTTCATGAATGCGATTAAGAACAACACGTCGCCGATGGTTGATGGTGTTGAAGGGCGGCGCAGCGTGGAAATCATTCTGGCCATCTATCAGGCCGCATGGACTGGCAGGACAGTCCGGTTGCCGCTCAAAGGTCATCCGAAACCCCCTCGAAAGCCCTTAGCAACAACATAAGGGCCGATAGAGTTGTTTGCAGCCCGCCTGCCGAAACGATCTGCTGATTGATGTCGCCTCCGAGCGTGGCTTCGAAAGCAGGTAAGTCACCCACGCGCTCAGCCGCAGAGGGTGACTGCTGAGTATTCAATCTCCGCAGCCCACTTCCAGATTCATTGCCGTTTGCAGAAGTCGTGACTCATGGCGATTGTGTGCCACAAAAGCCCGCATCCATCCTTTGAGTTCCATGCGCAAAGTACCGGCGAGGAATTCCAGCTTCACAGCATCCGGCAATTCATTCCGCAACTGTTGCAGTCGATTACACATTTGCTCGTGCTCGACCTCCAGTAACAAAACGTGGCACTCCCAGTTCGGCTGGACCTCAAGCACTTCACGCAAATATCCACCCTGCTGCTTAAGCTCAAACTGTTTGGGAAGTGTTTCGAGCAGTGCATCCAGCACAGCAGAAACCCAACGGAGGTTCTGGTCATCAATCGGTGATTCCAGAAGGCCGCGCAAGTCTCCGATCAGGATGTATTCCAACTCAAAAATGTGGCGCAACGATTCGGCGCGGGCACGCGAAGCGGTCGTCATAATTTCACCTCGTGTGGAATTACAGGTTTCGATTATGTGAAATTACGTGACGGTGAAACACAGGGTGTGCTGTCGATAGCGGCCTCTGATGGGAAACGGCGGAGCTAAGAACCAGTGTTCTCGGGAACGGGAATCATTGATATTGCCAATCGGAATTCGATTGGGCAATCGGGAATCCTCACCGATATCATATTGGTTCAGGTCGTTGCAATTAGTCAATTGGTGAATCGGATTTTGGATAGCTCATGGTGGTTGTTTTCCGGCACAGGTTCTCAGACGTGCGCACGAAAAAACGTCTGCTGAATTCAGCAGACGTTTACGAGCACGGGTGGCTAACCGGATTTGAACCGGCGACCTCTGGAACCACAATCCAGCGCTCTAACCAGCTGAGCTATAGCCACCAAAAAACCCACGATTGGCGCCGCCGAGCAAAGATGATATCCGCGAGTCTGACGGCGATCAAGGTGGTGCCCATGCAATACGGGAATAGGGATTTCGCCACCATGTTTCGCGGGCTGGTTGTAACCGATCGGAAAATTCACTGCTTATCCAGCTGTTCGCCAAGTTGCCGAATGACACCCGAGAGGAAGTGTTCGAGCCGCCCGGCGACTGTCTCTGCCCGTGACATCCAGCCCTTCACCTCCTGTGGCTGGCGCAGCCCGCGAAGCCAGCGACTCACGGGATTACGGGCCAATTCAGATGACGTCGGTTCAAACAAAGCCTCCACGATCGGCCGCGGTAAATCCTCATCCGGACCGTCAATGATAGCTCGAATCGAAAGACAGCGAGTGCCGGCCGCTTCACAAACTTGCGCGACCGCCAGGCTCGCCGTGTCCGCAGCTGATACGGAATATTCTCCCGCGAGTTGACGTTTCTCGTCCGATACAACCGGATGATGGTCGCTGCAAAGATGCCGCCTCAGGGTGGCATGCTTTGATTCGGGGATTGGACAACTGAGTTCCAGCTGTTGCCCGTGAGTGTCTCGGATTTCCGACGCCAGGCACAGGTCACCGGCACGAACATCATCCGCCAACGACGAACTGAAACCGGTCGACAAAATCCATGCCGGTGTATGTTCTTTAACCAAAAGTTCTGTGGCCTTTCGATGGGACGCAAATCCTGTCCCAGCTTCCACGATCGCGACTCGGATGGACGGTCCCAGAAATCCACCAGTAAATCGCATTCCACCATCTGAGTATCGTCGGTGACGATCAAGTTGACCGTGCAACGATTTGAGTTCCAGCGCATGAGTACAGACCAACCCTATGTGGGCTGTGGAACGGTCCGTTGTAAGATCTCGATGGACGGAAGAGTCGGTGTTTGTTGATGTATTGGAAGCCATGCAGGATGCGTTGTCGCAGAATGCACCATTCGGAAAAATATCAGACAGGTTCCTGTGTTCGCTAAGTGCTGTACTCGGAATTCATGCGGACGTACTCCTGAGTCAAATCGGATGTCCAGAATCGAACTGATTGATTTCCGGCATTCGGTCCACCCGACAATTCCAGCAACAGATGAACATCTTCGACCTGCATCGTTTGAGACAACACCGATTCGTCAAAAGGCACCGGTCTGCCGGTACGATAAACCGCAGTGCCATTGATTGTCAGCGACAGGTGGTCAGGGTCAAACGGAACACCCGCATAACCGGCGGCGGAGGTGATGCGACCCCAGTTCGGATCGTTACCGGCGATCGCCGTTTTGACCAGCGCACTTTCGGCGATTTCCCTGGCAATTTGAAATGCAGTTTGTCGAGTGTCGAAACCGAACACATCAACCGTGATGAAATGCTCTGCTCCTTCTGCATCACGAATGATATCTGTGGCCAGTTTCTCACACACATCTGTGACGGCGCTCAGAACTATGGCTTCGTCCGCGGCATCGGTCACGGGTTGTCCGGATGCCCCGTTTGCCAGCAGCACGACGGTGTCACTGGTACTCGTGTGGCCGTCCACACTGATACAGTTGAATGAACAATCCACTGCAAATCGTAAAACCGCGTCACACTGTTCGGGAGTAAGAGCGGCATCCGTCATGATCACTGCCAGCATCGTGGCCATGTTGGGTGCAATCATCGCGGCTCCTTTGGCGGCGCCCGAAACACGGATTCCGCCTGTCGACGTGCTTGTATCCACGGACATTAGCTTAGGGAAGGTGTCTGTCGTCATCATGGCGGCCGCCGCGTCCTGAAAGCTGTCTGGACTTGCTGTGCAAGTGCCAACTGCATTTGGTATGCCGGCTGCAATCAGATTCAATGGCAGAGGAACCCCGATGATACCAGTTGAACACACGAGTATCTGTTCCGGTTTACAACTCAGCTCCGAAGCCACTTGAGCTGTCATTGTCAAAGCTGCCTGATGACCTTCGTCGCCGGTGCACGCGTTGGCGTTGCCGGAGCTGATAACGACAGCCCGAATCGACTTCGCGGGTACGCGACCGCTGGAAACCTTTACTGGAGCTCCTACAACACGATTCGTGGTAAAAACGCCGGACGCTGAGGCGGGTTTGTCAGAAATAAAAAGAGCAAGATCCGGCCGTCCATTGCCTTTGATCCCGCAAGTGGAGCCCGAAGTTCGATAACCATTCGGAAGGCCTGTTGAGACAGCCATTCTTCCTTATCCAGTGCTTTCCGCGCCGAACCAATCCAAGTAACTTCTGCGTAATCCGGGTTTCCAGTGGTCCGTCCATCACGATAAGTTGAATCCCTGCGGGACTCATAGAGGATTTCGCGTTTGCTGGAGTGCGGAACGCGATGATTCAATTCTAACTGTGGATTGAGTGCAGGGAAAGATGGCTGGGTCAATGGAGCTCGATCTATGCCAAACCGGTCTGCTCATCCAGCCCCAGCATTAGATTGTAGTTCTGGACCGCAACGCCTGCTGCACCTTTGATCAGGTTGTCTGTGGCCGAAAACACCACCAGTTGATCGCGATTCATTCTTACGCTGATGTCGCAATAGTTCGTGTGAATCACGTGTTTGGTTGCCGGAATGTGTTCGACGACTCGCACGAACGGCTGACCACGATAAAACTCGCGGCAGACTTCCAGCAGATGATCAACTGACGTACTGGTCTTCAGTCGGGGATACATCGAACACAGGATGCCCCGGTCCATCGGCATCAAATGAGGATTGAATGCCACGCTGACGGAGAGCCCTGCCACTTCACTGAGCACCTGTTCAATCTCGGGCGTATGACGATGATTGCCGATGCTATAGGCCGTGACAGATTCGTTGCATTCCGCAAACAGCGTGCCCAGCTTTGGCGCCCGCCCTGCTCCACTGACTCCACTCTTGGCGTCGATGATGATCCCATCCGGTTCAATGTAGCCGTTTGCCAGTAACGGAGCCAAACCCAGAATCGACGTACTGGTATAGCAGCCAGGGTTTGCCACGAGTTCAGCATCTCCAATCCGGTCCCGAAACAGCTCTGGCAATCCATAGACGGTGCTGCTGAGTCTCGTGGGGTCCGTATGGACGTGTCCGTACCATTCCTCGTAGACGCCGGGATCATTGAGCCGATAATCGGCGCTTAGATCGATAACTCGGCAGCCACTGTTCAGCAGCTGTGGTATTGCTTCCATACTAGCTGTATGCGGCAGAGTACAAAAAACTACATCTGCTCGCTGACCGACTTCGGCATGGTCAAGATTCTCGCACGACAGATCATACAGTCCGGTCAGTGAAGGATGGATGTCAGTGACAGACGGGTTGCCGGATTGACGAGTGGTCAAAGCAACCACATCGGCCTGTGGATGTCGCGCCAGGATATTGAGTAGTTCCAGAGCCGTATAACCGGTGGCCCCAAGAATCGCGACTTTGGTCATTGAGACAGCGTTCACGGAATATGGTTGAAGTGTCGTACAACAATAATGTGACTGCATTTTACGTCACGGTCGACCCGTCGCAACCAGTCCGGAAACAGAGAATCCTGAGGGTGCTGCCAAACCGCCTGAAACGAATTCTTTCGCGGACTTTGCAAACCGGATTTCCTGCGCCAGAATGCCTGAACCAGTTCCGACAACCGGGACACGTATGGGCTTTCGCCCAATTACAGGCCATCCTTAGCAACGGCGTCGGAGACACAGGCGCAAGACCAGTTTCGTTGCGGCAGTGCACCGGTGTTAAGTCGACGCGTATTCCGAAAACTAAGAACCAAAAGCAAAGACATGTTGAATGTTGCACAACTTGCTGCTGACGCCCTCATGGCCGGAAATGGCATCCTGCGACTGGCCCCCACCTGGGTCCCCCGTTCCTTCCTTCAGCCAGGCCAACGCCTCAAACTGCACCCGGACGACTATTACGCATTAGGAATGCACCGGGGTGGGATTGACGAACGTTGGTTTGGTTCGACCACCGAGGCTGCCAACGACAACCGTAACGACGACGAAGGACTGTCATACTGTGTTCACGAGGGGAAGCGATTCTTACTGCGAGACGTTGTCACGGAACTCAAAGATCAGGTGATCGGCGGACACATTTGGAACACGTTTCAAAAGTGGCCCGTGTATTCGAAATTCTTTGACAACATGGGCCCCATTCCTCACCACATACATCAGAATGCCGAACAGGCAGCGCTGGTGGGCCAGGAAGGTAAGCCCGAGAGCTATTATTTCCCTCCCCAAATGAATCAACTTGGAAACAATTTTCCATACACATTCATGGGTCTGGAACCTGGTACGACAAAGCAGGACGTAGTTGACTGCCTGGACCGCTGGAATGAGTGCGAAAATGGTCTGCTGGATCTGTCAAAAGCTTACCGGCTGAAACCCGGCACGGGGTGGCTCATTCCACCTTGTGTGCTGCATGCACCGGGATCCCTGGTCACTTACGAACCCCAGTGGGGCAGTGACGTCTTCGCCATGTATCAAAACCTCGTCGAGGGTCGTGAGGTCCCTCGTGCGCTGCTGACCAAGGACTTTCCTGAAGAGCATCACGATGATAACAGCTATCTGGTTGAGGCGTTGGACTGGGAAAAGAATGTCGATCCTGCTTTCAAGAACAGCAATTACTTGGAACCCATCGTCTGCGAGGACGGTGATGGCTGGTGTGATAAATGGATTGTCTATGGCCGTGTCGACGGCCGGCAGCTTTTTACTGCCAAGGAACTCACACTGCGGCCGGGAGCCAAATGTACGATCAGCGACCCTGGTGCCTACTGCTGGATCACGGTCCAGGGCATGGGCAGCATCGGCAACATGCACCTGCAGTCACCCGTGATGATTCGCTTCGGTGAAATGACCGAAGACGAAGTGTTTGTGGTGGCCAGCCGAGCTGCTGAGGGCGTGTCTTTCGAAAACACGGGAACCGAACCCCTGGTTGGTTTGCGCTACTTCGGACCGGACGCTCAGACGGATGCTCCTGAAATCGGGGCCGGAAAATAATTCATCTGCTGGAAGGAGGACGTGGGATATCAACCAGTGTCTCGAAGATGAGCGTCTGTGACTTTCTGGTTCCAGTTACATCCCTTTTCTCTCGTTGATTCCGCAAACCTAGTCGATCGTAGAAAGCTGATCATATGTCACTACTCAAACTTCACAATGCAATGTGGCCGGGTCTCGTCGGCAAAGGTGATGGCGAAGGAGAAGAGCCGCCAATCAGTCTGGAACGCATGTTGGAACTCACGGCAGGATCCAGCGTCAACGGCCAAAAATACGACGGAATCGACTATTTCCTGTTCCTGCCGCACACGGACCCCGAAGCCAGTGACGATGACCTGCACCGGATTGCAGACCAGATCGCTGGCCATGGGTTCAATGTCGGGTCATTAGTGGCTCCGATTTGGCCCGGCACGGTCGGTGACTCGGCCATGGGCAACAGGGAATCCACGGACAAGTTCTTGAACGCAGTCACGATGGCCTGCCGCATCGCCAAAGTGTTTAACGAACATGGTGTTCGTCAGTACGGGGTCATTCGCATCGATTCGGCAGAATTCGGAGTCGAGGCCTGGCGCGAAGACCCGAAGGCAAATACTTCAAGAATCGCCAGTACGTTCAAAAAAGCCGCGAAAATTGCTGCTGATCATGGGGAAAGACTGGCAGCGGAAGGCGAGATCTGCTGGGCCGGTATGCACAGCTGGAAAAACATGCTCGATTTGCTCGAAGAAGTCGGCATGCCGGAAACACTCGGCTTTCAGGCGGATCTCGCTCACACGTATCTGTATCTGCTCGGCTACAACGCGCCGGAACATGCATTGGTGCAGGACGGCTGCAGCGATGACGAATTTTACGCTGCCTACAAAACGATGACGGACAAGCTTCGGCCGTGGACGATTGATTTCCATGTCGCCCAGAATGATGGCGAAGTTCATGGAGCCGGTTCGCACGACAAAACTGGTAAACACTGTCCGGCCGATGATCCCAACGGCAAGCTGGACATTACAAAGTGTGCAGCCTACTGGCTGAAAGGTGCGGAAGAACGGGGCATCCAGCACATTTGCTGGGATGGCTGCATGTTCCCGAATTCCATGCTGGAGACTCCGAAAACATGGAACACAATTCTGGACGCAATGATTAAGGTGCGAGACGCACACGCCGCCGCCTGATGTCTGCTCCCGAGTCCAGGGACAGGACAGTATTATATCGCATTGGATTCACGAAAGGCTGTTCCTAAATGGCTAACCAGAAACCTGTCAACATCGGACTTGTGGGGTATGGTTTCATGGGCCGCACTCACACTAACGGTTATAAACGTGTCAACGATTTCTTTCCCGATCTGATGCACCGTCCGATTCTCAAAGCCGTTTGTGGTCGCAGCGAGGACAAAGTCAGGGCGTTCGCCGATCAGTGGCAGTACGAATCCATCGAAACCGACTGGCGGAATCTGATTAAACGTGATGACATCGACGCCATTGACATCTGCACACCGAATAACTGGCACGCTGAGATCGCCATTGCTGCCGCCCAGGCTGGTAAGATGATCCTCTGTGAAAAGCCACTGGCGTTGAATCCCGTCGAAGGCGACGCGATGGTGCAGGCCGTAGAAAAAGCCGGCGTACCGAACACAGTGTGGTACAACTACCGGCGAGTCCCCGCTGTCACTTTGGCCAAACAGTTGATTGACGAAGGTCGACTGGGACGAATCTTCCATTATCGAGCTAATTTCCTGCAGGACTGGACGATTGCCGAGGATCTGCCACAGGGCGGCGAAGCATTGTGGCGACTGGATATTCAAGCGGCTGGATCGGGTGTCACAGGTGACCTGCTGGCTCACTGCATCGACACCGCTATCTGGCTTAATGGATCTCTGACTGACGTGAGTGCCATGATGGAAACGTTCGTCAGGGAACGCATGCACAATCTGACCGGCAAGGTTGAACCTGTCGGCATTGATGATGCCTGCGCGTTCCTTTGCCACTTCCGGAACGGTTCGTTGGGCCTGTTTGAATCGACGCGATACGCTCGAGGACATAAGGCGTTGTACACGTGGGAGATCAACGGCCAGCACGCTTCAATCCGCTGGGATCTCCACGATCTGCACCGACTGGAATACTTCGATCACAGGGATGATTCGTTGGTCCGCGGCTGGCGATCGGTCCACGTTACAGACAGCGACATGCCATATATGGACAAGTGGTGGGTACCCGGACTCCAGATTGGCTATGAACACACCTTCGTCCATCACGTGGCCGACTTCCTGCAAAGTCTGGCATCGGGTGAACCTTGCAACCCCACGTTCCGGGATGCCCAAGAGACGCAAAGAGTCTGTGCTGCTGTTTTGGAGAGTGCCAAGGCGAAGAAATGGACCGACGTTTGAGCAGCCTGCGGATAAGGCTGCGTCCGAATCCTGGGCGCATGGCAGAACCGGACCGGGCGCTGACACTCGCTGCTCACTCAGGGTCCAGTCGTCCGAACCCTGTTATTTTCAGGCGACGACCATTATACTTTGCAGT
>Ga0310123_10000067_pt1 | contig 82871 bp, 62 predicted proteins | sample CB6_AW_1057_MG_FD_203505 | JGI IMG/M metagenome (GOLD analysis project Ga0310123, IMG submission 203505) | Marine microbial communities from Western Arctic Ocean, Canada - CB6_AW_1057 | ecosystem: Environmental > Aquatic > Marine > Oceanic | place: Canada: Western Arctic Ocean | collected...
AATCTGCCGCGCCGTAATGCCCTGCTCGATCAATTGCATGACTATCTCTCCCGAGTAGAACGCAACCTCTTTTTTGCGCGAGTCCAACGCCGGGATGTCGTTGACACCCATTGGCGAGATACCGAGCACGGTCATCGCCGTAGACATGGTGTTGGCGGTGAACTGACCGCCGCAGGCGCCGGCTCCAGGGCAGGCTACGTCTTCGAGATCACGGAGATCTTGTTCAGTAATCACACCGGCGGCACAGGCCCCGACAGCCTCGAAAACATCTTGGATGGTGACATCCTTGTCCTGGTAGCGGCCAGGATAGATCGAGCCACCATAGATCATTAAAGACGGTAGATCTAAGCGGGCAAGAGCCATCACTGTTCCTGGGATCGTCTTGTCACAGCCGGAGATTGCAACCACACCGTCTAGTAAGTGGCCACGTACAACCAGTTCGATGGTGTCAGCGACCGCTTCACGCGATACTAAAGAAGCACGCATTCCCGAGGTGCCCATTGAAATCCCGTCAGAAACTGCGATGGTGTTGAACTCAAAGGGAGTTCCCCCGGCGGCGCGGATCCCTTCCTTTACTGACTTGCCGAGCTCATGCAGATGCACGTTGCAGGGTGTCAACTCAGTCCAGGTATTGGCGACACCAACCAGCGGACGGTCGAGGTCTTTGTCGGTTAAACCCATAGCCTTGAACATCGCGCGCGCCGGGGCGCGGGCGATTCCCTTCTTGATGGCGTCGCTTCGCATGGTTAGCCTGCTTTCGAAGTATGCGGTACCGATTCGGGTCGGTATTGCTCGCTTCTACCATAATTCCAGGGAACACGAGCCGAGTAACGGTCTGGACCTGTGCAGAGGATCCGCTCGCCCAGTGGATCAATAGCATCAAAGGAGTGTACAAATTGCGGTTTCTGATCTTCGGTGCCGGCGCCCTCGGAAGTATCGTTGCAGCTCGCCTCGCCGATATCCATGAGGTGAGTCTCATCGGCCGAAAAAAACACGTTGACGCGATCAACGAACGCGGCTTGCGGGTTACCGGTCACACTGAAGTCTTGCAGAAAAAGATTAGCGCCGCTGCGAATCTCGCAACAATAGATGGTGCGCCCCCAGACGCAATTCTTGTCACGGTGAAAGCCTACGACACGAGATCAGCGGTACGCGCTCTTGCTAGTTACTGGAACAAATCGATCTTTGTTTCGCTGCAAAATGGGCTGGGCAATGAAGAAGCAATTGCTGAGAACGCTATCAAGGTGCTAGGTGCCGTCATTAATCAGGGCGCCACATTCATCGGCCCGGGTGAAGTGTTCCACGCTGGTTCAGCTGAAATCGACTTTGGCCCGTTCGCTGGCACCACCAATGAGGATGCGGAGACCGTTGCAGCAGCTTTCCGAGAAGTTGGGTTTCCAGCGGAAGCAAAACGAGATATCCGAGAAAAGATTTGGGCCAAGGTGATCCTCAACGCCGCAGTCAATCCACTAACGGCGCTGCTGCGTAAACGAACCGGGGAGCTGGTTGAGAACAAAGCGCTTGAGCCTGTGCTTGAGCTCATTGTCAAAGAATCGGTAGCGATCGCAGCAGCTAGCGGAGTAAAGCTTGATGAGACCAAAATACTCGACAAAATCGTTGCTGTTGCCAAGGCCACAAGCGACAACAAGTCGAGCATGCTCCAAGACCTGGAAAAGGGCCGCCGTACCGAAATTGATGCCATCAACGGCGAGTTAATTGCCCGCGCTCATGAGCACGGCATCACCTGCCCAGTCAATGAGTTGTTCGCCAACATGATCCACGCCGCAGAGGCCTAACCAAGCGCCACCAGGATGTATGGTGGAGCATTCACTCACCCGGAAGCTAGCAAATTGGAAACTTCGCATCCGCAAGCAATCGCGTTCAATGAGCTGCAGGATGATAGATTCAATCAATCCTAATTTCCCTGGATTCAGAATATCTATGAACCGTCTCCTGTGACTAGTTTGCTACGCGCTTGCCTGGCCCTTCTATTCATCGTCCCGCTAGCTACATGCGTACTCTTGGACGTTGGTACCGGGGACGTAACCGCCGATGGAATGGAGAAACCCGCGCTGCTGTTGTTAATCGCGGTCGATCAAATGCGGGCCGACTATCTTGATCGTTTTAGGCCACAACTTATCGGCGGGCTCCGAACCCTCCTTGAAGACAGCGCAGTTTTCATCAACGCCCGCCAAGATCATGCGATTACTTCTACCGCGCCCGGGCACGCCGCCATGCTGTCTGGTCTTTACCCTCGTGACAATGGGATGGTTGACAACACCTGGTTCGATCGCACCCTAGGACGACGCGAACGCGCAGCAATCGACCCAGAAAAACAACTGGTTGGCGTCAGTTCTACCAACAACAGCCCCGGGGTATCTCCCCGGCAATTCCTCGGCACATCTCTGGTTGGCTGGCTCAAAGATCTCGACCCACTATCTCAAGCAGTGTCGATCTCCCGTAAGGATCGTGCGGCCGTTCTAATGGCGCCTGAGGCCGAGCATGTTTATTGGTGGCATGCCTCGAGCGGGCGATTCATCAGCAGCACGTATTACCGAGACGAGCTGCCCGATTGGGTCAATGTGTTCAACGGCGACGATTGGCTTTCTAGCTATCTCGGCGGATCCTGGGAGCAACTCGAAGCCGAACCCGCCTATATCCTCTCTCGGCCAGACGCCTACGAAGGCGAACGCGGCCCACGTGGCTTCGGCACCGTGTTTCCCCACCTTCTTCCAACGAGTCGCCCGGCACTTGGCAGAACAATCGAGTTAACACCCTTTATGGACAAAGCAACGCTCGACCTCGGCCGCGCCGCGATCACCGCACTCAACCTCGGCCAAGACGGGGTCACTGACGTGCTTGCTTTAGGCCTCTCGTCAACCGACTCGGTAGGGCACTACTTCGGCCCCTATAGCCGTGAACTTCAGGACCAGATACTTCGTTTGGATCGCATGCTCGGCGATTTTCTGGAGTTTGTGGACCGAACGGCTGGTCTCCACCGCACGTTAGTCATCCTAACCGCCGATCACGGGGTAGCCCCCCTTCCCGAGTACAGCCGCGAGTTGGGTGATGCTGCTGAGCGGCTCCGCCTAGGCGAAATCTATCGTGGCATCAGCGAATATCTTGGTGACGAATTTAGCAGTGAGAATTGGTTCACCAGTAGTTCACACGGCTGGATACAGGTCGATCGCTCGAAGGCAACTAAACTCGGCGTTGATGCCAATTACATCGTCCACAAAGCGCGGGAATATATCGAAACGCTTGACACAGTGGTAGCTGTTTTTTCGCACGATGACTTGCTTGAGGATCGCAAACCTCAAAGCCAGATCGAAGAACTGTTGCGACGTAGTTTCTACGCCGAACGATTGGGTGACCTGTACCTCTTGCATTCACCGCTGTCCCTCTGGCAAACCAGCCTAGCCACCAATCATCAGTCCCCCTACGATTACGATCGGCGCGTGCCCCTGATTTTGCGCGGACCGGGGGTTCGTCCTGGGGTATACGCAGAGCCAGTGGCGATTGTCGACATCGCCCCGACATTAGCCCACATGCTTGGCCTCACGGCACCCAATGAACTGGAAGGCATCATTCTTGAACATGTCATCGTGCGCTAGCCTCGCCGAGGTCACAAAACCGATCGCGCGGAGCAACTATCTCCCCGATTTCCCGGAGTAAATACCACCGATGAACCAGAGTGTTGAAACCAACGTTGCCTGGTGGGCACGCGGATTAATCTTCGAGAATTGCAGTTGCCAAGCGGTTTGCCCTGGTCATGTCCACTTTGACCAACTTTGCTACAACGACCGCTGCATCGGGTATTGGGCAATCCGCTTCGATGAAGGCACTTTCGCTGACACCGACATCGCTGGTGTCAACGCGATCATTGCCTACGACAGCCCTCCCCACATGATTGAAGGCAACTGGCTGGAGGCCATCATGATCGACGAGAAGACAACCGCGCCACAGCGGGCGGCGGTGGAGAGCATTCTCACTGGTCGTTCAGGAGGGCCATGGGCAATTCTCGCTGGCTTCGTCAGTGAATTTCTCGAGACTCGCTACGTGCCGATCCTTATCGAAGAAGGAGAGAAGACCAAGCGCGTTGTCATCGATGGCATCCTTGATTCGACAATCACCGAACTAAAGGGCCGTGATCGTTCCAAGCCGGTGACGTTTAACAACATGTACAACCAAATCCACCCTCCCGAACAAGCGCTTGGCACTGGAACCTCACATTACGATGATGGCTCGATCCGCTTCGACAACACCGGGACCCACGGCCTCTACTCTTATTTTGAGTGGACAGTAACCCCCGAATGAACCTATTAGCGCCGCACGCTCATTCGAGCTATGCCGGAAGTGTGTTGTTGTACTTCATGATGATGGTGGTGATGATGATGCCGGCGTTGATGCCCTGGCTGCGTCTGTTCGGCAGAATGGCCGGCGATGCCTACCCAGGCAGGAGAACGGGTCTTGTAGTTGGCCAGTTCACCGCCGGATACCTAGTGGTCTGGTTCGGGTACAGCGCCGCAGCTGCCACGATGCAAGATGGCCTCCAGTATTTCGCTCTACTACGGCTCAATCTGAGCGTTGGAATGACCGCCGGAGGAATCCTGTTGATCACTGCCGGCTTATTCCAGCTCACCTCACTGAAGGAAGCTTGCCTGGCACATTGCCGTAGTCCACTCAGCTTTTTCTTGGCACGCTGGGACGGCGGCCCCAGGGGCCCGTTCAAGATGGGCGCCCACCACGGAGTCTGGTGCGTCGGCTGTTGCTGGGCACTGATGGTGCTCTCTTTCCTACTCGGTGCCATGAACCTTTTGTGGATGGCAATCCTTACGACGATGATTGTTGCCGAACAGCGAGCACCACGACGTTGGCACCTCAGTCGCTGCTTCGGCGTGGCCTTCATCGCCTGGGGCGTAGCATTAATCGTGACCAGATAGACACTGGCAAAGTATGCCGTCTGCTTTCCCTGGGGAACCTTGGCTCGGGAAGCCCTGACCTTCCGTGGTGCGGAAATTACCGGTTGTCAACAACCCCAACGATCGTTAGAGTCCGGCGACAACCAAAGTCGAGTGAACCGCGAAAAACCCAGATGGCCGACAAGCTGGAAAACGGAACTCCTGAGCCACAATCACCACCGTCCGAGGCTACCTCTAAGGATCCAGTAGGATCTATATTGGGCGACGATGCCAGCTCCGATCCGGTGCTTGAGCAAGCAGCCGCTGACCTGGAAGAACTTGAGCTCCCCAATATGTTTTGGGGAAGCCTTCTCATGTATTTCGGTCCGGGGATTATCTTGATGATGACTGGGATCGGCACCAGCCATCTGGTAACGGCGCCAACAGCCGGCGGTCGTTTCGAGTACGCACTGCTTTGGTGTATCCCCATCGCCTATGTCTTCAAATACTACGGTTTTGAGATGGCGTTTCGCTTTACCAACGCCACCGGAAGCAGCATCGTCGAAGCATACGCAACCTCTTGGAAGAAATGGCCACTTTGGTACGTGATGGGCACAACGCTGTTGCAGTGTGCTATTGGGCAGGCCGGCCGATTGATCGCCGCGGCAGCTGTGCTCTACTACTTGTTCACGGTTTGGGCTGGGTTTGCTATCCCCACATGGGTGTATGGACTGGTCCTGGCAGTCGTTTCTGTCGCCATCATCCTCCGGGGCAGTTACCGTGCTGTGGAAACCTCTGCCAAAGCCGCAGCAGGTATCCTTGTCATCTCGACGCTAGCGGTTTACCTCGTAAGGCCAGCGCCACCATCCGAGTTTGTCCACTTCTTTATCATCGAGACGCCGGCCGGCTCATGGCTAATTATTGCTGCGTTCCTAGGCCTCCTACCTACGGGGATGGACGTATCGCTGCAGGCATCGGAGTGGGGCAAGGCCAAGCGCGTCGGCATGAGCAGGATACGAGGGCAGCTTGAAATCCTTGGCCTAGCAAAGCAATTTGACCCGTTTTCTCCGCGCAAGGAAGACCTGGCTGTCAACACAGCCGCGATTCCGGAACACGCTCGCCGCTACGCTAGCCACTGGTTCCGTATCGGGCTGTGGGACTTCCGCTTCGGGCATGTCGTGTCCGGTATTCTGGCCGTGATTTTCCTGGTCCTGTCCGCAATGTGGCTTTATCCAAATGAAGTCCAAGGCGTTAACGTAATGGGCGAAATTGCGCAGATCTTTACTCGCAGCGTTGGTCCTTGGATGATGGTCGTTTTCTTGGTCGGTGGCTTCGCAGCGACCTTCTCGACCGCTTTCAACTACTTCGATGGCTGGCCACGGATCGTGGGAGCTTGCTCGCGCAACCTGTTCCGTGGCACAGCATCATTGCCGGGTACAGCGCAATCTCAGCTGACTGCTGCTCACCGCAAAACCTGGTATTCGGAATACAACATCTATCGGATGACGATGGTGTATTCGCTAATCGCCTCGGTGCTTATCATCTACGGATACGAGCGCCCAGTGGAGCTCGTCTTGCTAGCCTCGGCGCTGGCCTTCTTCGTTGCGCCAGTGATTTTCTTTCTGAATCTCTACTATTGCCTGACGATCATTCCTAAGGAAGACAAACTCTTCTACCCCTCGGCTTTCGCCCGCTGGTTCAGCTACCTCAGCCTGACGATCTTCACGGGGTTGAGCGGCATTTTGATCTGGTATCGAGTAATCAACCCGTTCTTGCAGTTAATCACTCAAGGATGACTTGCCAGGGTTATCCGGTGGGATTGCCTTTGCGCTTGATAACACCACCTCCCAAGAAACCACCGTCAACTGGCATCACCACGCCGCTGATATAACTAGCTTCCTCGCTTACCAAAAAAACCGCCGTCGCGGCGACCTCCTCTGGGGTGCCATATCGGTTGATCGGGATGCGTGAGCAGTAAGCCTCCCGAGTCTCCGCATCGTGCATCTTCGATACCAGTTCAGTCTCGATCGCACCGGGCGCTAGCGCATTAACCGTGACCCCGACCTCCGCAAGTTCTACTGCCAATACCCGGGTAATCGCGCTCACTCCTCCCTTTGAAGCACCGTAAGCGGTACGGCCAGTACCCCCACGTTCCCCAGCAGCGGAGCTCATCAACACGATTCGACCATAACGCTGCCTGGCCATGATCTTTGCCGCCCCTTGCGCACAAAGGAAGGTGCCGGTCAGGTTGACCGAAATGATCCGGTTCCATTCCTCGATGGTTGTCTCCATGATGGTTCGTTCAATACCAATGCCTGCACAGTGCACAATGCCATCGAGGGTTTCAAAATTCTTCAGGGTTTCAGCATACATCCGGTCCACAGCTTCTAGATCCGAGATGTCCGCCCAAATAGCCTTTGCTTTTGCGCCGATTTGCTCCAGCTGCTCAACGGTTCGATCTGCTGTTTCCTGATTCTGGTCCACCACGATAACGCCCCCACCTTGTTGGCCGAGGGCAAGTGCCGTCGCTTTGCCAATACCACTACCCGCGCCGGTAACCAAAATGTTTCTGCCCGTAAAAGAGAACATGTGCTATCTCTCCTTCCTTAACTACTACTTACAGCAGCATCGGACACAATTTATAGACACTCCATGCTCCAGCAATATCCGGAATTCAATTGAGTGTCAGCACAATTTTGCCGAAGTGATCGCTTCGTTCCATGATCTCGTGCGCTTCCGCAACTCTGTCGAGGGGGAAAACTTCATGGACCAATGGCACGATCGTACGATCCGTCAATAGAGGCAACACAGCTGTCGCAAACGCACCTGTGATTCGACTCTTCTCTTCGACAGACCGCGCCCGGAGCACCGACCCTATAATGCGCTGGCGCTTAACCATCATCACTGCGAGGTTAAGCTCGGCCTTGGAACCACCCATGAGTCCAATGATCACGAGGCTACCCTCGATCGCCAAGGATTTCATGTTGGATGCGAGGTAGTCGCCACCTATGTGATCAAGAATGAGGTCGGCACCCTTTTGGTCGGTAAATTCCCGAACAACTTCCCCAAAGTCTCCACTGGTGTAGTCAATTACGAAATCGGCTCCGAGTTCTTTGACCCGCGTTAGTTTGCCCGGCGACGCTGTGACAAGGATCTTTGCGTTCGGTGTCAGGGAGGTACAAAGCTGAATCGCTGCAGTGTTTACTCCCCCACCGCCACCGTGCAGCAGCCCTGTTTGGCCGTCCTCGAAGCCACCGATCATGAAGATGTTGAGAAACGCCGTGATGTAGGTTTCACAAACACAAGCAGCCTTTTCGAAGTTCATGTTCTCCGGAACCGGAATCAGGTGGCCAGCATAGGCCGCAGCGTATTCCGAGTAGCCACCTCCGCCCACCAGGCTCATCACTCGATCGCCAACGTGCCAACCCTCGACCTGTGGGCCAAGTTCCTCGATTGTCCCGGCGACTTCAAGCCCAAGTACTTCTGATTCGCCCGGTGGCGGCGGGTAATTACCTTGCCGCTGGTTGATGTCGGCTCGATTAACGGAACTGGCGGCGACCTTGATGAGAACCTGCCCGGAGCGAATGACCGGTCGTTCCGCTTCGCCCATACGTAAGACTTCGGCTCCACCGGTTCCATCTAGTAATACCGCCCTCACGATGAAACCTCCGACGGGGAAGTAACGACATGATCCTGTCCCCAACAGCAAGCCTCACAGAGACTTTCTGTAAGAGCCACTATGGTACGCGGTTAGAAGCCAAACGCTGATCAACATGCATCACGATTTCGTCAACGACACTTGACTGGCAACCCTGCTGCTGCGCGATCTGCTGAACAAGGCAGTCGACCCGCTCGATGTGCTTGGCACCGCCGAACAAAGCTCTCGCCGCTGAAGATGGTTTGCTGAGTCCCTCAGCAGCGCGGGCGTACTTCTCGAAGGGGACCTTGTCTTCATCGGCAGCACCAAGCTGTGCACATAACTGCCAGGTCCAGTTGTAGATCTCCTCAGAAGCCTCAACATTTCCGTGCACCGCTTCACGAATCGAGATCATGTCCGTGCTACCGATACAACGGTAGTTTCCGGCAACCAACATAGGCCACTTTGCCAACGGCACGAAAATAGACTCGTGCACCCGGAGCTTGACCGGTATCTCTATCTCACCGTCTCCCGGATCGAATCGCGCACCCTGGATGTCAGCCTCAAGATTCGAAAGCATCATTGTGTGTGTGTCAGCTTCGAAACGTGCAGTCTTAAAGTTGGTCGGCAAACCTACTTGAAGGACATTTTTCGGTTCATCCGGCAGACGGTACGCCTGAGGATCAGGGCTCGCCAGCGTTACCAGCCCGGGATCGAAACCCTCCCATACTGTGGGATCGGTGAAGCACCGTGCTAACGGGCTGGTCGAAAGCCCCACGATCCGCTCAAGGTAAGACAGCGGTGGCATGTTCATGATCGCCAGGCTTGGCACACACGCCGCCGCCACGCGATCCATTAGTTCACGAACACCCCCGGCACCATACTGGGCTTCCTGCATTCCTAGTACAACTAGGTCGAAAGCGGCTGGATCGACGGTCTCCGGTATGCTGGCCGAAAGCTCGCCAGCGAGTCCCTGAGAGCGTATTTCAACCGAAGTGTCCCGGCCTCGAATCGGGAAGCGGACAACCGTACCTTCACGGCTAATCAACTCTGCCGTGGGAGGAGTGCATACCAATGTCACCGAATGGCCGGCCAGCAGGAGCTTCGTACCGAACAACGAGCCATAGGAGGCTCCCAAAATGAGAACGTTATACTTCACGTTTCATCCTTGAGAACATCCACCACCGTCGGGTCGTGCACATATTAGATTGCACCCTGTTCACGTGCAGCGTCGATTTCCTGGTCATCAAAACCAATAATTGTTTTGAGAATTTCTTCAGTGTGCTCACCCAGGAGCGGCGCGCGGTCAACGTCAGCTGGTGAATCCGACAGCTTGATGGGATTGCCAACCGTCAAATACTTGCCGCGTTCCGGATGGTCGACTTCAACGACCGTCTCGGTAGCACGCAACCCCTGTTCCTCTGCCAGTTCCTTCATCGACAAAATCGGGCCACACGGGACGTTCAAAGGATTGAGAGTGTCCATGACCTCCATTTTGTCTTTGGTCATAGTCCATTTCTCGATCTCACCGTACACTTCCATCAGCCGCGGTAGACGTGCATCAGGCGTGTTGAAATCAGGGTCTTCCAGCCAATCTTCGTGGCCGATGACTCTGGCGAGCGCTTCGAACGCCATCGCCTGGAGGATGACGTAAATGTAGGCGTCTGGATCGGTCTCCCAACCTTTACACTTCACGATCCAGCCCGGGTGACCACCCCCCGAAGCGTTGCCAGCCCGCGGCACAGCTTCCCCAAACTCTCCGTTAGGATACTGCGGGTATTCCTTTAATGGACCATGGGCGAGTCGTTGCTGATCACGCAACTTTACCCGGCAGAGGTTTAACACCGCGTCCTGCATAGCGCATACGACACGCTGACCCTTTCCGCTTTTTTCACGGTGGAATAAGGCTGCCAAGATACCAGCCACCAGGTGCATTCCGGTTCCCGAGTCACCAATCTGGGCACCAGTCACCATAGGGAAGCCCTCCAGTCCCCCCGTTGTCGATGCAGCCCCACCGGTACACTGGGCAACATTCTCGTACACCTTGCAGTCCTCATAGGGGCCGGGACCGAAACCTTTGATAGACGCATAGATCATACGCGGGTTGATTCCCTGGATTTTCTCCCATGGAAAACCCATCCGATCTATGGCGCCAGGAGAAAAGTTTTCCACCATCACGTCACATTCCTCGATCAACTTGGCAAAGATCTTGTTACCCACCTCAGTCTTAGGATTGAGCGTAATGCTGCGCTTGTTGGCATTCAGCATCGTGAAATATAGGCTGTCCACATCCGGAATGTCGCGTAACTGGCTGCGCGTCGCGTCCCCGCTGCCAGGCCGCTCGATTTTGATGACATCGGCACCGAACCACGCGAGAATTTGCGTGCACGTCGGTCCCGACTGGACATGCGTCATGTCGAGAATGCGGACACCTTTCAGGGCTTTTCCCATCTTCCCTCTCGTATTTGACAGATATTGAGGATCTTATTGAAATGAAATCAAAGCGTGACGTCCGGCGGCGTCACCGTCAACCCAGGCGATGAATGCTGATTCGTGCCACACCGTATTCCAGTAAATAAACGAGTATCATCCCATCCGAGCAAACCAATGGTGATGTTGTGGCAGACACCAAACTCAGCGAATCCTTGAAAATCTCGCCCGTAACAGTGGAGCACGATTCGGGCCCGGTTGTACTTGGAAATCGATGCCACAAATGCACTCTAGCCAATTTGCTCGACAACCTTACTCCAGTCCACACCCCACAGGAGAATTAACCATGCATCGAACTCAATTGGTCTCGACGTTTCTCATCGTCGCAGCAGTTCTTAGCATCGCTTCATTCGCCCCGGCGTTTGGGATGGCACAAGTCCAGGAGGCCCCGAATCGGCCTGCTGGAGAGGGAGAAGGTCCATTCGAACGGTTGATCCTGCGCGGCGCAACTCTCATCGACGGCACGGGGGCCCCACCGTTCGGGCCAGTCGATATCGTTGTTGAAGGGGACCGCATTGTGAATATCGTCAGCGTAGGTGCCCCCGATGTAGCAATCAATCCAAACCGGCGCCCGGAAGTACTCCCTGGTGATCGTGTTCTCGACCTAGAGGGACATTTTGTCCTGCCTGGATTCATCGACCTGCATGGCCACCTCGGGGGCAGGGAGCAAGGCACACCGGCGGAGTATGTGTTGAAGCTGTGGATGGGTCACGGCATAACGACCAGCGCGGATCCGGGCAGTGGCAACGGTATTGGCTGGATGCTCGAGCACAGGCGGCGCTCGGAAGCCAATGAGATCACATCGCCACGCCTGCTACCTTCGGCAACATTCGGCCAGGGATGGGACGAGCCCATTTTTACGCCACAGCAAGCACGCGACTGGGTCAACGAGATTGCGGACATCAACGCCCATGGCATCAAGTTCTTCGGCCTTCGCCCCGACATCATGAAAGCAGCACTTGAGCAAGCCGAAGAGCGTGATCTTTACACCACGATGCACCACGCGCAGTTGAACGTTGCGTGGATGGACGTTCTCGATTCAGCGCGGCTCGGGCTGACTTCTATGCAGCACTGGTACGGATTGCCAGAGGCATTGTTCACTGATAGGCAATTGCAAAACTACCCGCTCGACTACAACTACAATGATGAGCAAGATCGGTTTTCAGAGGCTGGCCGCCTTTGGAAGCAAGCAGCGGCGCCATACTCGGACCATTGGAACGCGGTGATGGAAGAACTCCTTGAGATCGACTTCACCATGGTGCCAACATTCCACGCCTACGAGACGACACGAGACTTCATGCGTATGGCGCGCGCCGAGTGGCATGAAGAGCATACGCTTCCCTCTTTGTGGCGTTTCTACGAGCCTAACCGCATTGCTCACGCTTCATATTGGTTTTACTGGGGTACTGAAGAAGAGGTCGCCTGGAAGGAAAATTATCGCCTCTGGATGACCTTCATCAACGAGTACAAAAATCGTGGGGGCCGTGTGGCGGTGGGCACCGATTCAGGCTATTCATACAATCTCTATGGATTCTCTTTCGTCCGTGAAATGGAGCTTCTACGAGAGTCTGGATTCCACCCGCTTGAGGTGATTCAGTCGGCCACGCTCAAAGGCGCCGAGGCCCTTGGCGTCGCCGATCAAGTTGGAACCGTTGAGGTTGGGAAGATGGCAGACTTCGTCATCGTCGACGAGAATCCTCTTGAGAACCTTAAAGTGCTTTATGGCATCGGTGCGGTGAAGCTAACTCTTGATAACGAGGTCGTCCGGGTCGGGGGTATTAAGTACACCATCAAGGACGGCATCATCTTCGACGCACAGAGTCTGCTCGCCGACGTTCGTGCGATCGTGCGCGCAGCCAAAGATCGTGAAGGTTTCGAGATCACACAGCCAGGACGGGGACCGTTCCGCTGACCTGAAGCCCTCTTCCATGGCCTCTAAATACCCATTCAAGATGCTGCTGGCTTTAGGATGACGCCACGGTTACAAGCACCGTCCATTCTCACAATTGGTGGTTCGTCGAGGTGCAGGTGGCGTGTGTAGATTTTCTCACTGGCGGCCGGTTGTTGGGCAAGCCAATTCCAGTCCGCGAATCCGTCGGCGATCTCGGGGTTGGCGGTAAAATAACCAACGTTGTTGGCGACTAGGTTCTGGAAGAAGTGAGTGCCTTGCGATGGCTGTACCTTGAAATCACGGAAGCCCGCCTCAACGATGACCTTGGCCCCTGAGATCTGTTCCCAGGTTACCGGGATGCCAAGTAACGGATCAGCGGAACCCCAGCGACCAACACCGATAAGAAGGTACGGTGTTCCTTCTTTGACAAGTTGCGCGTTGAATTGCGCCACTTCTTCCGCCACAACATGCGATTGGTCCCGCTTATAGCGATTGAAATCCACAACCACGATGTCGCACAGATCGTCGACCACACCGTTCCCTAGCACGCTGGAACTGCGGCAAAGAGTGTCGGCCAAAGCGACCTCTCCAATTTTCACTCCACCCCTGCCGAGCGGCACGGCCACCGGTCGCAATTGTAGAAATCCGAATTCCTTAGGTTTGCCTGATGGAGTCGAGAGATTGGCAGCAAATTCGATCTCCACCTCCCCGCCAGCTGCATCAACGCTTACATCAAGAAGCTTGGAAAGAATCTCTGCTAACGGAAACACATCTTGCTTGAGAACCGGCGCAAAGCTGACTAAACGCACACCGGGGCGCGAGACGCCATCGTAAATGGCATCGTTCTCAGGTGAATACGTAGAGCCAACAGCTGCTAGCGTGCCGTCTTTTTCCGCCACCGAGAGATCATAGCGGCCGAGTTGTGCCTCTTCGCCGAACACCCCGGCGCGGGCCGTATCCTCTTCTGATTTAAGGTTGATCGCATAGAATTGGCGTTGTGAATTGTTCAAGGTGTCCTTTACCGAAGACATCTGAACGAGCCTTTCAGGGTGACGCGGAGAGAACCGCAAGCAATCCTCGCCCTCGACCACCGCGGGGCCCAACCCGAGCGCAACTGCTACGAGCCCATCTTCGACCTTGACCGGATCGACTGGGTAATAGTTCTGTGACAGCGCCACACCGGCCATTTCAGGGTAGAAACGCTTCTCATGTTCGGCACCCACGACACGCTGCAAGACAACTCCCATCTTCTCTTCCTCAAGTCGATACGAAGTTGCCCTCAGGTGCCGCTTGGTCACCTGCGAGAAAGTCGATGCGTAGACTCGTTTAATGGCACGCAACAACTCATTGAGCCTCACCGTAAGGTCGGGGTTATTGTTCGGGACCATAAGCGTTTCATAAATGCCCGCGAACGGTTGATAACGAGAATCTTCTAATAAGCTCGAAGAGCGAACAGCAAGTGGGTAGTAGCAGAGGTCGAGGAACTCCCACAGCGAAGAACGAATATCTGTCCGAAGATTAGCGGCGAGGAAACGTTCAGCGATCTGTTCATCGTCGTTAGAGGTAATCGCGAACTCGCGCAGGTCATTATCGTCGAGGAAGTCGTCGAAAACCTGGGTGCCAATCACCAACGTGGGTGGCACCGCGATATGGACGCTTGGGAAGCACGTCGACAGATCAAGTTCGGTCAGTAGGAGGTTGGCAAAGGCAAGACCGCGAGCCTTGCCACCTAGAGAGCCACCACCGAGCCGAGCGAAGCCTCGGTTGGGGTCAAAACGCTCCGGGTTGAAGTCTGTAACGACCGCACGTCCTCGTGCCTCACGGTGCGTACGGATCGCTCCTATCAAGTTTTCGCGAAGATCTTTATCACTTTCGAAGTCGGAAAGTTTTTTCGGCCGCAGCTGATGGGCAATAGCAAATTCGGTGTGCGCCTTAAGCCACACTGAGAAGTGGTTGTGGGCGGCATGGTACGCAACACTCTCAGCTGGTACGAGGCGCAGCTCTTTTTCGAGCGACTTGAGGTCACTAGCACGCCCAACTTCTTCCCCGTTCGGCATACGAAAGATGAAGTCGCCAAAGCCAAAATTCTCGAGCATGAATGCTCTTAATTCAGTCAATAGCGTAGGCGATCCCTTACGCAAAAAAGCGCGCCCAGCTTCGCGTGCCAGTTCTTCGTTTTCCTGTTTGCCCGACTGGAGCACAACAGGCACATCAGGCATTAACTCCCGCACCTGCGCCGCAAACTGGATACCGGCATCCAGACACTTCTGGCCATCCTTGGGGAACTCAACGTCTGAGACGATGCCGAGGACGTTCTGTTGGTAGGTCGAGAAGTAGTTCCATGCCTCTTCATAGTTGTCACACAACAAGATCTTGGGGCGAGCTTTGATACGCAGCAGCTTATGTGCCAAGTTGACGCCCTCTGGAACAAGACTGCGAGTGTGTTGCATTACATCTGTGTACATCGAGGGCAGAAACGATGAGTAGTAGCGAATGTTGTCCTCAATGACAATGATTGTCTGTACGCCCAACACATCTACATCGTGTGCCACGTTCATGCGGTCTTCGATGTATTTGACGATGGCAAAAAGTATGTGTATGTCACCCTGGAATAAGAATGTACGCTCGATGTAGGTGAGGTCTTGGTGGCGGATGAAACCGTGGAGCTCACGGGGATGATAGGCAAGCACGATTACCGGGATCTTGAGCCCGACTTCGTGGACCCGCCGGGCAAGTTCTCCGGCGCTCATGTCCCCAACCTGGGTGGCACTGATGATGAGATCGTAGTCACCGAGTTTCTCGCCCAGTTTCAATGCCTCCCTACCTGTGGATACCCTCGTCAGGTCGGGAACGTTGTACAAGTCAGGGCCAGGGAAATTGCCGAGAACAAGCTCGTTGACCAGCCGATCTTCCGACAGAGTGAACGAATCGTAAAGACTTGAGACCAACAGGACCTTGTTGACCCGCCACAACATTAGGTCCTGGAAGCTACCTGGGTAACTACGGCGCTGCGTGTTTTCCATCACCCCGCTACTGTCCGCCGGGGGCTCAGGCGAGCGCAAGCGGATCAGTGTTCACTACTACAATTTCTCGATTCTGCAGCCAAGGAAACTTAGCGAACATAAACCAAGAAAAACAAGAAAATGGGGCGGTCCAAGGACCGCCCCGAAAGCGTTGTACTTACTAGTAGAGCCGAATAAATCTTGGGATGTCTAAATCGCTAAACGATACCCTGATCCATCATCGAATCGGCTATTTTTATGAAGCCAGCGATGTTTGCGCCGTTGACATAATTGCCTGGGAAACCATACTCCTCAGCGGTTTCCTTGGCCGCGGTATGGATCGATTTCATAATGCCATGGAGCTTGGCATCAACTTCCTCGCGAGTCCAGCTCATGCGCAGGCTGTTCTGCGACATCTCAAGCCCAGAAGTCGCAACGCCACCTGCGTTCGCTGCCTTGCCGGGACCATAAAGAATGCCAGCATCAATAAATAAATTGACGCCCTCGATGACAGTCGGCATGTTGGCGCCCTCGGAAACGACGTAGACACCATTCTCAAGCAAGTTCGCAGCGTCCTTCGCGCTGATCTCATTCTGCGTCGCGCTCGGGAACGCACAGTCAGCATTATGGTCCCAGATACCATTGTGGCCAGCACTAGGATCAATCTCCGTGTACACGGCACTGCTGTATTTCCCCGCATACTCTTTGATTCGGCCACGGCGCACGTTCTTCAGATCCATAACGAAGGCTAGCTTGTCACGATCGATACCTTCTTCGTCGTAGATGTAACCACCAGAATCTGACAAAGTGACTGGCTTGCCTCCCAAGTCGAGGAGTTTTTCGCACGTGTACTGCGCCACATTGCCACTGCCTGACACAAGACAGGTCTTGCCCTCAAGGTTCTCGCTGCGGGTAGCTAGCATCTCGGCAGCAAAATATACGGCACCGTAGCCTGTCGCCTCCGGACGAATCAGTGAGCCTCCCCAGTTGAGGGCCTTGCCCGTGAGTACGCCGGTAAACTCGTTTCGTAGCCTCTTATACTGGCCAAAGAGGAAACCGATCTCGCGGCCACCAACACCGATATCACCGGCTGGAACGTCTGTGTTCGGGCCGATATGGCGACACAGTTCGCTCATAAAACTCTGACAGAAGCACATAACCTCATTATCGCTCTTGCCCTTCGGGTCAAAGTCTGAGCCGCCCTTGCCACCACCTAGCGGCAATGTCGTGAGCGAGTTCTTGAAGACTTGTTCGAAAGCGAGGAACTTAAGGATGCCGAGATTGACTGACGGATGGAAACGTAGCCCACCCTTGTAAGGGCCGATTGCACTGTTCATCTCAATCCGGAAGCCGCGGTTGACATGAATATCGCCGTTGTCATCAACCCAGGGGACACGAAACATAATGACGCGCTCAGGCTCGATGACACGCTCGACGATTTTGGCCTTCCTGTATTCGGGCCGACGCTCGAGTACGAGCTCAAGTGACTCTACTACCTCTTCTACTGCCTGATGAAATTCAGGTTCAGCAGCGTTCTTAGCCTTTACGTTGGCCATGATGTCATCGACAAATGACATTGGGGGTCCTCCTCATCACCCTACCTTGAGAGGTCGGCGAGCAAGCATGGTTGGATCGACAAATAATCCGATTCGCATTCACTAGTTTGCGAGTTCTGCGCATTGCCTGCCGGCAGTCGATCTGCAACTGATCACGCGACAAAACCAACCGCTATGAACCCGAGAAAAGGGCCATAACCGCTGAACGGCTACAGCCAACCTTATGGTGCCCCACAAACGGCACTTTGGCGAGCCCATTTAACCACCAGATGTCAGCTTAAGGATGGTGCTTCCCTAGCCGTCCATATGGTTCACATTGCCGTCGTGTTGAAGCCCGCATCAACATAATGGACTTCTCCAGTAACACCCTTCGATAGTGCTGACAACAAATACAAACCGGCAGCACCAACGTCATCGATGTCGACGTTGCGGCGCAACGGCGAACGCTCAGCAAGCTGCGAAAGCATCGAACGCAAACCCGAAACGCCGGAGGAAGCGAGTGTCTTGATCGGGCCGGCAGAGATAGCGTTGATGCGGATGTTTTTCTTGCCCAAGTCACCGGCAAGGTAACGAACACTTGCCTCCAGGGAAGCTTTTGCAATTCCCATTACGTTGTAGTTCGGCACCGCTTTCATAGAACCATAGTAGGTCATGGTGACGATGCTGCCACCCTCATTCATCATCGGCTCTGCCTTCCGAACAAGATGCAGCAACGAGTAAACGCTAATCTCCATCGCCATCAAAAAACCGTCGCGCGACGTATCTAGGGTGCGACCCTTGAGATCTTCACGGTCGGCAAACGCAATCGAGTGAACCAGGAAATCGAGCGAGCCAAATTCTTTGCTCACAGCATCGAAGGCAGCATCTACTTGTGCCTCGTCAGTTACGTCCATCGGCACAAGCAGGTTGCTACCAACCGACTCGGCGAGCGGTTGAACACGCTTCAGGAGAGCTGCCCCCTGATACGTGAAAGCCATCTCCGCCCCAGCTGACGCTGCTCTTCGAGCCAGGCCCCAGGCGATCGATCGTTCGTTGGCCACCCCTACGACTAAACCCTTCTTCCCTGCCAGAATAGGTGGAGTACTGAGTGTCGGGTCGTCTTGCTCTGTCATCTATCCCCTCATTCAAACGGCGAGATCATTTCCATCAGTATATTCTCGCGCAACCATGAGGAACGCCAACCAGCATGATCAGACACCGCGTCTGTCACGCTTTTTTTATCACCGGAATGTCATTTCGGTCGCCCGTGGCCTGCTTGGTCAACGACTTGTCAGCCAGGTCGATGATTCCCGTGTCTCTGGCATCATTGTCGAGACCGAGGCCTATCTCGGAACGATCGACAAAGCAGCTCACACCTACCGCGGATGTCGCACGGCCCGTAACGAAACAATGTGGAGTCCCGGGGGGAACGCTTACGTGTACTTCGTTTACGGAATGCACCATTGTGTCAACGTGGTAGCCGGAGATCCAGAGGAGCCTGTGGCAGTTTTGCTGCGTGCTCTGGAACCGGATGGTGGGACTGATGTGATGTTCGCGCGCCGCGACGCGGCTCGACGTTCGATTGACCTCTGCTCCGGACCCGGAAAACTGTGTCAAGCACTTGGTATTACCCTCGCCATCGACGGAGAGGACCTCGTGGGTGGCAAGATGCTGTTCATCGAAGCGCTCCGCAAGCGGTCCTTGCCAACCGCAGCGATCGGTTGCGGGCCCCGCGTCGGTGTCAACTACGCTGAAGAGTGGCAACACAAGCCGTTACGATTCTGGGTTCAAGGAAATCGCAACGTCAGCCGTCAAAAGGGTACAAGAAGCTAAGTGTAGCTAGCTGTCATCTTCTGGAGGAAAGTCCTCAAGGATCTCGCCAATGGCGTCATCGATTTTCCCAGAATTCTGTGCGGATGGCAGGAGTTCAGCCCGGGCAATACCGCGCCAAATCAGACCGACGGCGGGATCAGGAGATAGCATGTCGATGGTAATCGTGCCCGTGTCGTACTGCGAAACGTTGAGGCCAGCAGGACCATACCAGCCCCAGCCCCAGTAACCGCTCCACCCCCGCCCATAGTAGCTTTCCTGAAGCCGCGCGACCTCTTCGTCACCGACGTAGTAGGTGAGAAGGAATGAAGGGTTGTTGCTTGAGCGACGAAAACCAACCGCGCGCATGTGGCTATCGACAACCGCCTTGATGGCCGTGTCAAGCGTCCCATACGGCAAAGCAGCGCCTGTCTCAGGTTCCTTCACCGCCCAATCGAAAGTGTTGAGCCCGGCAAAGTCAAATTGAGTATCCCACACTGTATCTATGTGACCTCCCGAACATGCAGGAGATGCAAGCAATACGAAAAGGAGTCCGATCCAAAGTGTCTTTCGCATGTGCACGAGAATATTCCATTCGCCGCCGACAAGCACGCCATCAAAACGACCGGGGGGGCTTGAAAAGGACCAGAATTACGCTGCGGCAGACCCCCAACTAACGCAGTGGCAAGCGGCGGATTTCTTTCTTTTGGGACAGCCTCGTCGCAGCAATCCAAAGACCATCGGGAGAAACCTGCGCATGCAAAACATTAACTGGCTCCGCGGTTAACTGTTGCGGGTCACCGCCGAATCGAGAGACCAAAAATAACTGCATCTTCTCGCCTGCCAACGCCGAATAGACGATGCTCTCTCCGTTCGGTGTCCACGCAGCGCCACCGCGAGTGTAAGACGTGAACTCAATGACTTTCTCGACTTGACCCGCAGCCAGCATGATCCAAAGTCTTTGGGTTTCGGGGTTTAGACGCTCGATAAATAGCACGTCATCCGAGACAGGAGAGTAAACGGCCGAGACTGAGCCGGAAATCTCGTCGGGCAACTTCAAGGGCACGACGTCGATTAAATCACCATGTTCCGGATCGATGGTCGCAACCCAAGGCTTTGAAACACCAGGGACACGGTCCCAGCTATCGAACAATAGCCGGCTGCCATCGGTCGACCAATTGGGGTCACCGACCTCCCAACCAAAATCAGTGAGCCGAATTTCATCAGCGTCTGGATCGTCGGCCCGACGCAAGAAGATGTCGTCGGTAACATCGGGCCCCGCATAGTAAGGCACCGGCCGTGGTGAACGACGCGACCGGTAAGCCAGCCAGCGACCATCGGGCGACCATGAGGGCGTGTAGTCGGCATGATACCCGGTGACCAGAGCCGCCGCCGATCCTCTGTCCCCATCCGGCCCGATGGAAACAACTTCCGTGTCGAGGTTGAGCCCCCAGTCCGCAAGCCTCCAGCTACCAACCGTGTAGGCAAGCAATTCACCGGTAGGGTTCCAGCGCGGTAGCTGGGTAGAAAATCTTCCATCTCTCTGCCCAACAACATCAAAGAGTAGCTCGGCGCCAGGATTGCCAAGCGGTATCAGCATCACAGAAGCATCGTAATCATTATGCGTCCAGTACAGATGATTACCCGCGACCCAAGGCCAAAAATCATCTCCCTCAATATCACTTACTAAGCGAAGGTCTCCCGATTTGATCTCGAGTTCGTAAATATCGAGATCTCGGTTCACGCGCGCCTCGTGCCGCGCATCAGCATCCGGTTCGTCTTCCGTGGCAAGCGAGATAAAGAGTGACCGCCCATCGGGGGCAACTGCTAGGCCATTTGGTAGTGCCGAGGCGTCTAGCCCGTCACGGATGATCTCTACCTCGCCACCCAAGGGCCGTACGCGAAGAACCGACGCTGATCCGTTCACCGACATGGCCAGCCCGTAGGCGGCAGCGCCCGTGGGGTCCCAAGCCAATCCTAATACACGATCGCCGATGTTATGCCACCGGTCATCGGGAGGCTCCCCCAGTACGATCCTGTTACCAGGAGGCCGGATCCAGACAACATCGCGGTTGCCTGGTGCCCACGCCGGAACTGCATCCAACGGAATTGCCGTCGAGCGCAAATTCTCGCCACTCTCAAGAAACCAACCCATATCACGCCGCCGGTTAGCAAACCGAGCAATCCGGCCATTTCCATCGAAAGTCGCAGCCATCACCTGATCGAAATCGAGGAGAAGTTCAGCACGAAGACGTTCGCCACTCGACAAGTCGACCAAGCTCACACCGAGGCTGTCGACGCGCAACATTTTGGAGCCATCCGGCGACACCATGGCGTGTGTGAAGGCGTCTTCGAACCAGGTGCTAGGTTCCTCAGCGTAGATCGTCTCAGACAAGTCAGGAGGAGATTGGGGACCGATCCCAAACGGTCCGGAGCGCGAAGTATCTTCCAAGAACCAGTACGTGGCCAGAATTGCGCCGGCGATGAGAAGAGCAAGGGTCGCTGCTGGCATCCAGTTCCGCTTGTTTACTGCCCGGCGCTCTCCAACAATCGGCTGCGACCAGACCGTCTCAAGGAGTTTGTCGGCACACTCCCGACATTCCCTGCAATGGTCGAGGATGCGATGCGTCTCCTTTAGGCTCAGCTGTTCCTTGGCCAGATTGGCAAGGTCTTTAGAATCCGGATGCCAGCTATCCAATGTACTCATCGAGTTCTCTTGACAAGATTCTTCTTCCAAATGATCGACATATTAACGGCACCTAAAGCCACGGCGCTGGCGACCAGGTTCCCGCCTCCGATGTAAACACTAGTCAAACATGTCAACTGTGAAACCAAATTGTCCATAAATTTCGAAAGTGAAGAGTTCATATTGTTGGTCCGCAACACCGACAACAAGAGGCTGGCCGCTTCACAACCACCTTGACCCACAGCCCCCTTGCATCGATGATGGACTAATTGCGAAGGGGTGCTCCTTAAGGGGGCTGAGACACCACTGGTATCGGCAAGTCCTGCCGAAACGTGGGAACCCTTATCAGGCAGCAACGCTCGGTTCGTACAGGCTGCCTGTCACACCTGATCCGGGTAATGCCGGCGGAGGGAACAATGAAAGCCGCAGTTAAACACCTCGAAATTGACTTAACCACAGGGCCTCTTCCCGCATCACGTAAAATCTTTGTTCAGGGGAACCTTCACAAAGATGTGTACGTACCGCTACGTGAAATCTCGCTGAGTTCCCAGTCACAGGAACAACCACTGCACGTTTACGATAGCTCCGGACCATACACCGACACTGAAGAAGTGGTGCTAGATCTCAATATCGAGGAAGGGTTACCTCGCCTTCGTGAAGCTTGGATCCGTGCTCGTGGCGACGTCGAGGAATACACAGGACGCGAGGTAAGACCGGAAGACAACGGGTTTGCCACCAATGAACGTCTAGTTCCAGAGTTTCCCGCCAAACGAACACCGTTGCGTGCTCGAGACGGGCTCGCGGTAACCCAGCTCGAGTACGCACGCTCTGGAATTGTTACCCCTGAGATGGAGTTTGTCGCTATTCGTGAGAACCTTGGCCGAGAACGCATCCGCGCCACCAGTGAGCGTGATGGCGAAAGTTTCGGCGCCGAAATTCCTGACTACGTCACCCCTGAGTTCGTGCGCGACGAGGTGGCCGCGGGCCGCGCCATCATCCCCGCGAACATCAACCATCCAGAAAGCGAGCCGATGATTATCGGCCGTAACTTCTTGGTAAAAGTCAACGCCAATATCGGCAACTCGGCGGTGACTTCGTCGGTCGCCAATGAGGTTGACAAAATGGTGTGGGCGATTCGTTGGGGTACCGACACAGTTATGGACCTCTCGACAGGTCGCAATATCCATAACATTCGTGAATGGATTGTCCGTAATTCGCCGGTACCGATTGGCACTGTGCCCATCTACCAGGCCCTGGAAAAAGTTGACAAGGTGGAGGACCTGACTTGGGAAATTTATCGAGACACGCTCGTCGAGCAGTGCGAGCAGGGAACTGACTACTTCACAGTCCATGCTGGCGTACTTCTGCGTTACGTGCCATTAACCGCTAAACGTGTCACCGGCATCGTGTCACGCGGCGGAGCGATCATGGCGCAATGGTGCCTAGCACACCATAAGGAAAACTTTCTTTACACCCATTTTGAGGAGATGTGCGACATCATGCGCGCATACGACGTCAGCTTCTCCCTTGGCGACGGACTGCGACCGGGAGCGATCGCCGACGCCAATGACGCCGCTCAGTTCGCTGAACTTGAAACCCTTGGGGAGCTCACCAAAATCGCCTGGGACAAAGGCTGCCAGGTGATGGTAGAAGGACCTGGTCACGTACCAATGCACAAGATTAAGGTCAACATGGACAAACAGCTTGAGGTTTGTGGCGAAGCACCTTTTTACACGCTTGGTCCTTTGACCACGGACATTGCACCGGGGTACGACCACATTACATCGGGTATTGGCGCCGCCATGATCGGCTGGTTCGGTACAGCTATGCTGTGTTACGTGACGCCCAGGGAACACCTTGGCCTGCCAGACCGCGATGACGTTAAGGAAGGGGTAATTACTTACAAAATCGCTGCCCACGCCGCTGACCTGGCGAAGGGACATCCAGCTGCACAGGTGCGTGACGACGCATTATCACGGGCGCGCTTCGAGTTTCGCTGGGACGACCAGTTCAACATTTCGCTCGATCCGGATACAGCGCGCGAACTGCATGACGAAACCCTTCCAAAGGATGCACACAAGTCGGCCCACTTCTGCTCGATGTGCGGCCCCAAGTTCTGCTCGATGGAGATAACCCAGAAGCTCCGGGATTTCGCTAAGCAGGAAGGGTTCGTCTCAACAAAAGAAGCAGCCGCCGCGGGAATGGTCGAAATGTCCGAAGTTTTCCGAAAGAGCGATGGCAAGCTTTACCAAAGAACCAATGATTAAAAACGGCTGTTGTGGCACCAAACCATTATGTGGTTTGAACTCGCTTGGTAGCTGCATATGAGCACTATGTGGGATGGAACATACACCGCGCTGGTCACACCCTTTACGGCGGACGGCGCGATCAATAACGATTTGCTTTGCGACCTGGTTGATTGGCAGCTGCAAAGCGGAGTCGACGGCATCGTCCCCTGCGGGACAACCGGCGAGGCCTCAACCATAACCAACGATGAGCACGCAAGCGTCATCGAAGCAGTGGTTACAAGGGTCAACGGCCAGGCCAAGGTTTTAGCCGGCGTAGGTGGCAACGACACTCGGAACGTAACAATACTCGCTTCGCGTGCCCTCGAGATCGGTGCTGACGGGGTGCTCGCTGTGGCCCCTTACTACAACAAACCAACCCAAGCTGGGATGGTTGCGCACTTCACTGCGATCGCCGACACCGTAGACATCCCCCTGGTCCTGTATAACGTTCCCGGGCGCACGAGTTCGAACATTCTTCCCGCCACGGTACTGCGGCTCGCTGAGCACCCAAATATCGTCGGCATTAAGGAAGCCTCGGGTGATCTAGGCCAGGTTATGACGATTCTCGCAGGGCGGACGAAAGGCTTCTCAGTTCTGTCGGGTGAAGACGATCTCACGCTAGCAATGATCAGCCTTGGTGCCGAAGGGGTCATTTCAGTCGTTTCCAATGAGGTGCCAAATGAGATGAGCAAAATGGTGCGCTATGCGCTCAACGGCAAACTCGATCTAGCTCGCGAGATCCACTACCGTCTACTCGGTTTGATGAACGTCAACTTCATCGAAACCAACCCGATCCCAGTCAAAGCAGCTTTGGCGATGATGGGACGCATCGGAGAAAATTACCGACTGCCGCTCGTGCCAATGGCACCGGTGAACAGAGCCAAGCTCGCCGACGAACTTAAGGAGCTTGGCCTCATTGATAAAAATTAGGCGGCAAGCCAGCCGTCGACTTCTGTAAGAAGTGCGGTGCCGAAGAATTCCGTAAATTATACAAATAAAAGAAGCCCCGGCCCCTTACGGATGGGGCCGGGGCCAAGCTTTGTGGTCGGTGGCGTTGGGTTCCCCCCCCGCTACGGGGTATCACCCAGCGAGCGCCACGGACGCTCCGGAGCTTTCCCCTAGGGGAACGTCACCTCCACTAAGTCCGTACAGTCAGATATCACTGGATCACCCCCTCTCTGGGCGAATCTGCATTCGGCAGGTCCCCACCCACCCAGTCCAGGGAGCCGCCCAAGCTCTAGCCCGGACCGCCGCGCCGCCCCATCGGGCGACACGGTGTCGATGCCGGGAAGATACACGCAAGATGCCGCGAGACGCTAGTAGGAAAAACAGCGTGGAAAGAGCCAGGTTAGGTAGTAAGGCCCGAATGCTTGACACAGCTCAGTAATCAATCTCTACGATTTCAAGTAGCTGCTCACCACGGGGCAGTTGAAGGGTCACTTCATCGCCGATCTTGTGGCCAAGCAGCACCTTGGCTATCGGTGAAATCCAGCTCACAGCCCCTGTTCCAGGTTCCGACTCGTCGACGCCACAGATCAAGTAGGTACGCTCATCGCCCTCTGTATCCATCACGGTTACACGCGCACCGAATCGGACCGTATCGGCTCTTTGCTGTCGCCCATCGACAATCTGGAATCGGCCAATGTGACTCTCAAGCAACTGGATGCGGGCTGTGACCTCGGCGAGTTTCTTACGAGCTTTCGTCTTTGACTCGTTGGCCAGTGCTCCGTCACCACCCTGCCTGGCGCTCGCCTGCACTTCAAGAGCCGGTTTTTCCTCATCGATCAGCCTACGAAGCTCCTCACGTACACCACGTGCACCCTCCAGCGTGACATAGTTGGGTACGTTCGGCGGCAATGGGTCGACCGGCCGCACGACTACTTCAGTGAACTCGTCGTTGTCCGATTCTTTAGTAAACGCTTTGTTCATTTATTTTTCAGGCAGGCAATAAATTCTTTGTTTGAAAAATAGTTAAACAAAATTAATGGCCCCAACCGGAGATGTGAAGGTGACCGGAATCAAATACACGTGCCCCAAATGTAACCAAGACCAATACGAAACTGGTGAGATTCGCGTTGCCGGTGGCTTCTGGTCAAAAATTTTCGACGTCCAAAGCAGAAAGTTCACCACAGTGATCTGCGCACGCTGTCGCTACACCGAGTTCTTCCAAGCCGACTCCGGTATGATCGGTAACATCTTCGACCTCTTCACCGGCTAGCCCCAGGCGCGATGGCGGCGCTGATCTACTTAGAAGCTGTGCCCAGCGCAGCTCCAAGCACAACGCCGACGGCAACACCAAGAAGGATGTTGTCCAGCGCAACGGCGAGGGCCACGCCGACACCAGATTGACGTGAACAGCAACTGGCCATGTTCAATCCTCCGAAGACCCGCACTTATCGACGCGTCTAGTATCGGTAGTGTTCAGGCTTGTACGGCCCTTCGATCGGTACGCCGATGTAGTCGGCTTGTTCCTGTGTCAGTTCGGTAAGCTCAACACTAAGGTGGTCGAGGTGTAGGCGCGCGACCTCTTCATCGAGCTTCTTTGGAAGCACATAGACCTTGTTCTCGTACTGGTCCTGGTTCTTCTGTAGCTCAATCTGGGCAAGCACTTGATTAGTAAAAGACGCCGACATAACGAAGCTCGGGTGCCCGGTGGCACAGCCGAGGTTCATGAGGCGACCTTCCGCCAACACCAAGATACTGTGGCCGTCTTCGAACACCCACTCATCGTATTGCGGCTTGATGTTGATCTTCCGGATGCCAGGCATCTTGGCCAACCCCGCCATGTCAATCTCGTTGTCGAAGTGGCCGATGTTAGCAACGATCGCCTTATCCTTCATGCGACCCATGTGCTCAGCCGTGAGGATGTCAAAATTGCCCGTTGTGGTGATGAAGATGTCTGCGCTCTGGACAACGGACTCGAGCTTCCGAACCGCATATCCCTCCATTGCCGCCTGCAGCGCACAAATAGGATCGATCTCGGTAACCACCACACGGGCACCCTGTCCGCGCAGCGCCTGCGCGCAGCCCTTGCCAACTTCACCGAAACCGCAAACAACGGCAACCTTTCCGCCAATCATGACATCGGAAGCACGGTTGAGGCCATCAACCACCGAGTGCCGGCAACCATAGATATTGTCGAATTTTGACTTGGTGACAGAGTCATTAACGTTGATTGCCGGAAAAAGGAGGGTCCCCGTCTTCTCCATCTGCATCAAACGGTTGACACCGGTCGTGGTTTCCTCGGAAACGCCCTTTAGTCCGAGGGCTGTCTTGTGCCATCGCTGTGGCTTTTGGGCAAACTCCACGCGCAGCAGGTCGAGGATCACTCCCCATTCCTCGGGATCGTTCTCGGCATCAAACTCCGGAACCTCTCCGGCTTCTTCAAACTCGTAACCCTTGTGGATGACCAGCGTCGCGTCACCACCGTCGTCGACGATCAGTTCCGGGCCACTGCCGTCAGGCCACAAAAGTGCCTCATTCGTGCACCACCAGTACTCTTCGAGCGTCTCGCCCTTCCACGCAAACACGGGCACGCCACGGGGATTCTGGACCGTGCCACCGGTCTCCTCGCGACCAACAACAACTGCCGCAGCGGCGTGGTCCTGCGTCGAGAAGATGTTGCAGGAGACCCAACGCACGTCGGCACCCAAATCTACCAGCGTCTCGATGAGCACCGCAGTCTGAATCGTCATGTGCAGGCTGCCCATAACCTTGGTACCAGCAAGCGGCTTGTTTTCGCTGTAGCGGCGTCGCGTCTCCATCAACCCCGGCATCTCGTGCTCAGCAAGGTCGATTTCCTTGCGGCCATGTTCGGCAAGGGACAGGTCCGCGACCTTGTAGGGGACGCGCTCGGCTTCTGCCGCGACGTCGAAGGCGTGCAGTTCGGTGCTGACAGCTTCCATGACGATGCTCCTGGGTGATGCGTATCTGGAAAGGCGGTTTCGATAGCTACGGAATCGTGGGACCAGGACCGGTTACAAGAGCGTGGATAGATGACCTGGCCACGCCGATCCCAGGTGGTAATGATATTTCAAAACAGCACCTGATTCGACCTTGGTCACGACTGAAGACGTTAGGTGGTGGACCAGTCAAACTGCAGGCTTCCCGACCTCTCGAGAATAGCCGCCCACCAGGCCTGGTTGTCCAAATACCAACGCACGGTCTGTTCCAAGCCAGTTTCAAAGTCAACCTTGGGTTCCCACCCGAGTTCGGTCTCGATCCGGCCCGGGCTGATTAAGTAGCGACGATCATGGTTCGGGCGGTCTGCCACGTGTTCAATCCACTCGTTAGGTTCTTTTCCGAGCAGGCGAATTATCTGCGAAACAATGTCAAGGTTGGTGAGTTCATTACGGGCGCTAATGTCATAGATAGGTAGTTTCGATGGGTCCGTTGCCGCCTCCGCCGGAATGTCCCCACAAGTAGCTTCGATCATGGCAAGAATCGCACGGCAATGGTCACGCACATGAAGCCAATCACGCTTCTGTAGTCCGTCACCATAAACCGGAGCTTTGAGTCCCCTCAAAACATTCGTGATCACCAGCGGAATCAACTTCTCGGGGAATTGATAGGCGCCGTAATTGTTCGCACAATGCGTCAACATAATGTCCATCTCCGGATACGTCTGCATGTAGGCGCGCACGAACATGTCCCCCGCCGCCTTGGCCGCACTATAGGGCGTCTTAGCGTTCAGGGGGCTGGCTTCGTTGAACCATTCCTGAGACTCGCCCAGTTCACCGTAGACTTCGATCGTTGAAATGTGAACATGGCGTCGAACAGGGTTGCGGCGCGAGGCCTCAAGTAAATTCTGGCATCCGAGAGCATTGGACCGCGCGAAGTCTGACGGTGTGGCAACGGCGCGATCGTTGTGACTCTCAGCGGCGAAGTTGACCACGACCTCAGGCTGATGGCGTTGATAAACCCGTGTCATCGCCTCAAAATCACAAATATCCTCGACCTCGAGAGTGATACTGTCGACAACTCCATCTAGGTTGGCACGATTGCCTGCAAAACCAAGGTTGTCGACAACGATGATCTTCGTTTCCGGCTGGCGTTTGAGCAAAAAATGCACGAAGTTCGACCCAATGAAGCCGCAGCCGCCGGCAATTAGATAGGTAGTCATATTTAAGTTGTTGGAAATGACTCAGGAGAAAACATAGCGGGACAATAACGGTCGAGGCGGCTAGTGTAACGTATCGGCGGTGACAAGAAATGAACCGTGTTCGATACGTCGGTAGCTTCGCCGTTGTCACTTCCTAGGGCCGAAGGTAGAGTTTTGCATGGCTTTCAATTCACTCTGGATGGGAGGAAATATGCGTAATTGCCGGATCATCCCTGCGGTTTTTGTTCTCGGCCTAGTCGTTGCCTTGAGCCTGGCTTCGCTCTCTTACGCTACATCGACGGCACAGGGGGGTGGCGGCCGACGCGGCCCGATGCCCACTCCGGAGCGCACCGCCAACCAGGGGGTGGGCCCCTTCGGCACCATGGCCATCCGCGGCGTGATGCTCATCGACGGCACAGGCGGGCCACCGCGCGGGCCAACCAACATCATTGTCGAAGACAACCGTATCGCTCGTGTCGGTGGGAGTATTCCATCGGACGCGGACTACGTAGTCGAGGCTGATGGAATGTACCTGATGCCTGGCTTCGTCGACATGCACGTACATGCTGGCGACACCCGCACCAAGAACCCACCCGAGTACGCTTACAAGTTGTGGCTGGCACACGGAGTTACCACAGTGCGTGGCGTAGGGCTCGGCCCGCGGGGCTGGACACAGCGCGAGAAGGAGCGCAGTGACCGCAACGAAATTATGGCGCCGCGTATCTTCGACTATCAACGGCCTAACGCCAATACCGTCGAGCAGGCCCGCGCCTGGGTGCAAGAAGCTGCCATCGAGGGCATTGACGGCATGAAGATGGGGTCCTTTCGACCCGAAATCATGGGAGCCTTGCTCGACGAGGCTGCAAAAGTGGGCCTCGGCTCTACTGCTCACCTAGCCCAGACGGGTGTGGCACAAATGAACGCCATCGATGCGGCTCGCCTAGGGCTCGGCTCGGTAACCCACTACTACGGGCACTTTGAGTCGTTGCTGAAAGACTACGTGGTGCAACCATGGCCAGTAGACATGAATTACAACAACGAGCAGCATCGCTTCGGTCAGGTCGCTCGACTGTGGGACAAGATCTACGAGCCTGGTAGCGACCAGTGGTGGGCATACCTGAAGGAACACGAAAAACTAAATACGGTGTTCGACCCCACCATGACCATCTACTCCTCGGGGCGTGATGTCATGCGCTTCCGCGAGGCAGAGTGGCACGACCAATATACGCTGCCGACGTTGTGGGATTTTTATCAACCGAGCCGCACCAGTCACGGTTCTTACTGGTTCGACTGGACCACGTCGGATGAGATCGCCTGGCGTAATTTTTACCGAGTGTGGATGCAGATGATTAACGACTACAAGAAAATCGGTGGCCGTGTCACAACTGGTTCGGATTCCGGATTCATTTACCAGACTTACGGTTTTGGCTACGTCAATGAACTCGAGATGCTTCAAGAGGCCGGTTTTCATCCGCTTGAAGTGATCATGGCTGCCACTATGAACGGCGCTCTGACGCTACACGAGCCCAAGGGAGTTCCGATCGAATTTGGCATAGTACGCAACGGGCTGCTCGCCGACATGGTGATCGTGGATGCCAACCCGCTGCACAACCTCAAGGTTCTTTACGGCACGGGTGCCATCAAGCTTGACGACGAGACCGGCGCTGTAAACCGCGTTGGTGGTGTACGGTGGACCATTAAGGACGGCATCGTGTACGACGCCAAGGCGATAATGGACGAAGTTGCCGAGATGGTCGAAGAACAGAAAGCCTCAAGGAATACTGCCGGCCAATAGAATAACTAGGCTCGTTAGATTCAGGATTCTGCCGGGCTACGCGGAGCGCAACAAGAAGCGAGTCGTCACGCTCGGCCCCTGTCCGGAAAATCCCATCGGGACGGGAATCTACCGGATGTAACGGTTCGGCTCGTAGCGATTGTAAGGCTGTACCAGCACGCTGGCGAAACTCGTCTTGTTCATTACTCTGTAGATTGGCACCCGCTGGCCACCACCACGGCGGCCGCCGCGACCCTGAAACCGCTGGCGCTGCTGCGGCGTCACCTGCGCTCGGTTTTGGGCTGCTTGTTCAACAGGGCTCGGCGTCACCCGCAGAATGTTGTCAAGGTAACCCCAGGTCACCAGGTTGTCGTTGGTCTCGGGCTCCAGAAGGTAGCTAATGAAGTTCGACAACGGCTGGCCACTTGGAATAAAAAAACTGCCCACCGGGAAGTCAACTGTTTCCATGACTACATCGGCGGTCACCGCCTTCAAATAGTGGGCCTGGAAGTACTGGGTGTCCTCAACAGCGGTGGCGTCATAGGCCTCGACTTCGATGGACACCGGCTCGATGAGTCGCTTCACGGTAATATCGTGTTCAAGTAGGATCGGAATCAGCTTGGTCATACCGGGTGGGATCATGTAGCCGTAGGGCCTTGTGGTCGTGCGGGTAGGTTCGAACTTCGTGAAAACTGGGCCGGTAATCAGTTCGTAGGTAACTTCACCGCCTCCACCGCCTCCACCGCCTCCACCACGGCCACCACGGCCACCTACGCGACGCCAGAAGTCCTCTTCGTGCTTGGCAACCTGCTCGTACTCGAGGACGATTTGGTCATTGTCGGAATCGTCATTGCCCAACCGTATGGCCTTCTCACGTGCTTCGCTGACAACCGTCTTCAAGTCTCCAGTCTCCTCCGCAGCAAACCGGATGAGCTCACGCTGGCCGATATATTGGCCGCGCACTTGGTGCCGATAGCGCTCGCCTTGTGGAACCGAAACCACCTCCGTGCCGTTATTGATTACTCGGTGCGAGCTGCTCGGCGTTTCAAAGAGAAATCCAACGGTGTTAGACAACGTCGCAAAAACATGTTGCTTACGTGGCTCAACTGAGGTCGGCACCCAACCTTCCACTCCGTTGACCGTTCCAACCCCCGTGTACCAGAAACCATCATAGTCCTCGGCCCGTAACGCTTCGCGCACCCGGGTCAAAATGCGGTCGTTGCCAAAACCTACTAGGGCCTGGTCCCCGGCCGGATTCATATTGGTCTGGTAGGTCAGTGTGTACGGCGCAGAACCACCGTGATGAGTATCGACCCAGATGTCTGGCTGCCAGCCATTGATGACCTTTGTCACCAAGGCGTGAATTTCTTGCGACTCCAACTTAATGTAGTCGCGGTTCATGTCGAAGCCTTCTTCGTTGGTGCGCCTGCGCACTTCAGCCCCATCAGGGTTGATCGTCGGAACTACGAGCACCACGACTTCGTCAAGCAATGGACGAAGAGAACCCTGCACGAGGTCGCGAATAATTTCCATCGCTGCGTCTTTACCTGCGACCTCGCCGCCGTGAACATTGTTAACAATCAGCACCACTGGTTTGTCAGACTTCGCCAAATCCGAAGGCCTGAAAACAGGAGGGTTCGAAAGCGTCGCAAGCACAACGTCGCGCCCCATGAGCGTTTCAGTGAGCTTGATGACATTCATCAGGTCAGTGTGCGCCTCAAGTTCATAGACAAACTCCATTAAGGGCCCATAAAGGGTGCCGCCCTGCGAGTAGTTGACCCTCTCTGCGGGCGTCTGTAGCTGCTGAGGTGAGGCTTGAGCTGATACTGAGCCAAAGCCGGGAAGAGACATAGGCACGGAAGATAAAAAGGGGACGATTAGCAAACAGGTTGTGGCAATGAAAATTCGTGATGTTAGACGTGTCATCGGTGTCTCCTGTCGGTCGTGAAGAGCTTTCAAAACAGGCATGTCAAAATCGATTTGGTCAGCACTTTTACCGTCGCAAGCCGGGGCATGCTAGCGGGAGTTGAGACTAGGATATTCGCGTGGGTGGTCGATACCAACGATGTCGACACCGCCGGCACCTTTATCGCGAACAGTCACGATCACTGGCTCCTTCCACCACTTAAAATCAGCGTGATGAGTAAAGATATGGGCACGCAAGTAACGATAACCAAACGCATCGGGCGAACCCCAGGCGTTTACCGGGACGCCTATTCGAGTTGTGCCTACCTCTTGGTCCGATATCTGGAACTCGGAGCTGGTTCGGTTGTCAAAAGTGGACCAGCGCACACCATAGCTCCCCGCGTCAGTGGCGACACCGACCCTAACGGCCGCATTCTCCCACTCGAGTACCACAGATCCACCCCGGCCAATGAGTGCGAATTCATCGAGGGGGTTAGTCTGCGTGATCCAGTGGTTCACTGCCTTGTTGCTTCGTTTGCGAAGCACCTCATTGACATAAACAACTGCTCTTGGGTCTGAGAACTGTGCCTCGTCAACCACGGCTGCGATGAGCTTCTCGGAGAACTTGTCTATAATGCGCGCCGCCCAAAAGGCGTCAGCCGCATCCATGTGATCCATAGCGACGTTTGGATACTCAGGCTTCCAATTCTGCGGCAAAAAGTGTTCAGCCTCGAAGTTCCCGATCGAGGGAATGGCAGGAATGTCAGCAGTTAGCCATGGACGGTGCCAAATACCCAGGGTTAGCGCCGACTTCCACACCAGCTCGCCTTCGAAGAGATACTCATTGCCTCCCCGCGGCTCGTTGGGACCAATTGAGGCGCTTCCCAACGCAGAGCCGAAATCAAGCAAGTAATGCTTGATGAAACGACGTTCATCTTCCTCAACGAAGGAATCATAGGTGTTGAGGGCACGCGAATCATCGTGGTTGAGCCAAGCTGAAATCACACGGTAACCGCGCAATTCTCGTCGATGCTCATGGGGGAAAATATCGTTAGGGTCGTCGGGCCGCGTACCAAAAAAACGGAACCCGCCTACGGCCTCACCGGGGATAATCTTGCTTGCCAAGGCTCGGTATACACCACCGGGGCCTACTGGAGCATTTGACATCCAATGGTCAACATCGACCTGGTCGATTTCTAGCGTCACACCAGTATCAGTGGTGAACGTTGCTCCTGAAGCGATCTCGAGCCGATCTTTAGTGAAGCTCACGATGTAAGTCTCGGCAACGTTATAGCCAAACGCGTGGAAGAACTTTGAGCTGATTATTTCAGCGCCCGAAGCAATCTCCGGATACTCCATCGGGTCGAACTTAAAAATGAAACGGCTGCCTTTTCTATCCTCGATCATGAACTTGGGCGTTACGCCAGCCCCCGGCCTTCCGATCACTTTCCATTGTCCATCCGCAGGCGGGCCGGAAAGGTTCGGCCCTGTAGCGATTTCTTCAACGCTCATCTCGCGCGCACCGATCCGGTTAGTGAACCAGCTCGAGTCGGGAACCTCGCCAATTGTGTTGATGTTGACAGCCCGTTTCTGGTCCGGATCGCCCCGATCCTGGAACAGGTTCTCGAAAAGATCATAAAGCTCGTAAACCGGCCAGTCGGCCGGGGCATCGATGCCCAGGTTGTCCTCATCGACAGCGATAGGATCGTCGCGGTTGAAAACCGCGCTGGAACCAAACAGTGGACTGGCACCCAATTGCGCTGCGGAAAGATTGCTTGCCGAAAATGACCCTGTCAGCAAAAACACTAGCAACAGAGTTGAGGTTGCCATGCGGCTTGTCATGGCTACTGCATCACTTGAAGAAGACGACCGAACAACGACGGCGAATCGAAACTACTGCCGGCGCGAATTGCTGTATGGAAACCCTCGTCTCCGAATGCGAAGTCGGCGCGCAAGAAGGTAGCCAAGGTCGACTTAAGTCGCAGGCCAATGCCATAGTCTGTCGAAAGATCCATCAAATTAATATCGCTGTGTTCCCTAAACACCTTTCCTGTATCGACAAACAGCGCAAGGTCCATCGCGGCCCAAATCTCTGTTCGATACTCGACGTTCAGCAAAATCATGTTCCTGTCTCTGAAACGATCATGGTTGAAGCCCCGTAAATCACGGGTCCCCCCCAGCGTCGGCATCAAATAGAAGGGCACTTCCTGGCCCGGCTCGGTATCGGTAAGAATCGCCCGTGCACGAAATGCAATCACTCGCTTGTTCATTAGAAAAGGGAGGTACTGCTGAACCTCGATGTCGAGTTTCTTGAAGTTAAACGCTCCCAGCTTCCGGTCGCGCCAGTCGCTCCAGCGAATAGCGTAGAGGCCACCTCGGTAGTGATATCCCTTGTTGCGCCAATCAACCTGAGCGAAACCGTCGTATGCGATGTGTTCGGCCTGTTCGACGTCCCCGGGCAGTTGACCCAAATTGACATCACGGAGTGACCGATAAGCATTATTGCCTTCGCCAAGTTTGGTATCTCGATAACCGATGCCACCTCCGACGTAAAACCACGAGGGTGATTGCCACAACAAAACCACTCCTCCTGTACGCATGGTTTCTGAGAAGCCGGCTCGATCCTCAAGCGCGCTCTCCTTCCCTAGTCCGTAGAAACTCTCGTTGGCATTGTGCTGATACCCCACGTGAAAGTTCATGTGGACGGGTGTTCCTCCGATACGTTGCCAGCCTCCCTCGAACAAACCGAGGTAGTACCCTCGCAAACTGAGTCCCACTGAGCCCTGTAGGTCGACCCGGTTCGGAGTCAACTCGTCCGGATACCGAACACCAATGCCCTCCTTGTTCCAGATAATGCGGAACGAGGGCCCCGCGCCACTAGGAAAGCCCCCGCCAGCCGGCACAAATCCGTGCCAACCGCCTCGTCGCCGTCGTGTGGTGTCAATCCAAACTACACCCGCCTCAACGTCAGTTTTCTCGGGAACCGCGAGATTTGTCCGTTTCGCTTGACGCGCTGTACGCCATTGGCCGGCTGTGCTGCCATTCTCTGTCTGCTGAAGGAAAGCTGTCTTCCCAAAAACTACGTTTGATCTCAAAAGGTCATCGACCTTTAACGGGAAGCCCGCCACGCGTGGCGGCAGAGCAATGGCGAATTCCCGTACGGTACCAAGTGGCTCCGCGTTCAGCCCTGTCACGGATGTAAACAACGCAAGGAGAGAGACAATTGCCGGCCGAGCAAATTTAAGCCGGGCAGACGGGAGCCACTGCGGATCTGCAAAGTGCAATCTCCGGATCACTTGCCGATCGCGATCAGCTCTCTGTCGGTCCTGAAATACCAAATCCCGTCGACCAACGCCGGGGAAGCCAACGTCTGCGCGTTGAGTTCGTTAGTGTGCAGTACGGCAAACTCGGGACCCGCCTCCACGACAAACGTCTGGCCCATGTCATTAGTGAAAAAAACCTTGCCCTCGACCGCTACCGGCGAGGCGGAAAACCCCTCGCGGCTCGAACGTCCGAGGCGACCCTGGTAAACAAGCCGGCCGGTGCTCGCCTCATAGTTAGTCACAATGCTAAGCATGTCGTTGATCATGAAAAGGTATTCTCCAACGACGATCGGCGAGGGAACAAACGGCGACCCTTTCTGTGTCGTCCAGGCAACGTGACTATCGGTAACGTCACCAGCCCCGCCCGGACGAATCGCTAAGGTGGGACCAGCTCGGCCCGACGATGCGAAAACGAGTCCGTGGCCAACGACCGGCGTAGGAATTACTTCAAAAAGATTCCCTCCCACCGTCCAATATTCATCGCCTGTGTCGGGATCGTATGAGTTAACACGCGCCTGACTGGAGACAATGAGCTCATCGCGCTTCCCGGTATCAATAACAATCGGTGTCCCCCACCCTGTACCAGTATCGCGTTCTGTACGCCATATGATTTCCCCAGAATGCTTGTCGAATGCTGCTACGAAGGAAGCTCCACGGTGATCCTGGTAGATGATCACCGTTTCCTTGTAGAGAATCGGGGACCCTGCGGAGCCGTGGTAGTTATCGAGATCTTCGGCCTTATTGTGCCAAACGAGTGTGCCTTCGAGGGTGGTGGCCATAATCCCCTGCTGGCCAAACGAAGCGTAGACAAGCTCGCCGTCGGTTACCGGGGTCGCCGAAGCATGACTGTTCTTGGTGTGGATGTGCTCCCATCGATCGAAGGGGACAGGAGTTTCCCACAGCTGTTTTCCGTTTCCTCGATCGAAACTCAGCAACGTTAAGCGTGTGCCATCGTCAGAAGCTGTTGTGAGAAAGATCTGATTCTCCCAGATAATTGGGGACGAATGCCCGGTCCCCGGAACGGGCACTTTCCACAACACATTTTCGGTATCTGACCAGGTATCAGGGTACCCAGACCCCTCAACCACTCCTTGGCCGGAAGGTCCCCGCCAGTTAGGCCAATAGTTCTGGCCTTCTCCGTTGGCAACAATAATGCGGAGTTCCTCTTGATTTTCGGGCTCCCAAACCGTGCTTTCGAAAATGCTCGCACGTCCCAACAGTGAAACCCCGGAACTCACGGTTAAGACTAAGGCCAGCACGGCGATCAGGACTCGATTGGTCATTAAATGCTCTCCAATAACAGAAATGCTAGGCCTCCAGGATGCCGCCGAAAAGCCCGCGGGAGTGACCAATGGTAGCCGATGCATTCCTCAAGGACAGGAAAAGCAACAGGTTCCTCTTAAGCATTTTCAAGAGCTTCCAGGTCATGCTCACCATAATGCATACGTTTATTACGGAAGGTTGGGATTGGGCAGGATGCGCTATGCAAACTCATTCGCCAACGGCTTCACTGGCTGTCATCCCATAGGCATCGGGAGCGTCACGAGCACTGCCGTGATCACAAGCACGATTGCAGCAAGTGCAACCTCGAAACAAGCCGAACGCCACAGGAGTGCCTCGGCAACGCTCGTGACGCTGCCATGACTCATTCCAACGTCTACTACTGGGTCAAGCGACGGCCGCACACGTTGCCAATTGAAGAAGCCGACAGCGACAACAGCCATGAAGCCGAGCAGTTTGGCCAGCAAAACCCGACCATACGTTGTCCCGATTATTGCCCCGGGACTTCCTAGGTACATGAACGATGTCGCTGTACCCGCAATGAACAATGCAGTAGCTGCGGTCAACGCCACCGGCGAAAACGCGTTAACTAACACAGCGACGACTCTGACGCGGTTCCTCGGGTCAAGACATGCCACATGCCTTAAACCAACGAAGACCACAGTCCCCAGAGTGCCAATCCAGGTGGCCGCTCCCATCACGTGCACCGCCTGAAGGATTGCAGGCAGAGACAGCCAACTGCCTTGTTCAACCGCGTGCCCAGTGAGCGGCCGAGAGATTGTCGCGACAATTACTAAGAGCCAAGTAAAAAGCCATGCCGCCGGACAAGACCAGTATGCGGCTACGAACGCTATTACGGCAAATGTGGCCGCGATTACTTGGAGCTTCCAGCCACTACCCCAGAGAGTTTCGTTGGTAATCGTCCTAATGGCTTCGAGTGTGATGGGTTCGAAGCCACCGAAGAATGCATACGTCTGATGCCAGACACGGCCAAGGTCGCAAGCAACCAGTAAAAACCCTGCGATTATTCCCTGGAGTGCAAGCTTGCGCTCGACAGCTTCACACCAAGCAACAGTGACTTGGTCCACCTTGGCACGCAAAATCCATCTGAACGCGACCGCGCCTACAAGGGAAAATACGCAAACGTAGGCAAAAACCCGAAGGCCGGCGCCAAGCGAAAAGAAGAGAGGCTGGGAGATCGCCTTTCTGCCCCGTGGTTAACGGCGAACGCTCACCGCAAACGAGAACTCGCCTCGAACTGGGTGACCGTCGCTACTTGATGTGACCCATTTTACAGTGTGTTTTCCGGCGGGCAGCGACTCCTCGATGGCAGCCCAAAGAATGGTTTCGTCTTCCTCGCTTCGCATCACCTTGCCGAGCTTTCCATCTTGAATATCAATCTTTGCAATCGGCAGCTCGGGTCTCTGCGAAAACTCAAGTACGATTTTCTCAGGTGAAGCTTTAAGTGTCTCGTCTGCCTTGGGAATGCTGCTATCGAGCTTCAAATGCAGAATTTTTTCCGCTGCAACCAAGTTCACAAGAAATAGTGTTCCTAGAATTGCTACAACAAACATTAAGAGAAGCTTGTTCTGTATTCGCATTTTACTTTTCTGTTCTGTATTGAGCGAAAATCAATAGATAAAAATGGTACCGAAGTACATAGGCTCATACAACTAGCGATGAGTTCCAGGGCATCGGTCTTGCGACATCGCCTGTGCGATAGTGGACTCTGGCGCCTATGATGCTGATGCGCGCATTCAGATCGAACAACGACATGGGTCCAGCAAACATCACAGAGATAAGACACGAAACCGACGACCGTGGTCGGTTCATCCGCTCTCAGAGCGTTTTCCGTGATTGGGTCACCACAGACGGTACTTCAAAGTACGCGGCTGCCCCGAACCGGTATCACCTTTACGTCTCGTCGGCTTGCCCTTGGGCTCATCGCACCGTCATCTACCGAAAGCTGAAACAACTCGAGGATGTGATTGGGGTAACAGCCGTTGATCCGATCCGTGATGAACGCGGCTGGCGTTTCAGCGACGCCTCGGGCTGTGAACCCGACCCAATTAACGGATTTCAGTTTCTTTCCGAGGCATATCTAGCCACCGACCCTGATTACAATTCGCCACGGGTGACGGTGCCGATATTGTGGGACAAGCACACGTCACGCATCATCAACAATGAATCTTCGGAGATCATCCGCATGCTCAATTCGGCGTTTGACGAGTGGGGCAATGATGCGATCGACTTTTACCCAGGTAATCTCCGCGGCCAGATAGATGAGATCAATACGATCGTCTACACGAATGTCAATAACGGCGTTTACAAGACGGGGTTCGCTAGTACTCAGGAAGCCTACGAAGTGTCCGTTGACCGTTTGTTCAAGGCCCTTGAAATGTTGGAAAAGCATCTGGCGACAAATCGCTACCTGGTCGGCAACACTCTCACCGAAGCCGACTTGCGACTATTCCCGACCTTAGTGCGCTTCGATGCCGTCTACTTTGGCCACTTCAGGTGCAATCTTAAGCGTCTAGTTGACTTCCCCAACCTCTGGGCCTACACGCGTGAGATCTACCAGATGCCGCACATCGCTGAGACAGTTGATATGGACCACATCAAGCGCCACTACTACATGACCCACGCTTCTCTGAACCCATCGGGTGTCGTTCCGGTGGGCCCGGAGGTTAATTTCGGTCAACCGCACGGGCGACGCTGATAGGTTGCTTTATTTAATATTGTGCGGGCCAAGGCTGGACGGTGGGCCGCTTAGGGCGAATGCTACATGGTCACCGGGCAACAACCATTTGAGTGGTTCGGGAAGGCACAAATGTGGCTATCCCCAATCCATCCCCTTTAAAGAAAAATGTGTTGTGCCGGCGACGCCTAGTGTCCTTCTTTGCTAGCAGTTCACTTGAACTCCACCCTCGCGCAGGGCTACGATCCTTCTCTCATGAAGCTAACTGCCATCCAATCTAACCAGCCCTTCACGACTAATCAGTCGACTGTCGTTGGCTCATGGGAGCGATTTTTCTATTTTACCGCCGACAACGAGCGGATCCTGACGTAATAACACGCGTCAATTTAAGCAAGCGGGCCCGCTGAGAAAACTCGGCGGGTTTTTTATTTGGGGGAAAGATGAGCATGTCACTCCAAGAGATCAGGGAGGCGCTCGACGAGGTTGACCAACGCATCGTCAAAGCGCTAGCAAACCGACACGAGCTAGTCGCCCTCGTGCTGAAAGCGAAACAAGAACCGATTACGGGATTCGATCGCGATGAAATTCGCGAACACGAGATTCTTGCCCGGGTCGAGAGACAAGCGCGTAAGGTTGGAATCGATCCCAACTATGTTGCTTCTCTTTTCCGGGAAATCATCCAACATTCCGTCGACTGGCAGCGCCAGAATACAAGTGAAAAGAACGACGAGGACCCGCGCGTGCCTTTACGTGTCGGATACCAAGGTGGGGCTGGAGCTTATAGCTATCTGGCCGCATCGCAGTATTTCGGCAACCAGTTAATTGATTGCCGTGGGTACCGAAATTTTCGTGAACTAGCCACTGCCGTAGAGGACAACAAGCTCGACTACGCCATGCTCCCGGTTGAGAACACAACGGCCGGGTCGATCAACGAAGCCTACGACGTTCTCGCCGACGCCAATGTAGCAGCTGTGGGAGAAGAGGTGTTCCGAGTCGAGCATTGCCTCGTAGCCCTTAAACCTGTCCCGCTAGCGAAGGTGCGGCGCATCGCTTCGCATCCGCAAGCACTGGCTCAGTGTAGCGAGTTTCTCACCACACTTAGCGAGTGCCAGATAGAGTCGTACACCGATACGGCGATGGCTGTCGGGAAGGTCGTCCGGGACGGTGATCCCGGGCAGGCAGCGATCGCCAGCCGTGAAGCAGCCCGGCGACACGGGCTCGAGGTATTAAAAAGTGGGATCGCCAACCAAAAGGAAAACTACACTCGATTCTTGGTAATCGCTCGTGAGCCCATAGCATACGATGCTGGCGTTACATGCAAGACATCATTAGTTCTTTCTACCTTGCACCAAAAGGCAGCCCTGGCAGCATGCTTAAACGTCCTTGCTGGCCATAACCTAAACCTGACCAAAATCGAGTCGCGGCCCTTGAAGAACACGCCCTGGGAGTATCTTTTCTACATAGATTTTGAGGGGAACCTCGCAGAGGACAACACCAGCGGCGCCGTTGCCGAATTGGAAACGCACACCAGCCACTTAAAAATCTTGGGGTCGTATCCGGTCAGATCAATCAAGTCTTAGTTCGCAAGGTGCTGTAATTGGCACCGGTCGGACTGTGAGGGGCGCATAATACCCAGCAGGACCGTGAACCATGTTGTGTTTTGGGTTAGCGTTTCTCCATGAAAAATTTAATCGCGGCGATCATAATCATTATTATTGGCCTGCTGCCGGTAGCATGCTCCGCAAACGATCAGCAAGCCATAGAAGCCACAACCTCATCGGACGACGGTCTCACAGCCTTCGTCAACGCACGAATAATTGACGGTACCGGAACAGACGCTATCGAGAATGGTGTCCTGCTGCTGCGGGGTGCCCGCATCGAAGCCGTCGGGACAGCGGAGGAGATCCCTGTCCCGCTTGGTGCCACGCGCGTCGAACTAAACGGCCGAACGATCTTTCCAGGATTGATAAACACCCACGGTCACGTCGGTGACACACTTGGCCTCGAGGGTGGACACTACTCCGAACAGAACGTTCTGGACCACTTAGCACTATACGCGCGATATGGCGTCACCACCGTTAACAGCCTGGGGGGCGACGAGGCGCTGGCCGGCGCTATTCGCGCCTCAGAAGGCTCGGCAGATCTCAATCGTGCCCGCCTGCTGTTCGCCGGACCAGTAGTTAACGCGGCCTCTCCCGAGGACATCACAGAACTTATCAACGATGTCGCCAACATGGGACCAGACTTCATCAAAATCCGCGTCGACGACAACCTCGGACGGACGCCCAAAATGGCTCCGGAGGTATACACCGCTGCCATTGATGCGGCTCATGCCAATGAGCTACCACTCGCCAGCCATCTCTTTTATCTTGATGATGCGAAGGGGCTGCTCAAGGCTGGGGTTGATTTCGTTGCGCACAGTGTGCGGGATCAACCAGTGGACCAAGAGCTCATCGATCTTTTGATCGATAATGACGTCTGCTACTGCCCGACCCTGACACGCGAGATCTCAACCTTTGTGTATGAAGAGCGCCCGGATTTCTTTGACGATCCATTTTTCCTCGCCGAAGCAGACCCAGCTGTCATCCAGGCTCTCGAAGATCCAGATCGCCAACGGACCTACCAAGCGGGCGCGCCTTACAAAGAAGCTCTGCGGGTGGCGCTAGCCAACCTCAAGGCACTGTCAGATGGTGGTGCAACTATAGCGATGGGGACGGATTCGGGCCCACCAGCGCGATTTCATGGTTACTTCGAACACCTTGAGCTTGAACTCATGGCCGAAGCAGGCCTCGCACCGATGCAAATTCTCGTTGCCTCGACTAGCGATGCGGCTCGTTGCCTCGGGCTCGAGGAGGTTGGCACGCTCGAAGCTGGCAAGTTTGCCGACTTTGTCGTCACCAGCGCAAATCCACTCGAGGACATCACCAACACCAGAATGATTGAATCAGTGTGGATTTCAGGGAACGAAGTGCCCCGGCAGCAGTAGCCCTGACCCAGGAGCAAGAAGCTGCCGCCGTGAATAGGGACCGCGAATTCGAGCAGGGGGAAGACTTGGTGTCTGGACATTGGGGCAGGATGAGCGCATAGCATGGCGACGTTGAGCACACCCCCGGCTGACCGTTCCGGGTTATCGCGGAAGATGAGCCTGACGGCGCTCACTGCCACAGGGATCTGCGCGATGCTAGGGGCGGCGATTAATGTGCTTCCGTTCATGGTCCAGCGGAGCGTGCCGGGGATCGGTCCCTGGGTGCTACCTGCCTTCGTGTTCGCCGCTGTGCCCGCCCTCATTGCCGCGCTCGCTTATGCCATCCTTGCATCCGCGATGCCACGCGCCGGCGGCAGCTACGTGTACGCCAGCCGTGCGTTACATCCGTACCTCGGCTTCGTGGCAAGTTTCTCACAATGGATCGGCCTGTCGATCGCGATCGGCGTGGTCTCGTATGTCTTGGTTCCGTTTCTGCGCGACATTGCCACCGCTGTCGGGCAAATTGGCCTTGCGACGATGCTCGAAACCGGAATTGTGAGGGTGTCGGTGGCCCTTGCATTCCTGTGGACCTTTGTATGGGTGAACCTGCGCGGCCTAAAGCTCTACAAAAACATGCTAGTGCCGATGATGTTCCTGATGTTCGCCCTTGGCTCAGTGGTTATCGTCACCGGATTTACATTCGATCATGAGCAGTTCGCCGTTGCCGTGCGGGCAGCTGACAACCGCGCCATCCCGGAAGGCAGCGAGTTTCCATTTCGTTTCCAAACCTTCCTAGCGGCCGCCGCGGTCCTGTTCTCCAGCTTCATCGGCTTCGATTCGATCGCCCAGGCGGGTGGTGAGGCGCGCAACCCGCATCGATCGCTGCCGCTGGCCATCGGCATCACGGTGATCACCGTCGGAACGTTCTACTTCCTATTCACCAGCGCCGTCTATCACGCGGTTCCTTGGAGATTTGTTGCGGAGGAGGCACTGGTCCGCGACCTCACTGCGCCCGGCCTGCTCAGTTACTTGTTACCGACAGGATGGACGGTGGCGATTGTCGCCGGTGCAGCGGTGGCATTGATCAACGATCTGCCCGCGATGCTGTTGGCCGTCTCGCGGCTGATGTTCGCCTGGGCCGAGGATGGGATCTTCCCGAGCTTTGTCGGCTCGGTGCACCCGACGCGTCATACGCCGGTAGTCGCGATCGTTCTGAGCGGATTGATGGCCTCGGTAGGCATCTTGGGGAGCCACCTGGCGGGTGATTTCTTCCTTGGTGTCGACATCCTGGTGACTGCCATGCTGGTCAATTTCCTGCTGATGTGCGCATCGGTGGTGACACTGCCACATCGCAACCCCGAGCTGGCTGCGGAGGTTCGCGTGCTGCCACAACGTGGCGCTCAGGTGCCACTGGCCTCGCTCGGCATCGTGTTGTTGGGCACATTCCTCTTGGTGCATGTCTGGAAGGACATTTCGACGCCCCAATCGGCCTGGTATCTGCACTCCACCGCCATTTGGGTGGTAGTGATGTTGGTGGGCAGCGTCATCTATGTTCGTGAGTTCACCCGACTACGACACAGCGGCGTTGACGTGCAGGCACGATTCTCGGCCCTCCCTCCCGAGTAACCGAAAGAATGATAAATGGTAAAGGCACCTAGCGAGCGGACACCGGTGAGATTTCTGGACGAGCGCGGCTCATGAAAGCCGCTGATGAGCGTGGTGTGGTGGCCGAGCGCTGGGAACTGGCGCCCGACCTGAGCATCTCCCGAGTTCTCACGGGCCTCTGGCAAATAGCCGACATGGAACGTGACGGCAAGCAACTCGACCTCGTGGCAACGGCTCGTGAAATGGAACCCTACATAAGAGCTGGGCTCACAACATTCGACATGGCAGACCACTACGGGTCGGCGGAGGAGATCGCGGGGCTGTTCGCGCATGAGCACGGAAGCGAAGCTGTACAGGCTTTGACAAAATGGGTTCCGAAACCGGGACCCTCAACCCGAGAGGAAGTGCGGGAGGCCGTCGAGCTTTCACTACGCCGGATGCAGACCAAACGCCTTGACTTGCTGCAGTTCCATGCCTGGAACTATGCCGATCCGAGCTATCTCGACACCCTCTTCTACCTCCAAGAGCTCAAGGACGAGGGGCTGATTCTCCACCTCGGCCTCACCAACACCGACACCGCACACCTGCGGATGATCGTCAACAGCGGCATTGAGATCACGTCAAACCAAGTGTGCTTCTCGCTCCTCGATCAGCGGGCGCAGGCCCATGGGATGATCGAGCTGTGCCGAAAACACGGCATCACGCTGCTGGCATTCGGCGCTTTGGCCGGCGGTTTTCTCACCGAACGCTGGCTAAACCAGCCCGAGCCAGACCAGGATGAGCTCGAGACTTGGTCTGAGATGAAATACAGGCGCTTCATTCGTGAGGCTGGTGGCTGGGAACCCTTACAGGGACTGCTGCGCGTCGTGCACGCGATCGCTGAACGACACAGCGTCTCCATGGCGAACGTAGTTTGTCGTTATATCCTCGATCAGCCGGCGGTTGGCGGCATCATCATCGGCGCCCGCCTCGGACTCAGCGAGCATCGTGACGAGAATCTGAGAATCTTCGAGTTCGTTCTCGATGACGCCGACAGGGCAGAGATCATTGCGGCGGTGGATCGATTGCGTCCTATTCCGGGTGACTGCGGCGACGAGTACCGCCGCCTGCCTTACCTAACAGCGTCGGGGGACCTCAGCCACCACATCGAAGCGATGCCGGCGCCGTACGAAGCCAAACCTGGTACTGACGGCAAAACGCGGGTGTTGAGTGGAACAGTTTGGGAAGATCTGGCTGGCTTCAGCCGAGCGGTCCGCCAGGGGAATCGAATCTTCGTTTCGGGCACGACCGCCACCCACGGCGACCGCGCCATCGGCGGGTCCGATCCAGTGTCTCAAGCCCACTTTGTGATTGACAAAATCGACGGCGCGCTGCAGTCGCTCGGCGCGAGCCTCGACGACGTCATCCGGACACGTGTGTACATCCGGGACATGGCGCACTGGGAACCGGTCGCGAACGTCCACGGGATGCGGTTTCGCAACATAAAGCCGGCCAACACACTAGTGCAAGCAGGAATCATCGGCTCCGAGTATTTGGTGGAGATCGAGGCGGAAGCCAGCGTCGGCGGGTGACACAAGTCACCTTGCGAGACTGTAACGAAACCGTTCTCAACGCTAGACATGATTCCCTTCGGGCCGTCGATGTTTTGGGCGGTTAAGGGCTGCGCCGCATTTGATAGTCGTTCGGAGGGGTCGATCCTAGCAGGTGCTCGACAAAGTAATCCCAGCGACGACGCATCATGTAGGGTTCATTACCGAAACCATGGCCGCGGTTCGGGAACAGGATGAAATCGAAGTCCTTGTTGGCAGCGATAAGTGCGTCTACCACCAAGAGCGTGCTGTAGAACGGCACATTGGTATCCATGGTGCCGTGCGCCAGTAAGAGCTTGCCTTTGAGATTATGGGCAAAGTTCTGGTTTGCTTGGTTGTCGTAGTTGGTTCCACCATCTGGGTCGCGGACGAGCAAACCCTGCCACTTTTCCCCCCAGTCATCTTCATACACACGATTGTCGTGGTTTCCAGCCTGCGAGACACCAACCTTGAAAAAGTCTGGATAGTGAAACATCGCACCAGTGGTGGCATAGCCACCGCCTGAATGTCCGTAGATCCCGACACGATCAATGTCGATCCATGGGTAACGCTCAGCAAGCTGCTGCATCCCCGTCACCTGGTCTGGGAGCGTATTGTCGCCCATGTCGCCGTAATAGGCTTCGTGAAACGACTTTGACCGCCACGGCGTGCCCATGCCATCGAGTTTGATGACAATGAAGCCAAGTTCGGCTATCGCCTGGGCATCGCCTCGCGCTACCGAGAAATTACGAGACCCCACGCTGCCTGTCTGCGGGCCCGGGTAGATACTGTTGATGATCGGATATTTGCGATTGGGGTCTAGGTTCGTTGGCTTGAACATCAAGCCATACAGGTCAGTCTTGCCATCACGCGCCTTAACGGTGAATGGTTGGGGCGGTTGCCAGCCTGCGCTAAGCAACCGTGAAATGTCTGCTTTCTCAAGGTCAACGAGCTTCGCCCCCTCAGAGTCACGCAGCACAGCGACTGGCGGCGTATCTGGTGTCGAGAAATTATCGACGAAATGGCCACTTGAAGGCGACAGTGTGATGTTGTGGTTGGCGTTTTCGGGCGTTAGGAGGGTCATCCGGCGACCATCGAAACCGACCCGGTAGAAATGCTGAAAGTAAGGGTCACGTTCTTCCTCGAAACCAACACCAAGGAAGTAGATTTGCCGTTCCTTTTTGTCGATCCGAAGGATCCTCGTCACATTTCCCTCTCCCGTCGTAATCTGATTCTTAACGTCGCCAGTTTCAAGGTCATAAAGGTATAAATGGCCCCAGTCATCGCGCTCAGAAAACCAGATAAACTCACCAGAGTCCGGAAGATAGCGCCAATTGGTGGCACCATTACCCGATTCGAAGAAGGTCGGAACTGACTCTTTCAGTACTGTGCGGGCCTCACCGCTTCTTATATCCGCAATGCGCAGCCACTCTTGCTTATGATCGCGTGAGGTTGACAAAAATGCCATCGACGACGAATCGGGACTCCACTGCACGTCGCCCCAACTACCACCGCAGATGATGTCGTCACACCTCGACGAGCGATGTTGATCCGGAGGCATCTGAAGTCGCACCAATGTGCCATCCTGAAGATTGATAACGACGCGTTCGATGACGGTGATCACCGAGTCACCGGGCAGCGGATACTTCCAGGCTTCCAGGCTTGGATGGCCAGGCCGAGTATCAGTCAAGTACATCTCGCCAACACCTCGCTGGTCCTGCTGGAAGGTAGCAATCTTATTCGAGTCCGGTGACCACAACACAACCGGTCGGTCGCTCTTTCGCCACCCTGCATTGTCGGTGGCATAGCCGTAATCCTTGACACCATCCCGGGTCAGCGGCTGCTCGGCGTCGGTCACCACGTCACGCACCCAAAGGTTTTCGTCACGGATGAAAACCTCCCGCGTCCCGTCTGGAGAAAGCACTGTCGGCGCCCTCCCACTATTACCGCGTCCACCTCTGCCCCGACGGCCATCATCCGTCACGGCGCCACTGGATATGCACCGATAGTTCTGGATGTTGCAAGCCCAGCCGCGACCCTCAGCGTTGAAGCGAATCGTGTTGTCATCAAACTCGAAGCGGGTGAACGGCAGTCCATACGCCTCATAAATGACGTTCGGCATCCCTTCTGGAGCCAATTGGCCCAAAGCCTCAGAAAACGCCTCGGCCAACCTTGTGTGGTCGAACGCTGGTTCGCGTGTTCTTCTTTCCGGGTCTACCAGGATGAATTCGTTACCGGTTGCAGTTGCAACTCGGTACCAAAAACGCCCCCCCGGGAGCCAGTTCGGTGACACACCAGAATGGAGGATAAGCGAGCCAAGGTTGTTGCCGAGAAATCCTTCGGCGCGCTCGTAATCAGCAGCACTCAGTGCATCAGGTGCGTGCGCCTGCTGCGCTAGGACCGGGGCCGCCACACCGATTGCCATGTAAACGACAACCGCTACGCTGACTACCAATGTTCGAACGATTTTATGGGAATGAGAAAGCATTCTGATTCTCCGTCGACGTTTTGGTCTCAGCGGACAGAACCGGAGACGCCTATGGCCGCTCCATCGCCGCTTTGATCGCCTTCACGCTCGTGTCGATGCGAAACTGCAGTAGTTTCTTGCCGATCGAAATCGACTTCTCCTTGTCTTTAATGCTAAGGCCGTTGATCGAAGCAAGTCCGGCATCCAAACGCTGCTGGTAACGAACGGTCTGCGGGTCGGTGACCATCATGATTGTGGTGATCACGTAGTCGTCGTGGTGGCCGTCATTTTCACCTTCTACGATACCGAGTTCGTTCTCCATGTAGATGAAAACGTCGCGGTACCGATAGAATTCAGAGACGTAATGGGCGCGAGTTTCTCCCCAACGCTCGTTGAGGGCCGTGGCTGCATTCCCCATTCCTGTCTGATTGCCGCCGCTATCGCCTATGAAGATGATGTGCTCGAAGCCATGCTGCTTGAGACTCTCGCCGACGTCCTCAAGAACCATCTCGAAGGTCTCCTGGCGAAGGCTAATGCTCCCTGAGTAAAGCATCGCGCCCGACTTCGGATTGTGACTGCCCTCCGGCACCAACTTGATAATCGGCGCACACAAGGCGTTTCCGAGTTTTCGGGCGATGCCCTCGCACGCCCCTTGCAAAACGTAGTTATGCTTGCCGGTCGCCAGAAAAGGTCCGTTCTGCTCCACACCACCAGTAGCCACGATCGCGGTCGTTTTGCCAGCAGCGATAGCGTCCCTCACTTCCATCCAGGTAAGCTCTTCGATCCACACCGAATCGACTGCCTCAATCGGCCGCTCCATCGCGTACATTCGCTCGATTGCCTGCCGCTGCCGTTCCGCCCTTTGCTCTGGAGTCATGTTGCCTCGACTACCTCGCTGATGAGCCAAAACATGGGTCGTTAACCCGGTTACCAGAGCAATGATCACCATTGCCATGAGAATCTTCGTCGCCTTTTGCATCTTGCTACCCTCCCAAAAGAAAAGCTGGCGCCCTCCCCAAATTAGGGGCACAGCTGGACCGATTGCTGATTTTATCGTTTGATACCGTCTTGGACACTATCAACGGTGCCGGACACTATCACCCGAACCACCATGAGTCACCGGAGGAATGTCATGAGAATCATTGCCCTAATGCTGACGTTGGTCCTAGGAGCATGTGCGCCTGCAACCGAGGACGTCGTCCACAATGATGTTGTAACCCAGGAGGTTGTCCGTACCGGCAATCCCTATGCACGGGGATATACCGACGAAGATTTCCCGCGAATCCAGGAGCTTGCCGAGGGTGTGTATTCATACGAGCAACTACGGCCGGCGGGTGAAGAGAAATTCACAACCGTCAGTATGTTCGTGGTCACCTCGGAGGGTGTCTTAGTCGCAGATGGTCAAGGCAATGTCATAGAAACCCAACGTATGATCGACGAGATCGCCAAGATTACTGACCAACCAATCACCCACGTGATCGTGTGCTCCGATCATGGTGATCACACGGCCGGCAACTCCGCGTTCCCTGACGGTATTACGGTGTGGGCCCACCCGACATCTGCAGAGGTGTTGGAGAGCTATGGAGAGGATGCCGCACTCGTTGAAGAGACTGAGGTGCTCAGCCTTGGCGGCAAAGAGATCCAACTGCGTTTCCTGGGCCGCGCGCACACAGGAGGCGACCTAAGCGTTTACCTGCCAGAAGAGAAGATCCTTTTTATGAGTGAGGCATACTTGAACCGGATCTTCCCAGCAATGCGCTCGGCCTATCCCTCGGAATGGGTAGCGATGATCGAGAAAGCGCAGGCGATGGACGTCGACATGTACGTTCCTGGCCACGGTTTTGTCGAGTCACCGGAGATTTTAAAGGAAGAGCTTGAAACCTATCGCCAGGCGCTCGTGCAGGTGATTGAAGAGGCCAAACGACTACACGCTCTTGGATTAAACGCTGAAGAAGCGATCGAACAGGCGCAGTTTGGTGATCTGGAAACCTGGTCACTACGCTCCAGTCAGGGTTCAACAGCGATCCAGCGAGTCTTCCTCGAACTCAACGGGGAACTTCCTGGTTCGGGCCAGGAGAACTAACAATTAACGTCCAGCCGCTCGCCTGCCCACCGAAAGCGCCTCGGCTTCGGTCACAATAATCATCTCGAAGCCTTGGTCCAGGCGCTCGGCAATGTCGTTGACGCCAGCGGTGATACCACACGGAATGTCGAACTCAAGACACGCCGCCAAGACCGTCTGGATGGCGTTCTCGGTCGCCTCTTGGTCGCGCCCATAGGCGCGGCTCAGATCTCCCGGCCCCGGGATCACGACGCTGACACCCGGTGTGTTAACAATCTCGCGCGCGTTCGCTACTCCAACCTGGTCTTCTATCAGCAACACATTGACGAGCTTCCCCTGCTCGTTAGCGGGCCAACCATTGTTGCCCATCATTTGCACCGCCAGCACCGCCTCTTCGGCAGTTTCGACGTGCGGAAATACAATCGAGTCGGCACCCGATTCAATGCCCATAGCAACTCGTTCGCGGGCTTCATCGTGTCCATCGCGGATCGGTGGGATCCGCAATGCCGTCGCGTGAGTGCCTTCGGACCCAGCGTTATCGATCATCCCCTTCATGAAAGACTGCATCCGCGGGATATCGAACGGCCCAGTTTCCATCGAATAAAAAATAAAGTCTGGTTCGCGATTGGCTACCAATTCGGCACCCTCCTCAGGTGTCTTCTCTCGAGAGAAGATGCCAAAAACCACCTGGCCATCAGCTAGCAACGATGCCATGTGCCCTGTGGGCAGATCACTCTGTAGCCCTGTAGCCAAACCCTCCGATGCTATTGTCATTGCCAAACTTCCTGAAATGATAAGTCCTATTATCAAACCTGCAATTAAGCGTCTCATATGCTCTGAATCCTTTCATTGGCTAAAAGCACCTGCCCTATATAACACGGAGCAGCAATTTCGCTAACGAAAGTTAAGGGGGGGGCTCCAGTTGACTTTTCGACATCATGTGCAGAATCTTACCAACAGTTTTGCGGCTTGGTCGTTGGCCCGAACAGCCTCATGGAGCACAGGACGACCTTCGAGGAGGGTTTCAATGTACAGACGTAGTGCCGTCGCGATCGCAGGTTGCTTCGCGATTATCCTGGTCAACTGGACGGGAGTTGGCGCCCAGTCACAATTGCCTATGGCACCCATGAGCGGCTCAGGGGGAACTGTGTCCCCCGCCTATGAAGGCTGGTATCAGAACCCCGACGGCACCTACAACCTTTCGTTCGGCTATTACAACCGAAACACCGAAGAAATCCTTGAGATTCCCATCGGGCCTGACAATTCCATCGAGCCCCCCGAGTTCAACGGCACCCAGCCAACGCGGTTCGAGCCGCGCCGCCATTGGGGAGTCTTCACGGTAACCGTACCGGCCGACTTCGGTAACCAGCGAATTGAGTGGACACTGAACATCCGGGGCCAAAAGGTCATGATTCCCGGCCACCTTCGCGCAGAGTGGGAAATCGATGCTCTTGAGGGTGAGGCCGGAGGAGGGAATACTCCCCCGGTGCTGAAGTTCGACCTGAGCGAAATGGGTGGGGCCGAAGGAGCCGGGCCCCGCGGTATCACCGCCGGTCCGCTGCAAGGGAAAGTCGGTGAGCCCCTCGCCGTCAACGTATGGGCCCACGATGACGGACAGGGCGCCAGCAGCGTCAGGCGGGCCGGGGGAAGAGGCCCCTCAGTAACATTGACCTGGTTCAAACACCAGGGCCCGGGTGACGTAACCTTCAGCGAGGGAAGCTCCCGCGTTCCGGTAGCTGGTGCCGAGGCGACCACGATGGCAACTTTTAGTGCGCCGGGCGACTACATGCTGCGGGTGCGCGCCAACGATGCATCCGGGGTTTCTGGGGCCGGACATGCACAGTGCTGCTGGACCAACGGTTTTGTCAAAGTGACAGTAATCCAATGAGACGAAAGGACCACGCCATGAAGCGAACCCCAATCACACATCGGATTGTTGGCTGCATTGGCATCGGTGCCCTGGTACTCGCGGCACTGTTGATCGTTCAGGATCAGCCGGCCGTGGCGCAACAGAGCGGCACTAACGGCCATGACGGGATGGTGACGTATGCCAAGGACGTGGCGCCGATCTTTCAGGAAAAATGCCAAGTCTGTCATCAGCCCGACTCGATCGCCCCGTTCTCGTTGCTCACTTATGAGAGCGCCCGAATGTACGCGCCGATGATCAAGGACAAGGTCGCCAACCGCATCATGCCGCCGTGGCACATTAACCGCACAGTCGGCATCCAGGAATTCAAGGACGATCGAGGGCTGACGAACGAGCAGATCGAGACCATCGTCGATTGGGTTGATGCTGGGGCACCGTTGGGCGATCCGGCCGACATGCCTCCGCCCCGCGAGTTCCCCGACACCAACGGGTGGCGGCTCGCCGACCAGTTCGGTGAACCGGACCTGATCGTAGCGTCGGAGCCTTACACCCTCGCCGCCGCAACCCAAGACAAGTGGTTCCGGCCGACGGTCGAGACAGGTCTCACCGAAAAACGTTGGGTCAAGGCCATGGAAATTCGCCCGGTGGGCCCAGACACACGCGCCATCGTCCACCACACTCTCGCCTACCTGCTGCAACAGGAAGAACGAGACGAGCAGAGCGCCGGCGCGGGCGCGGTGCAGACGAGTAGCCGCAGCGCCATGGGCGGGCCAGGGTTGTTCATGGAGTGGGCAGTTGGCAAGGCGGGCGAGATTTTCCCCGACGGAGCTGGCAAGCTGATGCTACCGGACTCGAGGATCCGCTGGGAAGTGCATATGCACGCCAACGGAACAGAGGTGGAGGACAGCTACGTTGAGCTCGGAGTCTGGTTCCACCCTAAGGACAACGAACCCACGAACCGAACCAGGCTGCGCATGTTTGATGCACGGGGACGCAGCGGCCTGGATATCCAGCCGGGCGAGGTCGCAGTCACCCAGCAGTTCCACGTGCTTCGCTGGCCATCGCGCTTGGAGAACTTTCAGCCACACATGCACATGCGCGGCAAGATCATGACGATGGAAGCAATCTATCCCGACGGCCGTACCGAGCTACTCAGTCAAGTCGACAACTTCCAGTGGAACTGGCACGTCAACTACATCTATGCCGACCATGCCGCTCCCCTGCTACCAGCCGGAACAACGGTCGTCATCACGGCATGGCATGACAACACCGTTGACAACCCTAACAACCCCGATCCCGAGCAATGGGTCGGGTGGGGTGACCGCACCGTCGATGAGATGGCCCACGCCTGGGTCGACGTGACCTACCTGCCGCAGGAGGAGTTTGACTGGTTGATCGCCGAGCGCGAAGCGACTGAACAGGAACGGCAGCGGCAAAACCAGTAGCGACGCAGCTAAAAAAGTCTAGGGCGGCGACCTGTCTAGGATCGCCGCCCTTTTCAGCTTAGAGCCAGCCCCACCACACCTAGTCAAAGTGCCGAGCACCTACGTCACCTCTGTCACCTCCAGCGTCAGCAGAGTTTTTCTCGGACGAGCCTCTGGACCAATTCGGGATCAGCGGTACCACCCATCTTGCGCATCACCTGGCCAACAAAGAAACCTGCAAGTCCGGTGCGCCCGGAGCGGTACTCCTCGACCTTCTCAGGGTTGGCAGCTATAACTTGTTCAACAATCGGCTCAACTGCTGAAACATCGGTGACCTGTTCCAGTCCGCGCTCAGCAACGATCGCTTCGGGGTCACCACCTTCTCTCACAATAATGGCAAGGATTTCCTTCCCGATCTTTCCAGAGATCGTTCGAGAGGCAACGAGAGCAACAAGGGCACCGAGTTCGGCACCTCCAAACCGCAGCGCGTCAGCCTTGCCATTTTCAAAGTAAGGTGACAGTTCATTGACGACCCAGTTGGCAACAACTTTGGCATCGTGGTGCACGTCAAGCGCATCTTCAAATAGCCGCGAGACCGACCCGTCGCTGGTCAGCAAGTCCGCTTCCTCGGCGGTCAGGCCAATTTCTTCCAGGTAGTACTCATAGCGTTGTGCCAACTCCGGATTCGTGGCGCGGATTTCATTGCGCAGTTCCGACTTGGATCGCTTGATGCGGCGACGCTTCTCGGCCGGAGCGCCTCTAACTAACTGCACGGCCTTTCGAGTTGACTGATCGATGGTCAGGTTCTCTTCCGCTTCCGTGATCTTCGCCCACGTATCTCGCAGTGTGACCACCCGCGTGAACACTGGAGTATCGGGCCTCGAATCAACTGGATCGACAAAAAAGTAACCCTGGCGCTCGAATTGAAAATGGCAACCAGGTTTAGCATCGGCCACGGCAGGCTCAAGCCGCGCTTCGAAGATCTTTAAGTGGGATTCAGGGTTCAGGAAATCGGTGAAGTCTTTCCCTGAACTAGCCGCCGCCTGGTCAGGGTTTGCAACCTTGAAGAGTCGATCGTACAGCCGAACTTCGACCGGCACTGAGTTGGCCGCCTCCACCCAATGAATTGTGCCCTTGACCTTGCGGCCATCGGCCGCTGCCCCGCCACGTGTGTCGGGATCATATGTGCAGCGCAGTTCGGTAATCTCGCCTGCCCCATCCTTGATTACCTCAACGCAGGTAATGAAATAAGCGTAACGGAGGCGCACCTCACAGCCAGGTGCTAAACGAAAAAAACCTTTCGGTGGATCCTCCTCAAAGTCGTTGCGTTCAATGTATATCTCGCGGCTGAAGGGCACCGCACGACTGCCCTCCTTCGGAATGTCGTGCGGGTAAAAGGGGGCCTCGAGTTCTTCGGTCCTGCCCTCCGGAAAGTTCGTAATGACCACCTTCAGAGGGTCGAGCACGCACATCACGCGCCGTGCCTTCTGGTTGAGGTCCTCTCGGATAGCGTACTCAAGTTTGCCGATATCAACCCTACTATCGGCCTTGGCGACACCGACCAGATCACAAAACAACCGGATTGACTCCGGTGTAATTCCACGCCGGCGCATGCCCGAGATCGTCGGCATACGGGGATCGTCCCAGCCATCAACGTGCCCTTCCTCAACCATACGCAGCAGCTTGCGCTTACTCATCACGGTGTAGTCAAGGTTGAGGCGGGCGAACTCGTACTGGCGCGGCTGAGAATCACCAACGTCAACGTTCTCGATGAGCCAATCGTAGATTGCGCGATTGTTTTCAAACTCGAGCGTGCACAGCGAATGAGTAATGTTCTCGATCGCATCCGAAAGCGGGTGAGCAAAATCGTACATCGGGTAGATGCACCAGTCGTCGCCAGTTCGGTGATGGTGCGCGTGGCGAATCCGGTAGAGCAATGGGTCTCGCATTTTCATGTTGGGATGTTTTACGTTTATCTTGGCTCGCAGCACGTGAGCACCGTTCTCGAATTCGCCTGCCCTCATGCGTGCAAGAAGGTCAAGGTTTTCTTCGGTCGAACGATCTCGATAAACACTTGCCGTTCCGGGCTCGGTAAGAGTTCCGCGCATTTCTCGAATCTCCTCTTCCGAGGAGCTGTCGACGTAGGCTTTCCCGTCCTTAACTAGCTGAACCGCCATCTCGTAGAGACGCGCGAAGTAGTCGGAGGCGTATCGCACACCGTTGTTCCACTCAAAGCCCAACCAGCGAACATCTTCTTGGATAGCGTCGACGTAGCTGGTGTCCTCGGTCGTTGGGTTTGTGTCGTCGAAACGAAGATTCGTCGTACCATTATTTTCTCGTGCAACTCCGAAGCTCAAACAAATTGCTGTCGCGTGCCCTACGTGGAGAAACCCATTGGGCTCGGGGGGGAAACGGGTGGCCACACGGCCGCCGTACGTACCGTTGGCATTGTCCTCGGCAATGATCGTGCGCACGAAGTCTAAGCCAACAGTATTGACGCTCTTAGAGTTATTCTCGCGTGTGCTCATGTGATTATTCGATAGGTATTCAGGAACCTTGATCAGCAAGGGGGTTTTAGGTCGTGCTCCTCTTCGTCGTCATCTGGCCAAGTACTCTGGAATCAGAATTCAAAAGCTAAGCAGAACACGCTCCCAACAGGCTAAAGCTAGCGCCGCAGGATCACCTCGCCTGCCAACTCACCTGTAAGTTCGCCTCCATCGATAACCAGCACACCGTTAATGAGCAGGTACTCAATTCCCTCGCTGTTCAGGTGAGGGTCTCCATCGGCAATGAATTCACTCAGTTTCGCGTCAGTAAGATCGGGAAGGCGGTCAAAGGTTGCCCGATCCTGGATAGTCTCGGCGTCAAAGACAAGGATGTCAGCCTTGTACCCTTCCTTTAGATAGCCACGGTCTTTAATGCCTAGGATGCTAGCCGGGAAGGACGTGACTTTGCGCACAAAGAAGGGCAAGGTAATGACGCCTTCATCAAGGACATACTTGCGCAACATACGCGGAAAGGTGCCGTAGGAACGGGGATGGGCACGCGAACCGGCGGCACCACCGTCGGTGGCAGGGGCGATGTAATCACGTGTCATGTAGTGGTGCAGGTCATCCTCGACCATCGAGTAAGACTGGATCCGCGCATCGTTTTCGAGTTGCAGGTAACGCCCTGTCTCAAAGAAGTTTTCCCCACGCAGTTCAGCGATTTCCTCAAGCGTCCGTCCTACGTATGAGGGGTCCGGTTCGAAGACTCTCACAAACATGCGGTCAGCACCGCCACGCGCGAGAATCTCGTGCATAACATCCTTCTCTAGCTGCGTGGCGAAGACCGCGTCTCCCTCCATACGCTGGCGGATGAGCGCCTTGCGCTCCGCTGCCTCGAGATCCCGGCCAACTGCTTCACCCAAGTATGGCTCCCACTTGAAGAGCTGAGTGTTTCGGTCCGGCCCCGATGAAGTGTAGGGGTACTGGTCAGCGGTGATATCAATGCCTTCTGCTCGCGCCTTCTCGATCAGAGCGGTCGCATCCCGGCTCCTCCCCCAAAAGGGAATACCTGTCGATTTAATGTGGAGAATGTGAACCCGAATGCCCGCTTCACGACCAATGTCAATAATCTCCTGGATGGCATCGAGATGAGTGACGCGCGGCGAGGGATCACTCGCAACCCACCAGAGTGAGCGGGTTCCCTCGCTGCGGATGTGGCTCACGTACATACCACCATAAGCTGCCGCCTCTTGCGCCAATGCGACGATCTCTTCAGTGGTCGAAAAATGGCCGTTCCAGTAGTCGAGTGCGTTACTGATACCAAAGGCTCCGCCTTCCATGTCCTTGCGCACGAGAGCCTTCATCTCCTCAAGCTGGTCAGGTGTTGGGGTTGCATCAACTGCCCCTAGAACCTTGTTGCGGATGCTTCCTATACCAGCCAACATGGCAGCATTTGTGCCAATGCCGTTGCGAGACCATTCCTCTGCCTTGTCCTGGATCGAGCTGTCTTCCCCCCAGATACTGCCACCCTCGCCAAAAAGCACGGTCGTGATGCCCTGGGTAAGATTGTTGATCGTCGCCCGGGCAATGGCAGAATCTTCCCTCGCATCCGAATCGTCCGTGTCGAAGGCTGAGTTGGCATGGGAGTGGAGGTCGATGATTCCCGGCATAACGAATTTCCCGGTGACGTCGATCACTCGTTCAGCTGAAGAGTCCTCAAAGTCACCCACGCCTTCGATAGCATTGCCTTTGATCGCAACGTCAGCATAGACCCACGGATTCCCGGAGCCATCAAAGACGCGTCCACCTCTCAGCACAATGTCGTAGCTCGGTTCCTCGGATGCCTGTGGGACAGTCTCCTCTTGGGGTGCCGGGAAGATCACCCCTGGCAAGGATGCTCCCAGGAAAAAGGCGGCGAGAACGGTTAGTGTGATGCGCTTTCGGTACATCGTGCTTTTTTCTCCTCTGCGTTTTCTTTCGGGTCACAGAGACCAAACGGTAGGTTCAGGCAAACACCGCAATCAGCCTATGCTATGGAGTTCGTTGAGAGTGTGTCAATGACGGGGCGGGGCGCCACAAAGTCCCCGTGGTCGCTCGTTCCCCATCGCCGACGTAGCCTGTCTTGTTGATTGTCATCAGCCTTTTGCGCTTCTATTACAACGAATGTAAGAATGACGCTCGCTCCTTTCAACTCACGAAGTTGAAGAAACCATACGAACTGATCGATCATCTCGCCCTTCACGCAGCCAAATTCACCGGCGCTGGACATAAAAACAGCCTTCGGAGGACATTATGTACCTATCCCCAAGAATTCATCGCCAATTGAAATGCAACGCCGTTTCGTTTACTCGACGATTGGTCAGCTTTGTCATCCTTGCACTATTGTTGCCGTCCACGGTTGGCGCACAGCGGACCATCAAGCCTGTTCTTCACGGCACCCATTGGGTAGCAATCACCGGCAAACCACTTGGCGCGACTGCTGGTGCGACGATTTTTCAACGTGGTGGCAACGCCGTGGACGCAGCGTGCGCCATGCTCGGGGCGACGTCCACAATGTGGGACACGCTCGGTTGGGGCGGTGAAACCCAAGCACTGATCTACGACCCGGACGAGAAGAAGGTCATCGGCATCAATGGACTTGGAGTGGCACCAACCGGCGCAACAGCCGAGTTCTTCAAGCAATTGGACCTCGAATACCCACCGGCAACGGGCCCGTTGGCTGCAGTGACGCCAGGAACCCCTGGTGCACTGATGGTAATGCTCGCGGAGTGGGGGACTATGAGCCTTGCTGACGTACTTGGCCCTTCGATCGAGATGGCCGACGGGTACGCGATTGAGGCAGCTGCGGCTAACAACCTTGAAAGCAACAAGGATCTGTTCAAGGAATGGGGACACCACTCAACGAGCGTATTCCTCCCGCACCTCGGGGAAGAACGTGAGGCTCCCTATCCCGGCGAGATCTTTCGCCAGCCGAGCTTGGCAGAGACGTTGCGCAAGCTAGTCGAAGCTGAGGAAGAAGCACTCGCTCTTGGCAAGAACCGGAAAGAAGCTATCTATGCTGCCTACGAACGCTTCTACAAGGGCGACATCGCCGAAGAGTTTGCCCGGGGGGCGCAAGAAGTTGGTGGATTGATCACCGCTGATGATCTCGCTAATTGGGAAGTCAAGATCGAAGAGCCAGTGATGACGACCTATAAGGGAGTCGAGGTTTACAAACTGACTCACTGGGTGCAGGGGCCGGTGATGTTGCAAGCGTTGAATATCCTTGAGAACTTTGACTTGCAAGCGATGGGATACAACAGCACTCGGTACATCCACTCGCTATACCAAACGATGAACCTCGCCTTCGCCGACCGGGACTTCTATTACGGCGATCCATACTTCCTCCCCGAAGAACCGATTAAAGGTTTGCTCTCGAAAGAGTACGCCCGGCAACGAGCCAACGAGATTAACTGGGAGGCTAACGATCCCAACGTCAAGCCGGGTGACCCCTACCCCTTCCAGGGCAGCACAAATCCTTACCTGGACCTGCTCGAGCAGTGGAACGGCAGCGGGGAAGAAGTCCCAGGAAACATTGCCCACCGCGATATCAACTCGATGACACCTGCTTACACCAACGACGATACCAATGAATGGGGCACAAACGGGCCATTCGGTGATGACTTCTTCCGCGGAACGACGTCAGTACAAGCCGCCGACGAGAATGGCTGGATTGTTTCTATCACACCGTCAGGAGCATGGATTCCGGCTGTCATCGCCGGCGAGACCGGGATCGGTATGAGCCAGCGTATGCAGAGCTTCGTGGTCAACCCAGCCGAGAATCCGTTCAATGTCGTCGAGCCTGGGAAGAGACCACGGGCCACGCTGACCCCGGGAATGGCTATCAAGGATGGGCTGCCGTATCTGTCGTTTGCAGTGCAGGGTGGTGACGGTCAAGACCAGAACCTGTTGCAGTTCTTCTTGAACATGGTCGAGTGGGATATGAACGTGCAGCAAGCCGTCGAAGCCGCCAACATTAATAGCTCGCAGATGAGAGGGTCTTTTGCTGAGCACCCATCAGAGCCGGGCGCCATTCTGGTGCGGGAAGACACACCGCCGTGGGTGCTGGCAGACTTGCGCAGCATGGGCTACGACATCAGTACCTCCCCGCGCACCTCCGGACCCATCAACGCAATTTTCTTTGACATCCGTAACCGCACGATGTGGGGAGGTTCAAGCAACCATGGCGAAGACTACGGGATCGCCTGGGAATAGTGCTGAGCAGGCGTGGAAAAGGCCTCTCCACCTCGATAGATTGGGCGGTTTGCTGCCGTCGCCCTGCCATGGAGAGAGGCTCATGAGACCATCCAGCCGTTTTTTTACCATCAGTGCCCTCGTTTTCTTGTTTGTCACGCTCTCAATTTTCTCTGCTTTCGCCCAGGGGACTGTCGGCGATTACCAACGCGCGATAAACCTGCGTGAGCATTTCGCGGGCCTAACGGTTGATATTGCCGGGGAACCTACCTGGATCGAGGAAACCTCGAGTTTCTGGTATCGAAAGTCTGTGGACGGTGGCAGCGAATTCATGCTAGTTGACACCGCGACAGCCCAAAAAACGACAGCATTCGACCACGCGCGTATTGCCACTTCGCTCTCGACGGCTCTTGCCGAGGAGTACACACACTCCACCTTGCCATTCAATCGAATCAACTTCGTCGATGAGATGAACGCCATCGAGATGTCAATCGACGGCACCATATGGCGATGTGACCTTTCAAGCTACGAATGTCGATCGACCAGTCGCCAGGAAGGCGGCCGCAGACCACAGAACAATGAGCCACGACTCTCTCCCGACGGCCACTGGGAGGCTCTGATCAACAACTACAACATCGTCGTCCGTGAGACGGGAACCAATGAATTAATTCGCCTGAGCATGGACGGATCCGAGGGGGACGCGTACGAACTATCGTCGATCGCCTGGTCGCACGACTCACACAAGCTCGCTGCCTACCGGGTCAAGCCTGGCTACCAGCGCGAGATTCACTACATTGAGTCTTCACCCAGCGACCAGCTGCAACCCAAGCACTCCACCCGAGCATATGCAAAGCCCGGTGACCGGCTCGACAAGGAAATGCCGGTGATCTTCAACCTTAGCCTTCGTACCCAAACCCACGTTGACGATACGTTGTTCCCGAACCCCTATTCGATGTCACGGCTCGTGTGGCGGGAAGACTCTAGCGCTCTAACTTTTGAATACAACGAGCGTGGCCATCAGCTCTATAGGGTCATCGAGGTACTAGCAAATACCGGTGACACACGGGCGGTGATCACTGAAGAAACAAGCACTTTCTTCCACTACTCCGGAAAAAAATTCCGATACGACATCGACGACGGCGATGAAATCATCTGGATGTCGGAACGCAGCGGTTGGAACCACCTCTACATGTATAAGGGCGCTGCTGGTCAGGTGAAACACCAGATCACCTCAGGCGATTGGCCGGTGCGCGAGGTGGTGAAGGTTGACGAGGAAAATCGCCAGATCTGGTTCATTGCGAGCGGGATGCACCCTGATCAGGATCCGTACTTTGAACACTACTACCGCATCAACTTCGACGGCACGAGCCTAATTCCGTTCACAAAAGCAAATGCAAATCATCAGGTGACCTTCTCCCCTGATATGGATTACTACGTTGACAGCTACTCACGTGTCGACATGGCGCCCATCGCAGAACTGAGGCGAACTACGGACCAGTCGGTAGTAATGGAGATTGAACGGGCAGACATCAGCGACCTTGTCGACGCGGGTTGGGAAGCCCCGGAAGTATTCGTTGCCAAAGGTCGCGACGGTGTCACCGACATCTGGGGTGTGATCTTCCGCCCCACCAATTTCGATCCGAATCAGACCTACCCGGTGATCGAGAACATCTACGCTGGCCCACACAATTCCTTCGTGCCCAAGTCGTTCCAGGAATATAACGGTAGCCGAGAGATTGCTGAGATTGGCTTCATCGTTGTCCAAATCGATGGCATGGGCACTTCGAACAGATCCAAAGCTTTCCACGACGTCGCTTGGATGAACCTCAAGGACGCTGGCTTTGCCGACCGCATCCTTTGGCATCAGGCGGTTGCTGAACGCTACTCCTACTACGACATTAGTCGCGTTGGAATTTATGGCACCTCGGCCGGCGGACAGAGTTCCCTTGGCGGCCTGCTTTTCCATCCCGACTTTTATGACGTCGCTGTCTCCGCCGTTGGCTGCCACGACAACCGCATGGACAAAATCTGGTGGAACGAGCAGTGGATGGGCTGGCCAATTGGTCCACACTACGCTGCATCGTCGAACGTTGACAATGCCTGGCGGCTTGAAGGCAAGGTGCTATTGATCGTCGGCGAGCTCGACACGAACGTAGATCCCGCCTCAACCATGCAGGTAGTGAACGCGTTGATCGAAGCTAACAAGCCGTTCGACCTTCTAGTGATTCCCGGGGCTGGCCATACCTCTGGCGGTGCCTACGGCCAACACAAACGCTTTGACTATTTCGTCGAGCATCTATACGGAAACGCCCCACCATCGTGGGCCGAACTGGAAGCCACGATGGTGAGCGATAACAAAGATAACGCTCGTCAAAGTGCCAGCGAGGCGTTCGAAAACACCACTTTCCGCACCTGGAGTAAGATCTTCGAGAGCTGGGACGACAACAACTGGAAACGCTAAGTGAAGTCCATCGTCGCACTTTGCTCGATCTTACTGGCCTTCGGCGGCACTCTGACTGGTACGCCGCAAAAGTCGGAAAACGTGATCCTATTCACGCTTGACGGCTTACGTTGGCAAGAAGTGTTCGCTGGGGCTGACGCAGCCCTTTTGAACAAAGAAGCGGGAGGGGTTGATGACGTCGAGGCTCTCCGGAAAGAATTTTGGGCAGACGATGTCAACGATCGTAGACGGTTGCTCTTGCCTTTCTTCTGGGATGTCCTGGTTCCGTCGGGGCAACTGTTCGGGAACACCTGGCGCGGAAGTGAAGTCCGTGTCACCAACGGTCGCAACTTCTCATACCCTGGGTACAACGAGTTGCTTTCCGGGTTTCCCGACAACCGGATCGACAGCAACGCTAAGATTTTCAACCAGAACCCCAACGTGCTCGAATGGTTGGCGCGGAAACCAGACTTTAATAACCGCATCGGAGCCTTTACCGCTTGGGATGTGTTTCCATTTATACTCAATGAGCCACGAGCTGGCATCATGGTTAACTCCGGTTGGGAACCTCTTGAAGACTTGCCCCTGACCCCGCGCCAGGAACTCATCAACCAGCTGATGAGCAGTAGTTTGCACGAGTCAGAGGGGGTCCGGTCCGACGAGTTAACATTTTTCGCGGCGCTCGAATACCTACAGAAGGCTCGCCCCCGAGTGCTATTCATCTCACTCGATGGCACTGACACAAGTGCCCATTCTGGTCGCTACGATAACTACCTGCGGTCCGCCCACATCAGCGACGAATACCTTAAGCTCCTTTGGGAACAGCTACAGTCGATGGATGGTTACGCTGGTAAAACCACGCTTCTGATTACTACCGATCACGGCCGGGGCGGGGCCCCCGACGGTTGGCGAGGCCATGGAGAGGATGTTGCCGAATCGGAACTCATGTGGATTGGAGCGATCGGACCGAACATTGTGCCGCTCGGCGAGAGAACCAACACCGCTACCCTCACCCAATCACAAATCGCGGCAACAATCGCTGCGCTTCTTGGCTTCGATTACCGGGCTGAAGTTCCTGATGCGTCGGGAGCAATCGAACAGATCATAGAGACAAGCTCAGGCTCATTAACCTCAGGCTACAGAACCTCGCAACGCGAGTCTGGACGACGATAATCGAAATACATATAGTTTCAACCAGCGTCCGGAACCGGTGACGCTGCGGTCCCTTCTGCAACTCGCGGGTTAGGCGCGGTTCGTTGTAACCCTTTTTTATGGCCGTCTAACCTTTCGCCCATAGAATAGACTCCGATGGCCCCCCGAAAAGTACAGGGGGCCTGGGACGAACACCTAGATGGCTCGATAGACGGGCCAGAAATCCGAGAACCCGGTCGTTTGCCGATCCTCGTGGAGCTCACAGGAATGAAACAAACTATTGTCCTTGCCCTTTTCACTGCCGCCCTGCTGCTTGCTGCTAGAACGTCAACAGGTACTAGAGAGGCCGCTTTCTCTCCTCCAACCATCCAAGCCCCCACCAGCACGCATCCACTTGCCCGGGACCTGCGTTGGCGCAACATAGGGCCCGCCAACATGATGGGAAGGATCGCAGCCATCGAGGGGCTCTCGACTGACTATCGTCACGTTCTTGTAGCCTCCGCGTCGGGCGGCGTATTCAGGTCTCGCAACGCCGGTATCACTTGGGAGCCGATCTTTGACAATTCCACCGGTGCTGGCTCTATCGGGGCAGTAACCATGTTTGAGCCCGACCCCAACATCATCTGGGTTGGCACCGGCGAGGCTGCCAACCGCAACTCCAGTGGCTGGGGCAACGGCGTCTTTAAAACCACTGATGGGGGTCAAACGTGGCAGAACGTTGGGCTTGCTGACACTGGCCACATCGCGGAAATCGCTCTACATCCAGACGATCCAAACATTGCCTATGCCGCCAGTCCCGGGCACCTGTGGGGCTACTCCGGCAACCGTGGCCTTTTCAAAACCACCAACGGCGGCGAAACGTGGACAAAGCTCTCCGGCGGCCTTCCTGATGATCCTCAGACCGGAGCCACTGAAATTGTCTTGGATCCACGGAACCCCGATGTGCTCTATGCCGGTATGTACCACCGTCTGCGTCAACCTGCGACGATGTACTCCGGCAGCAACAGCGGCGGTATTTTCAAGAGTAATGACGGGGGCATGAGTTGGCGTGCGCTAACTAAAGGCCTGGCCGAGGGCGAGAGCGGGATGATCGACCTATCGATCTACCACAAGGATCCCGACATAATCGTGGCCGCCTACGAAGCAGACGAGAACATCCCCTACAACCCGTCTGTTCCTACCTCGGAGCAATCCCCAGGCACTGGAATCTACATCTCCGAGGACAGCGGCGAAACGTGGAAGTGGATCTTGCGTACCGCCAACCGGCCCTTCTATCACGGCCAGGTGCAGATCGACCCGAACGATCCGGACCGGATCTTTTCGGTTGGCCGGACATTCCAGGTAACACTTGATGGGGGTGAAACCTGGAGGAACAAGTGGTGGGGAGGGGGCGGCGACGACCACGACCTGTGGATTGCGCCCTACGACTCAAACATTTTCTACACGGCAACGGACCAGGGCGCCCACCTAACAATTGACAACGGCGAGACGGTTCTGTCGCTCAATAACATGGCGATTGGCCAATACTACAAAGTCGGAGTCGATATGCGCGACCCGTACTGGGTCTCTGGCGGCTTACAGGACAATGCCATCTGGTCAGGCCCAAGCAACTCCCGCGAAACGCGGGGCATTCTGAACATGCACCATACCTGGCTTGGTGAGGGCGACGGCTTTGCGACTCTAGTTGATCCAACCGACTATCGCGTTGTTTACATGGTCAACCATGTCGGCTTCGCGATGCGGCTGAACTTTGAGACCCGCGAGCCGACGTACATCACGCCAACTCCTGAAACTGTTATCAATTTCTCCGACTACAGTGATGCTGGGTACACTGAAGAGCCGATCGTCTACACGATCAGCCCAGGCGAGCATTGGTTCCGTTATGGTCGGCCACCCCTGCGTCCGCTAATGCCACCGCATTTTCGCTTCAACTGGAACAGTCCGCTGACGATGTCGCCAAGCAACCCGCGGGTTCTGTATTTCGGGGGCAACTATCTTTTCAAGTCCGTTGACCGAGGTGACACTTGGCGGATCATAAGCCCCGACTTGACCACCAACGACCCTGGTCTACGCAATCCTTCGGGGCAAGGCGGTCTCACTGTGGAGGTCACTGGCGGCGAGAATCATTTCACGATCTTCACGGTCCGTGAGTCCCCGATTGACCCGGCATTAGTATGGGTTGGCACTGACGACGGCAATGTGCAGATAACCCGCAACGCAGGCGCCACCTGGACCAACGTGGGCGAAAACCTTCCAGGAGTCAACAACGAGGTCTGGGTGAACCGTATTGAGCCATCACATCATGCGGCGAGCACAGCTTACGTTGTGCTGGACAATCACCGTTTCGACGACATGGACCCGCATGTCTACAAGACTACCGACTTTGGGGCTAGCTTTACCGATATTACATCCAACCTGCCCGCCGGTATCGGCTCGTACGTTGTACTGGAAGACCCAGTAAACCCCAATCTTCTGTTTGTTGGGACTGAGTATGGTGCGTTTGCGTCGGTCAATGGAGGCGCCGACTGGTTCAAGCTCTCTACGAGTATGCCAAACGTCGCAGTACGTGACATGCTCATCCACCCACGTGACGCTGACCTGGTGGCTGGAACTCACGGTCGCAGTATTTGGATCCTCGACGACATTACGCCACTGAGGCAAATGACCTTCGAGGTCACCAGCGCCGACGCCTACCTATTCAAAAACGAAGTCGGCACTAAGTGGGTAACTATCAATCTTGGTCGTAAGCAACCGGATTTCTTCTTCCGCGGTGAAAACCCGCCCCCAGGCGCGTCAATTAACTTCTGGTTAAATGATGCGCCACAAGAAAACGTGCAGTTGCAAGTTTCTGAGTTTGTCGGTGACCGGGTCGTCGACCTTCGCATCGGTGGCCAAGGTGGTCGTCGTGGCAGTGGCCGGGGTCGGAGCAACCGCGCAGGTATTGGCCAGCTTCCGCAGGCGGGTATCAACCGCATTTTTTGGAACTTCCAGTTCCCATCGACTGATGCCGAGCGGGCGTCCATGCGCCAACGGCTGACCGATGCCATCATTTTCTTACAGGGCCAGGTCATTGAAGATAGCAAGCAGCAGCAACTAACGAGGCGGGCGGGCGAAATAGCCAACGCTGATGATGACGGCAGCCTCAACGCCATCCGCAACGAGCTCGCCGCCGACTTCAACGGCTACGCAGCCGGGGAGATGCTGTTCGGTCCTCAGATTGGCCCAACCACCGCTGAGCCGAACACCTATCGCATCACCCTGACTGTCGACGGCCAAAGTTACGAAGGAAGTGTCACGATTCGTGATGACCCCTTGGCGACAAAACACGGTGGACGTTGACTGAGCCAACGCAGGCTCTCCAACACTTGCGGGTCGTCAGTGAAACACGCTGCATTGAAGTAAGCTTCTTTACTCAGACCGTTACACCGCGATCGGCTTCGGGGAGCCCGATCGATTTACTTGCTTCCACGAGGAGCTTCAGCCCATGGATGACCTGAAAACCAAGAGCCTACACGCGGGTCGGCTATGGCCCCGGATCGGTGGTGCCATAACAACACCGATTTTCCAGTCGAGCACGTTTGAATACCACGGTGAGGATTATCACGACGTCGGCTACATTCGGCTCAGTACAACACCAAACCACGTAGTTTTAGGTGAACGCGTTGCGGCACTCCACAACGCCGAGGCTAGCCTTGCTACCGGGAGCGGAATGGCGGCCATCTCCGCAACAATACTCACTCTACTGTCCACCGGTGATCACCTCATAGTACAGGACTGCTTGTACGGAGGGACTAGCAGCATTTTAAGTTGGCTGAAGCGGTTCGGAATAACCCACACCGCCGTCGACGCACAAGACCCTTCATCGTGGGGAGCAGCGCGGCAAGAATCGACGCGTGCGATTTATTTCGAGACGCTCACCAACCCGCTCGTGCAATTAGCAGATCTTGAGGCAGTTGTTGAATTCTCCCAGGAGCATGGCCTCGTTTCTATCATCGACAACACTTTCGCTAGCCCTGTGAACTTTCAGCCAATCGGAGCCGGCTTTGACCTCGCGATAGAGAGCGCTACCAAGTACATGGGAGGGCACAGCGATATCTGCGCCGGCTGCGTCGTAGGCAGCCGGAAGAGAATCAAAGAGATTAAAGTAACGCTCGACCTTCTCGGTGGGAGCCTTGACCCACACGCTTGCTTCCTGCTGGAGCGGGGTCTTAAAACCATTGGCCTGCGGGTCCCACACCATAATGCGAGTGCCATGCGCGTCGCAGAGTTCTTGTCAGCACATCCAATGGTCGAAAAAGTGAACTATCCCGGCCTTCCGGACCATCCACACCATGATCGCGCTCAACAACTTCTGGATGGATTCGGCGGGGTGCTGTCGTTCGAACTGAGAGGTGGGACCAAAATCGCCGACCAGTTCCTAGGGGCTCTTACGTTGCCAGCAGTTGCCGTGAGTCTTGGAGGATGTACGTCACTCATCGTGCGGCCGGCCGCGGCTGTTCACGCAGGTTTGTCACCTCAGGAACGTATCGAAACAGGAATCACCGACGGGTTAATTAGGTTCTCGGTCGGCCTGGAGGAAACTAACGACCTGCTAGAAGATTTGGAGACCGCTCTTCAGGCCGCCGAATTAGGTTGAGCTAGATTGGTAATCGCTGGAGGGTAGAGTCTCGTTATTTGCTGTCTGGGGCTCTTCCAGCACATCCTCTTGAGAGATAAACACCATGGAACTCGGCTTCATTGGCCTGCCCAATTCAGGCAAGTCGACAGTCTTCAATGCCATCACCCGAGCCGATGTTGACGTAACCGCGTACGCCAACCCAAAAGCGGAGCCCAACGTCGCCATAGTCGAAATTGATGACGAGCGCGTCGACTGTTTAGCGGAAATCTATCAACCCAAGAAGACCGTCCGTGCCACGGTGACTTTCATCGACTTCGTCGGCGTCGTTCGTGGCAACGGCGACAATACCGAAATCTTTTCGCCCACGATCATGGGGCTGGTTAAGAACCTCGATGCCCTCGCCTATGTGGTACGCAACTTCACAGATCCAATTGAAGGCCCGCCCGACCCCGTAGGCGATGTCGAGAAACTTGATGACGAACTACTGCTCGCCGATTTGATCGTCACCGAACGACGTATCGAACGCATCGCCCAATCTGAAAAGAAGGGCATCGCCACGCATGCAATCAAACTCGAGGGCAAAGCACTACGCCGCGTGCACGAGCAACTAGATGCTGGCCGACCCATCCGTGATCTCGGCCTAACTAATGATGAGAAGGGCGCGATCAAAGGCTTCCAATTTCTGACCCAGAAGCCCATTTTAGTGGTTGTAAACTCCGACGAGGCGAGCTTTGGAAAGAACCAGGAAGCCATAACCTCAATCGGGGCCAAGCACCCTGCAATCGAGTTTGCTGGCTCCTTCGAAATGGAGCTCGTGCAACTCAGGGAGACGGAAGCGCTTGCCTTCCGAGAGGACATGGGGATCGAAGCCTCTGCTCGGGCTCGCCTAACCAAGCTTGCCCACGAAATCGTCGGCTACATTAGTTTTTTCACCGTCGGGCCAAAGGAGGTTCACGCCTGGAACATAAAGGACGGGGGCAATGCGGTCGGCGCAGCTGGCGCCATCCATTCCGACCTCGCTCGCGGTTTCATCCGAGCGGAGCGCTTCACCTACACCGAGATCGTGGAGCACGGTTCCGAGAAGGCGCTCAAGGAAAACGGACTAATCCGCCTTGAGGGAAAAGACTACGTCGTTCAGGACGGGGATATCCTACTGATTCGTTTCTCCGTTTAGACCAGCTAAAGACAGGGCCGGCGATATCAACCAGCGCTCCGGCAAACACCAACGCCGTTCATCAAACCTAGCTTCCCGAGACGTGACAGTGATTAACCCCAGCGGGGCTGATCATCCGGATTGATACCTAGCATCCCTTTGCCGATGAACTCGTGCGACAAGGCTGAGTTCGCCGGATGGAAGCGGCCAGCACGGGCGTCACGGAAGAGGCGTTCCAGTTCGCTTTTTTTAAACATCCCGAAACCGCCGGAGATGTCCATGGCGCGATCAACAACCTTCCAGCCGGTCTCAACAGCATTGTATTTGGCAGCAATGATCTTTAATCCCCAACCGGGACCATGGTCAACACCCTCTGACCAGTCTCTGGCCACTTCGTTAAGCTGCGGCGCAATGCCCTCAAGCATCATGGTCATTTCGGCGACGCCATGCTGGACGTCTGGATGGTGCGACATGCCATTGAGAAGTCCGACTGATGGTTTTTTCTGTACCGATTCGATCGTAATGTCCAGGGCTCTCTTAGCTAACGAGTAGTAAATATTACCGAAGTTAATCAGTGCCCAAGCAAAAATACCGAGGACGAATTGGTCGAGGCCGGCCGCGCCAGCCGGCACGATACGGGCAATGCGACTGTCAGGAATAAAGACGCCGTTGAGGATAGTGTCGTCACTGCCGGTTGCCCGCATTCCCATCACGTCCCAGGTTTCTTTGATCTCGTAGCCATCGTCGTCACGCTTCATGAAAGCGTGCACAATCCTCGGATTGTCAGGGTCGGACGTGTCCACGCCGTGCAAACCAAGGCGGGTCCAGACTGGCGTGAGGCTACCGAAGGACTTCCGGCCCGTGAACTGATAACCATTATCGGCGCGCTTAGCCTCGGTAGTCGACAAGAGCACTGGGAGATCGTTGCCCGATTCTCCGTGTCCGGCAGCGAACACTTCCCCGTTGGCAGCATCTTCAAGGAGCCAGTCAATCGACTTGTCTCCCGAACGACTAAGGTCAGCAGCTAAACCAACCCAGTAGTTGTGCATGTTGATGCACAAGGCCGTCGCGGGTGCGTAGTAAGCAAGCTTACGGGTCTGCTCGGCGACCTGGGCCAGATTCATGCCGTAACCACCAAGTTTCTCTGGTACGCCCATCAGCAAATATCCAGCGTCTTTCAACTCGTCAAAATCTTCTTGGCAGAAGCGATTCTCGCGGTCGTATTCGGTCGCACGCGCAGCGAAACGCGCAAGCATTTCCTTGTCGAGCATAAAGTTTTCGGCCATACAGGTCCCCTAATTTACGTACAGGGAAGAATTGATGCGTGTTTTATCTATCTGTTTCTTATTAACGCACCGCGCTACTCGTCATTGCGGCCTTCAACACCATCCACGCCACTTCCACCATCAAAATCAAAGGCGATGCTACTGCCCAGTCACCATGAAATGAATCTCTTTGGTGAGCAGCGAATGCTCTGGCCCCTCGATGACTCGGTGCTCGCCGTCGGCGGCTTGCAAACAGACGCGATGTTCTCCTGGCTCGAACTGCAATGTGATGCGGTCGTTGCCGGTACCGAAGTGAACGTACGAAGGTGTGCCTGGCGGGATGATCTCCCCGGCCACAACGCAATCAACGTCGATCGCTAAATGATAGTGGCCCTCACCTGCGCGCACGACTAAGGGGTCTTCAATCGGTACGATGCTGAAGTTCTCAGCTGCGAATACCACCTCGTGCTCTGCCGAATATGCACCCCCTTCTTCCATGTTGGTGAAAAAGACCTCGGGCGAGCCAGCGGTTTCACTGGCGGCAGGCTCATCGGGGACCGCAGTACTGTTATCGATTCCTGTTCCTGTCTCTTGGTTTGCACACCCCACCAACCAAAGCGCAACGAACATGCACGCGAAGATTGGGGTTGGTCGAAAGTGCTGAATCCTGGGATTCATGTCGGTCTCCTTGCAACAGTTCACAATGATGACGATCAAATGAACAACATGATGGTTCTACGCGGAACAGAAAGCCTAGCCCTCCGTCGCATCGGACTCCACCCCAGAGGCACGTTCTGGTATTTGAGATGGAGCGATAGCCGTCGCATAGATGGTGGCCTCTTCGGCCGGCGATTCAAAAAACGCTTGCCATTTCTCCTTTGGTGAAACCGGCGTCATCAAGCTGACCCCGATCAACAGCCCCACGGTCACAATAACCGCGGGAATAACAATGTAGTCGCTGCTCGTGAAATCGAACACCGTGCCGCCGATCTCCATGGCGAACGGAATCCCGACTCGGCTCATGATGACCAGGCCAACGACAGTAACCATCCCCCCGGCAATGCACGCCGTGCCTCCTTGCGGCGTGACGCGTTTCCACAAGAACGCAGCTAGCAAGGCAGGCGTTAGGCTGGCACCCACGAGAGAATAGGAATAGAGAGCCAGCTCCAGCACCTGCGAGAACTGCGTCTGAAGCAACAAGCCGATGATGCCGAATGTAACGATACAGCCCCGCTGCATCCTCAGGAGTTGCTTTTCGCTGGCGGCAGGGTTGATGAAACGCTGATAAATGTCGCGGCTCGCATTGGTCGACGGTACCAACAGGAATGTGTTGCCGGTCGAAAGGACAATGGCAATGCCAGCAGCCAGCATGATGGCACCGAGAAACAACGGCAGTTGGTTGCGCGCTATGTCAAGGATGACGGTTTCGGAAGCGGCGCGACCGATAATTTCGCTGGTACCAAGAAGCCCTGGATTCGCAGCTCGGCCAGTTATCGCCAGCAAGGCGAGTGCCGTCTCGATGATGACGACGCCTATCACCATCCCCGCAACCGCCCGTCGCGCAGCATTCTCGTCTTTGGCCGAAAAGAACTTCTGGTACATGCCACTCTCGCCAAGCAACAGAAGGAACGTTGGCATGGCAATGCCGACAACCCAGAGCCAATTGTGCCCGCCAAGAATCGTGGTGTGTTCTGCCGGGAGTTTGTCGATAACGCCGCTGACACCACCAAGCTTCCAAACCATGTACGGCAGTGCCAAGACCACCCCGACTAGAATGGCGATCCCGTTAAAGATGTCCACTGAGACGATTGACACCATGCCTGCCATGGCAGTGAACAGGACAATAGCCAAGGCAGTGATCAGCATACCCTGCACCGGCGTGATCGCACCGTCGGTAACAATCGCAAGTATCCACCCGCCACCACGAAACTGGTAAGAGGCGATCGCCACGTAAGCAAGGATTATGGTGACTGTGCCAAGGATGCGAGCGGTGGGATTGTAGCGTCGTTCAAGGAGATCGGGAACGGTGTAGTCAGCGATACGGCGTACGCGACCAGCCAGAAAATAGGCGACGATCAGTCCAATCCAGGCACCAGAGGAAAACCATAGCTCAGAGATACCGACGGTGTATGCAAGCCCCGAGGCACCGAATAGCGAACCCGCGCCGATCCAAGTGCACACCAGCGTACCGACAAGCATATACACGGGGACCGAGCGGCCCGCCACCATGAAATCATCGTGACTGGTGATCGCACGCGCACGATAAACGCTGATGCTCAGCAAGATCAGCGGATAGAGGACTACGACCACGACCAGCAGGCTCATCTTTTTCCTCCGGTGAAACGATCTCCGAAGCCGGCATTATTCTACAGCCCGACGAGCAACATCGGTATGGACTGTTGCCAGGGGTTGCGACGACTTTCATGGTGAGTACCCTTGCGGCGTGAATCACGCGTATCCGCAACCTCGAGCTACACGAACGATGAAGCTTGCCAAGGTGTTGGTCTACCGGCGTAAAGCCTGAGGGTGCCCGATGGGGATCCGGTTTCTGCTGGTCGATGCACTCAATTTAGTTCGACGTGTCTACGCTGCCCAACCTGGTGACGACAGCCCAGAGAAAGCAGGCGGGGCTAAGATCTCGTCAAAACAATCGCTCCAACGAGCCCTGCGAGAATGTAAACCAACCCATGCGGTGGTCATCTTTGAGGGGCGGGAGCCGAACTGGCGTCACCTTCTCTACCGAGACTACAAGAGCAACCACAAACCAATGCCCGCGGCCCTTCGGGACGCGCTGCCAGCTTACCGAGATGCGTTCGCCGAACTCGGCGTCACATCATTCGAAATGCCCAAGGTCGAAGCGGATGACGTCATCGGAACGCTGGCGGTGAAGATTGCCGAAGCCGGAAGTCAAGCGGTGATCCTGTCAACTGACAAGGTTTTCCTGCAGTTGCTGTCCGACAAAATCTTAGTTCGTGATCATTTCAAGCAGTCTTACCTAGATCACGCCTACGTTGAACAGCGCTTCGGTGTGACGCCTGAAAAGTTCGTCGACTTCCTTGCTCTAACCGGCGACAACACCAATAGTATTCGCGGTGTTCCCGGCATCGGCCCCAAAACAGCCGCCAAATTAATCGAGGATTTTGGGTCGCTCGATGAAATCTTAGCTGCCGCCGAATCAGCCAAAATCGATGATCACGCACCGGTTTTATCAATGAAAATGCGCGACAGGTTTGTCGACTACAGTGAAGACGCTCGGCAGGCACAATCGTTGGTGCGATTGCAAACAGATCTGGTCCTCGGCCTGAACTTGAAGGCGCTTCGCTACAAGCTTTGAATCCCTATGAGCGTTCCTGATTGAATGTGGGCAACGACTTCTACTGGCGCAGCTGCGGTGTGCAGCGGATACTAGGCAAATGGCAAACTTACGAATATTTTGCGTAGTTATTACCGTACTGGCCTTTCTTTCGGGAAGCGCTGTAATCGCTAAGCAGCAATCCTCTTCGCCGCCAGATCAAGAGACCCTCGAACAACTGTATGGCGACGGTATCGATTTTGATGTATTCCTTGCCAAAGCTGACCAGCGCAAAGAACTGTGGCAAGCAAACTGGCTCAAGAGCCAACCCTCAGACAATTGGGTTTCACGCGCCCGATCTCTTGCCGGAAACTATCGTTTGTTAGCCGTTACGGTTGATGCTTGCAGCGACTCAGTCAACACAATTCCCTATATTGCAGGCTTGGTGAAGCACATTGACCAGCTTGAATTACAGATCGTAAACCCACGCATCGGTAGGGTCATTATGGACACTTATCGAACACCCGATGGCCGAGGAGCGACCCCCACGGTGGTTATCCTTGATGAGAATTTTGGGGTGGTCGGCGTGTGGGTCGAGCGGCCCCTCCCACTGCAAGATTGGTGGATTAGCAACCCAAACATCAGCGATCACACTAAGGTTCAGCGGAAGCAGAGTTGGTACGACTGGGACACAGGAGCCCACACAATCCGTGAAATCGTCGAGTTGCTTGAAGCCGCCGACGCCAATTCTAGCCGTTGATAACCACTTAGCCTCCAAACGGACCCTGCGACGCATAATTCCAAGCTAGCACCCGGGAGCGAACCGATGAACAACAAGATTTCGGTTGTTGCTGTTGTCTTAGCTCTCGCGCTGACCAACACTGCCGGCGTAGCTGCTCAACAATCAATGGAAGAGTTCCCCCCGCCCGTGGCAACGTTTTCAATCCTCGGGTACGACCCAGATACCGGTATGGTCGGAGGCGCAGTCCAGTCAAGAGTATTTTCGGTCGGCAATGGTGTTCTCTGGGGGAAGGCTGACGTTGGAATGGTCGCTACCCAAGCAGTCGTTGACGTCAGTTATGGACCACAGGCGCTTGAGTTGCTAAGCGAAGGCATCGCACCGGCGGAAATCGCTGAGACAATTTGGAGCAATGACCCGGATCTCGGGTATCGAGGCCGTACCTGGCCCAAGGCTGGACGCCAGTTCTCGGTGATGAATGCAGAAGGTAGGGTCGCGACCTTCACTGGCCCCGAGGCATCCGAATGGGCCGGGCATGTAATAGGAGAATACTGCAGCGCTCAGGGCAACATACTCGCCGGCCCGAGGGTCGTACAGGACATGGTAACCGCCTTCGAAAATACTGAAGGTCACTTGTCGTTGCGTTTAATGGCCGCGCTTGAGGCGGGCCAGGCAGCGGGTGGCGATAGCCGCGGCATGCAGTCGGCCGCCATGCTAATCGTTCAAGAGGACGGCGGCGTCTGGCTCAATAACGATGTTGTGCTGCGCCTACAGGTCGATGACAGTGAAAATCCCATACTCGAGTTGCGGCGACTCGTCGACATTGCCAACCAGCGTTTCGGTCCGAGCCGGTAATAACCCGAGGCCCGCGGCCACAGCGTTAACCAGTTTGGGAATTGAAGTTGTCATAAACAGAAACGTGAATGTAACCCTACGTAGGGTCAACCACCTGGCTGCCAGGTGCAACTTCATCGACGCTGTCATCGAAGCGTACCCAGCATTTGGTACCACCGTCGTAGTCGCGTGCCCGCAACACAAGATCGGCGAACTGGCCCATGGCAGTACAAGGCTTGATTTTAGGCTTATCGAGGCCGCGCCAAATCCGTATAAACGGGTTGTTGGACCATTCTTCACCGATTGTCGTGAAGTCAGTATGTCCCGGGTAAACAGTCATCTCAGGAGGCAGTTTCATGAGCACCTCCATGATCGAGTGTCGAATGTCAGCAAACGTCGCATGTCCTGGCGCTAACGTCCCACCGATGGTGCCCTTGAACAGCGTGTCCCCGGTAAATACAGCTTCATTGTCGACCACGAACGCCAGCATGCCCTTCGTGTGACCAGGCGTGTGCATCGCCTTGATCGACAACCTGCCGCTAGTGATCTGGTCTTCATCAGAGAGGGTTCCATCATAAGGACCTTGAAATAGGTCCGCCTCGGCCGCCGGCACCAGGACAGGGCAGCCGTACTTCTCAACGAAGAAATGATTGAAGCTGACATGGTCGACATGATGGTGGGTACACAAAAGATGCGTGACCGTTAAGTCATTTTCGTAGATGAAGTCGGTTAAGGGTTCGGACGGCCCTCCGGCGTCGATGATTACGCATTTGCCGCCTGGATCATCACCAACAACGAAACTGTTCGATAAATACTGTTCATTCAGTGCTCTCTCAACGATCATTGCCTTGCCCTTATTTAAAATGTGATTACCGACCTGATGCCATCCTGCTTCTCCATCAGCTCGAAGCCCTTGTTGATTTCCTCGAGCACGATGTGGTGCGAAATAAACCCGTCAAGGTCAAGATTGCCTTCGAGGTACATGTCCACCAGTTCCGGCACGTTGGTGCGTCCCCGGGTACCGCCGAAGCTGCCACCGATCACCGTGCGTCCTGTGATCAAGAAGCGTGGAATGATGTCGAGTGTCTCCCCCTTGCCAGCGACACCAAGCACGGTACAAACACCCCAGCCTATGCGCGCTGCTTCCACCGCTTGGGCCATGACGCTGACGAGTCCAGTTGCTTCAAATGTGTAATCGGCACCAAGCCCATCAGTCATCGCAAGGATTTGCTGCACCGGGTCGGCGTCACCGCCGACTACGATTAGTTCAGTTGCTCCGTAGTGCTTCGCAACCTCAAGCCGATCAGCGGATAAGTCGACGGCGATAATACGCTCCGCGCCTTGAATCTTGCAGCCAGCCACCGCGCCAAGGCCAACAAGACCAGCACCAAAAACAGCGCACGTAGATCCCGGCACGACTTGTGCTCTGTACATCGCAGCGCCCAGACCAGTGGCCGCGCCACATGCCAACGTGCAAACAACGTCAAGCTTGGCATTCTTGTTGATCTTGGCGAGCGCGATTTCCGGCATCACCGTGTATTCGGCAAACGTACTCGTACCCATGAAGTGGCGAATTGGCTCGCCGTCACGTGACAAGCGTGACGTGCCATCGGGCATCACCCCCTGGCCCTGGGTTTCACGGATTGCCGTACAGATGTTGGTTTTGCCGCTGGTGCAATGGTGGCATTCGCCGCACTCCGGCGAAAAAAGCGTGATGACATGATCCCCAGGCTTTACTAGTGTCACCCCATCGGCCACCGCCTCCACGACGCCAGCACCCTCGTGCCCTAGCACGGTCGGGACGTAGCCGCTCGGATCAGAGCCACTGGCTGTGTACAGATCCGTATGGCAGACCCCACACGCCTCAACTTTGACCAGGACTTCACCGGTTTTGGGACCTTCGAGGTCGAGTTCCTGGACCTGGAGTGGCTGGCCAAATTCTTCCAGAACGGCGGCGCGGATCTTCATTGTGGCTGATCTCCTGGTGCTTCGATGGCGTCTGAGTCTTGATTTTAGACGGGGCGCGAGGGGGCGGCACAAACTTTAAGCATAAACAACTCATAGGTTCCCTTACGACTGAGCTGACTTACACCCAACTGGTGCCTGAACACTAACTAGGGGACACTGAGACACGGACCCACCATCTATTTTTTTACAAATCTTTACTCGACAATTACTGACACTAAACGCTGTCCGGCAGCACAATTGCGTCGTAACTACCAGTTATGCTTCAGAATACAGGGAGCAACCAGCGTACTTAACTAAAGGAGGAGGGCATGCAAAAACACCTAGTGAAGTTCTCATTGATAACAAGTCTAGCGATTCTTCTGGCTCTGCCCACCGTGGGCCTTGCGGTACAAAACGCAAATGTGGCTGGCAAGTGGCTGCTGACCATCAGTACGCCACGGGGTGATAGCACAATCACGCTCAACATCGAGCAGGACGGCTCGACGCTCACCGGTACATCGCTACGCGAAGGCCAGGAAAATTCCTCTGAGCTGACGGGCACCATCGATGGCAATAACATCACGCTCAACATGCGCATGGGCGGGGGTGGCGGCGGTCGTGGTGGCGGCGGTCGTGGTGGCGGCGGTCGTGGTGGCGGCGGTGGACGAGCCTGGGAAGGCGTGGTTGACGGCAACACAATGTCTGGTGAGATCAGCTTCGGCGGTCGTGGTGGTGGTGGTGGTATGGCAATCACTTGGACAGCAACCAAGCAATAAGCAACGCCTACTGATCGAAAAAATTGCGCGGCGATGTGCTTCTAGAAGGAGCTAATCGCCGCGCTTTTTCACAGGCTTTGCCCTTCGGCGACTCCGTGATCTCAGGGTCTCAGACTATGATTAGCCTGCAACCTTTGCAGAAAGGCCCACATGAGCGACCCAAATTCCGACAAAATGAGCGTTGGCGGAGCGATGTCTAGGAGGATCGAATCGAAGGTGTTTGATGGCTTCCATCCCGTGCACTTGGAGGTCAACAATGAAAGCTACATGCACAACGTTCCGGCCGGCGCCGAGTCACACTTCCGCCTACTGATTGTTTCGGAACAGTTCGAAGGCAAGTCAGCCGTGCAACGTCACCAAGCTGTCTACGCAATCCTCGCCGACGAGGTCAAGAACGACATCCATGCTCTTGGGTTGCAAACACTGACGCCAAGCGAGTGGCAGGCGGACCAAGAGCGAAATGAATCGCCCGAGTGTCTGGGTGGCAGCAAGGCTGAAACGTGAACGACGAGCGAAAAATCTCCACCGATTCGGCCGCAGTTGACAATAATGCGTTGACACCTGGCCGCCTCGAAGCAATCTGGGTGAAACGAGCCCGCGGTGGCAAGATGGATGCTGCCCAACAGGTCACCTTGGCTGCCAAGAAGGGCATCGTCGGTAACGCAAATTGGGGTGGCTGGCGACAGGTGACAATTATGGAGAAAGAAGTCTGGGAGTCGGTCACTTCTTCACTTAGCGTGACACTCGATCCGTCGACCCGACGCGCTAATTTGATGGTTAGTGGCATCGAGTTAGCACACTCACGCGACAAGGTGGTTTCCATCGGTAGTGTGCGCATAAAAATGGTCAATGAGACTGCGCCGTGCAACTTGATGGAGGAGGCATGCCCCGGACTTGAAGACGCACTTAAACCCAATTGGCGCGGTGGAGCTTTCGGCTACGTGATTGACGACGGTGAGATCACCGTAGGTGATGACGTTTACTGGGTGGAGGAAGAAGCTTGACGGATTGTTCAAAGCTAATGCCCGGATTGTCGATGGCTTTGATCGTTGCCGCGTCAGCACTTGTATGGATGCCAACGGCTATCGCGGTGCCAGGGGTCGCGGGCACCGAGGGCGAGCAAACCGAATCGGGGCAGTCCTTACGCTTCCGCCTCACCTTGTCGACAGAAGCCGAGCAAACTATCGCCGGCCTTGGCCTCGAGACGCCGATCACCGGCCGCGCTTACATCATCGTTTCTCGCACCGACGAGCAGGAGCCGCGCCTTCAAACCAGCCTTACCGGGGTGCCTCTTTGGGGCGTCGACGTCAGCGGCCTCGGCGGCGGCGATTCCGTGATACTAGACAGCAACGACACCGCCGTATTTGGCTACCCGCTTGAGCAAATCTCTGAGATTCCCGACGGTTCTTATTTCGTGCAAGCTTTTCTGAACGTCTATACGACCTTCGATCGTTCCGATAGCCACGTCCTGCGAATGCACCTTAACTCGGGCTCGGGGCAGAGTGTCTTCCGAGCGCCAGGCAATGCCCATAGCGCTGTCTCGCGGGTGATCTTCAGCACGCGCTCGCCGCGCGTTGTCGATTTGGACATCAACGAGGTCATCCCGCCGGTCGAGCCGTTACTTGCGGGCGAGGTCCTGCAACAGGGCAACCCACGTGATACCGCACGGGTAAAGTTTGTAAAGATCCGTTCCGGTGTACTGAGCCAATTCTGGGGACGTGACATGTACATAGGAGCCAATGTCTTGCTGCCGGAAGGCTACGAAACAGATACCGAAACCTACTACCCGACCATCTATTCCCAGGGACACTTTCCGGGGCGGGGTGCGCCGTTCGGGTACCGGGAACTTGGTGATGATCCAGAAAGCGGTGTTGGTCGCTCCGCTGGCGTCCGCGATTTTTGGTCCTCTGACGAAGCGCCGCGCATGATCGCGGTCAGCATCCGCGATGCTAATCCATACTACGACACCTCGTACTCAGTGAACTCAGTGAACGTCGGCCCCTACGGGGACGCAATCCACAATGAACTGATCCCCTACCTCGAGCAAAAATTTCGGATGGTCCCCGAAACCTGGGCGCGCGTCCTGTCGGGTGGCTCGACAGGAGGCTGGGAGGCACTCGCCATGCAGATCTTCTATCCCGACGTATACGGCGGTACCTGGGGATGGTGTCCTGATCCAGTGGATTTCAACTACTACCAGATCGTCAACGTGTACGAGGACACCAACGCGTACTTCACCGAGTACGACTGGTTGAAGGTAGAGCGGCCCAACTCGCGGCGACCCGACGGCAACGTGCGTTCGACGGTTCGCATGGAGAACCTCTACGAATTTGCCGTCGGGCCTGATAGCCGCTCCGGCGGCCAGTGGGCAATCTGGGAGGCGGTCTACGGGCCGCTGGGCGACAACGGCTACCCGGCTCGCATCTGGGATCCGCTGACCGGTGAGATCAATCCCGCGGTGGCAAACTACTGGCTGGAGAACTTCGACCTGCACAACTATTTGCGGAAGAACTGGTCGAGCGTCGGCGAATTGCTACGCGGCAAGATTCACGTCGCCACAGGCGAGATGGACACCTACTACCTCGAAGAGGCTGTCTACTTGCTTGAGGAGTTTTTGACGACCATCGACAACCCCCCGGCCGAAGCAAGCTTCGAGTACGGCCGCCGCAAGCCACACTGCTGGATCGGTTACAGCCCCGAACGCGACGGCGAAGACCTCAGAACCGTCGAGTTTCTCCGCATCGCTGCCGATCACCTTCGGGCCAACCAGCCAGTCGGAACCTCCCACACGGCCTGGTACCGATAGTAAAGGCTAAAGACTTCCCAGAGCCTGCCGATCCCTTACTAGCCGCCACGCTCGGCAGCCCACTCTTCCATAAGCCCGATAATTCGACGCCATTCGCGGTTCAAATAACTGAGCGAACTAATGTCGGCGAAATTGATGCGCCGTCGATCGGCTGTTTCGCCGCTTCGCGCATCGACCAACCTCAACACCCCACCTAAACGGCGAGGCGATCCGTTGAGAGTATCGGTAAGAAATTCGATCTCGAACATCATGATGTACTGGGCTGATTCCTGACGTTGCACCAGCCCGAACGCGGCAGACTCCGACAGCGTTTCTCGCGCTGCCTGTTGGAAACTAAACAGATCAGCGGCCGCCTGGGCAAGAATCGCCTTGGCGCCCATCCGGCTTCCGTCACGGTCGAACACAGAAGTGTCGAAGCCGCCAACAAAGACACGTGCCGCAGCCAGTTGGTCGTCCAAGTCGCCCGGGGCCTTTTCAAGCGCCAGTAGCTGGTTGATTGATTCGCTAATGTCGGCGCCGGCTTGGTGCGCCTTGACCGCCTGTTCCCACGCAATCGGCAGGTTGCTAGTGTTAAGCGCAGCCACCGCTGCCATGCGATGCGCCTCACCCCAACCGGGATTAAGTTCGGCAGCCTTCAAAAAAGCGTCGAGAGCCTCTCGCTCACGACCGAGATTGCCCAGCACAAGGCCCCGGTAATAATGCGCATGAGGGTTCGAAGCATCAGCTTCAATGGCCTTATTGAGGTCCGAGAGCGCTACGTCGAACTGACGGTTAACAAGCGCGAGGCGACCTTGCTCTGTCAGCTGGGCAGACGCTTCTGCCTGCTGAGAAACCAGGGCAGACGCAAGAGT
>Ga0310123_10000068_pt1 | contig 82403 bp, 88 predicted proteins | sample CB6_AW_1057_MG_FD_203505 | JGI IMG/M metagenome (GOLD analysis project Ga0310123, IMG submission 203505) | Marine microbial communities from Western Arctic Ocean, Canada - CB6_AW_1057 | ecosystem: Environmental > Aquatic > Marine > Oceanic | place: Canada: Western Arctic Ocean | collected...
CAGCGGTCGACGGATGGCACCGAGAAGCTCCTGCTCCGACTGAACGACGGCCAGATGGTCGAGTCAGTATTCATTCCGGATACGCCCCGACAGGCGTTCTGCGTGTCGACCCAGGTTGGTTGTGCGATGCGCTGTGGTTTCTGCCTCACGGGGAAAATGAACCTTGCCCGCAACCTGACGGCCGGAGAAATCGTCGGCCAGGTCAGTCGACTCGCCCACACATTCAAGCTGGCAGACACCGGCTTTAACGTGGTCTTGATGGGAATGGGCGAGCCACTGCACAACTATGACGCAACGATGAAAGCTCTGAGGATTCTGACGGCCGACAGCGGATTCGCCATGGCGCCACGTCGAATCACGCTGTCCACAGTCGGCGTACCAGCCGGGCTTGCCAAGCTGGCAAACGAAACCGTCATGCCAAACCTTGCCGTGTCGCTTCACGCCGCCACTGAAGAGCTCCGCGAGCAACTGGTACCTGTCAATCGCGCATACGGCCTGGCGGACGTGGTTGCGGCGTGTCGAGCGTTTCCCCTGGCTCGGCGGCGTCGCATCACATTCGAATACGTCATGCTTGCCGGCGTGAACGACTCTGTCGGCGAGGCCGAGCGTCTGGCGGCGTTGCTCCGCGGTATTTCGTCCAAGATTAACCTGATCCCACTGAACGAAGCGCCCGGCATCCCGTTCCGGAGACCTTCCGATACCCGGGTCGATCGGTTTGCGCGGACCTTGACCAACCAGGGTGCGATGGTCTCCGTCAGAAAGAGTCGCGGACGCGATATCCGAGCCGCCTGCGGTCAGCTGATCGTCGAGGGCCAGGCCGCATCACCGGCACAGGTGCTCGCGGCGCGAATGAGCGGGTAGTCAACCGACGAGCTCACCCGCGGGTGGATCATCGGCCGAGGTGATCCGGACACGGACCCGCTGGTTTTCGGGTTGACTCGCCGGAATACGCACCTTCAGATAGTTGTCGGTGACCGCGACCCTGCCGCCGTCGATCGTCAAGGCGGAACGGACGGCCCCCAGCTGCGACATCCGAAACTGTGCCGCCAACTCGCTCCCTTTCGCTCGAATCGCTCTGGCGCGTTCCCGAATATTCTTCCCGTCTACCTTCGCCGGAAAACCGCTCGCCTCAGTACCCGGCCGATCGGAGTACGGAAAGACATGTAGGTAGGTCAGCGGACTCTCGGAGAGATACTCGAGATTCTCCTCAAAATCTTCGGCTGTCTCGCCGGGAAAACCCACGACCAGATCTGACCCGATTCCGCCGTGCGGCATACGGCCGCGGATCGTGTCGACGAGGCGCTGATAATAGTGACGCGAATATGGCCGCCGCATGGCTCGCAGCAACCGATCACTCGCGTTCTGAAGAGGCAGGTGGAAGTGCGGTGCGAAACGGCCGCTCCTGGCCACCAGGTCGACGATCCCATCGCCGCAATCCATCGGCTCGAGCGAGCTGATACGAAACATCAGATCGCTGGGGTGGGCGTCGAGTGCGCGAACAAGCTCGAGCAAGCTTGTTCGAGGAGACAGATCACGGCCATAGGACCCGATGTGTACACCCGTCAGCGAGGCCTCCTTAAACCCCTCCGCTACGATGCAATCGACTTCTTCGACCACGCGGCTCACCGACATGCTGCGACCGGAACCTCGAGTGGACGGAATGATGCAGTACGCGCAGGTCTCGTCACACCCGGTTTGCACTCGCAACGTGTAGGTGGTACGACCGGAACCGGGACTGATCCGCTCGCCGCAGGCGCCATCGCCGTCGCCGAACCGCGCGGCCGTCGTCAGCTCGTCGTGGCCCCTCCGCGGAGCGACCGCGGCGACGAGCGTCAATTTCTCTGAATTTGAAACCACCGCCGTGACGTTGGGCAACGAGGCCAGCTCGAGTTTCGCTCGCGTGGCGTAACACGCGGTGGCGACGATACGGGCGGTTGGGTTCTTCCGAGCGATCCGCCGAATGATCTGACGCGCGCCGTGGTCGGCAGTCGCCGTCACCGAACAGGTGTTGACGATCACGACTTCGGCGTCCTCTGCGTCGGCCCGGTGACCGCCTTGAGCCCGCAGCTGGCGCTCGATGTCAGTCGAGTCGGCCTGATTGACGCGACACCCGAAGGTCACGATGGCGTATTTCACAGGTCTGGCGACAAGTATAGTGCGGGTGTGAGGTGGACTACGTCTTGCGTGGGTCGTACCAGAATGCCAAGCTCAAGGGCTCGTGGCCAGGCTTCGCGCGTGTGACGACGTTACGCCAAGCACGACCGTTATGATCGCTGTGGCGGGACTCAACAGCCAGGGAAAGTCGGCGACCGAACTGATGCCGCTCATCGGAAACCACCCAGTCCGAGCCGCGAGGAGCGCGAGCAGCAACGATGACACCAGTGATGACAGTGAGAGTGCGACGATCGACATGCCACCGATGACCGACTTTAGCAGACTCTCCTGGCGACTGCCCTGGTCACTCCCAGCCACACACCGAGCAGTGTGGCGGCGGCAAGGATCTCAAGCGGAAGCGACTCGGCATCACCGACGATCCCTAACCGCTTTGAGACCGCGGATCACCGTCTATAATTCGTGACATGCGCGCGGGCCTGAAGACCTCTCGTTGTGCGAGCCTCGCCAGGACACTCGTGGCCAGACCACTGGCCTCCTATTAACACGATCCTGATGCGCTGCCTGGAGAAAAATACGGACGCACGATTCGCCACGGTCAGCGAATTAACCCAGGCGCTCGCGCACTGTGCACAGTCGTCGGTCCCGTGGTCTCTGGAGCACGCTGCAAAGCTGTGGGCAGTAATTCCGACACCGTCCGACAACGACGGCGCGGTCTCGACAGCCGGCCCGATCACCACCCTCGCAGTCGATATCGATGACCAGTTCGAGTCGTGATGCCTAACCGGCTACGCTTCCTTGGCGACGACGTGCGCTCAGTTTCAGAGCGCGACTTGGCATTACACGGAGCGTCAAAGTTGGTCATCGACGCTTCCCATGAATCATGAATAACGGTGTTCGGTCACCGCGACGTACCCCGGGCATCTGGCAGGCACTGGCCCCCGTCTGCCTTCTGATCGGCATGCTGTCGACATCGGTATACCTGTTCGGTGACGAATCGTCATCAGGACCAAATCAGATCGCCCTGATCCTAGGGGCAGGCCTCTGTATGGTCATCGGCACCCTCAATGGCCAACCCTGGAAAGAACTCGAAGCGGGCATCAGCCGCGGCCTGTCGGTCTCGACGGGAGCGATCCTGATCCTGCTGGTCGTGGGATCGGTAATCGGGACCTGGATCTTGGCTGGAATCGTACCGACCATGATCTATTACGGCCTCTCGATTCTTTCGCCGTCGATTTTCTACGCCGCCGCCTGCCTCATATGCGCCGTCGTCGCCACGGCAACCGGCAGCTCGTGGACGACGGCTGGCACCATCGGCATCGCCTTGATCGGAATCGCTACGGCCCAAAACCTCCACATGGGACTGGCCGCCGGTGCCGTGATCTCCGGTGCGTACTTTGGCGACAAGATGTCTCCGTTGTCCGACACGACCAACCTCGCACCGGCCGTCGCAGGAACGGATCTCTTCGAGCACATCCGGTACATGGTCTGGACGACAGCTCCGAGCTTCGCTGCAGCCATCGTCCTCTTCCTGGTCGCAGGGTTCTTTACACCGGTACCGGCAGGAACGGCGGAGCTCGATTCTGTCCTTGACGTCCTCGAGACACAGTTCGTGATCGGCCCTCACCTCTTGATCCCCGTCATCGTCGTGCTCGGGCTCGTCGTTCGGAAGGTTCCGGCCTTCCCGGCCCTCCTGATCGGCGCGTTGCTCGGGGGCGTGTTCGCGGTCGCGTTCCAGCCAACCACGGTGCTGAACTACATGGACGCCAGTGACCTGCCGGATTGGGTCTTGCTCGTCAAAGGCGTGTGGGTCGCCATGTACGGAGGCTTCGAGTTGCGGTCGGGTGACGTCGCGCTTGACGAGCTCCTTTCCCGCGGCGGGATGGCAAGCATGCTGATGACGGTCTGGTTGATCATGACCGCCATGATCTTCGGTGCCATGATGGAAACGACCGGTTTGCTTCAGATCATTGCCGCCCGCATCCTCTCGGTCGTTCGTGGAACAGGCAGCCTTATCTCGGCCACGCTCGTCACGTCGTTCGGGATGAACGTGCTAGCGTCGGATCAGTATATCGCGATCGTTCTGCCAGGTCGGATGTTTCGCGAAGAGTACGAACGCCAGCGGCTCGATCCAAAGAACCTGTCGCGAACGCTCGAAGACGCCGGCACCCTGACGTCGGTGCTTGTCCCCTGGAACACCTGCGGCGCGTTCATGGCGCAAACACTGGGTGTCGCCACGCTGACCTACGCGCCGTTCGCTTTTTTCAATATTCTCAACCCGTTCGTGGCCGCCGTGTACGGCTTCACCGGCATCGGCGTCGAGAAACTAGAAGAATCGGATACGGAAGGGAGTCGTGGCAATGATATCGACATCGTCCGCTGACGACGACGCGCCCGAACCGTGAGGAACCACGAAGCAGGCCGCGATACCGTGCGCCTCAGCCCATTCACGTCCCTCGTCGATTCCCATCACATAGAGGGCCGTCGCGATTGCATCGGCGGCCAGGGCGCGCTCATGCCAGACGGCGACCGATAGAGAACGGTTGACTGGTCGGCCGTTTCTCGGGTCCACAATGTGACCTACCCGCTCGCCATCAATCCACCGGTCCCGTTCAGACCCGCCGCTGACGGCCAGCGACCCACTGGTGAGACTCAGCTCGACGACCGGTATCTCTCGGTGGCGGGGATGCGCGATCCGAACGGGCCAGCCACCGACTGGAGACGCACCGAACAGGGCCAGCTGGCCACCCAGATCGACCAGTCCAGACTCGCCGAGCGAGGCTACCCGATCAAGGGCCGCGCCCTTCCCGAACGCTCCCGAATCGAGAGTCGCATCTACCAAGCGGGCGATCGAGCATGGAGAGGTCTGAACGGCGAAATGATCGAGATCTGCGCGCGCCAGAGCACGCTCCACCGTTGGGCGAGCGGGGATCACACCGGTGCCCCGGAGACCCCACACGGCGATGAGCGAGCCAACGGCCGGGTTAAACGCGCCGGACGACAACTGAGTCCAGGTAGTCAGTTCACCGAGTAAATGGCAGAGCGAATCTGGTGCCTCCCACGATTCGGCGACCGGCTGTCGATTGAGCCGGCTCAGGAGACTTTCCGGTCGCCAGGTGCTCAGCTCCCGATCTGTCGCCTCGAGCGTGACCAGCATCCGATCGAGCGCAGCAACCGCGTCCGCGCGTGACGGCTCCCATGACAGAAGCGTGGCGCGGGTGCCCATAAGATAGACTTGCCGCTCGGTGACGCGGCCGGAAAACCCGGTAGGGTCGGTGGACACATTAGCACCAACCGTCAGCGCCAGGACACAGCTGCCCATGCCCCCCAGAGCGAGTCGTGTCCAGCGGCTGAACGGGTGCGACTTCATCGCCAAATTCCGGTCGTCGGTCGGTGAGAATCAGAGGGGGAGCTCAACGGTATCTAGCAGACTCGCGTCACGTGTCATCTCGGTGTCCGCAGCCACCAGCAACCGCCACCCAATCACCAGGTGCGCCCCATACCCAACGATGAATACGACGCTCGTCCCGATATGAAGGACCACGCACGCGTTGAGCCAGGCTACCGATGTCGCGACTTGAAGGAGATACCCTGACAACGCCATCGTCGAGAAGCTAATGAGCGAGATCCAACCCGTGCGCCGGTCAGGTCGGCTATTGGAAATTAGTTTCTTGATGATATGGGAGCGGAGCACGATGCCGAAGAGCAGAATCACGAACGGAGCCAGAACCACGTGGAGCGACAGCATCGATGACTGCCAGGGGTGGTTGACGACCGCGAACGGATCATCTGACGGCAGTGCGTACTTCATATAGAGGTAGGCGAATCCGGTGATCGCCACCACTATATTCAGTCCGTTGAACGACCGGCGCTCCCACGGCCTCATCGACGCCCCCGCCCTTCGAGAACCTCGTCTATCGCCATCACACGGCGAACGGCCTCGGTCGCCGATTGAGCCGTCAACGTGGCGCCCGCAATCGGGCGAATCGCCCGTTGCAGCGCCACATCGTCACTCAGCGATTGTGTGTCGAACTGACGCAGCCACGCCGGCGGAGCCATATATTCCCGCGGCTCGAGAAATGCCGTGACTTCGACCCGTCGGACGGCTCCATCCGATGCCAGGGCGATCAAGAGGCTCTCAGGTTTTGTCCGCACGACGTGCGTGTCAACATACGCCCTCCCAACGACACGCCCGCCTTCCCGCGCAACATAGCGAGCAACGAGCGGACTTTCGATCTCGGCCCGCGCAAGCTCGGAGACGCGTTGGGTCTGCTCACCCGTCAGAAACACCCGTTCGGCCTCGACCGTTGCGCCTGGATAGACGGACGCCAACACTTCCTCCCGCGTCATCGGCCCGGTCTGTGAGGAGAGACTTATCGGAAACAACAGCAGCGTAGCCACTCCAACCACAACAGTACACTTCACCGCTACCGCCATCTCTACAAGGCCATTTCCGCTAGAACGCATAACCCAGGCCGATGTTGAATTGATTCACGCCGGTCTTCGCGTCGTTCGTGACCCACGCATGGTCGACCTTTACGACGACGTTCGAGATTGGCTTGAGCTCGACACCAACCGTCGTGAACGTGTTCTCCGTCGACCGACTCCGGTCGAATCCAACCGGCATCATGGCCTGGGTATCGACCTTCTCGAACCGCACATACGGCGTGAGGGCAACGCTTCCGGCCTCGGCTGACTGTGAGAGCACGTTGTAGCCGACCTGGATGTATCCGCCGTCCATCATCTCCGCCACACCGCTCGACCCTGTCTTCCCCAATACCTGATTCAACTCCGCCGCGTCACCGATATTCGCCCGCGCATAGAGGGCCCGCAGATCGAGTCCACGAATCTGTGCCTGTCCGTGCAGGTCAAAGATGGTGGTCCGCACGTCGAACTCGCGGTCATCAAGAGCGATTTCACCCTGACCGGAGCCGCCGGTATACAGACTCGCACCGACAAGCACACCTGGAGCCGGCGTGACGTCGACTCGCCCCGCAAAGGCCATGCTGCTCGCTTTGGCCTTCGAACCCTTCTGACGCCCGCCGCGGATACCGCTCGAGGAGAACCCCCATCCATCGAGTCCATTGATGACGTACGCGCGGAAACTGATCCCGTCGACCGAGCCATGAATGCCGACACCGTTCTCTCGCCACGTGCTCGGAATGATCCGCTGCTCGGTGACGGGTCGCTCAGCGCCGAGAAAGACGGTGGGCTCGTGGAACTCGTTGACCAAACCGACCGGCACGAGGAGCATCCCTCCTCGAACACCGAAGTTTTCGTGCGCGAGGTAATCCACATAGGCGAACTCGACGAAGATCTCGTCCGCATGCTCGATCTCGATCTCCGAGTTGAAGAGGAACTTGTCGTTGAATCGGTATCCGGCGTAGAGAATCGCCCGAAGAAAGTCGAACTGGCTGGCGCTTCCCATCGGTTGTCCGGCTTCGTCCTCGGCTGCGAAGTTCTCGAAGAGCATTTCGCCGTAGCCAGCGATCGACACCCCAGCGCTCCGCTCATAGGTCGCAGCCGCTGACGGCGCCAGCCCGATCGCGCGAGCGTCCTCGTCGGTGAGCTCGATCGGCTGCTCGCCGCTTCGGAGGCGTTCAACCTCTTCGGCCAGGATGTCCAGCTGACGCTGGAGTTCCTCCAGATCGATGTCATCCTGTGACGCGCCTTCGGCTGAAGCCTCGGCCTCGGCTGGTTCGGTGACCTCCGGCGACTGAGCCGAAGCAGTGACCCCGACTCCCAGGTAAAGCACGATGAGCGCCGGCAAAAAAAGGAGGCGTAGACGTGATCCCATGGCTGTTTCTACCGTACGTGTCGAATCTGTTGCGCGCCATCGCGCCAACCTCCTACAATGGAACCGTTGAACGCAGCGGCGCTTCTCACGACCTTGCAGGGAGTCGGAAGCAAGCGTTCGGCGATCCCGCTAGGTCAGTCACCACCGTCTGATTTTTTCTTAGTTCGACATTATTGAGATTCAGTCTCAATTACTGTAGTCAACTATATATCCGACCATTTTGGTCGGTCAAGAGTAATTGAGACCTGATCTCAGCTCAGATGGGCGCTTTTGCACCCCAGTGACCATGCCGAGTCGCCCTCTCACCTACCGACGAATCGTGGCCTTCTGGATCCCCCTCGCAGGGACGTGGCTCATGATGTCAGTCGAGGGTCCGTATTTGGCGGCGATCATCGCGAGACTTGACGCCCCGGTGACCAATTTGGCCGCGTTCGGGATCGCCTTCGCATTTGCGATCATCATCGAGTCGCCGGTCATCATGCTGATGAGTGCATCGACGGCACTGGTCGAGGATAGAGAATCGTATTTCGCGCTCCGCCGGTTCTCGTACGGCCTAGGCGCCATTCTGACTCTGGTTCAGTTGGCCATCCTGGCGCCACCCATCTTCGGCGTTCTCGCCACCGGTTTGTCATTACCTGATGACGTCGCGGGGCTCGCCCATGGAGGTCTGGCGCTCATGTTGCCATGGACCGCCGCGATCGGGTATCGACGCTTCCGCCAGGGCCTGCTGATTAGAAACGGGTTTACCCGACGCGTCGCATACGGGACCGTTGTTCGCCTGTGTGCGATGTCGGCAACGGCCCTCGTCGCCTGCCAGGTCTCGACGCTGCCCGGCGCGCACATCGGAGCACTTGCGCTGTCGGTGGGCGTCGTCCTCGAGGCCGTAGTAAGCCGGGTGATGACCGCCGGTCTGCTTCCGCGGGTGCTCGAGCGTCGTCGTGATCCAGACCGGCTTGCCAGCCTGCGCCTGCCCTCGTTGCTGAGTTTCTACACGCCACTGGCTCTGGCGTCGGTGCTCGCCTTAGCGTCCCAGCCGACAGTCACCTTCTTCATGGGCCAGAGTCGATATGCGCTCGAATCGCTGGCAGCACTACCCGTTATCCATGGGCTCACCTTCATCTTCCGCTCGCTGGGACTGTCATATCTCGAGGTGGTCATCGCCCTCGTTGGCCACAACCGAGAACACTATCCGATGATCAGGAACTTCGCGCTCGCGCTGGGAATCGGAGCCACGGCTGGTCTCAGTCTCATCGCCTTCACACCGTTGGCAGTCTTCTGGTTCCGCGATATCTCCGGACTCAGTGCTGAACTCACGCGGTTCGCACTTACGCCAACTCGCATTCTGGCGATCCTTCCAGCCTTTTCGGTCTTGCTGGCATTCCAACGAGGCCTTCTGGTGCATGCACACCGCAACGCACCAGCGACATGGGCCACGCTGGTCGAACTCATTGGCATCGCCAGTCTGTTGACGATCGGCATTCACTGGCTACACCTCGTGGGAGCAGTGGCTGCCGCTGTCGCGATCGTCACTGCGCGGGTCGCAAGCACTATATGGCTTGCGCCGACGTGTTGGGACGTGCTCCGACACCGTCCTGAATTGTCTCCGGAGATCGCCGCGCCGGCGGGTCCTCAAACGTCATAATCGATCTGTTTAGACTTTGGGTGACGGAATCGATCGCCTGCTCCTTCTTCATCCAGTCGGGTCCGTTGACCGGTAGCACGTTCGAGCCACCGACCGGCTATACTCAGATGAAAATGTGATCGATTCTAGGATTCTCGGGCTAGTCGCAGCGAGAAAAGGAGACACCATGTCACTTCGCGGTTTTATTCCGATCCTCGGCGTGGCCTCTCTCACTCTGGTACCGGTTGCATCCGACGCGGCCGACGCAGACTATCACCATGTGCACCTCTCCGCGCCGAATCCGGTGGAGGCAGCGGCTTGGTATAGGGAGCACATGGGGTGCGAGGATTTCGGTCGAGCCGGCGCCTGCCAGGTTGGCCATGTCCAGCTCCTCTTCTCCGAGCGAGACCCGCAGGGTGGGAGCGTCGGCTCGGGCGTCGACCACATCGGGTTCTCATTCGAAGACCTTGGCGCGAAGATGACGGCGTGGAAAGCAGCCGGGCTGAATGTGCTCGAGGACATCCGCGAGGTGGACGGATTGTTCAAGCTCGCGTTTGTCGAGGACCAGTGGGGAACGAAGATCGAGGTCGTCGAGGATCATGAAGACCTCGGATTTCATCACCTTCATCTCCGGTCGCCGGATCCGCAGAAGACGCTCGCCTGGTACCAGAACATCTTTGGTGGTGAGTTCGACCAGATGAAAGGACGCCTCAACGGCGTTCGCTACGGCCGCGTATGGCTACTCGTGTCCCAGCCGCGGGAGGGGTCACTCGAGCCTACACGAGGTCGCGCGATCGACCATCTGGGATGGGGCTTCGCGGATCTCGATGCCGCAGCCGAGGAGATTCGGAGCAAGGGTGTCGAGTTTCAGATGGAACCGCGACCTTTCACGAACGTCCTCGGTCAGGAGATGAAGATCTCGTTCATCGAGGGACCGGATGGCGTGCGGATCGAGATCGTCCAACCCGGGACCTAGCGTCACCCAACGTGAATCGCGCGTCATCGACGACGATTCTACTCAGGTCTTGAGACCGAGAAGGCGATGGCCACCCGCCTCGACGAAGGCGACCTCGGCCTCCTGTTGCCCTAGCTCCATCTGACGAATGATGGCGATAGCCGCGGGTCCGAACGAAGGTCGTCGAGCAGTGGCTCCATCGTCAATGCGCCAGGAAGATCGATAGACCCGCGATCGAGACGCGCCGCCAGCGACTCCCCCTCCAGGAGCTCCATGACGATTTGGAGCTGCCCCTCGGTTTCACCAACGTCATACAGCTGGCAAACATGAGGATGATTGATAGCGGCCGCAGCCAGAGCTTCGCGCCAAAAACGTTCGCGGGCGGGCGCCTCGGCACCCAGATCGAGAATCATCTTGATGGCGACCTCGCGGTCGAGTCGCTCATCATGGGCGGCATAGACGATGCTCATACCGCCTTGTCCAAGCTTGCGGGTAATGCGGTAGTGGTCGACCCGCTCTCACTCGCTCGACATCGTTGCGATTCTAGGGTGTTTTCACGAGTCACGTACGGCGGTGCGGACAACACGCTCGATGCTGAGCCCCTGCACGACGATCGAGAAAATCACGACCGCATAAGTCGTCGCGAGCAAGAGCGCTTTCACCGGGCTGGTCGGCAGTGACAGCGCGAGCGCAACCGAGATACCGCCACGCAACCCACCCCATGTCAGCACCGGAATCGCGCCTTTGGTGAACTCCTGCCGTAGTCCGAGCACGGTGATCGGCCCGGCCACACTCACAAACCGCGCCAGCAGAACGACCGGAATGGCGATCAGTCCCACGACGACGATCCGACTGGTGATCGTCACGGCGATCACCTCGAAGCCGATGGCCAAGAACAGCAGCGAGTTGAGGAGCTCGTCGAGCACCGACCAGAACGTCTCGATATGTGTTCGTGTAGTCTGACTCATGGCGAAGCGCTTACCGTGATTTCCGATGAACAGACCGGCCACGACCACGGCCAGCGGCCCGGAGACATGAAGCCGCGTTCCCAGCGCGTAGGTGGCCATGACGAGCGCTACCGTGATCAAGACTTCAAGGGAGTGCTGATCGATCGTCTTCATCGCCCGGTAGGCGGAGTACCCGGCCACCAAACCCAACCCGATGCCTCCGATGGCCTCCACGGCCAGGAGTTCGGCCGCACCGATGAGGCTGACCTCGTCGTGCTCACCCCCGCCGACCGCCACCGACACAAGCACCGTGAACAGCACAACACCAACACCATCATTAAAGAGACTCTCACCTGCGATCTTGGCTTCCAGCGTCTTGGGAACCTTCACCTCCTTGAGGATACCCATGACTGAAACGGGGTCGGTCGGAGAGATCAAGGCACCGAACACAAAGCAGTACGCCAGCGGAATCTCGAATCCGCACATCCGAAAACCCCAGAACATCAGCGCGGACACGATCAGTGTTGACGTGATGATCCCCACGGTGGCCAGTGTCAAGATGGCCCAGCGTCGACTGAGGACCGAGTCGAGATCGACGTGCAAGGCACCAGCGAACAGCAGAAAGCTCAGGACCCCCTTCATAAGGGTGTCCTCCAACTCGATGTCGGTAAGGGTGCGACGGACGATTGTCTCCAGGCCCAGCCCCGGAAAGACGGAATCAACCACCAGGACGACGACCGACACCGCGAGGGCTATGACGACGAGACCGATGGTGTGCGGAAGACGGAACCAGCGGTGGTTGACGTAGCCAAAGACGGCGGCGAGGCTGATGAGGAGCGCGATAAGGTTAAAGATGGAGCTAACGGTCATCGCGGAGCGTCTGGGGTCCGGGGTCAGGGATCATGACTTCTTCCGTGACTTCTTGTCTAGGCGTTGGTTTTTCTCGAGAAGCTCGGCATTGAGTCGACCAAGCTCGACGCTCCGCTGATAGGCCGCAAGCACAGCCTTTGACACGACCGTTCGGAACGACCCTTTCTCGAGCTGATAGAGTGCGTCCGCGCTCGTGCCACCGGGCGAGGTGACCATGTTTCGCATCTCGGCGGGATGAACGGACGACTGCTCGGCAAAGATGGCCGACCCTCGAATCGTCTGTACGACGAGCTCTCGTGAATCTGCCCGCGAGAGGCCCAGGTGCACCGCGGCGTCTATGAGTGCCTCCATGAGTAGAAAGACGTAGGATGGTCCACTTCCGCTGATGGCAGTCGACACGTCGATGAATCGCTCGTCATCCACATGCAACTGATGGCCGAGTGCTTCGACGACGGCTCGAGCCTGCTCATGCTGTGTATCAGACACTTCCGGGGTCGCCGTCCAGACCGTCATACCTTCACCGACCTGCGCGGGTGTGTTCGGCATGGTCCGAACGATCGCACGATGCTGCAATCCGGCCGCCAGTGAGTCGTTCGTGGCGCCCGCCACGATCGACAGGACCAGAGCATCCTTCTTGATCTTTCCTCGGAGATCGTCAAACACCGCGGGTAGCACCTGAGGCTTCACCGCCAGTACAACCACCTGTCCCTTTCGCGCAGCCGTTCGGTTGTCCTGTGTCGTGCGGATGTGAAACCTGTGCTGCATCTCGTCGAGCCGCTCGCGGTGACGGTCGCTCGCCGTGATGTGTCCCGGCTCCAGTTGATGCCTCGACAGCAGGCCACCGATCATCGCCTCGCCCATCGCACCGGCGCCAATGAAGGCGAGATGGAGATCGTGAAGTGCGTTCTTTCTCAAGATGGCTCCTCGACGCGCGTGAATCGCGTCCACATGGTTGGACTATTCTAGTGTGGCAACCGCGATCTACGACTCAGGACCCTCGACCCACGACCTGACATGGACCCCATCGCCCACAGCCTGGTTGGCGCAAGCCTATCCGAGACTCGACTGCGGCGGCTCACGGCCCTGGCGACACCAACGCTCGTGCTCGCGGCAAATGCCCCCGACATCGATATCATCAGCACGACGCTCGGGCGAGACTTCTCGCTCGGATTTCGACGGGGATGGACTCACGGCGTGCTCGCGATGGCGGTCCTTCCGCTCGTACTGGCCGGCCTGATCGCGCTCGCCGACCGTGTCGTCGCGACGCTCATACACCGGCCACGGAAGGCGCGAGCTGGCCCGCTCATCGTCTTGTCGTACATTGGCGTGCTGACCCATCTGCTTCTCGATTGGCTCAATACCTACGGCATCCGCTTCCTCATGCCGTTTGACGGCCGATGGTTCTATGGTGACGCCCTCTTCATCATCGACCCGTGGGTGTGGCTGCTGATGGCCACGGCGGTGGTGCTGGCTCGGACACACTCGGCGATGAGCCGGACAGCGTGGCTGATACTCGGTGTGGCCGTGACCGCACTCGTGACCGGTGTCGCCGCGGTTCCCACCGAAGCACGGTGGATCTGGATCGCAGGTGTGGTCGCGATCATCGCAGTGCGCGTGTGGGGCGGAGCCCAGCACCGATTGCCCAGAGTGGCCACCGTCGGTTTGGTCTGTGCCACTCTATACATTGCGGCCATGGTTGCAGGGTCTCGGCTCGCAGCTCGCCAGGCGTCGGCATGGCTGGCCCAACGTGGAGAGATCGGTTCAGTGGTCATGGCCGGCCCGTTCCCGGCAAACCCGTTCGCTCGAGATATCGTCGTCGTCGACGAGAGCCACTATCACTTCCTCGAGCTGAACTGGCTGCGTCCGGAACGATTCACAGTCGCAGGACCGCCGATCCCACGGGGTTCGAATGGGCCAATCATCGACGCCGCCCTGGCCGCGTCTCACATCCAAGGTCTCCTCACGTGGATTCGCTTCCCGGCCTACTCGGTGGAAACGCTGACTGATGGCTTCAGGGTCACGATTCAGGACGTCAGATACACTCGGCTCGAAGCTTTGGGCCTCGGGACGGTCAGTATCGAGTTTGACCGCCATCTCGCACTGCGGCCTTCGCCCTGACGAAACACCTCGCCCATGCGGGCGATAATGGCTTCAGATGAACTACGCCACATGCATCACGAACGACTTGCAAGTCTCGTTGCCGGCGGACCTGCACCGGGCATCAACAGCGTCATCAGCGCGGCCACGATCCGAGGGCGGCTCGAGGACGTGGAGATCATCGGTATTCGCGACGGCTTCGAGTGGATCATGAACTGGCAAAGTTCGCAGCCACGGCCGGCATCTCGCTCGATGATTTCTGGCACGAGTTCGCCTACCTGATGCAACACGAGCCGCCTCCGCTGGCCTTGGATCTGCAACGTATTTTTGTTCCCATGACGCCCTAGTCGCCGTCCTTCAGCTCCTTGGGGCGCCACAGACTGACCAGCTGCCCGCGGGTAGACACGCGCAGATCTTTCCATGTGTCGATCGGTAGTCGGAGCTGAGCGAGCCCCGCCGTCGGGAGCGACTCATCTTCATCGGCCAAGCGCCTGATTAATTCCTCCAGCCCTGGGTTGTGAGCGACGATCATCACGCGGCTGGTGTCAGGATTGGCGCGCCGGACCACGTCGAGAATCGTCGCCGGATCGCCGAGATACAAGCGTGGCTCGAACTGGATCGCGCCATCGAACGTGCTGCCCAGGACTACCTCCTCCGCCGTCTGTCGTGCTCGTTTGGCTGTCGAGCTAATGATGGCACCCGGCGACAGACGCTGCTGCCGTAACAATCTTCCGATCCGGGGTGCGTCGCTCTGACCTCGCTTATTGAGCGGGCGGTCGTGATCGGACAGCTTCGGATACTCCAAACTGGACTTCGCGTGGCGCAGAACGAGCAACGTTCGCATGCGTAATTCTGGTCAGAGATCTTCCGCGAGTCAAAAATACGAGCCACGTGACGACCTCGCTCAAACCACTGACCAGAGCGGATCTATGACAGCAAGCGCGACTTCCCGGCATCTCGAGTGAGCGCTGGGTTTAGAATGATGGCGTGATCCTCGTCCAGCTCCTGGATCTCTACTCGCTGGTTGTCTTCGCGGCGGTCATCGTCTCGTGGGTACAGCTTCCGCCGAACCACGTCATCGTCAGCGTCCTTGGGCGGTTGACAGAGCCGCTGCTGGCACCGATTCGACGAGTCCTTCCGGATATGGGTGGACTTGATCTCTCACCACTAGTGCTGCTCTTCGGACTACGGATCGTACGGGGCGTGTCGCTGTCGGCCGCGCTGGGCGTGATCTAGCAGCGTAAACTCAATGGCCATCCGTCGACCAGCCGCCTCGCACATCGCGCCGATCCTAGTAATACTGGCGGCACTAGGTCTCGGTGGGTGGCTGGTAATTCACGCTCCGGCCGCCGACCGGCTAAGCGTGGCGTTGGTCGCAGCCCAACCTTCCACCAAACCGACTGGTTCGGCCAGTGGGCCCCCGTCGCCACGCAACGCCAACTATTCCATCGACGTTCGGCTGGACGCGGGACGCCGTACTCTGACGGGTAGAGAAGTCCTAACCTGGCGAAACATCTCGAGCAGCACGACCACCGAGCTGCAGTTTCACCTCTACTACAACGCGTGGAAGAACACTCGGTCGACCTGGATGCGAGAGCGTCTCCTGGCACGAGGGCCTGAACTCAACGACCAACCAAAAGATGCGTGGGGATGGATCGAGGTCACGGCGATACGACTACTCGGGGCCGGCGATGCGCCGGCGATCGACCTCACGGAGCAAGCACAGTACATCTCACCCGATGACGGAAATCCGGACGACCAGACCGTCCTCGCTGTTCCGCTGCCCCAGCCGGTGGTGCCTGGTGACACCGTCAATCTGGAGATCGAGTGGACATCTCGGATCCCCCAGCCCTTCTCGCGCACCGGCGCCATCGATGAGTACTTCTTCATCGCTCAGTGGTTTCCCAAGATTGGTGTACTGGAGGACACCGGATGGAACTGTCACCAGTTTCATGAAGCAACCGAGTTCTACGCCGACTACGGTGTCTATGACGCGCGGATCACCGTGCCCTCAGGATGGACGGTCGGAGCAACCGGTGTAGAGCGTGATATTCGAGACAACGGTGATGGCACCGCGACCCATCAGTATTATCAAGAAGACGTCCACGATTTCGCCTGGACGACCAGTCCAGATCTCCTCAATCTGCGCGAAGCGTTCACTCATCCAGAGTTCCCCGATGTGGCGATTCGGCTACTGCTCCAGCCCGAGCATGCCACGCAGTCCGCTCGATACTTCGACGCGACGCGCTCCGCACTGAAGTACTACGGGGAGTGGTTCGGAGTCTATCCCTACGACCACATCACCATCGTCGACCCCGCCTGGCAGAGTCGTTCTGGCGGAATGGAGTACCCGACGCTCTTCACAGGTGGGACGAGATGGCTGGCCCCAGATGACGTATCGACACCGGAGGGCGTGACCGTCCACGAGGCCGGACACCAGTTCTGGTACGGGGTGGTGGGAAACAATGAGTTCGAGCACGCGTGGCTCGATGAAGGCCTCAACACGTTCGCGACCGCTCGCGTTCTCGCGGAGTCGTTCGAGCCTCGCTTTCGTTCGGTTCGCTTTTTCGGTGGTTTCGTCCCTTGGGTGCTTCGCGACGTGCCCTGGTCGAGGACGGTCGATGGCAACCGCGTCACCGGTTACCGGCGAGACGCTCGGCAGGACCAGCAGTCGACACCAACGTTCCGGTACTGGCCAGGCACCGACGCCAGCATCACGTATGCCAAGACAGCCCTCTGGCTGCACACCCTCGAACGCCACCTGGGGTGGTCGACGCTCAAGCGAGGGATGGCGGCGTTCTATGACCAGTGGCGGTTTGCTCACCCCAAGCCCAATGACTTCTTTCGGATGATCAGTGCCGCGAGCGAACAGGACCTGAGCTGGTTCTTCGACCAGGTACACGGTGACGCCAGCACCTTCGACTACGGAATCGACCAGTTGACGAGCCGACCGCTGAGTCGGCGGGGATTCTTCGGCAGTGCCGGCGCAGGATTCTCGGACGGTTTCGACGACCAGACGTTCGAGACAACGGTGGTGGTCCGACGCTATGGCGACGGGACCTTTCCGGTGGACGTGCTCACCGAGTTCGAGGATGGCTCTACGAGGCGCGAGCAATGGGACGGCGTCGGACAGTGGAAGGAGTTTCGCTACGAGCACGATGCGAAAGGGACCCGCGCAGTGGTCGATCCTGACCGGGTCCTGCTACTCGACACCAATGTGACGAACAACGGCCAGACCCTCACGCCGATGGCCGGGCGTGCCGCGATAAAATGGACGCTCACGTGGATGGTCTGGCTTCAGGACGTTCTTCTCACATACGGGTTCTTTTTATGATGCACGCACTGCTTGACGGTATCCGGCGTGTCGGCAGGGCTCCGACCCTTGTCCTCGGCGTTTACGTCATCACGCTGCTGACGACCGCACCCCTCGGAATCATCCTTCACGAGGCCATCGCGACCGACCTTAGCGGCAGCGTCGCCGCTGAAACCGCGGCGGCCGGAGTGAACTGGGAGTGGTGGGAAGAATTTCAGTCGCGCGCGACCGGCGTTGCCCGCACATTCAGTCCACGAATCCTTGGTTTCGCGGCGGTCTTGCACAACCAGAGCAGCTTCGTCGACAACCAATTCCCGCGCGGCGAGGTGATGCTCTCCTTGGTAGCGTACCTGGGATTCTGGATGTTTCTGGTGGGCGGCATCATCGACCGCCTCGCCCGCCAACGACGCGTGGCAAGTGCCGGCTTCTTCGCCACATGCGGGACCTTCTTTTTTCGCTTCTGTCGTCTGGGCGTGCTCGCTGGCGCCGCCTACTGGATCATGTTCGGGACGATTCACCCCTGGCTATTCGAAGATCTCTATGGTCTCGCGACAGAAAACCTCGCCGTCGAACGAACCGCCTTTCTCATTAGACTTGCGCTGTACGCAACCTTCGCCCTTCTGCTCCTTCCGATCAACATGGTGTTCGACTACGCGAAGATTCGGGCGGTCGTCGAGGACCGGCGCAGTATGGTTGGCGCTGTACTGGCGGCGATCAGATTTGTTCGGAGACGTTCCCAAGCGACGCTCGGTCTCTACGCGCTCAACGCCGGCCTCTTTCTCGCGGTTCTCGCAGCGTACGCGCTGCTGGCGCCGAGCCCGGCCAGCGGAGGTTCGTCGATGTGGGTCGGCTTCGCCGTCGGCCAAGCCTACGTGGCCGCGAGGCTATCTACGAAACTGGTGTTCTACGCATCACAGACCGCATATTTTCAGAGTCAGCTCGCGCACGCGGACTACGTCGCCACCCCGGCTGCCGTATGGCCCGACTCGCCCGCGACTGAGGCTGTCGGCACTATCTCGTAGACGCGCTGGACACATATCCCGTCTGTTCCGCCATTGCTGTCAACGACGAGTCGGACGACCGGTCGACGGACCCTCCTGTCGCGTGTGGTGGATGTCCGGCCGCGGGCGGGTAGGCAACGCCAACAGCACCAATACTCAGGGCTGCTCACGCTCCTCGTCTGAGGGTTTCCGCCAGGCTCGCGTGACAATCCAGTGCTGGTCCATCCACTGGTTCAGCACGTTGGCGGACTCACTGCGCCCGGCCGCATCCACTCCCGCCAGTACGATCAACGCTGACGGTCGGGCGATCGTCCGAAGGTCCTGCTGAACACGGAGCAGCGATTCCCTCAGTCCCGGAACGCGCTTACGGTTCTGGCGCGTCTGTGATACAAGAGAGAGGGAGACCTCGTCATCCGTCGCCAAGGAGCCAAGATGAAAGCCTTGAACGTGTATCTGTCCTGCGTCCTCGCTGCCGGTGCCGTGACCTGGTCGGCGGTGGCGCCCGTCGGTGCCGAGCAGTCGGCGCCACGGATCCAGCAGCAGGTCGAGCGCTCGCTCCGTGGCGGCGACTTCGGACGAATCGAAGTGTCGGTCGCCGATAGCGAGGTGACTCTGACTGGTACGGTCCCGCACCTACTCGCGAAGAACGAAGCGATCGAACGAGCGTTGGACATTGAAGGCGTCGAGACCGTCGCGAGTGAGCTGCAGTTTTCGTTTGAAGAGGACGATCCTGACCTCGCGGACGAGGTGGGCAAGGCGATTAATCGGTACCCACACTTCACAATCTGGGACTACATCGACGGCCGCATCAACAACGGTGTCGTCACGCTCCGCGGCAGTGTCACCCCGAGCCGGAACAAGAAACGCGAGCTCTACGAGAGGATCGCCAAGATCAGGGGCGTCCAGGACTACGTCGACGAGATCGACGTACAGTCCGTGGCGCGCAGCGACGAACGGCTGCGAGGAATGATCGGCCGCAGTCTGGCCAATAGCCCCCACTTCGAGCGGACCGTGAGGATGCGAAATCCTCCGTACCACATCGTGGTCAACCGCAGTAGTGTCACGATATATGGGTATGTCCAGTCCGAGATCGAGTATCGCGAGATGGAGCGGATCATCCGGCAGACGCTAGGTATTCTCAACGTCGACAATCAGCTGCAGGCGCTGCGTTAGGTGCCCGCGGTGACGGGACGACCTGGACTACATGAGGTTGTCAGGCGGGTCTGACTGGCGCTCGACGCCGACGACTTCGAACGACTCCCCCACCGGTCTGAGATAGATCCCAACCCGACGATTTCACATGGGGCGATCGTCGTTGACGGCATACACCTCGGACAGAAGACACCACGCGGTGCCAGCGGTCACCTCTCAAGCGTCTGGCAGACGTAGCGTCGTTGTACTCGTCTCCTGGACCTCCTGGAGGGCCCGGGTCGAGTCGTCACGTTGTCACATGCCGACCATTGGAACTCGACCGTGGTAGACCAGATACTCAGATTCGATCTAAAACCCAGGCGTCGTGAGCGGGTCAAACTGGTTATCCAGGCTCACTCCACTCGCCCCGTGACCGGGTTCTGTCGTCAGCCATTGCACACCGGCACCGAGTTCGGCGAATCGGCTCTTCCAGGCGTTTAGCCCCATCTCGAACGTGCGGTCCTCCAGCCGATAGGTGGTGCGGTTACTACTGCTGGTAGTCGGTCCGAGACCGAAGAATCGGAGCGAGGTCAGGTCTGGGTGACCCCTGTTCACATGCCCCTGGACTGGCAGCAGACTATTCGGCTTCTGGAAAATCAGCAGGCCAGCGTCGTAGGTTTGATATCCGAGAGCAGAACGACCAGGCCTGTTCGACGACGACCCACCACGGTATGCGACGACCAGAAGTTATATCGCGTGTCGGATCCGATCAACCGCAGGACACACCGGTGCCGCCGAGACCGCAGTATCCCCCAGGGTTCTTGGCAAGATATTGCTGATGGTAATCCTCGGCGTAATAGAACTCTCCGGCTGGCTGAATCTCGGTTGAAATCGAACCGAATCCCGCATGAGACAATCCGCGCTGGTAGACCTCGGCCGACGCCTCGGCGACTTGCTGCTGTGCTGCGGTCTCGTAATAAATACCCGATCTGTATTGTGTGCCGACGTCGTTCCCCTGCCGCATACCCTGAGTGGGATCGTGATTTTCCCAGAAAGTGAGGAGCAACCGATCGAAGCTCGCCAAGGTCGGGTCGAACACCACGAGGACCACCTCATTGTGACCTGTCTCTCCGCTGCACACCTCCTGATACGTCGGATTCGGTGTGAAGCCGCCTGAGTAGCCCACGGCTGTCGTGTAGACGCCGGGAATCTGCCAAAACACCCGCTCGGCACCCCAGAAGCATCCCATCCCGAAGACCACCCGCTGGGCACCTTCCGGAAACGGCGAGGCCAGCGGCGTCTTCTTGACGAAATGTTCCGACAGAACCGGCATTGCCTTGGCCCGTCCGGGTAGTACATCAGACGGATCAGGAAGGTTCAGTTTTCGCGACAGTGTTCTCAGTCCACACATGGCATGGTCTCGTCCGGGCCCCATGAAAATTGGGCTGTCCCTGACAAGCCTATCCAATAAGGCCTCGGTTCGGCCAGTGTCCCTGTCGTCGGGAAGAAACAGCCGCGCCTCTTTTTAGTTATAGTCTGTTGCGAGTAGTCCAGCTACCCCAAACACCGAGGCGACCATGGGTCGAAAGTACACTGCAAACGTCCCTTTTCAGCGAATCACTCCGCCGGAGATCTTCTTCAACCGACGGAAGTTCCTGTCCGCATTGGGCATGGGTATCCTCGCAACACCCCTGGCCATGTGTACGTCGGCGGGCGCTGCGCAGCGCCCCCAGGACTCAATCATCGACGTGCCATTGCAGAGGCCAGACGTGTTTCCCGCGGACCGCAACGCCGCCTATGAGATTCCTTCGCTAATCGACCGAAAAGACCTGACGTCCCGCGAGGTTGCCGCCGCGCACAACAACTTTTATGAATTCCTCTCTGGTCGGGGTGGACCTGTCTGGCAGTTTTGCGGTGACTTCACGGTCGAACCCTGGAAAGTGGAGATCACGGGTGAATGCAATAATCCGATGACCCTCGACCTCGACGACCTCTTCGCCTTCGATCACGAGGAGCGTGTCTACCACTTCAGATGTGTGGAGCGGTGGGCAATGAACGTCCCCTGGTCTGGCTTTCCGTTGAGCCGGCTCATCGAGCGAGCAGACCCGAACAGTCAAGCCCATTACGTCAAGTTCACGAGCGTCGCCGTGGAAGATGAGATGCCTGGCCTCAAGAGCTCGCCGTGGTATCCGTGGCCCTATCAGGAGGCGCTGCGACTCGACGAGGCGATGAACGAGCTCGCAATGGTGGTCACCGGTGTCTATGGACAGCCGCTGCTCAGGCAGCATGGTTCCCCCATACGGATCATCGTGCCCTGGAAATACGGATACAAGAACCCCAAATCGATCGTGAAGGTCGAGTTCCTGAGGAGTGAACCTCAGACGTTCTGGCAGGTCCAACCGCACGAGTACGGCTTTCTCTCGAACATCAACCCCAATATCCCGCACCCGCGATGGCCCCAGAGCGTCTCGTTCTGGCTCGACTCCGAAGAATCGTTCGACACACCGATTTACAACGGCTACGAGCAATACGTCGCCGACCTGTACCCGGACGAGCCACTCACACCGCAGCGAGCGCTCCGCCAGGGAGAGATCGCCCGCTAGTCGCTCACGCCCACCGATGATCCATCGGGACCGCTTCGGGAGCGTGGCGACATCGCACCGCGTCTAACGTATAGTGCCTGCTCCAATGTCTTCCGACCGCGCGTCTCTCAACGAGACCATGGTCGAGCCGGACGACGAGTTCAACAAGCAGCTCGTCGCCAATGTTCATCCGGCCGACTGGACGAACCCAATCCCGTCCGGGCGATACAACCTCGTGGTCATTGGGGCGGGTACGGCCGGTCTGGTCACGGCGGCTGTGGGTGCCAGTCTAGGGGCACGGGTGGCGCTCGTCGAGCGCCACCTGATGGGCGGGGATTGTCTCAACGTCGGCTGTGTGCCTTCGAAGGGAATCATCCGCGCCGCTCGTGCCTGGGCGGCAGCGTCGAACGGCCGCGTGTTTGGTCTCTCTCCCGAGCCTGAACCCGATCGCGACTTCGGCCAGGTCATGCAGCGTATGCGTCGCCTACGGGCCGAGCTTAGCCGCGTCGACTCCGCCCGGCGGTTTACTGACCTAGGAGTCGATGTGTTTATCGGCAACGGTTGCTTCATCGGCCCTGACACGGTCCAGGTGGGCGAGGCGACGCTCCGATTCAAGCAGGCCGCCATTTGCACCGGCGCCAGCGCCGCCGCGCCGCCTATACCAGGGCTCGAAGACGTCGACTACCTCACGAACGAAACCGTCTTCTCACTCACCAATCGGCCACACCGTCTGGCCGTCATCGGCGGCGGTCCGATCGGGTGTGAGATGGCCCAGTCGTTTGCCAGATTCGGCAGTCACGTCACCCTGGTGGAGCAGGTGGAGCACATCTTGCCCCGCGAGGACACCGATGCCGCTGCCGTTGTCCAAGAACAGATGCGACGAGATGGGGTTTTGTTTGCGCTCGGGGCCCACATCGACTCGGTGGAGCGGCGCGGAGACGAGAAGCTGATTCGCTACACGGTCGAAGAAACGAGCTACGAGCTTGCGATCGACGAGATCTTAGTGGGGGTCGGGCGCACCCCCAACGTCGACGGGCTTGGTCTGGAGGAGGCCGGCGTCGGTTACGACAAGACCGGCGTCGCTGTGGATTCGTCGCTTCAGACATCAAACCGCCGAATCTACGCCGCCGGCGACATCTGCTTTCCGTTCAAGTTTACGCACATGGCGGATGCGATGGCTCAAATCGTGATTCAAAATGCTCTGTTTCCTCACCCTTTTGGGCTCGGTCGAGCACACACGAGCTCACTGATCATTCCGTGGTGTACCTACACCGAACCGGAGATCGCTCATGTCGGGATGTACGAGGCCGAGGCTCGTGCGAAAGGCATCGAGGTTGAAACATTTACCCAACCGCTCGACGAAGTCGACCGGGCCGTGCTGGACGGTGAGACGGATGGGTTCGCACGTGTGCACGTCAAGAAAGGCAGCGACACCATCATTGGTGCGACGATCGTGGCCGGTCATGCTGGCAGTCTGATAACCGAGATCACGGTGGCGATGAAAGCCGGTGCCGGGCTGGGTCTGATCGGTGGAACGATCCACCCGTATCCGACCCAGTCTGAAGCCATTCGAAAGGCCGCCAACCTCATGCGTAAGGCTCGGTTCTCGGCCCGTCAGAAATCGATCCTTGGCCGCTGGTTCAGTTGGACGAGGTGAGCGCGCGCGGCAGGTCTGCGATCGAGTCGAGCACCGCGTCGACCCTGATGCCCCGATCGAGATCATCAGGCCTAAACTTGCCGGTCCGAACGAGTGGGGTGCTGCTACAGGACGGAATTTTCGCGCGAATTCTGTACCCGCGCTATCTCGGCGCATCGCTGGGCCCTGGGGCGACGGCCCTCTTGTCCAACCACTTCGGGACACACCTCCTTCTCGCCGTCTTTCTTCCCGGAATATACGTCGTTACCGTTCTCGATGACCGGGAGCTGATTGCGCGATTTGGTATCGCGCATCGTGAGTGCCAACGGCGGGTCCCGAGCTTTTTACCACAACCGGTGTTGCGAACCAGTGAGAGGCAACACTAGGATCGAGCTGGAACGAGGGGAGGCGACGCATGCACATCTCTATCACCTACTGTGGTCGTTGAAAATACGGACCGAAGGCTGCCAGTTTGGCGGCCACCTTGAAGGACACGTTCGGGATCGAGTCTGAGCTCATCGAGGGCAAGAATGGGATTTTCGACGTGGTTGCCGATGGAACGATGGTGTTCTCAAAGCATGCGATGGGGCGGTTCCCACACCACGACGAAGTCGTTACCGCCCTACGCGCCCAAAGCGCATCGAGCTCGACGCCATAAGATCGTCCAGGCGAACCAGAGAGTTTGTGAGCCGGATGGTGGCGTGTTGACGACTGGGACGAAGACGATCGCCCTTGACTCGGGTCAGTCTCCAAACCAACCCCCGGGCCAAGCCTGGCCGGTATGTCCGCCTGACGGCCTCAGATACTGACATCGTCATGCACAGAAGCACCGCATTATTCACGTCGACACCGAGCCACTGATGGGTTCACCATTTTGGGCCCATCTGCGAGGCACGAGCCACCCGCCAGCCTCGCGCAACCGTCGAGCTTCGTCTGGAATATCGAATACTTTCACGCGGTGAGTGACCGCTTATCCTCGAAAGTGAACTTCCTCCGTCGAACTGGCGACGAAGAACCGACCCTGCACCCGGACGAAGAGACCCTCGGTCGGGGCGTGCTTCGTCTCGACAGCGACGGGCATTCTCGGTACTGGGAGATGGAGTTCACAACCCGGCTGCTCACTGGGCCGCATGAGCTGAACTTCAGTTATGTTCGCTCGAGATCTGAAGGCGACCTGAACGTGTTCGACGAGTTCTCCGAAAATTTTCGGAATCCAATTATCCGACACAATCAATTCTCTGTCTCAGAGACGGATGCCAGGCACCGGTTCCTGTTCAGAGGCTCCTGGTCGCGAAGGCGTGGAGCATCTCGCCCGTCGCCGAGTTCCGAGAAGGGTTCCCGTTCTCCCAGGTCGACGAAGACCTTCAGTTTGTTGGCGCACGCAACCGCGCCGGTCGCTTTCCGAACGTCTGGGTGATGGACCTCGATATCCAGAGACCGATCCGGATCCGTGGATTCAATACACGGGCCTGGGTGCGCCTGTTCCACGTCTTCGACCGTGACCTGCCGCGAGACGTGCAGCAAAACAGCGACTCGCCGTCGTCTGGCCGGTTCAGTAACTTCGTCGAACGCTCGATCGGGCTGACGTTTCAAATCGAATCGTAGCCGTCGCGTCTACGACCGGCCCGCGACCGCGGGAGCACCCGCCTCAACCTGGCGATGCACCGCGGCGATGATGTGGGAGGACGAAATGCCGTACCGCTCCAACAGCTCGGCGGTCGTGCCGCTTCTGGGGATTTCGCGGACGGCCAGACGGGTGACGATGATGCCACGATGAGCCACGGCCTCGCTCACGGCGTCGCCAAGACCACCGACGGCATAGTGGTCTTCGACCGTGATGAGCTGGCGACCAGTCTGCAACCCCGCGCTCACGAGGGTCTCGGTGTCGACCGGCTGAACCGAGTAGGCATCAATCACCCGAATCGAGATGCCCTCGCTCTGGAGTTGATCGTAAGCGCCTAGTGCTTCAAAGACGGTGACCCCGGCCGCGACCACGGTCGCCACGTCTGACTCGCTCTCGCGGAGCACTTTCGACCCGCCGACATCGAATTCTTCGGTCTGGGCATAGATGACTTCGGTCTTCGGGCGACTGGTTCGAATGTAGGCCATCCCGTCATACCCGGCAGCGGCCGCCACGAGCCGTTCGGCGCTCACACCGTCACATGGATAGAGGACGACACAACCGGGCACCGCTCGCATCATTGCAAGGTCTTCGAGGGCCATCTGCGACGGGCCGTCTTCGCCGATCGAGACCCCAGCGTGCGATCCGGCAAACTTGATGTTCGAGCCGCTGATGCCGGCCATGCGAACGAAGTCCGAAGCCCGCGTCAGAAAACAGGCAAAAGTCGATGGAAACGGAATTGCCCCGCGGCTCGCCAATCCCATAGCTGCTCCAACCATGACCTGCTCGGCGATGTGGGTCTGGTAGAATCGGTCGGCATGAGCGCGCTCGAACTTCTCGCTGAAGGTGGAGTTCGCAACATCGGCATCGAGGGCGACGACGCGTGGATCGATTTGGCCTAGCGCGGCGAGCGCGGTCCCATACGCTTCACGCGTGGCCACCGCGTCGCCAAGACGATAGTCGGGAAGCGGTAGCTTACCGGTGGGGGCGCAGACCGATGCAGCGGGACGAGTTGGGGGAGGCGGAATCGTTGGTGTCGTCGTCCCAGCCACGATATGTGATTCCAGAGTAGCCAGGGTAGCATCGAGGTCAGGCCCTTTCGCGATCGCTTTTCCGTGGCACCCGTCCTTCCCCTCCATCAGGGGAATTCCTCTTCCCTTGAGCGTGCGGGCCACGATCATCGTAGGCCGACCGGTGGTCTTCCGGGCCTCATCCAACGCATCGAGAATCGCCGGGATGTCGTGACCATCGATCACCACTGCATGCCAGCCAAAAGCCCGCCATCGCGTAGCGTAGGCGTCCACATTGTGACCCCACTGGGTGGCCCGGCTCTGGCCAAGGGCATTGACGTCGGTGATCCCGCAGAGATTGTCGAGCCCAAAAAATTTGCCGGCACTGGCCGCTTCCCAGACCGACCCCTCGGCTGACTCACCGTCACCCACCATCACATACGTGCGATAGTCTGAGCCGATACGACGGGCATTGAGCGCAACGCCGATCGCAGCGCATATTCCCTGTCCCAGAGACCCGGTCGCCACGTCGACAAATGGCAGTCGGGGTGTCGGGTGTCCCTCAAGATCGCAACTAAGCTCTCGAAGTTTGAGAAGATCCTGGCGATCGACGAACCCAGCCTCCGCCCACGCCGCGTAGAGCAGTGGCGCGGCGTGACCCTTAGAGAGGATGAACCGGTCGTTGTCTTCCCGCTGGGGATCCGTCGGGTCGAAACGCATGTGCCCGAAGAAGAGTGCTGCCACGAGGTCTGCTGCGGAGCAGCAGCTCGATGGGTGCCCGCTTCCGGCTTCCGACGTGGCCCGGACCGACTCGATTCGGAGTCGTGCGGCGATGGTCTGCAGCGAAGGAATTAGTACTGATCGTGATGATCCGTCAAGTGACACAACGACCTCCCGGCCGGTGATTTTATCACGGGGAATCTGCAAAGCAGGCGTCGCCGAGCGCCAGCACGTATGATGCGGCGTTGATGCTGTGAGTGCGTGCCACCTTGGTTTGAGATGCCAGCGTGGCGCGGGCTCGCTTTCGGAAGTCGGCACGCTCTCCGTCGCGACTGAGCCTGGCCAGCAGGTGCGCGGCCCGACAATTGAGGGCGAATGGCGTGATCGTCTGCCGCAACAACCCCACATCATCCTCCGCGACGACGCGGTCGACAAACGCACCCGCACCGGTATTCCACAGCGTGCACATCGCAAACAACATGAGCTCCTGGGCGAGGTCGAGGTAGACGTCTCGGTCGGTCGCACGATAGGCGTCATACAGTGCTTCGCTGACCGCCACCTGATCCGCCAGCAGTCCACGCACGGCATTGGGATCGCCAACCTGATGGGTCACCCCGTGGCCACGTTGAAAGGTCTCGAGTACCCGCTCGAGCGCGCGTACCGCGCACTCGAGCAGTGATGAATCCCCCAGCAGCTCCGCGCCACGCACACAGGCCCGCACCATCTCACTATTGGCTCCGGCGTAGACCGCGCGGTCGACCGGGGGCGACTCCAGCATCTTTCGCTCAGCCGGCGTCGCCCCGTAGAACACGTCGTCAGCGAATTGGTTCGCAAAGAAACCACCGTTCGAGCGATCGACCAACGTGCCGGTCGCGTACTCAATTACTCGAACGGCGCGATCTCGGTATCGAGGCTCGTTGAAGACCACCCAGCCATCGAGGAAGACTTGAATCGCGCTGGCGTTCACGCTGAGCAGCTTCTCGACGTGCGGCTGGCCCAAATCTCGTCGTTCCGCATAGCGGAAGACGCCACCCTCCACATCATCAAAGAGTGGACCCCACCCGATAGCGTCGAGTGTCTGTGTGGCGACGTCACGCATTGACTCATCGCCGCCGTAACACCACGACATGACCAGGCGGAGCGGCGATTCTTGGATTCTCTTGGACGCGCGACCAAACCCACCGTGCGTTGGGTCGAAGGCCTCACGCAGATGTATCGCTAGCCACCGTTCGAGGTTCAGGTCGAACTCTGAGGCCGAGGCGGCGTCGCCGGTCGACGCCACCGTGCTCGGAGTTAGATCCACCGGTGAGCCGAGTTCGGCGCAACGCGCGGCATAGGCAGTGGCGACCCGTTCCAGAAGCGTGGCCATTCTGGTCGGTTCAGTGAAGGTCTGCCCACCGAGCGACCACGTCGCACCGACCGTCAAGAGAACGGGCTTCTGCTCGACGTCGGCCTGCGCAAAGGCCTCCCGTCCCCATGGTTGCCAGTCCACTGAGTTGGATGAGTCTGGTGATTCTGTCATGCGGGCACGTTTCGCCGATTATAATGGCGCCTTCGACCACTCGAGAGCCCACCGCACTATCGCATCACGTTGATTCCAGGCGACGGCATCGGTCCGGAAGTGACCGAGGCCGTGCTGCACGTATTGGCCCGCATCCCACTCGACATCGAGTGGGATCGACACGCGGCCGGAGTCGCGGTCTTTGATCGGGAGGGACTCCGCTGCCGCATCGGGCGCTCGACTCGATCCGTCAGAACCGTGTTGCACTCAAGGCCACCATCGAGGTTCGACATTCTACTTCTTCCGAACCTCTACGGCGATATCATATCGGACCTGTACGCGGGACTGGTTGGTGGCCTCGCGCTTGTGCCGTCCGGAAACATCGGCGAAGACATCGCTGTTTTCGAGGCCGTTCACGGAACCGCACCCGACATCGCCGGTCAGCAATTGGCAACCCCTACGGCCTGTTGATCTCGGCGGTCCTCATGCTGCGGCATCTCGGAAAAAACGAGACAGCCGACCGCATCATCGTGGCCCTGTACGCGGCCCTTGAAGAAGGTCGAGTCAGGACTCGCGATGCGGGGGGCACGGCCACCACAACCGAGTTCGCAGAAGCGATCTCCGCTCGGCTCGATTCCTGATCCGGGTCAGGCCTCGGTAATGTCCGCCGTGATGTCCAGCTCGATACAGCCCTTGATGCTGTTGGCCGCGGGACAACTGATCGGGTGCCTGGCGACTGCCCGTTCGGCCTTCTCTCGCATGCCTTTCGGGATCGTCAACGCATAGCGAACCTGAATCCGAACAATCTTGAGGACCTTCTCGATCGCTTCGATATCGCCCTCGACCACGGCCTTGATCGTGTCGGGTGTCGCGGGAATGTCGCGCACCTCCAGTGCGCGTGCAAGGGTGCCAAGCAGTCAAGCCCCGACTGCGGCGACCATGTGGTCCAGAGTCGCAGGGACCTCCTCCTCAGACTCGATCCCGTAAAAGTCCTTGATGCCTCCATGAACTCCGAATCGGATCGGCGTGTCGAACCCCTCGAGAAACGCCTGGCGAACCGGTCCCTCGACGCGCTCGATCCGTAAGCGACTGGTATAAACGATTTCTCCCACGACTGGCTCCTTTTCAAGGACTTCGTAGACTAGCCCTGAGACCCTTCAGGTCGGATGGTACCATCTTCGACCGTGTCATGGTAAAGGCGGTCTGGATTGTCATCGACGGTGAGTTGTGGCCAAGCCAGTGACGCGCGATCCCTCATTGGGAGACCTGGGTGACATGGCGCCGGAGGAATGCAGGCGTCAGGCGCTCGCGCTCGTTGACTGGATCGCCGCTTACCTGAGTAACGACGAACTCCCGGTTCTGTCCCGTGTGCAGCCGGGAGAAATTCGGGACGCGCTCCCGGCCTATCCACCTGAAACCGGAACCAGATTCGACGAGATCTTCTCCGATTTCGAGAAACTTCTGCTCCCTGGGATCACGCACTGGAACCATCCCGGGTTCTTCGCCTACTTTGCCATCTCCGGCAGCGCACCGGGCGTGCTTGCGGAGTTCCTCACGGCCGCCCTGAACGTACAGGCAATGCTCTGGCGAACCTCGCCGGCGGCGACCGAACTCGAGGAAGTGGCGCTCAGCTGGCTTCGCCAGCTCCTGGGTCTGCCCGACTCGTTCAACGGCGTCATCTACGACACGGCGTCGATCGCCAGTCTTCACGCTCTAGCGGCTGCCCGTGAGGTCGCTGTCCCCGACGTGCGAACCCGGGGGATGGCCGGCCGGAGCGACCTTAGACCAATGAGCGTCTACGTCTCGGAGCAGGCTCACTCTTCGATTGACAAAGCGGCCATCACCTTAGGATTGGGGCAAGATGCCCTTCGTCGGATTCCCACCGACGAGCAGTTCCGTATGCGAGTGGATGCGCTGCGCGAAGCCGTGGCCGCAGACCGGTCGTCCGATCGACTCCCGGTGGCCGTGGTTGCAACGGTGGGGACGACCTCGACGACGAGCATCGACCCGGTTGCAGAGATCGCCGACGTGTGTGAACGAGAGTCGCTCTGGCTACACGTCGATGCAGCTTACGCCGGAGCGGCCGCGATCGTGCCGGAAACAGCCTCCGTCCTCCAGGGTTGCGAACGGGCTGACTCCCTCGTGGTCAACCCGCACAAATGGTTGTTCACGCCGTTCGACCTCAGCGCCTTCTACTGCCGTCGGATGGATATGGTGCGCGCCACGTTCGCGTTGACGCCCGATTACCTCGAGACGACCGAGACCGGAGTGACTAACCTGATGGATACCGGCGTTCAGCTCGGTCGGCGGTTCCGGGCGTTGAAACTCTGGGCCGTGCTCCGCTACTTCGGTGCGGCCGGCATCAGATCCAGACTGACGGAGCATATGCGCCTGGCCAAGCTCTTCTCAGGATGGGTGGATGACAGCGACGATTTCGAGCGACTAGCGCCTGTGCCGTTGAGCGTCGTCTGCTTCCGGGCTCGGCCGGCTACGTTATCATGGCCCGACACACAGCTCGATGCTCTCAATGCTCGGATCTTGGACGCCGTCAACGCATCGGGAGAAGTCTTTCTGTCGCACACCAAACTCGACGGGCGCTTCGCTTTGCGACTGGCCGTGGGACACATTCGAACCGCAGAGCACCACGTCCGCCGCGCCTGGGAGTTGCTCAACGAGGCGATGATTCGCGCGCCCGGTGACGTCCAGGTGACAGACGGATGAGTTAACCGGTTGGCGCCGTTTCAGTGAGCCGACCACCACGCTTCGGGTCGGAGTAGTGCTAGCGCCGTCAAGACCTCAAACCGACCAATCCACATGGCCAGCGTCAGAGGTATCTTGCTCGCGCTGTATGTAAAGGTGCGCATAGCTCGACATCAGTCCAGCGGTAGACAACCCGCGTCCGATGTTATCCTGCGTCGCAATCGTACGCCGGGAACACGGTCACCGTATCAGCCCAAAGACCAATAACCAACGTTGCGCACGCGGCGATCATTTCATCGACGTGCAATCTGCAGGCAACCCGACGGGACCACCTTACTCAGGCCACCGGTCGCCCTTAACCCGCTGTGTCTTCGTGTCGTAAAAGCCCCGCGTCTGCCTCGGTGCGCACCGGTTCAACCCTCCGCCGCTCAGGATGTATCATCTCAGGTTTTTAGGCCATGTTCGGGCCGTGATCTATACTCGCGACCGATGGATCCTGCTGTAGTGTCGCTCGGTGCCCTGCTCGTCGCGATCGTTGTCAGTTGCACAGTCCGCCTTCACGTCGGCTTTCTTGCAATAGCCCTCGCGTGGATAACCGGCGTGTACGTATCGGGGATGAGCGCGAATGAGGTCATAGCCGGCTTCCCGACCCGGCTCTTCCTCACGCTAGCTGGAGTGACCCTGCTGTTCTCACAGGCCCAGGCCAACGGCACACTTGGCCTTATTGCCCACCAAGCGGTTCGGTACTGCCGCGGCAACGTCGGTATCATGCCAATGATGTTCTTCCTGCTGGCATTCGTTCTAGCCTCGGTTGGCCCGGGTAACATCGCGTCGACGGCGTTGGTAGCACCGATGGCGATGGCGGTCGCCGGTCAGGTCGGTATCCCAGCCTTCCTGATGGCGATCATGGTCGGCAATGGTGCGAACGCCGGGTCACTGTCACCCATCGCCCCGACGGGGATCATCGTCAACGACGTCATGGCCGAAATCGGCCTCGATGGTTTCGAGCGGATGACGTACATCAACAACATGCTGGCTCATGTCGTCATTGCGTTTCTGGCGTACCTCCTATTCGGCGGATGGCGCCTGCTGGGGCGCTACCACCAAGGTGCGCTGGACGTACCCTCAAGTGATCCATCAGACGCAACGTCGGCTGACGGCAGGACGCTGTTCAATTCCACCCACTGGATCACCGTCGCCGTGATCGGGAGCCTCCTCTTGGGTGTCATCCTGTTTGGCGTCAATATCGGACTTGGCGCATTCGCCGCAGCGGTTCTCCTCTCGCTCCTCAGAGCCGGTGACGAATTTGAGGCGGTGACGCTGATGCCCTGGCGGGTCATCATGATGGTCTGCGGCGTCACGGTGCTGATTTCTGTGTTGGATAAAACTGGTGGTCTCGATTTGTTCACTCAACTGCTCGCCGGCCTGTCTACGCCGCGAACTGTCACGGCAGTCGTCGCCTTCTCGACCGGCTTTATCTCGATCTATAGCAGTACGTCCGGTGTCGTACTGCCGGCGTTCCTTCCGACCGTACCGGGCCTGGCCCAGCAGCTTGGTGGCGTGGATCCACTCGCCATTGCATCCTCGATGAACATCGGCGCCCACCTGGTCGACGTGTCGGCACTCTCGACACTCGGCGCGCTCTGTATGGCGGCTGCACCGGCGCACGAAGATAGTCGAAAGCTCTTCAATCAGCTCATGGCGTGGGGACTGTCAATGACGGTCGTTGGAGCGTTCCTGTGTTTCATGCTCTTCACGGTGCTCGGCGTCGGCTTATCGTAGAACGCGCCCCTCAGCCAGGCGAGGGTGACCGGTGGTCGACTCCACAACCCACCCCTCCTCGATCGTGAGCAATCGGTCGGCGATCCGTCGCACCTCATCCAGGGAATGGGACACATAGATGAGCGGTATCTTCAGCTCGTCGCGCACGCACTCGATATACGGCAGGATCCGTTCTCGCAATGATTGCTCGACTGCCGCCAGGGGCTCGTCGAGCAGGAGCAGGTTCGGTCCGGACATGAGGGCGCGGGCGATCGCGACACGCTGGCGTTCTCCGCCCGAGAGTCCGGTAATACGCCGATCGAGGAGCGGAGAAATCTCCAGAAGTCGGAGTACGGTGTCCAGCGACGGCGACACGCCCCTGCCGATGCCGTAGAAGATGTTCTTGCGCACGCTCATATGAGGGAACAGTGCCACGTCCTGCGGAACATAACCGACGTGCCGCGCGTGGGGACGGAGATCGAGGTGTCGCTCGGAGTCGAACAGCACATGCCCGCCAACCTCGATCACCCCCACAGACGGACGGCGAAGACCGGCGATCGAGTCGAGTACCGTCGTCTTTCCAGCGCCGGACGGACCAAACAACGCGACGGCCTGAGCCTCGAAACGCTGGTGAACCTCGAGCGTAAACGGACCCTGGTGCACCGTGAAGTCCAACACGATCGGGACGCGCGCCATCACCGGTCTCCGTGCCCAGCCGAGCTCAAGCGATTCGAGACGACGACCGCGGCCACCGCGACGACCACGGCGGCCGCGAGCAACACAGTCGCCGCAGCGTCTTGTCCGGTCTGGGTATACGCATAGATCGAGGTGGACAGGGTCCGGGTCCCGGGCAACGTTCCTGCGATCATCACGGTTGCACCAAATTCTCCGAGAGCACGAGAAAAACCGAGCACGGCACCCGCCATTACTGCTCGGCTCGCCAGCGGCAAACTAATCGTCAGAAACACGCGGGCCGGGCGAGCACCAAGCGTTGCCGCGATCTGCTCGTATCGCCTGTCGATTTGCTCAAAGCCACTGCGGGCCGCCCGTACCAGCAGTGGCAACCCCATGATAGCCATCGCGAGCACGACCGCTTTCCAGGTGAAGACCACTTCGATTCCAAGCCGATCGAGCCATCGACCAACTGGCCCCAGGCGCCCGAACAATCTGAGCAGAATCAGTCCCGTGGCAACCGGTGGGAGGACCAGCGGTAACGACACCAGTGTCTCCACCGCCGTGCGCCCTGGAAACGGTCGTCGAGCAAGGACCCAGGCCAGCGCAATCCCCGGGGGAAGCATCACGACCGTTGCCAGCGTCGCCATACCGACGCTAAACATCACGACCCGTATCAGCTCTGGATTCATGGCGGAGTACCCGGTAGCGCGATGAATCCGGCCTCCTCGAAGATCCGTCTGGCGCGCCCCGATCGGAGGAACTGCAACAGCTGTCGCGCCGCCGCTTCGTGTGGCGCATCTGACGTCACGGCGGCGACGTATCGAATCTGTGGTCCTTGGTCAACCGGAATAACGAACGTGATCCCGACACGGTCGGCCAGCGTCACGTCCGTTCGGTAGACGAATCCGACGTCGGCGTTCCCCGCCTCCACGGCGGCGAGCGCCGCCCTGACGTTCCGGGTCGGCACAACTTTGGATCGCACAGCGTCCCAGATGCCCACGGACTCCAGGAACTCCCGAGCATAGACACCCGCGGGCACGGAATCTGGATCGCCTATGGCGATCCGACGCACCTGCGAGCTCCCGAGGTCGGTGACTCCAGAGACCTTGCCGACGCGGTCGATATGGCTCACGACCACAAGCTGGTTCGAGAGCAGATCGACCCTGGTTTTGGTGACGACCCTGCCGCCAGCCACTACCCGATCCATCTGCCGGGTATCGGCACTAAAGAACAGGTCAACCCTGGCACCCGCGAGCAACTGAGTCGCCAACGTGTCTGACCCTCCGGCGTTAAGTACGACGGTCACGTCGGTGGCTCGTTCGAACTCGTCCGCGGCCTTACGCAACGCACCGGAGAGGCTGACCGCTACTGACACCACGACGGGCGAGACCTCGTTTGACACGGTGTCACCTGGACCGCAGGACAAAACGGCCAGAATCGTCACAAATAGGACTGTCCGGCAAGCAACCATTAAATAGACAATTTAGTATGATTTAGTTCGTTTATTTAAATGATTAAGTGTGAATAGAGGTGATTATGTCACTTTTGACAGTTCGAGATGCCGCCGGACGACTTGGTGTGGCGTACTCGACATTGAAACAGTGGATCTACAAAGGCAGTGTTCGAACCACCCAGACCGACGGCGGTCATCACCGAATCGATGACGCCGAGGTCAACCGCCTCCTCGCCCAGCAAAGAGGCACCGCCTCCAGCTCCCGCCGCCGGCGAACCGCTTCCGGTGTGCTGATCGCATTGAGCGGCCGGAACCGCCTCAACGGGGTGGTCGAGGAAGTACGGCTGGGCGGACTTCTAGCTCAGGTTCGGCTGCGTGTCGGGGACCAGTCGCTGACGGCGGTCATCACTCGTGATGCGCTCGATGAACTGCGTTTAAAGAGAGGAGACGAAGCGATCGCGGTCATCAAAGCGACCGAAGTCATGATCGGACGAGAGCCTCCTACTGCGCCGTGAAGGTCGGCGGGAGGATTGATTGGAGTTGAAGACCCCAGCGGCCGTTCTGTCGGGTCACGATGTAGAGGGCCGGACCGGTGCGGTAGGCACTGCCGTCCGAACGTCGCCGGCTGGACACCACCCGGTAGTGCACCTTGTCAGGAGCCACGTGAACGGCTTCGACCAAATCGAGCGTCGTATGATCCCACCCTTCCGCCTGCCGAAGGAGCTCGAAGTCAGTTTCGATCTCGTCGGAGGTCTGGCGTACCACAATCTGCCCGGCCTGACCGATGCTCAGTCTCGGAAAGCTACTAACTCGCGCGAGCGCCTCGTTGTCTCCGGCGTTCCACGCCTCAATATACTCATCCAACGCGGCGCGGGCCGCGGCCTCTCCGGCGTCCTGGGCGACGACCAGCGTCCCCGGTAGAGTCAACACCGCCACCAGAAGCCCGACCAGTCTAACCTCAGTCATTCAACACCCTCCCTCGTTTCTCTTCCCGTTACGAATCCAAATATTTGACAGTTTCGCGGAGGCTGGGCTAGTGTACCTCGTACGATGTATCTCGAGCTTCGGCCCACGCTTCACCATCACCAGCATCATCACCATTCCCGTCGAGTGGCGGGTCGGTGGGCGTGCGCCTGGCTCTGAGCACTAGCGATACAGAACCAACCCAAGCACGACCGCGGCCTCGCCTTTGGCGAGGCTTTTTTTGTGGCAGAAGGAATACGTCTATGGATTTTTCGAAACTGGATGGGCTCGTACCGGCAGTCGTTCAAGACGACGAAAGCAACGAAGTCCTCATGGTCGGGTTCATGAACGAACAGGCGTTGGAGCAGACGAAGATGTCTGGATTTGCGACGTTCTACAGTCGCACCCGACAGCGACTGTGGATGAAGGGCGAAACGTCTGGGAACCGACTCGAAGTGCGACACATGCTGACAGACTGCGACGACGACACCGTTCTGCTCAGGGTCACCCGACTCGGTGACGGTAACGTCTGTCACACTGGAGAACGCACCTGCTTCTTCCGCAACCTGAACAGGGGAGGATCTCCCCGCAGTGAGACGGGCCGACAGACCTAGAATTTCGGAGACACGAGTTCATGACACTGAGACTGGGAATTCCAAAGGGATCGCTTCAAGATTCGACCATTCAGCTCTTAGCACGAGCCGGGTTCAACGTGTATGTCAGCCCTCGGTCCTACTTTCCAACCATCGACGATCCTGAGATCGAGTGCACGCTGATTCGAGCTCAAGAAATGGCGCGTTACGTCGCTGACGATGCGGTTGACGCTGGTCTGACGGGACAGGACTGGATTGCCGAGCACTACGCCGCGACGGGAGAGGCGGTGGTAACCATCGCCGACCTGATCTACTCCAAACAAAGTTTCAGAAAGGTTCGGTGGGTCCTGGCCGTGCCCGAGGGATCGACGTATCAGACGCCCCAGGACCTCGATGGTGCCACGATCTCTACAGAACTCGTACGCGCCACCGAAGCGTATTTCGCCGCACTCGATATCTCAGTTAACGTCGAATTTTCCTGGGGTGCGACCGAAATGAAGCCGCCGCGACTGGCCGACGCGATCGTGGAAGCGACCGAGACGGGATCGACGCTGCGCGCCAACCATCTCCGCATCATCGACACCGTCCTGGAGTCGAACCCACAGCTCGTCGCCAGTCAACGGGCGGTCGACGACCCATGGAAGCGAGAGAAGCTCGACAACATCGCGCTCTTGCTCAGGGCCGCCATCGAGGCACAGGGCCGTGTCGGCCTGATGCTCAACGTGGAACGCGACAATCTCGACCAGCTGCTTCGGCTGTTACCAGCGCTTCAGAAACCAACCATCGCTCCGCTCAGCGATCCGGACTGGGTCGCCGTCACGACCATTCTTAAAGAACAGGCCGTTCGTGAGCTCATTCCCAAACTCAAGGCCCTCGGCGGCCAGGGTATCGTGGAGTACCCGCTCAACAAGATCGTGCTGTAGGTTCGACGGAAGACAGATGAAGATCATTGCATCGTCAAACACGCGTGCTGTGGGGCGACTGCTTGACCGCACACAGATGCGCAACCCTGTCGTTGAAGACCAGGTCGCGCGGATCGTGAGCGGCGTCCGTCGGCGCGGTGACCGCGCACTCCAGGGCTACGCACGGCGTTTCGACGGGGTAAGCGGCGCCTTCGAGGTGTCCCGGCGAGACATGCGGAACGGTGCGAAGCAGACCCCCCCAGCTGTGCGCCGCGCCATCGCACATGCGGCGCGCCTCATCCGCCGCGTGGCCTCGAAACAGGTGCCAAAGAGTTGGCGTACCATAACCGCTCCAGGTGTCGTCGTCGAGCAGCGGGTCGCTCCCCTTGATCGGGTTGGGTGTTACGTCCCTGGCGGACGGTATCCGCTGCCGTCATCGCTGCTGATGACGGCCCTGCCCGCCAAGGTTGCCGGCGTCCGTGAAGTCATCGCGGCGTGTCCGCGCCCTGAGCCGGCGGTGCTCGCCGCCGCACTGGAAGCTGGAGTTTCCAGACTCTACCGGATCGGGGGCGCCCACATCATCGCCGCCATGGCCTACGGCACCGAGTCGATACCGAAGGTCGAGAAAATCGTTGGCCCAGGGAACGCCTACGTGGCGGCTGCCAAAGCACTGGTCGCTGGCGACTGCCCGATCGATTTCTACGCGGGTCCGACAGAGATCGTGATCGTGGCACGAGCTGGCAACGCCGAGTGGATCGCCGCCGACCTTGTCGCCCAAGCCGAGCACGACCCCGATGCGCGTGCGGTGCTGCTCACACCAAATCGAGGGCTGGCCGAGACGGTCACCGAGGCGGTCGCGACCCATCTGACCACCTACCCTGCGGCCAGGGCGTCGATCGCACGCCACGGCGTGGCGGTGGTGACGGGTAGCTTGGGCGAGGCGATCGAGCTCTCCAATCGAATCGCACCCGAACATGTCGTCTGCGAAACCGACGCCGTGGCACGTCGCCTCACCCGCGCCGGAACTGTTTTCGTCGGACCGTATGGGGCGCAGGCTGCCGGTGACTATGCAACCGGTTCGAACCACGTGCTCCCGACCGCTGGTGCCGCCCAGTTCCGGGGTGGCCTCAGCGCTTCGGACTTCGTTCGCGTCAACAGCGTGCAACGGCTGACACGCGCAGGCCTACGGCGTCTGGCGCCGACCGCGATCTCATTGGCCAACGCGGAAGGACTGATCGCGCACGCCGCGTCCGTGGCGACACGCGTGAAATAGGGAGAATCATGCGACGAGCGACGATCAAACGGCAGACTAGCGAGACGCAGATCTCGCTCAGACTGGCGCTTGACGGGAAGGGACGATACGACGTCGACACCGGTATCCGATTCCTCGACCACATGCTCGAGCTGTTTACACGGCACGGGCTCTTCGACCTCACTCTCAAGGCCACTGGTGATCTCGACGTCGACCAACATCACACCGTCGAGGACGTCGGCATCGCGCTGGGTGAAGTCGTGACGAAGGCCCTCGGCTCGAGGCGCGGGATCAATCGGGCCGGATACTTCGTCATGCCGATGGACGAGACGCTGGGTGTCGCGGCCATCGATCTTAGCGGCCGAGTTCACGCGGTCGTTGATCTCAAGCTGCGAGTCAAACAGGTCGGTGACCTGCAGGCCGAACTAGTGCAAGACTTCTTCGAAGGTTTCGCTCAAGGCGCGCGCGCGAACGTCCACGTCAAGGTGCTGTACGGTCGCTCGAGCCACCATCGTGTCGAAGCCATCTTCAAGGCGTTTGCCCGCGCGCTGCGGGTGGCCTGCTCTCGCGACCGTCAGCTAGGCAAGGCGCTCCCGAGTACCAAAGGGTTGCTGTGATCGCGCTCATCGACTACCGCGCCGGGAACCTGACGTCGGTTCGCAAGGCGCTCACCCATCTCGGCGCGGCGTATTCAACACCGACAACGCCGGAGGAACTCGACACATGCTCGGGTGTGATCGTGCCAGGAGTCGGTAACTTCCGGGCGACGGAGCCGCTAAAAGGGGTCTGGACCGCAGCCATACAGAAGGCCGTCAAGCGTTCGGTCCCCCTGCTGGGTATCTGTCTGGGACTCCAGTGGCTCTTTGAGGGCAGCGACGAAGCTCCAGGTCTTGCGGGGCTTGGTGCCATGTCTGGCACCTGTGCACTGATCACGAGTCCTGGTCAGGACGGGGACGAAACCGCACGATTGAAGGTGCCGCACGTCGGCTGGAATAGCCTTCATCTCACGGGGCCATCGTGGTTACTCGACGGGGTCAGGGACGGTGATCAGGTCTACTTCACTCATTCGTTCGCCGCGCCCGTGACCATCGACTGCGTCGCATCCACCAGCTATGGAATCGAGTTTGCCAGCGTTGTCGAACGTGACCATGTCGCTGGCGTGCAGTTCCACCCCGAAAAATCAGGAGACGTCGGGCTGGCGATGTTGAAGAACTTTCTCGTTCTCACCGGAGCGGGCGCGCCAATCCGATAGTAAGACCACGGATGCTCTCAAAGCGAATTATCGCCTGCCTGGATGTTCGGGGCGGCTGCGTCGTCAAAGGGGTCAATTTCGAAGGCCTCCGCAATGCGGGCGATCCGGCGGAGCTTGCTATTCGATACAACAAGGAAGGAATTGATGAGGTCGTCATTCTTGATGTGACGGCGACCATCGAAAAGCGTAAGGCCCTCGCCGACACGATTCACGCCGTCGCCCAGCACATCTTTCTTCCCCTCTGTGTCGGTGGTGGCATTCGAGACGAGCAGCACGCGGAGGCGGCGATCGAGGCGGGAGCCGACAAGGTGAGCCTCAACACCGCGGCGGTCACCAATCCCGAGCTCATCACGACGCTGGCGCGACGCTACGGCAGTCAGGCGGTCATTGTGGCGATCGACGCGAAACGCAACAACGACCGGTTTCAAATCTACGTCCGTAGCGGGCAGCGATCGACCGAGCGCGACGCCGTCGAGTGGGCCGCCGAAGCTGCCGACCGAGGTGCCGGTGAGATCCTGTTGACCTCGATCGACCGTGATGGCACAAAACGCGGGTTTGACTGCCCGCTCACCGCAACCGTGTCGGAAGCGGTCTCGATTCCCGTGATCGCGTCAGGCGGGGCCGGGACGTTCGATCATTTCGTCGACGTCTTCACAGGGGGAAAGGCAGACGCCGCGCTTGCGGCATCGATCTTTCATTACTCTGAACACGCCGTGGCCGACCTCAAGGCTCACCTCGACCAGGCCGGGATTCCAGTGAGAATGTAGATGCTGATCCCTTCCATCGATCTCCGAGGCGGCCAAGTCGTCCAGCTGGTGCAGGGCGAGCGACCCGCTCTCGCCAGCGACGACATCGAGTCGTGGGTCCAGAAGTTTCAGCGATTCCCAAAGGTTCAGCTGATTGACCTCGACGCCGCGATGGGATCGGGTTCAAACGACCTCATCGTGCGTTCGATCACTTCGCGACTGCCGTGCCGGGTTGGAGGTGGCATCCGCACCGTCGAGCGCGCCCGAGAGGTGCTGGGGTACGGAGCGACAGCAGTGATCGTCGGGTCGTCGTTGTTCAAGGACGGGCATCCGGACACGGGGTTCGCGGCGCGGCTTGCCACCGCAGTGGGGTCCGACCGGATCATCGCCGCTGTTGACAGCAAGGGCGGACAGGTCGTCGTCAAGGGGTGGACGGAATCGGTCGGTCTCTCCGCCGTGGACGCTGTGCAGCAACTCGAACCCTTCTGCGCAGAGTTTCTGTACACGCATGTCGACAAGGAAGGACTAATGGAGGGCACGGACCTCCAGGCGGTCATGGCTGTCCGTCGCGCGACGTCAAGAAAGCTCACTGCAGCGGGAGGCATCACAAGCCAGACGGAGATCGACCAGCTCAACCGTGCGGGGATCGACGCAGTCGTGGGCATGGCGATCTACACCGGTCGGCTAGAGATCGAAAGCGCCGTCTGATCGATGCAGAAGTGGGATCCCGAGCAATACGCACGGCACCCGAGGTTTGTTTTAGACCTCGGGTGCGGCGACGTAAAGACCCGAAACGGCTTGAGTTGTTCAAGGCCTCCCTGCGTAGCTACGATGCCAACCTCGAACGCTTTGGATTACGCGACCGTGATGTGGATCATCGAGTCGAATCCCGCCTCGCGGGACGCTTCATGCTCAGCGAGTGATTCCTCGCGTTGTTGCTGGCGCCGGTCGCGGCCGGAAGCATTCTGGTCTTCGCGGTGCCGTACTGGTTCACGGGACGCATCGGCCGGTGGGCGCCAGACTTGCAGAGCCTCGCGACGTTTCATGTCCTCGGCGGACTGATAGCGTATGGGTCCGAGACGCAAGATTCCAGGCCAACCAGAGAGAGCGACAAAACTCCTCTCAACCGTCAGATCGCGTGTCTGGCCAGGAGTGAGATCGAGGCGACGTTTCGAGCAAAGAGGAACCGCCATTTCGCAGTAAGATACCGCAATGTTGGGCACGCTATACGACCGGGTCGCAGAACCGGCATACTCGCTGGCGGTCCGAATTCTGCGGCGGCCAGAGGCCGCCGAGGAAATCGTAGCCGCCGTGTTCGTGCAGGTCAGGGACAAGGTCGACGTTGCCTCTCCCGATGTCGACCAGCTGGGAGCGACTGTCCTCTCACTGGTTCGACAACGTTCGATCGTGCGCCGAAACGCTGAGGCCACCGCCAGCAGCGCTGGAACAAAGCGAGAGGGCGCGGCTGTCGAGATACCCGAGTCCAACTCCCGACATCGCGAACCTCTGCTGAGCCCAGCGGCACGGCTTCGCCTCCAGCAATCGCTCGAGCAGCTTGCTCCTGATGAACGTACAGCGATCGAGTTTGTTTTCTTCGAAGGGCTGACCCAGGATGAGATTGCCGACCGGCTGACCCTGCCGGTCGACGCCGTACGGCGTAACGTCGAACACGGGTTGCGTGCACTCGGCGACATGGCGTTTGGCGGCCAATGACGGAACCATCGCACCGCCCATACGATGGGCTTACCGGCCTTTACGCGATCGGTGGCTTGAACCGGGTCGACCGGGATCGGTTCGAGCAGCACCTTGAGACCTGCACCGCCTGCGTGGTCGCCGTGACGCAGCTGCTTCCGGTCGCCCATGGGTTGTCGCAGGCTGCACCGACGCAGGAGCCACCGGCCCGACTCCGGATCCAGATTGTGGGAACCGGGCCGGACGCCACTCCGCCACCACAACGCGCGGAAAGAATCCCAGCATCGGGGTCCCGAGTCGCTCCGATGTATCAACTGGTCGCTGTGATCTGTCTGATCGCGGCCGGAGCAGCCGGGTGGTACGCCGCGCAACAGGTCAATCGCTCACGACAACTCCGTGAGAGCCTCGACGCCTCCGCTCGGCGCATCCAGACAGCAGATTTCGACGCATCCTCCTCGCGCCGGGTAGCTCGTGAGCTTCGGGCCAGCGCTGACGTTCTGGCTGCGCCCGATGTCACGACGATCAGCCTTCAAGGCCAGTCGCCGGCACCGGATTCGACGGGGCGCTTGTTTTTTAGTGAAACGCGGGGAGCGGTGATCGCCGCGTCGAACGTTCCACCCCTGCCACCAGACCAGGTCTATCAGGTGTGGTTCATCGTCCCACCAGACCCGATCGCCGTTGGGATTGCACAGGTCGATGGATCCGGACGCATCTTCTGCACCGTGGAACCGCCTGCCGATGCGGGTCTTCCTCTTGCGGTCGCGGTGACCCTGGAACCAGAGGGTGGTGCCGCTGAACCGAGCGACGACCTGTTCCTCCTCGGCCGAACCGATCGCTAGCAGCGGATTGCGGGCCAGTAGACCCCTGAAAAACAGCCACGGAACGGCCGACTTGCAGCGCTGGTGCGCCGGATCAGGTGAAAGGGTTCGCTCCTCCAATCCAACACGCAAGCGAAACGAAGGTCGGCGGCGACGACCACCGCGACGTTCCAGGTCGAGACGTGACCGAGGAGAAAGGCGACGTGGATCAATAGGTAGCCCAGATACATCAGGTGCCGGACCAGCCGGTAGACTCCGCTACAGACGACCCCACGGTTGGTCGGCAACAGGCCGAGGCTACGGCCAAGGGAAACCTTTCCAGTGATGACAAGAATCGACCCCAGGACCGAGCGAGCCAGCGCTAGTTGGCAGCGCCCAGACTGAGCAGATTCGCCAGCAGTTGGTATGCGCCGGTGGTGCCGGCCGGAAGCTGTCTCCATAGCCCAAGCCCGACGTAGATCCAGTGGCCCTGGCCATACCGAGCCTCAACCAGCGCGCCTCGTTTGGCCCCGGGGTTCCACTCGAACGTATCCTCCAGCTCGACCAAGTCGCTATACGCGGGATCTTTCTCACCAAGGAAATACAAACCGCGCTCCTGAACCCAGTCGTTCCAGGTCGTCGGCCCGATGGGGTTCGGCCATCCGAACACCGAGTGATCGGTACTCAACACACGGACGGGAGCATCCGCATCGGTGACTCGGTCGCGGCTGACCTTGGCGGCGTAGGGTCCGTACTGAGCGTCGTTAAACTCAAACTTGTTGTATTGGACGATGAAGGTCCCGCCACGCTCGACATACTGCAGCAATCGATCGTTGTTCGCCCGCAAGTTTGGTCGACGCTCATAGGCTCTGACTCCGGCGACGATCACGTCGAACCTCGACAGGTCACCCCACGCCAGCTCGTCGGCGTCGACAAATTCGACGACGGCTCCAAGTTGCTCGATTGCCGGCGGGACCTCGTCTCCGACACCTTCGATGTAGCCAACAATGAGATTGGCCGGAAGGCTGACTTCGATCAATTTGATCGTCGATTCTGCCGATCGCACCAGATGTCGACGCCCGATGTGCGAGTACTCGACAACCTGATATCCGGTATCAAACGACCCATCGGCCGTGTCTACGACTGCCCGAATCGCGTGCTCGCCTTCAGCCTGCGTCGGCGGTGTCACCGTGAACCGAACCGTCTGCGCCTCGTCTTCCCTCGAGAAACGGACGCGGTTGGTCGGCGGTGTCACCGTCCAGTCGACCGGCACATCAAGGCGAACATCACCCTCGACCGACCCAGGCCATCCGTTCGCCACGGTCACGCGGACGACGCGCGACCCACCGGTCCCCTGAGGGATGATGGCAATGTCTGGAGATACGTCGACCGCCAGCCGGGGGACAACCTTGAGCTCGGTTCGTTTCTCGCCGGCAAAAATATCGTCGCCATACCGATACTCGATCGGTCGCTCCACCGTCACCCGATGCGCACCGAACTCAAGCTCGAACGCAGCCACAAACGGAGTCGCGCGAAATGGCGCCCCGTACGGCACATCCCCTCCGAAGGCATAGCGGGCTGACCCAGAAACATGCGTCCAGTGAATATTCGTCGGCACGGCATCGGACGGCACCCGAAGCTCGGCGGTGCAACTGTAGACGTCCGTGACGGGCGCGTCGCTCCGACCGCAGGCAGACGCTGACGCACTGAGACCGCGGAGGTGAACGTCCGTGACGATAAACGGAACGTCACCACGATTAGCGACCAGCGCCGTGACGGTGAGAGACTGTCCAGCGGTCACGATGCCGTCATCGGCCAACGCTTCCAGACGAATCCCGTGTGTGAGGACCACCGCTCGTTCGAACTGACGCTCCTTGGCGGCCAGCCGATAGTTGATCTCCCACATTGCGTCCTCGGTCAGTCTCTGGGCATCGAGACCGCTTCGGACACGCCGTACGGCGCCTAGTCCGGCCACGACCTGTTCGCGCGCCGCATCGAGGTCACCGGATTCAAAAACAGCCAGCGCCTCGCTCGCCAGGTCGGCGACCTCCGCCAGCGCAGCCTCCAGCCCGCTTGGAGGGCGGGGGCCGGCAAATCGAGCGAGTCCCTCGATTGACGTGTCGATCCCATCGAAAAGCGACGACTCGTCGCGGTCGGCCTGACCGGGGATCGAAGTGTGAACCAAGCGATAACTCGCCGTGGCCGGGCCGGGCAGCCTGATGAGTGGAGAGGTTCCCTGGCACTTGTGCATACTTCGCGCATGACTGCCGATTTCAGCGTAGGTTCGTCCCAGAAGCGTGTCGTACCCAGCAAGGTTGATCGTCGTCGCATCGGGCGGGGGTCCGCCGCCGCCCCGGAATCCAAACCCAGTGCTGAAGTAAAACTTTTGGGCCTGCCAGAGTCGAAGCCCCGCCTGTATCTGTTCCGGAAATCGCGTCGGGTCGGCCGCCGCCGCATACGCCTCTCGGGCCAGAATTGCCGACGCCTGATGATGCTGCCCACCGCCCTGACCCTCGGGACTGAGTCCTGCGACAACGTCTGGACGAACCGTTCGGATCAAGCGCACAAAATCGGCAAGGATCTCCTCTTCTCCCCAGCGGTCGAAGGTCTCCTGCCGACTGAAGGAGTACCCGAAGTCGACGGCACGAGTAAAGAACTGCTCGGCACCGTCCAGGCGATGCGCCGCGAGCAACTCCTCGGTGCGAAGTACGGCAAGGGCGTCAGAAAGCTCGGGGCCGATCTCGTTCTGTCCACCGTCGCCACGGGTCGCGGTGACGAGCACCGCCCGGTGCCCCTGACCCTTGGCCAGCAACGCGAGCAGTGCGTTATTCTCGTCGTCAGGATGCGCCGTAGCCATCATGAAGACGCCTGCGGAATTGAGTTGACGTAACACGACTCCAAGCTCAACGCGTTCGGTCCCAACCTGAACTGGCTGCGCCAAGGCGACCGATGGTCCATGCTGCCACCAAACCACAAGAAGCAGCACGCCACCACACGAAAGTCTTTTGCTGAACATGACGGTCGAGTATACACCTCAGTGCTTGCAGACCAGTTGCAAACGGCTGTTTCTGTTGAGTTTACGAGGTCTCTGTGCAGAGGTCCTTGTAGAGCGCCTCGTACCGAGGAACGACCTCCTTGGCGCAGAACTCAGTATGAACTCGAGCGAGACCAGCTGCTGCGATCCGCTGGTGCAACTCCGGTTCACTTAACAGCTTCACCCCACCGGCCGCCATCGCATCGAGATCGTGCTCGTCGTAAAGAAACCCTGAGACGCCATCCTCGATGACCTCAGGCAGCCCGCCCACACGGGAGGCTACGACGGGCACGCCACACGCCATCGCCTCCAGCGCCGCCACGCCGAAGCTCTCCTCAGACGACGGCAGCAGGAACAGATCGGCGGCCGAGAGAATCGGCACCACCTGCTCCTGCTCGCCCAGCGCATGGACGTCGGCGCTCACGCCGAGTTCTCGAGCCACCCGACGTGCCAGCGGTAGTTCTGGTCCATCTCCGATTAGCAGTAAACGGGCCTGAACGCGCTCTCGAATCCGCTGAAAGATCCTAACGACCGCGTCGGCGCGCTTGACGGGGCGAAAGTTGGAAACATGAACCACGAGCTTTGTGTGGTGATCCCCATTTCGGTAGCGGTCTCCGAGACCGTCGTCGGAGAGGCGTCGATGGTGGTGGCAATCGAGGAAGTTTGGAATCACCCGAATCTTGGCACGCACGTGGAGCTGTTTATACGTGTCCTGTCTCAAACTATCGGAGACGGCCGTCACCGCGTCTGACTGATCAATACAGAACGCCGCCGTCTCGGAGTATGAATCGTCACTCCCGATGATCGTGACATCGGTCCCATGCAGGGTGGTTACGACGCGAGGAACCTTCTTGACGTCTGACGCCGTCAAGATTTGTCGAGCCAGGTATGCCGCCACGGCGTGTGGAATCGCGTAGTGGGCGTGAATGATATCGAGGTCGAATTCCCGAGCAACCTCGACGAGTTTGTTGGCGAGTGAGAGCAGATACTGCGGCTCTCGAAACAGAGGATATCCAGGAGTCTTGACCTGGTGAAACACGAGCCCAGCCTGAAACTCACCGAGACGAAACGGCGGATCCGAACTGATCAATCGCACCTGATGTCCACGTACCACAAGCGCTTTAGCAAGCTCGGTGGCCACGATCCCACTGCCACCGACCGATGCGTAACACACGATCCCGATATTCATGGCTTGAGCCACGTCGATCTGACGAGCGGTCCTTTCACGACGACGCCCTCCGCCTGCCCGGCGCCGATCAATGCCCCGAGATGGGCATCTCTGGCTTCGATCATTTGATGAAAGCTCGAGGCCGTAAGTCGGGTCTCAACCACCTGGTCTCCGGCCGGGTGAAACTGACTTCGATAACACGCGAGCGCCTGACGCTTGCGGTCATAGGCGTCGGTAACATCGATGACGAACGATGCGTCGGCAACGTCGTTGATGAAGTAGTAGCAGGTCCAGTCAGGCCTCCATGGATCGCCTTCAATAGCGAACCGACACAGACCGGCACGGAATACCGCTTCAGTCAAAATACGGCTCGCCGATTCGTGATCAGGATGCCGATCGCGCCAATACGGCAGCACTGTCACCGCAGGACGACTGCGGCGAACCAGCTCAGCGGCCGAGCGGACCTGGGCGGCCGCCCGCCCCTCGGCCGCGATCTCGCCGTCCGGCCACTCCAGGTTCTCTCTCCATGCCACACCAAGCACCTCAGCGGCGGCACCTGCTTCGTCTATCCGCTGCTCGACCGTTCCGTTACTTCCCAGCTCACCCCGCGTGAGGTCGCACAAACCAACTCGGTACCCGAGTTCGACGTGCGTCGCCACGGTACCACCGACGCCGATTTCGATGTCGTCTGGATGAGGCCCAAAGACCAGTACATCCACGTTGGTCATCTTCTATCTCAGTTGCGAGAACGTCGACGGTTGACCCGGGATCCAATGGGGTGGCACCAGGGCTGGACAGCGAACGTTCATTCTACCTTGTGTCGCATGTCCACCCCGGTCGCGGAACGATTACAAAACTGTATGACCGGGGTCGTATTCGCATCCGACGTCAGGCCGGATCGATGCCTATGTACAGCCGTATCTCGTGGATACAGAATACGTTACGAAGACATCATCCGCAGCCTTCTGGAGTGGAAGCAGCATTGCTATTTTGGCGAGTGGCATGTACCGCGATGACGTTGATTCTACCGCCGTCGAACTCCTGATTGTCGTGCCAACCGTGGGGATCGTCTCCGGCGTGAGTGTTCCGTCTCTCACCGGGACGATGCACCGCTACGCCCTCAACGGAGCCCATCAAAGTGTGGCGGCAGATATTCGGCTGGCCCACTTCACGCCTCTGTCGACAAGCCGGGCGATGCGGGTTCAATTCGATCGTCCCGGGCCCGGTCAGTTCAGAGTGGTAGAGGTCGTCCGCCTTCAGCGAATCGACAGCGCAGCGAACCGATGGTCAGAAGCCACCTATCCATTTCCTGACCAGCAACCAGGCGTGCAGCCCGATGCGGACGGTCAGGTGATCCTCTTGCCACAGGGGAAACAGTTCGGGAGTTTGCAGGATCTTGAAATCACACCGCGTGGCCGCGTGACACCACTCACCGGGTGTCCGGGATGCGCCCCAATGGCAGCCCCGGCGACGATTTCGCTGACGAACGATTATGGCACCCAAACGACCTCGGTGTCGGCGAGTGCACGTGTCGAACTCTCCGAGTAGCTCATCATCGCGAGTTCGGGACGAGTTCGGTGGAACCTGATTCTCTCTCGTCGAAGTCATGGTCGCGATGGTGGTGTTTCTGATCGCCGCGGTTGGCCTCGCGCAGTTGCTGGCCATGACGACGCGGATGCATCTGCAGGCGCAGAGCACGACGGAGGCGACACGACTGGCGCAAGAAAAGGTCGACGAGCTCACGACACTGTATTTCGAAATCGATCCCTCGATTCAGATTTCAGGCGCCGACGCCCTGAATGTGAACATATCTGATCCTCTTACTTTGACACGTCCGAGATGGGCGTCACCCGCCGGTAGGCGGTCGTGGCTGGACCGACCGCCACCGAGAAATCCAGAACCATAACGACGAATAACTCGCCAAGACGCATCTCTCGGCTCACTTTTAAAATCTGCTAAGCTCTTGATTATAGGAGCGTCAACCGTCCAGAGTCACGCATCACGCCACGCTTCAGGCTCTACCGATGGGTCGCACTCGAGGAATATGAATATGGCTTTTCATCGCCTGTCGCGTGCCATCGGCGTTGGCTGCTTCGGCCTGCTCTTCGGCGTGGCGAACCCGACGTTGGGACAGCCACGCGACCTTACCATCGACGAGATCTTCGACCCCGTGCGGCGAGTCGACTTCGATGGGGATCTGCCTCGAGGCCTGGTATGGCTCGACGATAATCACTATCTGGAAAGTGCCGAGCGGTCGGATGGGGACACACCGCTGGTCACGGTCGACGCCGAGACCGGACAGCGCGAGCCATTCTTCGATGTTGAACTGATGGAGTCAGCGCTCGCGGCATTTCCAGGAATCGGTACCGATGACGCCGGCAGACTGGCTCGCCGGGGCTCCTATCTTATGAATCCGGGACGGACCGCGCTTCTGATCGAGTTCTCAAACGACATCTATCACTACGATCTTGGCAGCGGACGTGTCTCTCGTCTCACACGATCGCCAGAACTCGAGGAATATCTATCTTTCAGCCCCGACGGCCAATTCGTCGCATTCATACGGGATCACGACCTGTATCTGGTCGATGTCGACCATCGCCGTGAGTATCCACTCACGAATGACGGGAATGAGGTCGTGCGTAACGGCCTGCTTGATTGGGTCTATCAAGAAGAAATCTATGGTCGTGGAAATTTTTACGGCTACTGGTGGAGCCCAGACTCGACACGAATTGCCTACCTGCAACTGGACGACTCGGATGTCCCTGGCTACACCATCGTCGACCACATTCCCTACCATCCAGAGGTGGAGGACTGGGACTATCCGAAAGCCGGCGACCCGAATCCTGTCGCCAGGCTCGGGATCGTTCGGTCGAGTGGCGGTGAGACCATCTGGGTCGACACCGAGCAGTACACGTTGAGGCAGCCTCTGATAGTGGACGTCGGATGGTCGCCTGATAGCAAACAGGTGGTCTTTCAAGTCCAGGACCGCGAGCAAACATGGCTCGACCTGAATGTGGCGACGGCGTCTGGAGAAACGACCCGTCTCCTCAGGGAGACCACGGAGACCTGGGTGAATGTGACTGGGGCACCCACCTGGCTCGGGAACGACAGTTTCCTGTGGCTGTCCGAGCGCAGCGGCTGGAAGCACCTCTATCACTATCGTGCCGATGGCGGCCTCGTGCAGCAGATCACCGATGGCCCCTGGGAGGTACGGGAGGTTCACGGTGTTGACCCGGCGGGAGAATGGGTCTACTTCTCCGGCACCGAACGGAGTCAGATCGGACACGATATCTATCGGGTCCGACTCGACGGCTCGAGACTGACAAGGCTCTCCGCGTCCCAGGGGACTCACCGAGCCCAATTCAACCCCAGCTTCACCCGGTACATCGATACGTGGAGTGACATCAGTACCCCCCCGAGCGTTCGCATCCACGCTGCGGATGGTGCGGAAGCCAGGGTTCTCGACGCTAATCAGGACACCCCGCTCCACGACTACCGTCTGGCAACACCAGAGTTCGTCCAGGTCACGACCCGCGACGGCTTTGTGATGGAAGCGATGATGATCAAGCCTCCCGACTTCGATCCCACCGGGCGCTACCCGGTCTACCAGCACGTCTACGGCGGGCCGCACACGCAGCGGGTCCGTAACGCCTGGAGCGGTTCCACCTACCTCTTCTGGCAGCTGCTGGCCCAGCACGGCGTCATCGTCTGGGTGATGGACAACAGCACCGCGAGCGGAAAGGGCGCCGTCTCTACGTGGCCCGTGTATCAGAACTTAGGAGAGCTCGAGTTACGCGATATCGAGGACGGAATCGCCTGGCTCGGGGAGCAACCATACATCGACGTCAGCCGGATTGGGATCGAAGGATGGAGCTATGGCGGGTACATGGTGAGCTACGTGCTGACCCATAGCCAGAGCTTCGCCTTCGGGATTGCCGGCGGCTCGGTCACCGACTGGCGAGACTACGACACGATCTATACCGAGCGGTATATGCGAATGCCGCAGAACAATCCTGATGGGTATCGTCGAAGCTCACCGCGGTTCGCTGCGGCTGACCTCCATGGTGCGCTTCTTCTCGTGCACGGGACGATGGACGAGAACGTCCATATGCAGCACACCCTGCAGTTCGCGTATGAGCTTCAGAAGGCCGGGAAGACGTTCAATATGATGATCTACCCGCAATCACGCCACAGGCTCGGCGACCCCGAGCTCGAAAAGCATCGGCACATCACGATGTTTGACTTTGCCATGCGGTATCTGCATCCACACTCGGTGACGCCCGCGACACGCTGAACCTCACGTGTCACTTCTGTCATCACTCACGACACTCGAGTCGACGATCGCCGCCGAGTTGCGGCCGCCGCGCGCCGAGCTCGGTACCACCGCCGGTATGGATGCGTGGATCGACACCTATCACTCGGTCCGCGGTCTCACCCAGCGCGACACGTATGTCCTCTTGACCGACAGCGCCGTTGGACAGCGGGAGGAGCACAATCTGCGTCATCTCGTGGCAAATCTTGGCAACGATGCACCACGGGACAAGGTGGTGCCGTTCCTGACGGCAAAACACTCGCTCGACTACTGCCTCGAGTATGCCGACCGCGCGTGGGAACAGGGCTTCCGCTCACTCGTGGTCCTTGGTGGCGACACGAAGATCGGACCAGCACGCTGCGTCGGGCACGGCTGGCAACTGCGGCAGGCCGTCAGAGCGCGACAACCGGCGCTGGAGCTCGGAGGATGGGCAAACCCCCACAAGGATCCCGCCAGTCAGATAGGACATCTTCTCGAACCCGGTGTCACGGCAGACTTCTATCTCAGCCAGGTTGTCTCGCATCACGACCTGCCGGTGATCGAGCGCTTTCTCAACGAATCCGAGCGACGTGGACTCAGTATGCCGGGACTGTTTGGCATTTTCTACTACAGAAGCGCCAACCCTTGTACGCTTGACGCGCTGGCGCCGTTTCTTCCGGTGCCGCGTGACGCGCTCATCCGCGACTTCCGGACCGGCGCGACCGCCGAGGACGTGTGTGCGCAAACGATCGAAGCGCTGTGGCGACTCGGGATCCGAAACATCTACGTCAGCAACCTCCCGGTGGGTCGAGCACCCGTCGTGCTCAGCGATATTCTTAAACGCGCCGCCAGTCGCCAGCAGCTCTAGGTAAGGGTGTATGCTGCTGCCGTCGCGGCGCGGGCAGCCAAGGAGCGTTCGATGATGATCATCACTACTACTCCAGGCATCGAAGGGAAGACCATCACCCGGTATTTCGGCATCGTGAGCAGGTAAGCCATCCTGGAAGCCAATCTCTTTCGAGATCTATTCGCCAGCGTGTGCGATATCGTGGGCGGTCGCTCCGCCTCTTACGAGAAGGAACTCCACACGGCCAGGTAGCTCGCCTTCAAAGAACTCGAAGACGAGGCGGAAAAAGTCGATGCCGGCTCGATCATCTGGGTCGATATCGACTACGAAGTGGTCGGAAAAAGCAGCAGCATGCTGATGGTCCGTGTCAGTGGGATGGCCGTGGTCACGCCCTAGCTCAGGTGTGACATGCCCAGGTTGATAGAGCGACCTACCGTCATCCCCGCGCCGCTGGCACACACCCGAAAAAGATTCTGGAGTTCGTAGGACACGTCAACACCGGTCATGCTGGTGTCAGTCTCGCCCGAATGGTCTCCCCGAAGGGACGGGAGGAGCCGGAACAGCGACCGGAGTTCGAGAAAGTCACGCTGGTCCTCAGCGGCCTACTCCGAGTCGAACACGAGGCCGGCCAGGTTAATGTTTGGGCTGGCCAGGCCATCATCACAAGCCCGGGCGAGTGGGTGCGCTACAGCACACCGGAGCAGGGCGGCACCGAATATGTCGCCATCTGCCTGCCGGCATTCTCGCCAGAGTCAGTGAATCGGGATCCCGAGAAGTAGACAGGGAGTCAGGAGGCAGTTCCTGACAACTTCACCGCAGATGCCGTCCCCCGTCGACCCGAATCGTCTCGCCGGTCACGAAGCCTGACCCCAAGAGTGACACGACGACCTTGACGACCTCCTGATCACCGCCCCAACGACCACCGGGTGTCGCGTTGGACACCGTGTCGACGTGACCACCGACCATCTCGTCCGGTGCGCGAATCGGACCCGGTGCGATGGCGTTGATCAGGATCGAATCCGATGCGAGTTCGAGCGCCAGGGCTTCGGTAAGTCCGATGACCGCGGACTTGGCGACGTAGTACGGCAAGAACCCCGCGTATCGAGGCCGACCGCTCACCGCGACCCAGTCTGAGAAGTTGACGATATGACCACCGCCCGCCCTTCGGAGGTGGGGAACAGCAGCCAGGCTACACAGATAGGTGCCGACAAGATCGACCCGAAGCGCTCGGTCAAGGTCGGACTCGGTCAACTCGTCAAATGGCGTCGGCGCATAAGTCGATGCCATGTTGATCACCGCGTGAAGCCGACCGAACGCATCGATGGTGTCGGCAATCAGGTGCTGGCAGGACGCGGCGTCTGAGAGGTCAGCCTGCGTCAACATGGCCTATCGGCCATGTTGACGAACCGCAGTGGCCGCCTGCTCCGCGGCGTCGACCGACTCCCGATACGAAAGACTCATATGCGCGCCACGACGCGCCAGCTCTGAAGCCACAGACGCACCGACCCTACGTGCCCCGGTGATCAGTATGACGGCATCGGTGAGATCCATATGGCGCGGGCAGACCCGTGGGCGTCAGACCTTTTTTTGTTTCTTGCGCGACCCCTTTTCTCTCGCACGCCACGCATCGTAGGCAAAAGTGCCAGGACCAGAGAACATCACGCATACCAAGGCACTGAGCCGAAGAACGTCGAATTCGCACCCGTGCCCGACCTCGGCCTCGAGCGACCAGTCTAGAAAAAATCCGTTAGACAGATGAAACATCAAGCTCGTCGCGGCCGTCGTCACCGCGAGCAGCACCGCGGCCACCACGGTGTAGGCGCCTACAATCAGGAGGATACCTGCCAACACTTCAGCGAGACCGGTACCGACGGCCACTGGATAGGCGGCAGAGACTCCCGATGCTTCAAGCAACGCGGCCGTATCAGCGGGACGGCTGCCCCACACGGGCAAGAGCTTTGGCAGACCGTGGGCAATGAAGACGACGCCCAGAGCAAGACGAAGGATTAGCAGACCCAGACCGCGCATCTGCTCACGTCACGATTCCAGTACTGAGGCTACCACGTGCGGGCGGCGGAGCCCCACTACGATGATGCGGGCGGCGTCGCCGCCCTAGTCGCCCTCGGACTGAGTATCTCATCGATGAGGAACACGTCGGTCAACAGCGCGCGCAAGTGAATCATTCCATTGAGATTGTCCACCATCTGAGAACTGATCGACCTCTGGGCCAGCACAAGACGAATCGCCGACGACGCGTCGCCGGCATCGCGTCTCAACACGTCAATGAAGTCCTCGTGGTGTTGCGGCTGGTCGACCTGTTGCTCTTGGACGATCTTCAGAAATAGATCGGCCAGCTCGGGAAGGGCGGTCTCACTGCGCTGCAGAAACTCTCGAACCTGTCCGGATGACTTCGTGGCCTGCTCGCCCGACACTCCCTGCGCCGCATACGCCAGAAAGAATTCGTAGCTTTCTTCGATCGTGTCGATTCGAGCCTTGAGCTCGTCGGCCGTGCTCATCCTTTGCCAGATTCCCGCGTGACGATCCAGCGCTCGGGATCATGGTGGCCAAGGTAGTCCTCGCGGTCTACGTATCCGAACAACATCGACTTCGTGAGCCAGATCTTGTCGGGGCGGACGGCGAAGTAGATGTGCGTCAGCGTGAGCATGACGAACCCTGCACCACCGAGACCGTGAAGAACGTAGACCAGCCCCCAGGTCTCATCGGCCAAGAGATACGCATTGCTCGTCACCAGCGGGGTGTCGATCCTCAACATCATGACAAGGCCGGTACCGATGACGGCAAATCCGGCGAGCATGACGGCGAAGTGATACAGCCGATGGTCGAGCGGATACTTTGGATGTCGCTTGACTTCGACGTCCTGGCCGAGTTGACGCTTCACGCGTTGGATCGCCTCATGGATATCACTCGGCCCAATCCAGATCGACCAAAAGTCGAGAAAGAACGTCGCGTGAACGATGTGATAGAGAACCGATATGGTCAGCAAGACACCGGACACCCAATGGATGGTGAGCCATGGGAACTCGACCCCGACGAGGGGGAAGAACCCGGTGACCATCAGGGTCAGCATCGATGCAGCCATGATCCAGTGAAACACCCGCGCCGCCAGTGTGTGCCGTATGATTTTCTCTGGAATCGCAGCGGCCGGACTAGCGCCACTTCCCGCATGAGCGCGGGCGATCTTCGGGACCCACACCGCCGCATAGACGAGGTGGAAGAGAATGAAAGCGATCCCCGCCCAGAAGAAAAGATACAGAATATCCATCGAGATCCGGATCAGGATCTCCTGTCCCCAAGGGTTACTGCCCCACTGAAAGAGTTCCATACCCTATACCCCGGCGCTATGAATCAATCGAGTCACGATATTCTTGAGGAGCAAGACCTTGTAGCCGTTGTGCGCCAACGACTTGACGCTGCGGATCGCAATTTTCACAGCCTCCTCAGCCAACTCGCCTTTCACCACCTGGCCCCGCACCTCAGCTTCGACGGCCATCAGCCGCACCGGCGTCGTGGCCATCCCGTTCACCACCACCCGTAAGGTCATCAACGACCCCACCACTCACCTGCGCCACCGAGGCCACATTGGCCTGTAAAAGTGGCAGTCTAACATGAATTTCTAGCCATTAAACCCAGTTTTAGTGACAATCATCTGGCAGCATCAACGGCAGCGCCGAACCCGACTTTTTTGTCTCGATAGACCCGTGCTGTATTTGATTGCACATTTAATCATACGTATGATTAAAACATTTGTTTTAATAAGGTAGAGGCTGATCTCGTTTCAGGAGAGGGCACGAAGCAGTGGCAATAGAAACCAAGGAGCGCCTCCTCAACGTGGCCGAACGGTTGTTCGCAGATTTCGGATACAGGGCGACGTCACTACGCCACATCACAAGCGAAGCCCGCGTCAACCTCGCGTCTGTTAACTATCACTTCGGGTCGAAGGATGCGCTACTGGCCGCCCTTCTGGACCGCAGGTTCGCACCGATCAACCATCGGCGACTCGAGCTACTCAATGAACTCGAGGCCTCCGCTGACGGTGCGGTGGAACTGCGGGACCTGGTGCGGGCATTCCTCTCTCCACCATTTGAGCTGCATCCAGAAGGCACCGAAGGTCGCCGGATACTCCTGCGTCTTGTCGGAAGGATACATTCTGAAACGGATGACGTTCGCACCGTGTTCATCAAGCTGTTCGAGCCGATCATCTCTCGTTTTACAGCGTCATTTCAGCACACACTTCCTCACCTAGACGCAGACGAGGTGGCGTGGAGGATCCACTTCTTGGTCGGCTCGATGGCACACACGATGATGTGGTGCGAGTCGTTCAGCTCTCAAAACACACGTTGCCCAGACCCGAGTGAAATGCTGGAGTCGCTGGTGCAGTTTGGCACTGTCGGTCTGGCGGCGCCGTCGCGGCAGCCGCTTCCAGTGCACGCAGGAGTCCAACGATGAAAATGCACGTTCTGGCCTCGGTGGCCGTGCTCGTTGGAGGGTGCGCTTCTGCCCCGCCTGTGGAACACCCGGTGCTCGACATTGCATTGCCACAGAATTGGACCGCGCGAGAATTGCCGGACGGTCAGTTCGGCGTCACGTGGTGGGAGGACTTCGGCGACGACGGTCTCGCGGCGGCAGTCGACACCGCCCTGGCGCAGAACTACGACCTGCAGGCCGCTGCGGCACGACTTGAGCAGGCGGCGGCGGATGCCCAGGCTGCGGAAGGTGACCTCCAACCAACCATACAGGGAGACTTCAACGGCTCGCGTCGAAAGCAGAATTTCGTCGGGTTCCCTATCCCGGGTGGCGAGGGTCGCGTCCTGAGCACAGTGTCGACAAACTACGGCGTCTCGCTCGACGTCTCGTGGGAGATTGACCTCTGGGGGCGGCTCCGCAATACGGCCCGGGCCGCCCTTGCCGACCTGCAAGCGTCAGCCGCGGATTTCCGGGGAGCTCAGTTGTCAATCGCAGGGCAAACCACAAAGGCCTGGTTTGCCATCGCGGAGGCCCAACAACAGGTCGACCTGTCACTCGAAACGGTCCAGAACTTTCGGTCGGCAACTGATCAGGTGCGAGACCGTTTCGAAGCAGGGATCCGTCCAGCCCTCGATCTGCGACTCGCCCTTCTCAACCTATCGAATGCGGAAGCCCAGCTACAGCAGCGCTACCAGCAATTTGACCGCGCCACCCGCCAGCTCCAATTGTTGCTCGGTCAGTACGCCGACGGCGTGTTCCAAACGCCGGCCGGGCTCCCTCAGACTAGCCCTTCGGTGCCAGCCGGTATGCCCGCCGACCTGGTTGCTCGACGACCTGACCTAGTGGCCGCTGAACGCCAGCTCACCGCGTTTCTGGTGAGGGCCGACGTGGCCAGAACCGACCTGCTCCCGCGACTTAGCCTGACCAGTGCAACGGGCACGGCCACTGACGGGCTGCGGTCGCTCATCGCCGGCGACTTCGGTGTCTGGAGCTTGCTGGGAAACGTCGTCGCACCGCTCTGGCAAGGTGGACGGCTACGTGCCCAGGTCGACCGAGCCGAGGCGCGGGGGGGCGAGGCGCTCGCCAACTACGCAAACGCTGCACTGACGGCGTATGCGGAGGTCGAGACCGCCTTGGCCGCCGAAGAGTTTCTGGTAGCGCGAGAACGTCACCTCGCCGAATCGACCTTGCAGGCTCGGGCGGCAGAGCGTCTCGCCGAAGAGCGGTACCGCGCAGGCCTCGAGACCTACATCACCGTCCTCGACTCGCAGCGCTCAGCCGTCATCGCCGAGGCCGAGCTGATCGCGGCCCAACGAATCCGTTTGGAGAACCGTGTCGACTTGTATCTGGCGCTCGGTGGAGGATTCGAAGAACTCGAAGCTCCCGTGCAGATTTCCGGCCTGGAAGGTCAGTAACTCATGGGTGTGATCATCCGACTCCTGAAGGTCCTGTCCCCCTTGCTCGTCATTGGCGTGACTGCTTTTGCGGCCATGACCATCGTTCGCAACCGACCGGAGGTCGAAACCCAGGCGCCGGTGATCGTACCCCCTGGGGTTCGCGCAGCGGTCGTGACCCTCGAAACGGTTCGGATATCGGTGGTCAGCCAGGGCACGATTCGTCCTCGAACGGAAACCAAGCTCGTTCCAGAAATCGCGGGCCGGGTGACGTGGGTCGCTCCATCATTTGCCGCGGGTGGCTTCTTCGAGGAGGGCGACGTCCTCCTCAGACTCGACCCCTTCGATTACGAACAGGCTCTCGTCAGCGCACGATCGCAGCTGGCGCAGGCCAGTCTTCGCCTCGCTCAAGAAGAGGCGGAAGCAGAAGTGGCGCAGCGAGAATGGGACGCTCTCGGTCGGGGTGACCCGCGCGAACTGACCCTGCGAGTACCCCAGCTCGAAGATGCACGTGCCTCGGTGGCCGCGGCTGAAGCCAACTTGGAACGTGCCGCGCGCGACCTCGAGCGAGCCGATGTGATTGCTCCGTACGCGGGCCGCGTTCGAACAAAGAACGTCGATGTGGGTCAGTTCGTCACGGTCGGCGCCCCGATCGCCACGGTCTACTCAGTCGATGTGGCCGAGGTGGTGCTGCCGCTCCCAGATGAGGAGCTCGCCTACCTGGATCTTCCACTGGCCTATCGCGGGGCGGAGAACCTCGGTAACCCCCGGGTCGTTCTGAGAACAACGTTCGCCGGTGCCAAGTACGAGTGGGTCGGCCGTGTCGTCCGAACTGAGAGCGAGATCGATCCCGTGAGCCGGATGGTGCAAGTGGTCGCTGAAGTGCAGGACCCATACGCGGCTGGCCCCGACGCACGGCGTCCACCCTTGGCGGTCGGTATGTATGTGGAAGCCGAAATCGAAGGACGCGTCTTCAGTGATATTGCCGTCATTCCCCGGGCTGCCATACGCGGCCGCAACCAGGTTCTCGTGATTGATCCAGAAAATCGGGTACACATCCGTGATGTGGAGATTCTCCGCGCCACAACAGAGTCAGTGTTTATCGAAGGCGGGCTCGAGAGCGGCGAGCTGATCGCCGTCTCGGCGCTCAACAGCCCAACCGAGGGAATGTTGGTCCAGGTTCTCGGCCTCGACGTTGATCTCATGCCGAGGACGGCGACGCCGTCGGTGCCGTCACCACGAGAGGGTGACACCGAGGCCAGAGTGGTCGATTCGTCCGCAGATGGCCGGAGCGAAGAGCCTGAACAACCAGGATGGCTACGGGAATTACTGGAAGACGCTACGGCGGTGGTTCGCTCGATCCACGCCGTGGAGTCGCCGACATTAAGTACCGATCGGACGCCGCGGCCTCCTTCAACCCTGAGCGTCGACTCGCCCACCGGCAGCGTTCCGGAGACGCTGCCAGAAGCGCCTCCGGCGGCGGAGCTGGCGAGAGTGGCGTCGGCCACCAGCCAGACTGTCGTTGCCGTGCTCCCGTTCAAGGAGATCAACCTGAGCGGTCGCGACCGCGACCTTGTCGTGGACCTTACCCAAGCCATTACGATGCGTCTCGAGGCGATCGGATCGATCACGGTCGTGACATCCACGACGGAGGCCAGTCTGGTGGTCGGCGGCGGAGTACAACGAGTGGGCGATGTCGTTCGTGTGACCGCACGGGTCGTCGACCAAGGGGATGGTGAAGTCGTCAACTCTGTGAAGATCGATGGCCCGGTCAGTGACCTGCCGCGCGTCGGCGCCGAGGTGGCCGCGGCCATTGGCGACGGCATCGTCGACGCGGTCGACGCGAGCGACCCCGTCACGAGACTGAAGCGCGCGGCGGCGAGCGCCATTGCGGTTCGACCGTTCGCAAACGTGAGCGGGGTCCCGGGCGATGCCGTCCTCGCCGACACCATCACGACCGCGGTCGCCGAACGGCTCGCGATGCTGCAATCGGTTTCCCTGGTGACGGACGAGCGTAACGCCGTGTGGGTCATCAGCGGAGGCATTCAACGAATCGGAGAGGTCATCCGGATCACGGCAAATGTCATCGACAGGCGGGAGGGTACCGTGATTCACGCCGTCAAGGTCGACGGGCAGGTCGACGAGCTCAGCCGGCTTCAGAACGAAGTCGCGGCGGCACTGAGTAGCAGCGTTCGGGAGGTGGCGTGAACGGAATGATTGCCTGGTTCGTCAGGAACCACGTGGCTGCCAACTTGTTGATGATCTTCATCGTCGTCAGCGGGGTCATCTCGGTTTTCAGTGTCAATTCGGAAGTCTTTCCAGAGTTCTCGCTCGACATGGTCAGCATCGAGGTGCCCTATCTTGGTGCCGCGCCTGAGGAGGTCGAGGAAGCGGTTTCGATACGGATCGAGGAAGCAATCCAGGGCCTCGATGGCATCAAGCAGATCACGTCCACCGCGTCTGAAGGCGTGGGGATGGTTATGGTGGAGCTCGAACTTGGAGCCGACGCGCGCAAAGTCGTCGACGACATCAAAAGCCGGGTCGACGCGATCGACACCTTTCCTGTTGAAACCGAGAAGCCGATCATCAGCGACCTGGTTGCGCGCAACCAGGTCGTCGACGTTGCGGTGTCCGGGGCCACTGACGAGTTCACGCTGAAAGCGGTCGCCGAGCAGATCCGTGACGAGCTGTCAGCAGTCAAGGGGATTTCGCAGGTCGAGATCACGAACGCCCGCCCCTACGAGATCTCGGTCGAAATCTCGGAGCTGGCGCTGCGGCGTCACGGTTTGACATTCGATGACGTCGCGACAGCCGTACGTCGCTCGTCGCTCGACATGCCAGGCGGTTCGGTGAGGGCCGAGAGCGGCGAGATCCTGCTTCGCACGATCGGTCAGGCCTATCGTGGTGCCGAGTACGAAGAGCTGGTCTTGCTGACCAGGGCCGACGGTACCAGGTTACGGATCCGCGACGTCGGCACCGTGGTCGACGGATTCGCGGAAACCGATCAGTCTGCCCGGTTCAACAACGAGCCAACGATCTTGCTCTCCGTGTTCCGAACCGGTGACCAGGGTGCACTGGAGATTTCCGACCTCGTGCACGAGTATGTCGAGGAGAAGCAAGCCTCCCTCCCGGCCGGTATCTCTGCCTCTATCTGGCAAGACCAGTCGGTCGTGCTCAGCGACCGACTCAGCACCCTCCTGCGTAACGGTCTAACCGGATTCGTGCTCGTGTTCGTGCTGCTGGCGTTGTTCCTCGAGATCCGCCTTGCTTTCTGGGTCAGCATCGGCATCCCAATTTCGTTTCTCGGCGCGATCCTGCTGATGCCAGGTCTCGACGTCACAGTCAACGTGCTGTCTCTATTCGCCTTCATCCTGGTACTCGGCATCGTCGTAGACGATGCGATCATCGTAGGTGAGAACATCCACACCCACATGGAGCGGCGTGACGACTGCGTTCACGGGGCAATCGAAGGGGCGAAGGAGATCGCAACGCCGGTCATTTTTGCCGTGCTCACGACCGTGGCCGCCTTCGCGCCGCTGATGTTCGTACCGGGGATACTGGGAAAGTTCTTCGTCGTGATCCCCCTCATCGTCATCCCATGTCTCCTCTTCTCCCTGGTGGAGTCGCTCTGCATCCTGCCGGCTCACCTTGCGCATCTCAAGGAACGACCACCCGGACCCTGGCGTCGTTTTCAGCTGCTCTTTGCAAACGGGCTCAAGTGGTTCATCAAGAACGTCTATCAGCCAGGCCTCGAGCTCGCCCTGCGGTGGAGATACCTTACGGCCTCGGTCTTTGTATCGGCACTGATCATCACGGTCGGGATGGTCCTGGGGGGATGGACGACGTTTCAATTTTTCCCACCCGTCGAAGCCCCATTTATGACGGCATCGGTCACGATGCCGTTGGGCTCACCAGTCGCGTTAACCGCCAAGTCGGTCGAGGAGCTCCAGGCGGGCGCCGAGCGACTTCGCCGTGAGCTGACCGAAGAAACCGGCAAGGATTACTTCGTGCACATACTCGGCGTGGTCGGCAACCAGCCGATGGCATCACGCGAGGGTCCGATCCGAACGACGGGAAACACCGGCGCCTCGCACCTCGGAGAAGTCACCATCGAGCTCATCCCATCGCAGGAACGTCAATACACGAGCGAAACCCTCGGCAATCGGTGGCGGGAACTCACGAGACCGATCCCGGAGGCTGTGGAGATCAGCTTTAACGCGTCAGCCATGTCCCCCGGCCAAGACGTCAACGTCATGCTCATGGGAACCGACATCGACCAACTGAGGTCGGCAGCCGACGCCGTGAAGAACGAGCTCAGAAACTATGCCGGCGTCCATGGACTCACCGATTCGTTCCTCGAGGGCAAGGAAGAAATGAAGCTTGGGATCAGACCGGCCGCCGAGGCGCTTGGGTTGAGCCTGCAAGATCTCGGTCGTCAGGTCCGACAGGCCTTCTACGGCGAGGAAGTGCAGCGGATACAACGCGGCCGGGATGACATCCGTGTGATGGTCCGTTATCCGGCCGACCAGCGGCGGTCGATGGGCAACCTCGAGAACATGCGAATTCGGACACCGACTGGCGGCGAGGTGCCGTTCAGCCAGGTGGCCGTTGTCGAGTCTGGCCGTGGGTTTGCCTCCATCAAACGGGTCGATCGGAGTCGCGCCGTCAACGTGACGGCCTCTGTCGATGCCAGCATCACGTCCGCGGCGGAGGTCAACACCGACCTGGAAGACCGCCTCCCAGCCCTGGTCGAGCGCTACTCCGGAGTCCAGTGGGCCTTTGAGGGCATGCAATCCGAACAAGCCGAGGGCATCGCCGGTCTACAGACGGGGTTCGCGATGGCCCTACTGGTCATCTTTGCCATGCTTGCCATCCCACTGGGGTCGTATATTCAGCCACTCATTATCATGAGTGCCATTCCGTTCGGCCTGGTCGGTGCGGTATGGGGACACATGCTGATGGATGTCACCCTCAGTATGATGTCGATGTTTGGTCTGATCGCACTGTCTGGCGTGGTCGTCAACGACAGCCTTATCATGGTGTCGTTTATCAACCAAAAGCGAGCGAAACACATCGACCTCGGCACCGCGGTCCGCGAAGCGGGTGTGTCTCGGTTTCGGCCGATTCTGTTGACGTCACTCACCACGTTTTTTGGGCTCGCGCCGCTAATGCTCGAACGCAGTTTCGACGCTGAGTTCCTGCTCCCTATGGCCGTGTCGCTGGCCTACGGGGTTCTCTTCGCCACCTCCATCACATTGATTCTGGTGCCGGTCGAGTACTTGATTCTGGACGACTTCGACCTGGCAATGCGTCGCCTCTTCGGGCGAGGCTCAGCCGCAAATATTACTGAGCTGAGAGACGCCACCGAGTTCGATGGATCGCAGCGAGACGATACGGCTGGCCAGGCGGCACCCTAAAAATGTGGTGTCCGGCTTGTCCGCCCGTTGATTTGGGACGGCGCTAGTTGGCGGACTTCCTCGACCACCTGCTCGGCAAGCGGCAGGCTCACCTCACAGGCGGAATCGTTGATCCGGCACTGGGCCAGGGTCAGCTGACAACCGCAGGAACAGCTGTCCTCGTTGAGACGCTGCAAGGCGGCTTCCTTCTGCTCCGGGGCCAACTGCGAAAGGTCAAGGCCTGGGATCTCTGTGGCGTGCGCCGCATCGACCAGGCGCGTCTGCTGGGTGCTCTCGATGAACTCGATGGTGACTTCGGTGGGTAGCTCAGCGAGATACCGAGTCTCCTGTTCCAGCACCGCTGGGTTGATGAGACCGACGTGGGTCTGCACGATCCGGCCTTCCGTATCGACCACGAACGACGTCGGCAGGGCAAAGACCCCTGGAAACTGACGGTTGATCTCGGGTGTGGCCATCACCACGGGATAGTTCATCTGGAACTCTTGAGCAAACGCCACGACGTTGGCCGGGTCTCCCTCGTCGGTCGAGATACCGATCACCTGCAACTGATCACGGTAGCGATCCTGGAGCTTCACCAGCTGTGGGATTTCGTGACGGCACGGCCCACACCAGGTGGCCCAGTAGTTGACAAGCGTAACCTTGCCGCGTAGGTCGGCCATCGAAAAAGCGAAACCATCGAGATCCTGCATCACCAGATCCTCGATGTGGACCGGGTCCCGCACGAACTGGAGGGTCATGTCGCCAACAGGCAAGTCGAAAACAGGGTGCGGTACGCCGACGGCGGCCGAGGCCGGTTCGGCGGGTGGACCACAGGCTGTCATCGTGAGCGCACTCAGCACCACGCCGACCGCGAGCAAGCCGAAAACACGATAGTTCATCATCGACCGCTTTCTCTTTGCGAGTGCCGAATCGTTCCCGTCATTCTACATTGCGACTCTGTGTGGGGAACACCGTCAGGGCGCCAATCATTCCCGCGCGTGGACATCAGTGTGCGAGGCGGCCAAGCTCAGTATCCGAACTGAACCGCACCCAGCAACGCGAGGATGGCCACGGCATACAGCTTAACGAGCAAGGGCCACACGAATCGGACCCAACGCTGATACGGGATCTTCGCCAGCGCCAGGATCCCCACCAGTAATGCGTTCGTCGGCACGATCATGTTGGTGAAGCCGTCACCGAACTGGTAGGCGAGCACGGCCGTCTGTCGACTCAGGCCGGTTAGATCGGATAAGGGGGCCATGATCGGCATGGTGACGTACGCCTGTCCAGACCCCGAGGGAATGACGAAATTAAAGACGGTCTGGACGCCGAGCATCCCGATGGCCGAGAGACCACGTGGAAGCACCTGGAGCGGCTGCGCAAGCCCATTGATCACAGTGTCGATCACCCGTCCTTCGGTCAGGACCACCTCGATGGTCCGAGCGAACCCGATGAGCAGCGCGGTCTTGGTGAGTTCCGCGGCACCGTAACCGAACTCCGCCGCCACACGATCGGGTCCGAGCCGGCCGACCACCGCGGCGACGAGACCGAGTGCCATAAACACAGCTGCCAGCTCGGTCAGATACCAGTCCCAGGCCCGTATGCCATAGACGAAACCGGCGACCGAACCCGCGAAAACTAGAAGCACGGTGACACGTCGCGGCGTGAACGCGACGTCCTTTGGCATATGGAACCCTGTGGAATAGTCGACATCCGCAACCAGGCTTGCGGTTGGGTCGCGTCTCACGCGACGCACGTATCTCAACAGATGATCCGCCCCGATCCAGGCGCAAATGAGGAGTAGCCCCCATCGTAGACCCTGCCCAGACATCAGCTGGACCCCAGCGATCTGCTGCGCGATCAGCACGGTGAATGGATTGATCGCGGCGCACCCGTAGCCGACGCCGGCACCGATATAGATGATCCCAACCGCCACGACGGCATCCATCCGCATCGCCAGACACATCGTCACCAGAATCGGCACGAACGGCATGTACTCTTCGGCCATCCCGATCGTCGACGACCCCACCGCGAAGAGCACGACCGACCCGAATATGAGCGCCGCCGGGCGATGACTTAAATGGCGGATGGCGGCACCGATCAGGGCATCGATCGCCCCAGTGGCACGGATGACAGCGATAACACCGCCCACGATGAATACGAAGAAGATGATGTCCTGGGCGGCGGCAAGACCGGCCGGAACGGCGGTCAGAAAGGTCTGGAATGGCAATCGATCGGCCTCGACCGTGTGGTAGGTGCCCGGAATCACCTGCCGGCCATCACGCTCGAACTCGCCAGCAGGCAACACGTAGGTTGCCACCTGCGCGAGCACGATCAGGACAAACAGTAGGACAAGCGAATCTGGAAACTTGCGCGGGTGAGAACCGACGAACATGGGCGGCTCGAAGAGCGAGTGTCCTCTGTCACGAGAGATCTCCCTCGCGAAGGGCGCACTGGCAGAACACCAGTATAATCCCACCTTCGCTCACGACCGTGAACACCGTCAGGAGACTCGAATGCGTGATCACATAGCTTTTGTGTATGGATTCAACCTCATGTACGCAGAAACCCTGGTCAAAGACCTCTCGGCCGAACAAATGGTCGAGCAGCCGAACGGTGTGATCAACCACCCGGCGTGGTCTCTTGGTCACCTCGTCGTCTCGGCCAACAGCCTCGGCTCGATGCTCGGCCTTGAATCGAGCCTACCGGATGGGTGGGACAAGACATTTACCACCGGTGGAACACCGTCGTCAGACGCCTCAACCTATCCGTCGAAAGACGAGATTCTCGGTGCGCTCAGAGAACAGCACTCGCGAAACACCGAAGCGCTGAAGAGCGCCGACCTTGAATCGTGGACCACACCCCATCCGAACGAGAAAACGCGCACCCATTTCCCAACGGTCGGCGACATGATCACGTTCATGATGACGGCCCACGAGATGGACCACGTCGGACAGATCGCAGCCTGGCGACGTGCAATGGGACTCGGCTCCGCGACGGGAGTCTAAGAGGCGCGGAGCCAGAAATCGGTAAGAATCACTCCCCTTCCGCCTTCTCGCCTTCCCAGACACCGAATCCGATGTCGCCGTAGTTGCACGTCCCGCTCATCGTGTTGTCATCAACGGTTCCGGTGTAGGTGACTGTGCTCCCCTGCAGCTCGAACTGAAATTCGACGCGGTCACCCTGGATCGTCCCGCTGATGTTGGCTGCGTCGAATGCACACTGGTATGTGCCGGACAGTGTTTCGCCATCCTGGGTGAAGACGAACGTCGGTCGGCCCTCACCGATATCAAGCTGGACCGCGAACTAGCAGGTACCAGAACTATTCTGCTCCTGCGTCTTCGACGGTGCGACCCAGACCAACATCGCCAACACATCGATCAGGGCGCGGCGCGTCAACGCGGTTAAGCGCCGCTAAGTTTTTGGATCTTCGCCCATGTGTCGCGGAGCGTGACGGTGCGGTTGAACACGAGTCTCTGGTCGGACGAATCCGGATCGACGCAGAAGTAGCCTTGACGCTCGAACTGGTACCGCGTGGCGGCCGGGGCGGCCGCCACGCTCCGCTCGACGCAGCACCCTGTCAGGATTTCGAGTGAACTCTCGTCGAGCGCGTCCTTGTAGTCCTCGCCGTCATCCAGGCCCTCAGGAAACTCCTTGGAGAAGAGGTTGCCATACAGGCGAACCTCCGACACAACCGCGTGGTCTGCGGACACCCAGTGAATCGTGCCCCGAACCTTTCGACCATCGGGTGCGTGGCCGCCACGGGTTGCGGGGTCATAGGTACACCTAACCTCGAGCACGTCGCCCGTGACCGGATCCTTGACCACATCAACGCAGGTGATGAGGTAAGCGTAGCGCAACCGGACCTCACGGCCCGGCGCGAGTCGAAAGTACTTGCTGGGGGGATCTTCGCAGAAGTCGTCTTGCTCGATGAACAGCACTCGAGAGAACGGAACCTTTCGCGTCCCGGCTTCGGCATCTTCCGGATTGTTGACAGCGACGAGCTCTTCGACCTGGTCCTCCGGGTAGTTGACAACCACGACCCTGAGCGGTCGCAGCACAGCCATCACCCGTGGCGAGTGCCTGTTGAGGTCCTGCCGTACCGCATCTTCAAGTTGCGCCAGCTGGACGACGCTGTGGGCCTTGGCCACTCCGATACGGTCGCAGAAATCATGGATCGCCACCGGTGTGTAACCCCGGCGTCGGAGCCCACTCAGCGTCGGCATTCTGGGATCGTCCCACCCATCCACATAGCCGCCTTCAACGAGCTCACGAAGCCGACGCTTGCTCAAGACCGTATAAGTGATGTTGAGGCGCGCGAACTCAATCTGTCGTGGTGGATCCCGGAACGCGAGCTGCTCAAGATACCAGTCGTAAAGCGGCCGATGGTCTTCGAACTCCAGCGTGCAGAGCGAATGCGTGACGCCTTCGAACGCGTCAGAGAGCGGGTGGGTGAAATCATAGGTCGGATAGATACACCACGTGTCACCCTGGCGATAGTGCGGCGAGCGGCGGATCCGATAGATCGTCGGGTCGCGCATGTTCATGTTCGAGGCGGCCATGTCAATCTTGGCTCGCAAGGTTCGGCTGCCGTCCTCAAACTCTCCGCGACGCATTCGGTCGAAGAGCTCGAGGTTCTCGTCGACAGACCGATCGCGGTAGGGACTGTTGCGACCGGCCTCATTCCATCGGCCACGATACGCCCCGACCTCATCGCCCCTGAGGTCATCGACATAGGCGCGGCTGGCCATGACGAGCTGCACCGCACACTCGTAGAGGCGGTCGAAATAGCCTGACGCGTAGTAGAACCGGTCGCCCCAGTCCGCACCAAGCCAGCGTACGTCCTCCTCGATCGCCCGCACGAACTCCTCGTCTTCCGTCTCGGGGTTGGTATCGTCCATCCGGAGGTTACAGAGACCGCCATACTCTCCGGCGATCCAGAAATTGAGGCAGATCGCCTTAGCGTGGCCGATGTGCAGATACCCGTTCGGCTCGGGCGGAAAGCGGGTGTGCACCCGGCCACCTCGGCGGTTGGCACGCAGATCGTCCACAACGATCTGGCGGATGAAGTCACCCGTGGTGAAGTCGGTCTCGCTCATCACTCGTCACCACGGGACCCAGTCTTGCTCATCGCCAGTGCCCGGTCTATTCGACTGAGGCAGGCCTGGCGACCCAGAATCGCCAGCGCCTCGAACAAACCGAAGCCAACAGCCTTCCCCGTCACCGCGACCCGCAGCGCGTGAATGATCTGACCGACCGAGATCCCCTGTCGGTCGACGAACGCGTGGAGCAGGTCGTTGAGTGTCTGAGCGTCGAACGGTTCGACGGTTGCCAGCTCGGTCCGAAACCCCCGCAAGCGATCGGCTACTCCGTTGGCCCGCAGTCGCTTGTCGAAAGCTTTCGGATCGTACGATAACGTGTCGTCGTCTTCGAAGAACTCCCGGTAGTTCAAGATATCCCCAGCCACCTTGAGGCGGTCCCCGGCCGCCGCGACCACCTCCGCAATGCGTGTCGATTCGGCATCGGTTGGAGGCACCGAGACCAGGCCAGCGCGCCCTAGAAACGGGAGCACCATCTGCGTTGTCTCGACAGTCGATAGAACCTGCATCCGACGCTCTTGGAACGCGAGCAGTTTCTGCGGGTCGAAGCTGGCGGGGGACTTCTTGACGCGGGCCAACGAGAAGTGCCGAATCATCTCTTCGTGTGAAAAGGTCTCGGTCTTGTCATCCAGTGACCATCCCAGCAGCAATAGATAGTTGATAAGCGCCTCAGGAATGTAACCAGAATCTCGATAGAAATCGACGACCACCGGATTGAACGTATCGGGCGACACGGCCACTCCCAGCTGTCCCATCACGGCCACACCGTGATCGTAAAGCTCCTTGAACTCCTGTCGTTTTAAGTATGTCTCGAGCTTCCGTTTGCTCAGTTTCTCTCCACTGCCGGGTGCCGCCACGTAGGGCAGATGCGCGTATTGCGGCAGGTCGTATCCAAGTTCACGTGCGATGAAAATCTGGCGCGGCGTGTTCGAGAGATGCTCCACCGCCCGGATGACGTGGGAAATACGAAATTCGTGGTCGTCGACTGCGCTGGCGAGATGATAGAGGCAACTGCCATCTGCACGCTGCACCACATGGTCTTGTTCGAGCGCCCAGTCAACGACGACCGATCCACGAATGAGGTCGTTAAATTCACAACGTCCATCGCGTGGCATCTTAAGGCGGACGACCGATGGTCTCCCTTGTGCTCGATGCTGCTCGGCCTGCTCGTCAGTCTCGGCCATCCACCGGCGGCTGTAGATAAATCGTCGTTTCTCTCGTTGCGCCTGCTCCCGCTCGGTCTGGACCTCTTCCGCTGTCGCGAAGTCTCGATAGGCGGCACCGCGTGCCAGTAGTTTCTCGACCGCATGCTGGTATCGATCGTGACGCTCGGATTGGAAATAGGGACCGCAGGGCCCGCCCACTTCCGGACCCTCATCCCAGTCAAGACCGAGCCATCGGAACCCCTCGAGAATCGGTTGGAGCGCCGCCTGGATGTTACGGTGTCGGTCTGTATCGTCGACTCTGAGGATGAACTGTCCGTCGTGATGTCTGGAAAACAGCCAGTTGAACAGAGCGGTGCGAACTCCACCGATGTGAAGATAGCCGGTCGGGCTCGGGGCAAAGCGTGTCCGGATCGTCATGAACACATTCGCTGCAACTGGGACAGTCAGTAATTATGAACCATTCTTGGACGCTATCGGGGACAATAGCGGTCATGAAAGGAATCATACTGGCGGCGATCTTATTGGGTGCTTCTCCCCCGGCTCTCTCTGCCGGCGAGCAGTCTCCGTCCGCGGCACGGATGGCCAATGAGGTCTTCTCTCTGCCTGAGGGTGTCGACATCACGTATGGCATCTCCGTACCCGCCGGTGCTCGTGCGGCCGGCGACGACAGTAGCGGCAACGCCGTGCCCTTGATCCTGGCCCTGCACCCAGGTGGCGCCCGTACCGCGTATTGGGGGAGTAACTTCATGCGTCGCATCGTCGAACCTGCACTCCGAGACTGGAAAGCGATCATCATTGCTCCAGACGCGCCCGCTCGCTCGTGGGCGACCGAACTGTCGGAGCGAGCGGTGCTCGCGCTGATAGAGGATATTACTTCTCGATATGCCGTCGACCGAGACCGCATCCTGGTAACGGGATTCAGTCTCGGCGGGGGCGGAACCTGGTTCTTCGCTACACATCATGCCGACCTATTTACCGGCGCCATACCTATGGCCGGGGCAGTCCGTGAGGTCTCGCTGAATAGCCTGGGCTCCATGCCGGTTCACATCGTGCATAGCCGCAACGACGAACAGGTTCCATACGGGCCCGCGGCGGAGGCCGCGGCGCAGCTCGAGGCACGGGGACATCCGGTCAAACTCACCACGCTGTCAGGGGTAGGACACTACAGCATGGGGGACTACATCGGACCGTTTCGACAAGCCGGTGAGTGGATGCGGCAACAATGGGAGCTACGGTAGACATCTCAGACTTTCGGGACCTGGTGCCAACCTAGTCGCTCCAGCGTCTCGACGGCTTCTTCGTGGTCGGGTGTGTGAATCGCGACGGCCGCGACATCACCGGCCCGGAGTTCGTAGCCCATCCTCATCGGTGACACGCGACGACCCCGAGTCAACGTCACGATGGCGAACAGCTCCCGTGTGCGAGCAACAAACGGACCAGACTGGTCCGTTTGTTGCGATGCCGTCCCCTCTACTGCGCCGTACTCGAATGCCTCGACTACGACCTGCTGGTGTCGTCACCGTACGTCCCAGCGCTCGTGATCGTGGGGAGCGTCAAACAGCACATCCGCGTCCTCGGGCGTGAGCAGACTGGGACTCTGCTCTCCGAACAGAGACTCAACAGCAACCAGACCATGCGGCACGTCGAACGCATCGATCGCCTGGCGGACGAAGAGACTGTTGAAATGCTCGTTGGCCGTCGCTCCGACCGCTTTGCCGACTAGCTCCGGTCTGGCTCAAAGAAACGTCCGCTCCTCCAGTGGGTCGCCGAAAACGACTGCGTATCCCATCTCCTCAGCCATCCGTGAGCGCTTGGGATCGAACTCCAGAAAGACGAGTGGTACATCCGCCTTGCGCAACTGCTCGGCCATTGGAAAGGCCAGACCACGCGCACCAAGGATCGCGACACGGTCGCGTCTTGGCAGCCGGACTGAGAGCAAACCGGCGAGCGGGCTGGCGGTCAGACCCGAGACTCGGAAGCGCCGTGGTCCTGCTGGGACAGACCCCGCCGGTTGTGACGGCCGGAGCGACTACCTCACTCCCGGCCGTAACGGGGTTGAGCCGAGGGTTGAGCCCAAGATTAATCTTTGAGCCCTCGCCTCCAGTGCCCCTGGACGCATCCGGGTGGGTCAACATAGGCAGTGGAAAGACGAACGGGACCAGCGGGCCGATGGCCCTGACGAACCCTGAAGAGCTCTCGCCGCCCACGACAGTCGTGAAACAAGCTAAACTCCTGGAACACGCTTGGTCGAATATATTACGTGGGCTCACGCCACTTGAGTGGCCTTTAACGCAGTAGGATCCTCGATCACGCATGCGTTGGCTGGCAGCCGCTGACCTCCACGCCCAGGTGCACTCATTGATATTGATGATGCCAACAGCAAGTCACACGACCGGACAAACGCCTGGACCCCTGGCCGTGGACACTCTGGCCCACGACCTAGAATGGACGACCTCGGCGGGGTCAGACCCATTTACTGATCACGTTGGGTGCGGGCCGCTCGGATTCCGCGAACGATGTTACGTTCGGCACTGTTGAGAGAGAGATTGTGCGCGTACATATCGTCAATCCAAGTCACTTTTCATTTGGGACGGGTTTCATCACGCCGCGCTGGATGTTTGTGCTCGCGGCTGCCACACCCGCGAGGTGGGGCGATCCCATCCTGAGCGACGAGTCGCTCGAGCGTTTCGACACCGATCGGCTCGAAAAGGGTGATGTCATCGGTATCGGCCTCCACACCGGCAACGCCCTGGTCGGCTACGAGCTGGGGCAACGTGCCCGGGCGCGCGGGGCATGGGTGGTCTACGGCGGGAGCCACCCCACGCTGTTCCCGGAAGAGGCACACGAGCGGGGCGGTGCGCATGCTGTGGTCAAAGGTGACGGCGATGTCGCCTGGGGCCAGGCGCTCGAGGATTGCGTCGGCGGAACGCCGAAACGGATCTACGACGGTGGGCGAGTGGACGCCGGCAAGTTCCGAAAAGCACGCTGGGACCTGATTCAGCGCAAGAAGTATGCCTGGGCATCGGTGCAAACCGTGCGCGGATGTCCCAAACACTGCTCGTTCTGCTCTGTGTGGCGCACGGACGGCCAGGAGCCCCGTCAGCGGGGGGTGAATCCGGTCATCGAAGAGATTGTCGAACTGCGGCGGATGGGCTTCAAATTCATTGCCCTGGCCGACGATAACTTCTACCCGGTCACTCTTGATGACCTCAAGATGGCCGCCCGTCGCGAGGACAAGACCCGGTACAACGAGCTCAAAGCGCTTCGCGACGAACGATTCGAGCTGATGGCCCTGATGGCGCAGCTCCCGAGCGACCTGAATTTCTTCACGCAAATCACCATGGAGTCCGCCGAGGATCCGGAGTTCCTCGACGCGATGCGGAAGGCGGGTATCAAAGGCGCCCTCGTCGGCATCGAGGCGGTCACCCCTGAAGGACTGAAGGACGTCTATAAAGACTTCAACCTCGCGGGTGAAGAGCTCGTGGAGCGTCTGCAGATGTTCCGGAAACACGGTGTCTACATTCTCGGCTCGTTCATTTTCGGTCTGCCCAGCGACCGTCCCCACACCTTCGCCGCAACGGCCGATCTGGCGAAGCGGGCGGACATCACCTTCGCGCAGTTCGTGACGCTGACGCCGTTCCCGGGCACATTGGACTTTGAACAGTGGGAACGCGAAGAAGGCGACAACATGGCGATGGTCGACGGCATTCCGGTGTCGCGCCACTGGCTGATTCCGCAGTCGAAACGGCCCAAGCTACTGACACCGCATCCGGTGATGTCAGGCGAGCAGATCCGCCAAGGAACCCAGACGGTCTGGAACGACTTCTACAGCCTCAAGGCGTCCTGGGAACGGTCCAACATCTTGAAGTCGTTCAGGAACCGTGTCGCGTTCATGGTGGCGTCGAAGGTCATGCTCCAAGCGTTCGGAAATACGGGGCTGTCGACCGACAGTGGCCGCGCGTCCCGCGCAACCAAGCTCGGAGGGGTCGGCTTCTCGCTTCTGCAGAAGATGTTCGCAGCCCCACCAATGCCGGACCTTCCGATTCCGGTCGCCCCGCAGGCTTCAAAAGAACCCGCCGCTTGACCGCCAACGACTGCAATCGTTTTCGGCCCGTCTCTCCAGGTTCTACGAATCGGTCGGCCCGGCCTCTCGAAGCATCGCCATGGACGGTAGTCACGGCCGGCGCGTAGAGTAAAGCGTGGATCGAACCGATCGTGTCAACGGTCGTCCTGGCGGCCGTCGCGATCTTTGAAATCGTCTGGCCAATCAGTACCTGTTTCGCGCTGGTGCAATCTGGCGAGGCCGGTCTCCAGACGCCAGATGCGCCGTACAAGGCCTGATCGGCGTCGCGTCCCGCTTCCATCCTTGACAGGTGCCGCCGTGGCAACATATACGTAGCAGATGCGAACTCTTTTGATGTTATCGGCGGTCGCGGTCTGCGTGACGGGGCTTATTGTGCCAGGTGTGGCGGCCGAGAAGACCGTCTCCGGGCTGCTTGTCGAAGCTGGTTGTGGCTCCCATCTCGGCGACACGACTCCGAGTGACGAGCACGTGGCCTGTATGGTTCGGTGCGCGCGGAACGGCGACCCGGTTGGGATCCTCACCGACGATGGGCTCTATACCATCACGGGCGACTGGGTGGCGAATAACGGTGACAGGCTCGCCGAATTGATGGCCGAGCAGGTCCAAGCCACCGGAGAAACGAGTGACCGCGGTGGCCAGCTGGTCATCGAAATCTCAACGATCGAACTGGCCAGATAGCCAGTCTCGTCTCACCCACCAGACCCAGGCGAGCGTCAGCGCTCGCCTGGAAGCTGCATGCCGTGGTCCCAGTCCCAGGGGATCAGATAGGCTGAACGTGTGCAGCTTCGCGACCCGCATCAGCATCACACCACCACCCTTGCGACGCGCCAGACCACCGAAGCGCAGCTAGAACTGAGAGATCGGCGGCTGAGTTACGCGCGACTACTCCTTGTTGTCGTCTTCGTCGTGATGGCCTGGGCAGCCTTGTGGCAACGGTCTGTGAGCGGGTGGTGGTTACTCGTTCCATCGGCCACGTTTGCGATCATGATCCGGATCCACGATGGTGTGATCCGATCTCACGAGGCGGCATCCCGCGCGGTCGAGTGGTACCGACGTGGTCTCGCCCGTCTCGAAGACCGATGGGCGGGCTCAGGTGACACTGGCACGCGCTTTATCGACGACACCCATCCGTACTCCAACGACCTCGACCTCTTTGGAGACGGTTCGCTGTTTCAACTGCTGAACACGGCCCAGACAACCACGGGCGAGGAGACACTTGCCGCGTGGCTTCTGCACCCAGCCAACCCACCGACCGTCCGCGACCGTCAGGCGGCTGTCGACGACCTGGCGAGCCGGCCCGAGCTTCTCGAAGATCTCTACACGCTCGGGGTCGACGCGCGGCGTCGCATCGACTCGACGTCATTGGTACAATGGGCGACCGCTCCCAGCCACTTCAACCACGGATGGCTCCGAGTCTCGGCGCCAATCCTAGCCGTGAGCTTCGTCCTCACTGTTACCGCTTGGAGTATCGGCGCCATCCCCGGCCTCGTACCGCTCGTGGTGCTCCTGGTGAACGCCATGCTGGCGCTGGCGCTGCACCGATCGGTCAGCCGCGTCCTGCACGGTAGTGCGGAGCCGTCACGGGAGCTGGTGGTGCTTGCCGCGCTCATGGAACGGATCCGTTCCGAATCGTACGACGCCCCCAGACTGCTGCAGCTTAAGTCGGTTCTTGATGCCGAGCATGCCAGACCGAAGGTCGCCGTCCGGCGTCTCGATTGGCTCATTCAAATGCACGACTGGCAGCACAACATGTTCTTCGCACCGGTCGCCGCCGCGTTCCTGTGGGGCATCCAGTGCGCCGCGAGCATCGAAGCCTGGCGTCGACACCACGGCCAGTCGGTCAAAGGCTGGCTCGAGGCAGTCGGTGAGTGCGAGGCGCTGGCGGCTCTCGCGATATACAGGTTTGAACATGCCGATCACTCATTTCCAGAGCTGATCGATCAGGCGAAGCCGCCCGTGTATGAAGCGGAGCAGCTCGCTCATCCGTTACTGCCACGAGAGCAGGCGGTCCCCAACGACCTACGGTTAGGAGCGACTCAGCTGATGGTTGTGAGCGGCTCAAATATGTCGGGGAAGACGACCTTGCTTCGCACCGTTGGGGTCAACGGCGTACTCGCGCTTGCGGGCGGTCCGGTGCGAGCCAAATTCCTCCGGCTCTCGCCGGTGGCGATCGGGGGGACATTGCGTGTCCAGGACTCTTTACTCGCCGGACGCTCTCGATTCTACGCGGAGATCTTGCGGGTTAAACAGCTAGTCGAGATCGCCCGACGATCGGTCCCGCTACTCTTTCTCATGGATGAGCTTTTCCATGGCACCAACTCCCACGACCGAGTCGAATGTGCGCACGGAGTCCTCGAGTTCCTGATTGACTTCCGCGCGATCGGGATCGTCACTACCCACGACCTGGCGTTGGCTGCGATCGGAGAGCATGTGGGCTCTCGCGCCGTCAATGTGCACTTCGAAGACCAAATGGTAGACGGTGAGCTCTCATTTGACTACCGGTTACGCTCTGGCAACGCAACCCACGGCAATGCATTGGCTCTGATGCATGCTGTCGGACTCGATGTCGAGGCACCGAGTCGCAGCAGGTGATCGTCAGGGACAGGCCGACCGGGGAAGGCGGCCTACTGAGACGGCTCGGCTGAGATGTCCAGTTGCTCCTCGAAGACCATCCGCCTCGCCTCTGCGAGCTGGTCCGCCGCCAAACGTGTTTTCAGATGTTCACGGAGCTCGAGGACGTCGGTGAAATCCTGACCGGGTGCGCCACTCGCCGAGGCGATCGTCAGCCAGCGGTAGGCTTGCACCAAGTCGATGGGAACGTTTCCATCGTCGGCGTAGTTGAGACCGACGATGACCTGGGCCTGAGCATTCCCGCCCTCTGCTGCGGCTTGATACAACCGATTGGTCGTGGCCCGGTCCTGCTCGACGCCCTCGCCCTTGGTATACAGGTTGGCCAGACGGAACGCCGCTTCGGCATTGCCTTGATCAGACGCGCGCTCACACCATCCCAGTGCGTCAGCAAGCTTCTTGGGTCTCCCGTGATCGACAAGAAAGCTGGTACACAGCCACGACTGGGAATCGCGATGCCACTGTCCGGCTGCGACGAGGTGCCACCGCTCAGTTTCTTCTCATCAGAGCGGCGGCGCTCCTGCTCTCTCCACTGGGCTGGACCTCTTACTTGTGGTTCTTGGCACCCAGGTTGTCGCCGTCGTGTCCGGGTTCACCACGGTCGGACGGCGTGAGGCCTTGCTCGCGCTTGGGCTCGCGGGCTTCCTAGTGCCACCGTTGCTTCCCCGGGTCGCGCTGGATGGTCCTACGGATTCGGGACAGCCGCATTCGGTTCCATCTATTTCTGGTCGCTCGCCGCCATATGGGTCGTCGCGATGCGGGCGCCTGACTGAGCGGCGTCGAACGCGATCATGACGGCACGGACACATGCGCCGTGCGTTCAGGAAACGTCGTCGGTCAGCGGTCAGGCCTCAGCGGCCGGCTCTCCAGTCACCTCCACCCAGCTCTGGGTTGCCTGCCGCGTCGTTGGCCCGAGCGCCTCGAAGCATGTTCACCATACCGTGATTTCCCTCATGACAGGCATATTCAAAAGGCAGGTCCTCGGTTTTCTGCATCGGAACACGCGCCGTCCACGGCCGCGTAAAGGTCTGTGCGTCATCCATCGTGTACTCGTACTCGATCAATCCGGGTTCGACTCGTGTGAAGCGCTCCGTGAGACGCAGGGTCTCTCCCGAGCCTCGGTGCTGGAACATGTAGCCAGGGTGCGACGGAAGATATCGTCCGCCGTCGAGCGTGTCGACGAAGTTGGTCGTATCGACGACCAGCGTGTCGCCCTCCCACCGGCCTCGTGAGTCGCCCAGCCATGTCCGTATGGGACCATGCGGTCCCCCATCCAGCGGAATTATTCGCGTGTCATGAACCATTTCCATGAAGATCGCGACGTATCCAGGGGTTTGGAATATCTGATAGGTGTTGTTATAGGGACCGGGAGCCATCGGAAGACCACGGGCGAGACAACGCTCCCATCGATTTCGGTCCACCACCGAGTCGACTTCACCGCGGCCACGCCTCACGTCTGCGCGCGCCGCTTCTCGCCTCACCGCCTCGGGCGTCAAGGCGGGTATCCTGCCGTTTGGAGGATCCACGATCAGGGAAGTCCGAGTCATGGTCGTCCCTCGGTCGCCGTCACTCCAGAAGGCATTGTAGGTGCCCACCGTGCCAGGCCTGGGTGGAGCATCACGCCGCTGTAGCGCTTCTCGCGCCTGCTCCGCTGCCTGTTCCTCGGTCAGGACCGGAGTATCGGCGAACTGCTCAGGCCGCTCGAGGGGCGTCCTCGTTGCGTTGTTCCAGATCCCCTGCAGGTCGGGATCGCCCCATGCGGTGCGTGCCTGCGTCGACTCTTCCGACGTCTGCCCAGCAATCACAGAAGGCATCAAGAGCAGGAGCAGGGCCGCGCCCGCGATTCCAAAACCGTTCACTGACGACCTGTATCGGGTATTCATCTATGATCTCCCTCGGTGAGTCGGCGGATCCGCCCGATGGCCGATGAGGTCACCCAGCCCCACGTGCTAATTCCGGCGCCATGCCACCGGACAACCACCGGAGGCAAGTATCGCGGAGCGGCGGAAGCTTGTCCACGGCAGAATCACAATTCTCGTGCCTCGTTCACACATTGGAGATTGATATGGTGTCAGTCGCACATCCGGCTTCCCGGCGGCTCGCGGCCCTTCTTTCTCTGATCGGTCTGGTCGTCGTGGCCATTCCCGGTCTGTCGTTCGCCCAGGATGGAGCGACGCTGTTCAGGACCTATTGCTCCACCTGCCATGAGCCCGCCGATCCAGGCGCGCCGAGCCGAGACGTCTTGAGCCAGATGCGGCCAGAGCAGATCCTCCAGGCGCTCGAAACGGGTGCGATGACGAGAGAAGCGGCTGAACGGAGCCATGCCCAGCGTCGTGCCCTGGCCGAGTATCTAACGGGAAAGGAACTGCCAGCCGGTGTTGCCGATGTCATGCCACACTCAGCGTTCTGCGACGCAGCGGCCGACACGTCGCGTCCTGCGGCTGGAGGTGTCTGGAACGGCTGGGGAAACGGAGTCACCAATCAGCGTTTTCAATCAACCGATGCGGCCGGAATGTCTGCCAACGATGTGTCACGCCTCACACTGAAGTGGGCCTTCGGCCTGCCGAGAGCAAGTTCGGCGGGCACGCAACCAGTTGTGCTGAACGGGCGCCTTTACATTGCGACGGCTGAGGGTGACCTATACGTGCTCGATGCCAAGACGGGGTGCGTGCACTGGACCATTGAAGCTGAAGCAGGCATCCGGACGGCCATGATGATGGAACAGCGAGACGACGGTGGGCTCACCGCCTACTTTGGTGACCAGTCGGCGAACGTATCCGCCATTGATGCCACGTCCGGCGAACTGCGGTGGAAAGTGGAGGTAGACAAACACCCACACGCCGCGATTGCCGGGGCGCCACAGCTTTACGGGCAGCGGCTATATGTGCCGGTGTCGTCGCGCGAGGAATCCCAGGTGGGCGACAAGCGATACCAATGTTGTCGATTCCGCGGAAGCGTCGTGGCGCTGGATCCAGAGACCGGGCAGCAGCTCTGGAAGACCTACACCATCGACCGGCCAGCCACACCCACAGAAAAGAACAGTATCGGCACCCAGCTCTATCGGTCCTTCCGGAGCTGCGGTGTGGAATACCCCGACGGTCGACAGTAAACGAAATACGCTGTATATCGGTAACAATTTCTCTCCGCCGGCATCCGACGCGTCGGATGCTATCGTGGCAGTCGACCTGACGACCGGTGACATTCGTTGGATTCACCAAATCACCGCTGACGACATCTGGAACGCCAGTTGCCGACGACCTGACCGCGATCCTGCCGTCTGTCCTGACGCGGAGGCGCCTGACTATGATTTCCCAGGATCGCCGATCCTGGTCGACCTGGTCGACCTGGCCGACAGACGCCAACTGATCGTGGCCGGGAACAAGGACGGGATGATCTATGGCCTCGATCCAGACGGCGGAGGAGCCACCGTGTGGAAGCAGTAAGTCGCCAGAGCGGGCGCGGGCGGCGGCGTCTTCTGGGGGGCGGCCGTCGACAATGCGAACGTCTACGGAGCCGATGCCTACTACGACTCCACGAATCCGGGCGCATCTGGAGGACTGGCCGCGGTAGAGCTTTCCACCGGCGACATCGTGTGGCAGGTTCCCGGTGCTGGCTGTGAGGAGCGGTCCCCCTGTCGACCGTCACAGAAGGCGGCCGTCACGGTCATCCTCGGAGCGGTGTTTTCTGGAACCGTGGACGGACGCCTGCGGGCCTATTCGACAAGTAACGGCACGGTCATCTGGGAGTACGACTCCGCCCGAGAGTTCACAACCATCAATGGCGTCAGCGCTAACGGTGGATCAATGAGCAATGGTGGTCCGGTCATCGTCGACGGGATGCTATATGTGAATTCCGGTTACTCGCACCATGGAGCGGTCATCCCCGGTAATGTCCTTCTGGCGTTTGCGCCAGAATAGACTTCCTCGCCTGGCCTCGAAGGTCGCCCGCCAGGACCGTATCGCAGCACTAACACGCCCGAAAACCCGCCCGGGAGCGCTTCGTGGATCCTCCCCGCGCCCGGGCGGGTCCTATATCATCGACACGACTCCCGAGAACACGACGCCAAAGACGATTTATCTGCTCGGGGGAGGACTGGCGGGAGGCGTATTGATCACAACCCCGGCAGCTCGCCGGGACGCGCTCTCTCAGGCCAGACTGACGTTTTCCGCCCGCGGACCCTTCGGTCCCTCGCTTTCATCGAAGGTCACGGCTTGACCCTCCCGAAGCTCGTAAAACTGCACGCCACTACAGGCGGACTGGTGGAAGAAGTACTCGTTGCCTGTCTCCGACGCCACGAATCCGAAGCCTTTGTCACTCATGACTCGCTTGATTGTCCCGTTCAGTCTTGCCATCTCGTCTCCCGTTGAAGTGCCGCCGAAAACCATCGGCGGGTCGATGAAGCTACCCGGATTATATGACCGACTCGTGTCAGGCGTGCTGGCGTAGGCTGGGTGCCTCCGCGTCAACCGGGAAGCCGTTCCGCCAGAACACGTCGCCACGCTCGTCAAATTGCCGAAGCAGGATCGCTGGCCGAGCTACGAGTGTCAGTCCTGGACCGGCAACGTCTCGTCCAGCCAAGCGGTCATGAAGGCGGCAATTTCCAGGTTGTTTTCTTCGAGCATCATCATGTGACCATTGCCGCGGAAACCTAGATCGGCGAGCTTGATAAATGTCGACTGGACGCCCGCTTGCTCGAGGAGTTTCACAGTGCAGTGATCATATGGGACATGATTAAGAGGCCTCGCCCGTCAAGACCACGATGGGAACCTTATAGCCGATAGGCGTCAGATCCGACGCCAGCATCAACGATCGTTGTACAGTGCATCACGGACTCGAATGATTCGTGGTCCTGGAGGACGTGCGACGACGAAATCCAGGTGCACCGAAGGGCGGGTAGGTGTATGAGAGATCTGCCAGTGTTCGTCCGTTCGCCAGGAATAAATCTGGGCTTGACCGCTGCCTGGCGCAGCATAATTTGATCTCTAGAGGCTGACCATGAAGAAGCTGTGGCTACTCGCGATCCTAATGGGTGTTTGGCCCATCCACGGGATGGCCCAAACGACGGAAGAGCTGATCAACGACGCGAACGAGACCGACAACGTCGTGACCGA